>Ga0208079_1001848_pt1 | contig 10708 bp, 8 predicted proteins | sample NGESurdeep092012_5_FD_184474 | JGI IMG/M metagenome (GOLD analysis project Ga0208079, IMG submission 184474) | Arctic peat soil microbial communities from Barrow, Alaska - NGEE Surface sample 210-2 deep-092012 (SPAdes) | ecosystem: Environmental > Terrestrial > Soil > Wetlands > Peat ... | reverse complement strand
GAGTATGGCGGGTACTGCGGCGGCGGCATCTGGGTCTGCGTCTGCTCGTACCACAGCGGCGCGGTGGGCTGCGACCCATCCTCGGGCGGCCGTTGTGACCAGGGCAGTTGCGACGCAGGCTGCTGGCTCGTGCCCTCAGGTCCCGTGGTCGCAGGTGGGGTGCCCTCAGCTGGCGGTGACCAGGGCAGTTGCGACGCAGGCTGCTGGCTCGTGTCCTCGGGTGGGGTGGCCTCGGGGCCCATGCTCACGGGTCGCGTGCCTTCAGGTGGGGTGCCCTCAGGTGGGGTGGACTCAGGTGGGGTGGACTCAGGGGGCAGTGGTGGCTGCGGTGGCTGCTGCGTCATGGGAATCTCCTTGGATCGATAAGGTCTAGTCAATCCCACGAACGTCAAACAATGCTGGGCGCTGACTGGGAGTTTGCTGTGGGCAGCTCCACGACGAAGGTGGCCCCGCCGCCTGGCGTGGGTGCCACCCCGACCTGGCCATCGTGGGCATTGACGATGGCAGCCACGATGGCTAGGCCCAGACCGTTGCCACCTCCGTGACCTCGGACCCGTGACGGGTCGGCGCGGTAGAAACGCTCAAAGACCTTGCGTGCCTTGACAGGGTCGACGCCGTCGCCGTGGTCTCGAACCTCCAGCCTGGCGTGGCCGGGTGCGCCGCAGCCTACCGCGATCTCGATGCCGGTGCCCTCAGGGGTGTGATTGACGGCGTTGCCCACCAGATTGGTGACGACCTGGCGCAGCTTTGCTTCGTCACCTTCGATGGTGGTTGGCTCGATATCTCCAGAAATGCCGACAAGTCTCACCTGCCGGGTCGGGTCCAGAGCGCGGGCGTCCTGGACTGCGTCTGCGGCCAGCACCGTCAGGTCGACCGGCCCTCGTTCCAGGGGACGTTGCCGGTCCAGCCGGGTCAGGAGCAGGAGATCGTTGACCAGTCCGCCCATCCGGATCGACTCGTCCTCGATGCGTCGCATGGTGCCGCTCACGTCCTCGGGGCCGGTGACCGCTCCCTGGCGGTAGAGCTCGGCATACCCTCTGACCGCGGCCAGGGGCGTGCGCAGCTCGTGCGAGGCGTCGGCCACGAACTGGCGCATCCGTTCCTCAGAGGCCCGGCGGACGGCGAAGGACTGCTCAATCTGGGCCAGCATGGCGTTCAGTGAGTGGGACAGGCTGGCGACCTCGTCCTGAGCCGCGGGCTCGGGGATCCGCCGGGCCAGGTCGCCGGCCGCGATGGCCGCGGCGGTGTCCTCGATCTGGGTGAGCGGTCGGAAGGCGCGACGCACGCCGTACCAGCCCAGCAGGGCACAGCTGATGATGACGGCCAGGCTGATCAAGATCGCGAAAGTCCGCATCCGTTGCACCGTGGTGTCGACTCCGCGCAACGGCACGGCGACCGCAAATGTTGCCGATCCGTCGCTGAGGTGACCTGGCACCACCCGCCAGCGCATCACGCCATTGGTGGAGCCGACGGTGAAGAGGGTGCCGTGCAGCACCCGGGGGTCGTTCAGGGCCAGGTTCGGGATGTCAGGGAGCAGCGGCTCACCGGTGGCGGGCACGAGCAAGGGGGTGCTGCCGTCCTTCGGGATGAACTTGACGGCGTAGTTGGTGGGGATGACGTCCTGGTCGTGACGGAAGATCTGGCTCAGCACCTGCGCGGCGGTCGGAACAGCGGCCGCCCTCAGGTCACGGTCGGTGCTGTCTAACAGCTGCCGGCGCATCAGAGCGGTCGTGGCGATGCTGGTGAGCGTGAGAGCGACCAGGAGCAGGGACACGAGCAGGGCCACGAGCCGCACTCGTATCGGCAGGACCTCGAGCGGGCGGCTGACTCCCGAGACCACGTATCGGCGTAGTCGGTTGGGGGCCGAGCGCTTTGGGGCGGTGGAGTCCGTCACGTTCGGCTTGCTCAGGTCGACTCTGGTGGCAGGCGCAGGACATAACCAACGCCTCGCCTGGTCTGGATCAGCGCAGGTTCTTCGACGTCAATCTTGCGCCGTAGGTAGGAGATGTAGGACTCGACGATGCCAGACTGGCCGCGGAAGTCGTAGTCCCACACATGGTCGAGGATCTGGGCCTTTGACAGCACCCGGTTGGGGTTGAGCATGAGGTAGCGCAGCAGCTTGAACTCCGTTGGGGAGACCTCGATGATGCGCTTGTTGCGTCGGACTTCGTGGGAGTCCTCATCCAGCTCCAGGTCGTGGAAGCGCAAGATGGCGTCGTCTTCCTCAAATCCACCCCGGGTCCGTCGCAGCACGGCGCGGATCCGGGCAACGACCTCCTCGAGGCTGAACGGTTTGGTGACGTAGTCGTCGCCGCCAACCGTCAGCCCCTGGATCTTGTCCTCCAGCGAGTCACGCGCCGTAACGAACACGATTGGCAGGATCCGCCCCGCCTCACGCAGTTTGCGGGTGACCGTGAAACCGTCCATGTCGGGCAGCATCACATCCAGCACGACGAGGTCGGGGTCGTGTTCGGCCGCCTGTTTCAGGGCTGTTGCCCCATCGGCGGCGACCTGCACGTCGAATCCGGCAAAGCGCAGAGAAGTAGCGAGCAGCTCGCGGATGTTGGGCTCGTCCTCGACGACGAGGAGCCGGGCCTCGGGGGTGCCAGTGGTCACGCATCCAATTCTGTATGCCCTATCTGGGAGTTTCCTGTGAAACCGCCGCACGTTCTTGACCTCGCGGGTGCTTGACCGCGTCAGCGGAGGCCGGCCTCAGACGGCTCAGATCAGATCGGACTCCGGCGGTGTCAGCACGTCGTCAGCGTCAATGATCCGGTAGGAGTAGCCCTGCTCGGCCAGGAACCGCTGACGGTGAGCGGCGAAGTCGGCGTCGACGGTGTCGCGGGAGACAACGCTGTAAAAATGCGCCGTGCGTCCGTCGCCCTTGGGCCGCAGGACCCGTCCGAGCCGCTGGGCCTCTTCTTGTCGAGAGCCGAATGTTCCCGACACCTGGATGGCGATGCTGGCCTCTGGCAGGTCGATCGAGAAGTTGGCCACCTTGCTGACCACCAGGAGCCCGACCTCGCCGGTGCGGAACTGCTGGAACAGCTTCTGGCGCTCGGCGACCGTGGTCTGGCCGGTGATCAGCTCGGCGTTCAGCCGCGCCGCCAGTCGGTCGAGCTGGTCGAGGTACTGACCGATGACCAGGGTGGGCTCACCGGCGTACTTGGCGACCAGCGCCTCGACGATCTGGTCCTTGGACGTGCTCGTGGACGCCAGGCGATAACGGTCCTCCGGCTCGGCCATCGCGTAGGTCATCCGCTCGGCATCCGGCAGGGTGACTCGCACCTCGACGCAGTCGGCGGGCGCGATGTAGCCCTGGGCCTCGATGTCCTTCCAGGGTGCGTCGAAACGCTTGGGTCCGATCAAACTGAAGACGTCAGCCTCACGCCCGTCCTCGCGCACGAGGGTGGCCGTCAGGCCAAGGCGACGGCGGGCCTGCAGATCTGCGGTCATCCGGAAGATCGGCGCGGGCAGCAGATGGACCTCGTCGTAGATGATGAGCCCCCAGTCGCGGGCGTCGAGCAGGCTGAGGTGGGTGTAGACACCTTTGCGTTTGGTCGTCAGCACCTGGTAGGTCGCTATGGTGACCGGTCTGATTTCCTTGCGGGAACCGGAGTACTCACCGACCTCGTCCTCGGTGAGGCTGGTTCGCTTGAGCAGCTCGTCTCGCCACTGACGGGCCGAGACCGTGTTGGTGACCAGGATCAGGGTCGTGGCGCCTGCCTGGGCCATCGCACCGACCCCGACCAGGGTCTTGCCCGCGCCACAGGGCAGGACCACGACTCCTGAGCCGCCGTGCCAGAAGCCATCCACAGCGTGTTGCTGGTAGGGGCGCAGTGCCCAGCCGTTCTGCAGGAGTGAGATCGGGTGTGCTTCGCCATCGACGTAGCCGGCGAAGTCCTCGGCGGGCCAGCCGATCTTGAGTAGCTGCTGCTTGAGCTGGCCGCGCTCGGACGGGTGCACCAGGACGCTGGAGTCGTCCAGCCGTTCCCCCAGAAGCGGCTGGATCCGTTTGTGCCGCAGCACCTCTTCAAGCACCGGGCGGTCGGTGCTGTGCAGGACAAGCTGGTCACCGTCCTTGGTCAGGCTGAGCCGTCCGTACCGGTCCATCGTGTCTGCGACGTCCATGAGCAGAGAGTGGGGGACCGCGTAACGGCTGTAGGTGATGAGGGTGTTGATGACCTGTTCGGCGTCGTGCCCAGCCGCGCGGGCATTCCACAGGCCCAGTGGAGTCAGCCGATAGGTGTGCACATGCTCGGGTGCGCGCTCCAGCTCGGCGAAGGGTGCGATAGCCCGGCGCGCCGCCTCAGCGTCGGGGTGGTCGACCTCAAGCAGGAGTGTCTTGTCGCTCTGAACAATCAGGGGTCCGTCAACCATGGTGTGCCCGTCAACGCGATCGCGGGCGGGACTGTTCCCGCGCGCCGTCGATGTCGTGGATCAGTTGCCGAACATGTCGCTGGAGCTGGAGCCGTTGCGCATGACTGTGGCGACAAAGACGACGTACGCGATGACGCCCAGGATCGCCACGGCCCAGACCGCGGCGAACACGATCCAGCCGACCTTGGTCAGCCGACGGGAGCCCTCGTGGTCCGTGGTGTTCCTGGTGAGGGCGACGATGCCCAGGACCAGAGAGGCGATCGCCAAGATGTTGCAGAACAGCAGACTGACCCCTGAAAGGACAGTCAGGACGATGGCCGAGCCGTTCGCCTCCGGCTGCCCGGTTCCGTAGGCCTGCTGGCCGTATGCCGGGTACGGCGGGCCGGCCTGCTGCTGGGCGTAGGGCTGGACCGGTGGCTGCTGGGCGTAGGGCTGGACCGGTGGCTGCTGGGCGTAGGGCTGGACCGGTGGCTGCTGGGCGTAGGGATTGCTCGGCGGTGGCAGGGTCGGCGAGGTCACCTGAGGGCTGGCCATTGGACGGTTGCTGTGTGGGTAAGCGGGTCCGGGAGGAGTCGGGGGCTCAGAGATGGGGGCGGTGGGATCTGCCCACAGCGGTACGGTCCGGTCCTGCGAGACGGAGTCAGCGCTCTGGTCTTGGACCTGGTCCGGGACCTCGTCTGGGTCCCCTTCCGGGTCCGGGTCCGGGTCAGGGTCAGGCTGCTGTCTGCCGCCGTTGGTCGGCTCGCTCATCTGCGCTCTCTCTTGCCGTGTCGTTGCGACCGAGAATTGAACTATCCACGACAAGGTATCAACTGGGTCTCTGTTGACTTGCGCTGGCGAGCTTCGCTCGCTTGCTGACACGATGGGGACTCCCACCAGGAGGTACCCATGCGACGACCGCAGCGTGAAGCCCTGACCGACATGCCCGGACGGGTCACCATCTACGAGGTTGGGCCTCGTGACGGGCTGCAGAACGAGAAGAACCTGGTCCCGGTGGAGGTCAAGGCTGAGTTCATCCGTCGCCTGGTGGGTGCGGGGCTCGACACGGTCGAGACGACGTCTTTCGTGCCGCCGAAGTGGGTCCCTCAGCTCGCCGACGCCGCTGCGCTGCTCGGCCTGCTCGGTGAGGTGGGCCGCGGTCGCAACAGGCCCGTGCTGGTGCCCAACGAGCGGGGTCTGGATACGGCGCTCGCCCAGGGCGTCCAGGCCATTGCGATCTTCGGCAGCGCGACGGAGACGTTCGCTCGCAAGAACCTCAACCGCGGGTTGGGGGAGTCCGTGGCCATGTTCGCTCCCGTCGTGCAGCGAGCACGCCACGAGGGCCTCTGGGTCCGCGCCTACGTCTCGATGTGCTTTGGCGACCCGTGGGAGGGGGATGTCCCCATTGACCAGGTCGTGGACGTCGCCTGCCAGATGATGGACCTGGGCTGCGATCAGCTCAGCCTGGGAGACACCATCGGCACCGGCACCACGGGGCATGTTCACCGGCTGCTGGATGCATTGGATGCCAAGGGGATTGGTGTCGAGACCATCGGGGTGCACTTTCACGATACCTATGGCCAGGCGTTGGCCAACACCCTGGCTGCGCTGGCTCACGGGGTGACCGTCGTGGACGCCTCCGCGGGTGGCCTGGGTGGCTGCCCCTACGCGAGGAGCGCCACCGGCAACCTGGCGACTGAGGATCTTGTCTGGGCCCTGGACGGATTGGGGATCCACACTGGTGTCGACCTCGAGGCGCTGGTGGAAACCAGCGACTGGATGGCTGGGCACCTCGGCCGGCCGTCGCCGTCCCGGGTCGTCAAGGCGCTGGCAGGCACGAAAGCCGGTGAGCATGCCTGAGCCAACGCCGCCCGAACCTCCGCCGACAGACCCGCCTGGGGCCGACGAGGCCTCGCCGCGGGGGGTGAAGGGCTGGCTGGTGCGCCGCGCCGAGGCGATGCTGCGCAAACCTCGTCGGGCCCTGCCCGCACTCACCGAGCCGGGTCAGTGCCAGGTCGTCCTTCAGTTGACAGGGGCCAACCCCGTGACGGTCATCACCGTCATCTCCGAGGCAACCGGGCTCGATTTCATGTCCGCCAGCAAGCAGGCGCAGGATGCGCCGGTGGTCGTCGTGTCGGGTATCAGTGAGGCCAGTGCCGAACGCGTGGTCGAGCGGTTGCAGCAGGCTGGTGCAAAGGCCGTTGTCGGAGAGCCGTACCGGCCCGAATGAGCGCTCAGCTGACTGCGGCGCCGGTGATTCGGTGGATCGAGAAGGTGTGCTCCACATTGGAGCCCTCAACGGAACCGTATGCTCGCCCACCCTCGATTCGCTTGGGATAGAACAGTATTCGCTTCGTTCGCCCATCGGCGTCGGCGTAACCGATCCAGACCCCGAGGCTGTCCGCGGACGCCTCGCGAAGGAGGGCAAGTGCGACTGCCGGCTCGGTGGAGGGCAGTCGCGGCCCGGGCTGAGACTGCGCGCGCTCGCGTTCGAACGCTGCGGACTCCTCCCCCGCGCGCAGGGCCGAGATGAGGGTCTCGGTCAGCTCGTCGTCGACGACCGACGTGATGCTCGGTGCGGGCGAACGGCGCGCCGGGGTGCGGTGGTGTGCGACTCGCGGTATCTGTACACCACCCTCGGTCGTCTCCGCGACCGGTGCAAAGCCGTTCTCACGCAGCATCTCCAGGACAACCAGAGTGTGCGCCTGCGAGACCACGACTGTCGGTGCGACCCGTCTGAGCTGCAGTGCGGCAAGCCCGCGATCGGCCAACATGGTGTCCAGCACCGTCGTGTCATCGCTGCGGATGTATGACAAGACCGTGCCCACGCGTGTCTGGCCGTGGCGGCGGGCGACATCACCCACCAGATACTCCAGCGGCTGGGGCACCGGCGTGCGGCTTGCGTCCTGCAACGCGGTGAGCACCTGGGCGGAGGACCATCCTGCGTCCAGGCCCCGGCGAACGCTCTGGGGGGAGAAACGGTAGACCGTTGCGCCGCCACGTGACTCGACATCGGCGACCAGGCGCATGAACTGCGCAAGGCTGCCTTCGAGCCGGCCCGGAGCGACCGCCGTCAGATCCGCCTGCAGGAGCACGTGCTGCACGGGTGAGGGTAGGTGGGTGTCGATCGCCTTCTCGGCGGCTATCGGGTCGGCCTTGGTCGCACACAGCAGGCGCCCAGCGGTGCTGAGGGCTCCCCGGCCGGTGATCCCGAGCCACTCGGCCTCGCGCAGGACCGCGGCGGTGACCGCCTCGATGATCTGGGCCCGGCGCAGCGGCCGGCGCCAGCGTATGCGCTCAGCCAGGGTGTCCAGGTCCGGTGCCTGTCCTTCGGGTAGTGCGGCCAGCTCGTTCAGCACGTCGCCTCGCAGCTGACGCATGGGCGGATAGACGACCTCCCCGCTCAGAGCGTTGATGGGGCTTGCCCCGCCGGCCGCAACCGTGCCCACCAGGTGCGGCGCACGACCCGAGATCAACCAGTCCTGGCTCAGCCGGACCCACCGGTGCGCAGAAGGCTTCTGCTGCCAGTCGTCATATCCCGGCGTGGGAGCCCACACGGGTTCCAGCGACCCGTCGTCGGCCAGCAAACCGGCGGCGTACGCAGTCTCGACGACGAACGCGGCATGAGCGGAGTCAACGTTGAGGATCGAGGCCAGACGTTTGAAGTCGCGAACGGAGAGGCCACCGGCGCGCAGGACCCGCGGTGGGCGGGGGCCCCAGTCTGTGGCGAGCTCGTCCACAAGGCCGAGGAGCTCGGATGCCTGACCTCCGGCTGCGTCATCCACCGAGGGCTGTTCGTGGGTCCTGACGGTCAGCTTCGGCGCGGCCAGCGCCGTCTCCCGGTGCAGCTTGCCTCGGCGCAGCCGCAAGGCGACCTCGCGGGGCAGGGCGACGTTTCCGCTGGACAGGGCGCTGAGCAGCTGATGAGACAGCAGCCAGGCCCCTGCCGCTGCCATCGGCCCACCGGGGGACAGAGTCCCGATCGGGGGTCCCCAGGTAAGCATGTCGAGGATGTTCCGGGCGCCAGCGGGCGCCGAGGCGATGACCTGGTCCAGTGCCTCAGCCGAGCCACACCACGAGGGGGTCGAACCGGGCAGCTCGGCGATGGCCGGTCCGAGACCGGCTGGATGGGGGCCGAGCACTTCGGAGACCGCTCGTACGACGTGCTGACCGTCCCCGCTGCGCCACAGCAGTGCGCGATCCCACAGCTCCTGGACGAATCCGTCCAGGGATCGGGCTGAGGTGCCGAGAAGCTCCGCCGACATGGCCAGATCGACCGGGTCTCCGCTGACGACAAGGGTCTCGAGGACCTGCAGATGGCCCCGGTCGAGCCCGTCCAAGGCCCGCTGAACACTGGCACGGGTGCTTGCACGAGCGGCCAGCGAGGTCAGGTCACTGGGCGCGGGCCGGGCAAGGTCGGGTCGACGGCGGACCAAGGCACGGAGCTGGCCATCACTTCGGCGGCGGACGTCGTCAGCGAGGCTCCTGACTGCGAAGGCTGGTCGGGACGAAGAGGTAGACACACGTCATACGGTAGTTGGCCAGGGACCCTTGCCCGCAGGTCGGCTCATCGGTGCCAAGATAGCGGACACCCTCACCTCGTCCTCGCGGAGGAACTGTGCAGGCTCAGAAGCTCACGTCATACGGCTCTGGCGTATCCGATACTGCGCTGCTCGGCGACACGATCGGGGACAACCTGGCGCGCACGGTGATGCGCGTTCCGGACGCCGAGGCGCTGGTGGACCTGCCCAGTGGTCGCCGCTGGACGTACGCCGAGCTCGATGCCGACGTGACGGCGCTGGCTCTTGGCCTGCTGGCCGGGGGCATCGAGGCCGGTGACCGGATCGGCATCTGGTCGCCTAACTGTCCTGAGTGGACGCTGCTGCAGTACGCCACGGCCAAGGTCGGCGCGCTGCTGGTCAACGTCAACCCGGCCTACCGCAGCCACGAGCTCGCCTATGTCGTGGGGCAGTCGGGCATGCGGATGCTCGTCAGCGCGGTGATCTACAAGACCTCTGACTACCGGGCCATGATTGATGAGGTGCGGCCGCAGTGTCACAATCTGCGCGAAGTCGTCTACATCGGCGAGGAAAGCTGGGAGGAGCTGATCGCCGCAGGTTCGGCTGCCACGACCGATCAGCTGGCTGGGCGGATGGCGACACTCAGCCCTGACGACCCGATCAACATCCAGTACACCTCTGGCACGACGGGGTTCCCCAAAGGCGCCACGCTGAGCCACCACAACATCCTCAACAACGGTTACTTCGTCGGTGAGCTCATCAGCTACACCGAGCATGACCGGATCTGTCTTCCGGTGCCGTTCTACCACTGCTTCGGCATGGTCATGGGGTCCCTGGCCGCGGTCTCCCACGGGGCCTGCGCAGTGATCCCATCCCCTTCCTTTGACCCAGCCGCGGCTCTCAAAGCTGTGGAGCAGGAGCGCTGTACGAGTCTTTACGGTGTTCCCACGATGTTCATCGCGGAGCTGGGACTGCCCGATTTCGCCTCCTACGACTTGACGAGTCTGCGAACCGGGATCATGGCTGGCTCGCCTTGTCCCGTCGAGGTGATGAAGCGCGTCGTGGAACAGATGCATATGTCGGAGGTCGCCATCTCCTACGGCATGACCGAGACGTCACCGGTCTCGACGATGACCCGCATTGATGACGACCTTGCTCGTCGGACCGCAACCGTAGGAAGGGTGATGCCACATCTTGAGGTCAAGGTTGTCGACCCTGTGACCGGGCGCACCCTGGCCCACGGCAAGCCTGGGGAGCTGTGCACCCGGGGCTACAGCGTGATGCTCGGCTACTGGGAGCAGCCGGACAAGACCGCCGAGGCCATCGATGCCGCCCGCTGGATGCACACCGGCGACCTGGCGACCATGGACGACGGGGGTTACCTGTCGATCGTCGGCCGGATCAAGGACATGGTGATCCGCGGCGGGGAGAATGTCTATCCGCGAGAGATCGAGGAGTTCTTGTACGCCCACCCGGACATCGCTGATGTCCAGGTCATTGGCGTCCCCGACCCCAAGTACGGCGAGGAGCTGATGGCCTGGGTCGTGATGCGTCCGGGCGCGGAGCCATTGACGACAGAGGGTGTTCGCACCTTCTGTGAGGGTCGGCTCGCGCACTACAAGGTGCCCCGCTACGTACACGTCGTCGACGGGTTCCCCATGACTGTGACCGGCAAGATCCGGAAGATGGAGATGCGGGAAGACGCCGCGCGGATCCTCGGGCTGGCAGCGAAGAGCTCTTAGAGCGCGCGCGGATAGGCGGGTTTAGTCGGTCCATCGTTTGGCCCATTTGACGAGTTTCACGGTCAGGATGAGGGCGACGGCGAGTGC
>Ga0208079_1001845_pt1 | contig 10718 bp, 6 predicted proteins | sample NGESurdeep092012_5_FD_184474 | JGI IMG/M metagenome (GOLD analysis project Ga0208079, IMG submission 184474) | Arctic peat soil microbial communities from Barrow, Alaska - NGEE Surface sample 210-2 deep-092012 (SPAdes) | ecosystem: Environmental > Terrestrial > Soil > Wetlands > Peat ... | reverse complement strand
TCGCGGTAGGCCGATTATTCGGTATCGAGGGACTGATCGATTTGTGCGGCATTGTCGGTTTTACTCATAAACATTGGTCTCCACCTCCGGCGCGCATTCGGAACGCCACCTCTACCCTGATCCACCGGGGACCGGACCAGCTTGGTGTTTACCAATCCCCGATCTGCTCGATGGGCGCCACACGCCTGAAAATTATCGATCTCGAGCATGGCGATCAGCCCATCGCGACGGAAGATGGCAACACCGTCGTCGTGTTCAATGGGGAAATCTACAACCACCTCGAAGTCCGCTCCGAGTTGGAAAAGCTTGGCCATCGATTTCACACGCACTGCGATACGGAGACGGTCCTTCGCGCCTTCCTCGAATGGGACACGCAGTGTTTCCGCAGATTCCGCGGCATGTTTGCCGTGGCGTTTTGGACAAATTCCACGCGACGGCTGGTGTTGGCGCGCGATCGTGTGGGCATCAAGCCGCTCTACATCGCTCATCGCGGCGAGGACATGTTTTTTGGGTCGGAGCTGAAGGCCATCCTCGCACATCCAGAGATCGATCGCCGCCTAAGCCTTGCCGGCTTGGATTGTTATCTGTCGTTGAACTACGTCCCCGCGCCCTGGACGCTGGTGGACGGAATAGAAAAGCTTTTGCCCGGAGAGTGGTTGGAGTGGCTAGACGGGAAAGTAAACAGGGATGCGTACTGGCGATTGCCCGAGCAGGTACCCGAACAGCGCAGCCTGGAGTCGGCCCGTGAGGAACTCGACTCTCTTCTACAGCAGTCGGTTCGCGAGCACCTCATTTCAGACGTCCCACTGGGCGTGTGGCTGAGCGGCGGCATCGATTCTTCGACGATTCTCCATTATGCCTCGCGGGCATCGACCTCCCGGCTGAAGACTTTCTCGATTTCGTTTCGAGGACGCAGTTTCGACGAATCCAGCTATATCCAGCGGATGGTCGAAGAATGTGGGACAGAGCACGAAGAACTGGACCTCAATCCTGAACTGGATCTGCAAGGTGCCATCGAGGAATTCGCTTATTACTCGGATGAACCGACTGCGGATGCCGGAGAGCTGCCGGTCTGGTTTCTTTCCAAACTCTGCAAAACCCGAACAACGGTCGCGCTGAGTGGAGAAGGCGCCGACGAGTTGTTTGGGGGGTATCTAACTTATAGGGCAAATACGTTGGCTGGCTATGTGCGAAAACTTCCGCCCAGCGCTATTCAGCTGGCGCTGGCTGCGTTGCGCTTGTGGCCGGTCTCGAACGAGAAAATAAGCTTCGAATACAAGCTCAAGCGGTTGCTCGAAGGCAGCCTGATGTCGGCGCAGCGCGCTCATGTCTATTGGAATGGCACATTCTCCGACGCGGAGAAACGCTCCGTGGTGGCGACGGAGCTTCCGGGCACGCTCGATCAAATCCTCGGCGAGTTGCGAGCGATGCTGAGCGGCAAGGAAGACGATCTGGGCGCTTACATGTGGTTCGATCAAAAGTATTACTTGCCGGACCAAATCCTGGTCAAATCGGACCGCATGAGCATGGCCCATGCCGTGGAGGCACGGCTGCCTTACCTCGATCACCGTATCGTCGAATTTGCTGCTACGTTGCCGCCATCGCTGAAGATACGCGGCCGGCGCCAGAAGTTCCTGCTGAAGGACCTGATGAAGGATAAACTGCCGCAATCCATCCTGCAACGGAGCAAGATCGGATTTGACATCCCTGCGCACGATTGGTTGCGCGGGCCGCTTCGTTCGCTGCTGGTTGATACATTAAGTACGGGGCTTTCCGCGTTCCCGGAACTGTTTCGCCCGGAGGTAATCCAATCCTATCTTCGCAGTCATTTGGAAAGGCGAGTCAACATCGGCTATCACTTATGGGGCTTGATGATCATGTTCTTGTGGATGAAAAAGTGGCGCATTCAGGCGCCTGTCTAGCTATAACACTGGATGGATTAGTGTTAGTGGGACTGAGTCGATGCGTCGAGAGCGATCTCCTGATTGGAATACAGCGCCTTGCCACCGACCTCCGCAACCAGGTGCAGCCGATCGCTGGAGACAAGCTTGCTAACGTGCTGAAGGTCAACCTTTTTGCCCGCAATGTAGGATCGCTCCGGCTGTGCCCAGAGTCTCAAGAAATCATCGTCGTTGATAAAGACCGGCGGTGCGTCCGGAGCGTACGAGCCGTATTCCATAGTGAACACGCTGCCGTTGAGTAACAAGGCCTTATCTTCGCTGTAGAAAAATAATGAAGAAATCCTATCGTGTTCGCCGTAGACGATCAACCTTCCCTTCGGAGCACGGTTGAGAGCCTCCGCGATAGGACGTGAGGACAGATAAGGATCGAAGACCACCAACGCCAGCCTGGCTGCCTGGAAGAAGATCGCCATCATCAGGGCCATGGCGAGGAGTGCACGTTCCCCGCGCAGACGCCATGCGCCAATGGCGCTGATCGCAAATGCGATTCCGGCGACCACCAGAGGCAACCGCAAGTAGGCAAATGACCGGAACGTGAGATCGTGCATGTGCCCAAGGGAAAGGAAGTAGGCGCCGGGCGTTTGCGTGAGCGCGGTCGAAATGTCACCTGGGTTCGGCATGCCGCGCACAATCACCAGAATTCCGCAGATCAATATGAAAGCGCACCCGGCTAGGGCAGCCACAACTCTCGCCCCGGCGCGAATGGAATCGTCAGCGACGGCGACGCCGCATCCCAGCAAGAGCGCCAGGGCAGGATAGATCGGCATCGAGTAGTACTCCTGGGTCGTGGAAAAGGTGAAGAACACCATCACGAAGCCAATCCAACAGAGCGCCATGAAGCATGTGCGGCCTGCGCGGTCCACCGGTTTGTAGCTTAGACGCCGGAGTTGAGGCAGATACACGCTCCACGGGAAGAGCCAAACGACGTTCAGAAGCCAGAAGTAGAGCCGCGGCACCGTGTCGTAGTCGCGCGGGTAGCGCGCATTCAGGAACCGAAGCAACTGCTCATTAATGAAATAGAACCAGAAGAACCCGTGGTACTCGCCCGGGCCTCCATGCATGGTGAAGTCAAAGTAGGGTGGGTTCCTGATGGTGGCGAGGACGTGCCAAGGCACGGCGATCGCGACAAAGATCAGAAAGCTGCTGAACGGGTAAAGCCGTTGCCACGTCTTCCGGTCGAACAGGCGGCGCGTCAGCAGAAGAAACATGAAGGCCGCGCCGACCGGGAATACGAGCCCAATAAAGCCCTTGAGCAGCAGGCCGGTCGCGAGACTGGTTGCCAAAACGTACGCCCACAGCCGCGGATGCTCCTCGTTCTCATCCAGTGTGCGCAGGAACCCCCAGATTGACAGTGTCACCGAAAGCGTGAGGATTACATCCGGTATGACGATGCGAGTGAACAGGAAAAGACCCACGCACGTGGACAGGAATAGTCCGGCGTAGAAACCAGCCCTTTGCGAAAATGCCCACTGGCCAAATCGAAAGACCACCCAGCAAAGTGCGATCGCGGAAAGGGCGCTAGGGATCCGTGCCACCCAGTCATGTGTGCCGAGCAGCATGTAGAGAAGGGCCGTCATCCAGTACTTCAACGGAGCCTTGTCGAGGAAAAGGACGCCATCGAGCCGCGCGCTGACCCAGTCTCCCGAATAAAGCATATTGCGCGCCATTAGCGCCTGGGACGCATCCACGTCATCCATCAAAGACGGGGGGCTGATGATTCCTGTCAGGAAGATGACGGCGGCAAAAAGGACAACAATCCGCTGATAGCGGCTGCGCGGGCGAGATTCCATATTTGTCTGAGTTGGTATCACTTAACTGAAGCAGTAACCTGTGTGTTGTGTGCCCAGGCACAGATCCCGGACCTTGGATAGGTGTATGTTTGCACCCGTTCGGCGTCTTGCTCTCAAAGAGGAAATGACAAGCAAACAAACCCTCGGACCGAGTGGCTGCCCTTGGTGGTCAGTCGGAGACCGCCTCCTCGTTCTTTTGGGCGCGGATGACCCCGGCGACATCAAACGGAGCATTTCGACCGCGGCCCTGGTAATAGTGTCGCACTTGCATTTCAGCTAGCAGTCCGAGCGCGAAAAGCTGCAATCCAGAAAGAATGAGGACGGACGCAAAAACTAACAACGGGCCGCGCTCCGGTACGACACTCACGCCACGTACCAACTGCCACAGCAGCCAAAATCCAATCGCACCTCCGACCAAAATCCCCGCTACACCCGCTGTGCCAAAGAAATGCATTGGCCGCGAGAGGTACCGTAGCATGAAGCGGACGGTGAGGAGGTCGAAGAAGACGGGCAGTTTGCGGATCATCCCGTACTTGGAAACACCGTGCTCCCTCGGCAGAGTGGTGATTGGAACTTCGCATACCCTAGTGCCTGGTCGAAGCGCCAAAACGGGAATCAGCCGCTGTAGTTCGCCGTAGATCGGCACTTCTGAAATCAGCTCACGCCTGTACGCCTTGAATCCCACTCCAAAGTCGTGAATTTTGACGCCGGTGAGTTTCCCTAGCACCCAGTTGGCACACCAAGTTGCCGCGCGCTGCAACCAGGAGCCGGTGTGCTGGTTGCGCCAGCCGCACACAATGTCGAAGCCCTGTTCCAGTTTGTCGATAAACCGTGGAATATCGGCGGCGTCATGTTGCAGGTCACCGTCCATTGTGATGACATAATCCCCGCATGCCTCATTAATGCCGGCACACAAGGCCACGGACTTGCCAGCGTTCTGACGAAGCCGCACAACAGTGACCCGGCTGTCTATCAGAGCGATCTCCTGGAGGAGGTGAAAGCTCCCGTCCGTACTGCCGTCGTCGACAAACACGCACTCAGACGAGCGGTCCACCGTGTCCAGCGTCTCCTTCAGACGCCCATAAAATGGTGTTATGCTTTCCTTCTCGTTATAGAGAGGTACAACAATGGAGTATCGAACGGATTCGAACATGTAAAGACAGTTCCTGATGCGGTGAAACGAACTTTTTTGAATTGTAGACCAAGCCTCGGAGTTGCGCAAACACGACTACACGTCCGCTAAACAATCCCACGGTTGCAGGAATAGGTCGGTTGCGAACGACTGACCGTCGCAGCCCGAGGAAGGTTCGAAACGCAGATTCCTCGTGGGCTGAAGGGCGTGTGGGAGAACCTGTTTTGAGTTGGCATGGTGGAGCGATTGCGCAAAATCCAGCCCCGCAGGGGCGGAATTGGTTTTAGCCCAGGACGTACCGGTGTCCCCAACACGCGCCGTTTTTGCGCGTGTTGGGGTGGTTAAGTGCTGGGTAAAGTGGAAAATCGATATGAGTCCCTTCAGGGACGGCACAGTTCCACACGCACTCTTTCGCCGGCAGGAAGCGACAAATCGCCGGTTTTTCCCAATCTTTGGTAGAGTTAATAGAGTTAACTCCGGCAAGTATCGGGTCGCAGGGTATACGCGATCATTCGGATTATTCCAGGTTTATGTCGAAGCAAATGCTGGCTGAGGAGAACGCATCATGAGGATTGCTGTGCTCGGGGGCGACGGTTATTGCGGTTGGGCAACCGCTCTCTATTTGTCCAAGAAGGGGCACTCGGTTGCCATCTTCGACAGCTTCGCCCGCAGACAATGGGATTACGAGCTTGGCGTGCAGACCCTGACGCCAATCCGTGCTTTGCCAGAACGGCTGAAGGTGTGGAAGCAACTTACCGGCAACACCATCGAACTCTTCGTTGGCGACATGATCGATTACGAATCTCTTGCATTCGCCATCAAGGAATTTGAGCCAGAGGTGATCGTCCATTTTGCCGAGCAGCGGTCGGCGCCCTACTCCATGATTGACCGCCGGCACGCCGTCTTCACCCAAGTCAACAACGTTGCCGGGACCCTGAATTTGCTGTTCGCTCTGCGAGAGCTTCGGCCCGATTGCCATCTGATCAAGTTGGGAACGATGGGGGAATACGGCACTCCCAATATCGACATTGAAGAGGGCTACATAACGATTGAACACAACGGACGCCGCGACGTGCTTCCCTACCCGAAGCAGGCCGGCTCCTTCTATCATCTTTCGAAGGTGCACGACAGCCACAACATCATGTTCACGTGCAAGGCGTGGGGATTGCGGGCGACCGACCTGAATCAGGGTGTGGTTTACGGTACCGTGTCGGACGAAACCGCTCTCGATGAAGCTCTGATTAACCGCTTCGATTACGACGAGGTCTTCGGTACAGCGCTGAACCGGTTCTGCGCGGAAGCGGCGGTCGGCCACCCACTGACGGTTTACGGCAAGGGAGGACAGACGCGCGGATTTCTGGACATCCGCGACACCATCCGATGCGTCGAGATCGCATGCCTGCACCCTGCGGAGCGGGGCGAATTTCGTGTCTTCAACCAGTTTACGGAGCAGTTCACAGTTCTGGACCTCGCCCGGATGGTGCAAGCGGCGGCAGAGAAACTTGGATTAAAGGTTGAGATCGACCATCTGCCCGATCCTCGGGTCGAAGCTGAGGCCCACTATTACAATGCGAAGAATTCCAAGCTGATCGATCTTGGTCTCCAGCCTCATTTTCTTTCCGACGCTCTCCTGGATTCGCTGATCAATATCTCCATTCTTTACCGCGACCGGATCGATTCATCGTTGTTCATGCCGCAGGTGAACTGGAGAAATCCCAACAACGACCGTCGGCACCCGCTCGGCAAAGTTGCCGATACATCGCTCATGCCGTCGGAGGTTTAGAGCTGTGCCTTGAAAAGGCCGCGGTCTCCGCGGATGTCCTATGACTTGGCGCCGTCGGTGATTCGCTGGGTGACTAGACGGGCAGCTTTCACCGCGCTGACGACCTTACCGGAAAAGACGAAAATCTCTCCCTCTTCCCGCTCCAGGATGTACAGGGTCCTTCGATCCTGCGCTGGGTTATCTTCAACCACGCGAATGGTGAAGCGCGAACCAAGGTAGAGCGCATCCTTGGATGCCGGTACGGCGAGAGCAGAGTCGTTTCGCATGGCCTCAAATCTGGTGGACGGGAAGGGCTCGAAATCAGGCCGATTCAGCAGAGGTTGATACAACTCGGGAATCGGCTCATCGGGATTTGTCGTTGTCCAGTGGTTCGTATTCTTGGCTGAACCAAAGAGCGACTGGGGGGAGCTGCCGTAAGGGTCAAAGGCGGTAAACGGACCGTCCACCACGACCAACGATATCCCCTGTAATTCTGGCGGAAGTTGAATCAGGATTTTCTCGGCGACTTGGTATTTCACGCCCTTGAAAAGACCGCGCCCAGGCCCCAATCCGTAGGTCGCCCACACGACATAGTCATATTCCGGGCGCAGGTCCGGGGTAAATGCCCGCTGATCGAAGGGAATGTTGAGCCCCTGAATGCGCGACGACAACATGTCCCTCAAAATGTCCGGGTCATAGATCTGTTCGTCGACTTCATAGCACTTGTCGATAAAGCCGAAGTCCATCCACTCAGGGCGGCAAGGCCTCACGCTGAGATGGTACTCGGCCATCACCTTTTCGAACAATGCGGGAGGCGTCTGCGAGCCTTCGTGGGGAATCGCGTAATAGTGCCGACTATTGCGCACGATCGCGGGCGCAAATGTGTTGAGGAACTCAGCCCGGGCCTCCAGGGTCTCGCGGATCGTCTCCGGGCTGCGAGGATAGTGGTATCCCGAATGAATGCGGTACTGATTGATGGCGGACGCGGCACGCAGGATGCCGAGCGGGTCGAAAAGATGGACATAATGGCCTGCCTCCGCGAGACTTATCGCGATGGTAGCGCCGTAGACTCCTGCACCCGCGACAGCAACTTTGGCTCTCATTCTGACTTCAGACCTCGTTCCCTAGGACCCGGCCTTTGGCGCGACCGGCACCAGAATTCCTTCCCGGATGAAGTATTCAACGCCGCGCCACCGGATGGATTTGCGGCCGAAACTGACCAGCCAGATGATAAAGGCCATCCCGTCCCACACCGGTATCAGGAGCATTTTCTTCCATAGGCCAGGCTGGTTCATTCCCCAGACGCCAATCAACCAAGTCATGGCGACTCGAAGCAGGGCATAGCCGCCAAGGTATCCGAGGGCAACGCCCATTGAGGGATGAGTTGCAATCGCGACCAGCGCCCAGGGCAGACCCCAGGTAAAGATCAAACCGAAATGACCCCACGGCCGCATGAGCCGCATTACCGTCATCCAGCGAACGCGTTTGTAAAACAGATCGCTGAGTGACGCGAAGTCGGCGACGGTTTGGACAATGTGGGGGAGCAGCTTGACCTCATATCCAAGCTCGGCGATCAGGCGGCCCACGCGAAGGTCGTCCGCCGGACGATTTTCAATTGCCTCATAACCGCCGAAAGCAGCGATATTCTTGCGCGTGGTCACTATGGTTTGTCCAAAAGTGAACTTCACCCCATCCAATTGCCAAGCCACAAAGATTCCCGCGAAGAAGTCGGAGATCATCCCTACCGATTGCAATTCCTGGACGAGAGAGGTTTCTTTGGTAGAGACATACAGACAAGTGGCTGCTCCAACCTTAGGATCGCGGAAAGGCGCGGCCACGGATCGCAGGTAATCAGGTTGGACCCGGATGTCGCCATCGGTGATTACCAGCAACTCGTGCGCAGCTTCGTTCACCAGGCGGACGAGCCTGGCAATCTTGTCATTGATCGCACTACGACCGGAGCCGAAAAGCAGGCGAATACGGCGTTCGGGAAAATCTTGTACCAGTTTTTCCAGAACTGGCAATGCGGGATCGTCCGCATCCACACAAAAAAGAATTTCGTATTCGGGATAGTCCTGGTGGCAGAAGCTTGCGTAATTCTCGTAGGCGTCAGGGTCGAGTCCCTTGATGGGCTTCAGACAACTTATCGGAGGCGTGAAGTCAGAACTCGGGGCAGCCCGCTTCCAGCTTAAGAAGAATCGCGCAGAGCTGTAAAGAGCCAGCAGATAATAGATGCCGGGGATGGCGGCAATAGCGAGGAGTATGTAGCTGGAAACCGTCAACCCGTCTGCTCTCCAACAATGGGCTTAAGTTGTTTCACGGGAACCCGAACCGAGAAAAAGCCGATCTCGTGGATGCCAACCGTTCCGGGCGGGAGAAACAGGAACCGAATCGATTCCGTTTCTGGTCCCTTCAGACTTCTCTTGAAATGTGGAGTGTAACATGTGAGGAAATCACCCGTCGAACGGCGCATTGCCTACTGCGGCATTGCATAGCAGAGCCTAGGAGGATGGGACGGCTCCAGCGGCAAGCTTGCCCGGCACGGGGGGCGGCTGTTGTACATGAGGTCCGATGGCATGCGCGTCTGCGTGACTGGCGGTACAGGTTTCTTGGGCACGGCCTTAGTGCGAGACTTGCTGGCCAGGAAAGTTCCGGTTCGGGTGCTGGCGAGGCCTTCCCGGCGCGCCGACCTGCTGGAAACCCAGGGCGCGGAGGTTGTGCGTGGAGAATTAGGAGATCCGGACTGTGTAGCCCGCGCGGTGGAAGGAGTGGACGTTGTCTATCATCTTGCAGCCAAGGTCGATACTCCGGGCAGCAAGGCCGATTTCCTCGAAACCAATGTGGGCGGTACGGAGAGAGTCCTGACCGCATGTCTCCGGAAGGGCGTCGGTCGCATGGTATATGCCAGCTCATTGGCGGTGTATGGTCCAGTCCCAAGCGGTCAGCGAATCGATGAGGACACTCCCTTTGATGAGTCGCCGCAGCTACGCGACTTCTACGCTCAATCGAAGATCCTGGCAGACCAATTTGTCGTCACATTCGCACGGAAAACCGCGTTACCGATAACGATCGTCAGGCCCGGCATCATCTATGGTCCCGGCAAGCAACTTCCGGTGGGCCTCTTGGGATTCACGTTGGGCAAGACCAACTTCGTATTTGGCAATCCGAACCATCGCATTCCGCTAAACTACGTTGAAAATTTGGTGGATGCGATGCAACTGGTTGCGCATTCCGGCGAAGGACAACTTCGCCAATTCAATATCGTCGATGACGATGAACTCACCCTGGCGGAATACCACAAGGTGAGAACGGAGATGGACAAGACAGTGACGCATTTTTTTTCCGGCTGGCCGGTCCTGCTGCCGGGGCTTTTCGCCGAAGCGGCGATCCGGGTGCTGCCTGTCGGGGGCAGTACCCGATTTTCAAAGCATCAGTTACGGCGAGCCTTGCAGGACCGCTGGTATGATACCCATCGAATTCGCGAGGAGACCGGATGGGCGCCGAAAGTGCCACTGAAAGACGCGTTGTACCGCACCTGGAAAGCTGGCCGCTGAGTCGCTGCGGAACGAGGCGCTAGAGCGATTCCAGAATGGCTGTAGCTCGGGTAGTGCGGGCCTGAACCTGAATTATTCATGAGGATCTCACGCTTTGAAGGGGCACGGCTTCAGCCGTGCCGTAAGCTGCTGTCATTAGTGCGGCTCTAGCCACTGAGGGACTTCGGTGTTGAGACGAAGTGCGAGTCCCCTCAGGGGCTGAAGAGCGTGTGTGAGACCCTCTGTCGTCCCTACGGGACTCGGATCTATTTCCCACTTTACCCAGCACTCCGCCTGCGGCTGCGTGCTGGGCTAGACCAGTTTCAGGGTTGGCATGGACCGGGTAGAGCCAGCCTTCAGGCTGGCGTCCAAGATCGCCCCACACTATAAGGCTTAAGCGGTTCGTTGGTCCGCAGCGAACGCGGCGCTGAACCCGGATTATTCATGAGGATCTCAAAGCTACCGAAACAGATGAATAATCCAGATGAAGCCCCGCTCTATCCGAACTCGCCGGACTACACCAATTCTGAAACCGCTCTA
>Ga0208079_1001843_pt1 | contig 10724 bp, 9 predicted proteins | sample NGESurdeep092012_5_FD_184474 | JGI IMG/M metagenome (GOLD analysis project Ga0208079, IMG submission 184474) | Arctic peat soil microbial communities from Barrow, Alaska - NGEE Surface sample 210-2 deep-092012 (SPAdes) | ecosystem: Environmental > Terrestrial > Soil > Wetlands > Peat ... | reverse complement strand
TCACCATCACCGGAATGTGCTTCTGCCCGTTATAGACGCCGAAATTCAGGCCGACGAATTGCGGCAGAATGGTCGAGCGCCGGCTCCAGATCTTGATCATCTCGTGACGGCCCGACGAGCGCGCGGCCTCCGCCTTGCGCAGCAGATAGCCGTCGACGAACGGGCCCTTCCATGCAGAACGCGTCATATCTCTGTTCCTACTGCTGCTTCTTCTTGCGGTCGTGCCGGCTGACGACGATGAACTTGGTGGTGCGCTTGTTCTTGCGGGTCTTCTTGCCCTTGGTCGGGAAGCCCCACGGCGTGACCCAGTGACCGCCGCCCTTGGTGCGGCCGCCATGCGGGTGATCGACCGGGTTCATGGTGATGCCGCGATTGTGCGGCATCCGGCCGCGCCAGCGCTGGCGGCCGGCTTTGCCGATGGTGGTATTCATGTTGTCGGGGTTAGATACCGCCCCGACCGTCGCCATGCAGCGGCCATGCACCAGGCGCTGCTCGGTGGTGCTCAGCCGCAGGATGACGTAATCCTGGTCGCGCCCGACGATCTGCACGTAGCTGCCGGCCGAGCGCGCGATCTGGCCGCCCTTGCCGATCTTGATCTCGACATTGTGCACGATGGTGCCGACCGGAATGCTGGCGATCGGCATCGCGTTGCCCGGCTTCACGTCGGCACGCTCGGAGGCGATCACCGTGTCGCCCGGCGCCAGGCGCTGCGGCGCCAGGATATAGGCGAGCTCGCCGTCCTGGTACTTGATGAGCGCGATGAAGGCGGTGCGGTTCGGATCGTATTCGAGCCGCTCGACGGTCGCCGGCACGTCGAACTTGGTGCGGCGGAAATCGATTCGGCGATAGGCCTGCTTGTGCCCGCCGCCGCGGAAGCGGACGGTGATGCGGCCATTGTTGTTGCGGCCGCCGGACGAGTGCTGACCTTCGGTCAGCGCCTTCAGCGGCGCGCCCTTATACAGCGACGAGCGGTCGATGTTGACCAGCTGGCGCTGGCTCGGGGTGGTCGGATTGTAGGTTTTCAACGCCATCGAATCGCTCCCTTACAATCCCGTGGTCACGTCGATCTTGTGACCCTCTTCCAGGGTCACGATCGCGCGCTTCACGTCGGACTGCTGACCGACCTTGTTCTTGAACACCTTGACCTTGCCGCGACGGATGAGCGTGTTGACGTTCTTCACCTTGACGTCGAACAGCTTCTCCACCGCTTCCTTGATCTGCGGCTTGGTGGCATTGCGCGCCACCTTGAACACAACCTTGTTGTGCTCGGATGCCATCGTCGCCTTCTCGGTGATCACCGGAGACAGGATGACGTCGTAATGGCGCGGATCGCTGGTGCTCATTTGAAACGCGCCTCCAGCGCATCGAGCGCGGCCTTGGTGAGCACCAGGGTCTTGCGCCGCATGATGTCGTAAACGTTGATGCCCTGAATCGGCAGCACGTCGATATTCGGAATGTTGCGCGCGGCACTGCGGAAGTTCGCCTCGATCTCCGCGCCGTCGATGATCAGCGCGTTGCTGAGGCCGAGCTTGCCGAACTGCTTGGCGAGCGCCTTGGTCTTGGCGTCCTTCAGCGTCGCCTTGTCGATGACGATAATGCCGCCGTCCTGGGCTTTCGCCGACAGCGCGTGCTTGAGCGCGAGCGCGCGCACCTTTTTCGGCAGGTTGATGGCATGGCTGCGCACCACCGGGCCGAACACCCGGCCGCCGCCGCGAAACTGCGACACGCTGGCGGGACCGTGACGGGCCTGGCCGGTACCCTTCTGCGCGTACATCTTCTTGCCGGTGCGGGCGATCTCTCCGCGCTGCTTGGTCTTGTGGGTGCCGCGCTGGCGCTTGGCGAGCTGCCAATTGACGCAGCGCTGCACGATGTCTTTGCGCGGCGCGAGGCCGAAGATCGCATCCGACAAACTGACCGAGCCGGCTTCCTTGCCTTCAAGGGTGGTGATTTTAATGTCCATGTTACGCGCCCTCCTTCGCGGCGGGGGCTGCGGCGGCCTCAGGCACTTGCGCGGGCTTGGCATCGGACTTTGCGTCGGCGGTCTCGCTGACGCGGAACTTGCCGGGCTTCGGCACATCCTTATGCGGCTTCTTCTTCACGGCGTCGCGCACCGTGATCCAGCCGCCCTTGGCTCCCGGCACCGCGCCTTCGATCAGCAGGAGCCCGCGCTCGACGTCGGTCCGCACAATTTTAAGATTGAGCGTGGTGACGCGATCGACGCCCATGTGACCGGGCATCTTCTTGTTCTTGAAGGTCTTGCCGGGGTCCTGACGGCCGCCGGTCGAACCGATCGAGCGGTGCGAGACCGACACGCCGTGCGAGGCACGCAGGCCGCCGAAGTTCCAGCGCTTCATGCCGCCGGCAAAGCCCTTGCCGATCGAGATGCCGCAGACATCGACGAACTGACCGGCCACGAAGTGGTCGGCCGTGATCTCGGCGCCGACCGGGATCAAGGCATCCTCGCTGACGCGGAATTCGGCGAGCTTGCGCCGCGGCTCGACCTTGGCCTTGGCGAAATAGCCGCGGTCCGCCTTGTTCATATTGTTGGTACGGCGCGGGCCGGCACCGAGCTGGAGCGCGATATAGCCGTTTTTGTCCTTGCTGCGATGGGCAACCACCTGGCACTGCAATAGCTGCAGCACCGTCACCGGCACGTGTTCACCGGCCTCGGTGAACACCCGGGTCATTCCGAGCTTTTGCGCTATCACTCCCGAACGCATCTTAAGTCCTCATCCGGCTTTAAAGCTTGATCTCGACGTCGACGCCGGCAGCGAGGTCGAGCTTCATCAGCGCGTCCACGGTCTGCGGAGTCGGATCGACGATGTCCAAGAGGCGCTTATGGGTGCGCATCTCGAACTGTTCGCGGCTCTTCTTATCGACGTGCGGCGAACGGTTCACCGTGAACTTCTCGATCTTGGTCGGCAGCGGGATCGGTCCACGCACCTGAGCGCCGGTGCGCTTGGCCGTGTTCACGATCTCGCGCGTCGACGCATCGAGGATGCGGTGATCGAACGCCTTGAGCCGGATCCGAATATTCTGGCCGTTCATATTCATTTCTCTCTGTTTCTTCCCCCTCTCGCCGCTTATGCGGGGAGAGGGTCGGGGTGAGGGGCAACTCTCGGCTTAAGAAAGCGTCCCTCACCCGACCACTTCGTGGTCGACCTCTCCCCGCAAGCGGGGAGAGGTGAAGAAGAAGTTACTCGATGATGCTCGCCACCACGCCGGCACCGACGGTTCGGCCACCCTCGCGAATGGCGAAGCGAAGTTTCTCCTCCATGGCGATCGGCACGATCAGGTGCACTTCCATCGCCACGTTGTCGCCCGGCATCACCATCTCGGTGCCCGCCGGCAGATGCACCACACCGGTCACGTCGGTGGTGCGGAAGTAGAACTGCGGGCGATAGTTGGTGAAGAACGGGGTATGACGGCCGCCCTCTTCCTTGGTCAGGATGTAGGCCTCGGCCTTGAACTTGGTGTGCGGCTTGACGGAGCCGGGCTTGCACAGCACCTGACCGCGCTCGACTTCCTCGCGCTTGGTGCCGCGCAGCAGCGCGCCGATATTGTCGCCGGCCTGGCCCTGGTCGAGCAGCTTGCGGAACATCTCGACGCCGGTGACGACCGTCTTGATGGTCGGGCGAATGCCGACGACCTCGACTTCCTCGCCGACCTTGATGACGCCGCGCTCGACGCGGCCGGTGCACACCGTGCCGCGGCCGGAGATCGAGAACACGTCTTCCACCGGCATCAGGAACGGTTGGTCGATCGGACGATCCGGCTGCGGAATGTATTCGTCCACCGCCTTCATCAGATCCAGGATCGACTGGTGGCCGAGCTTCTCGTCCTTGCCCTCGAGCGCCAGCAGCGCCGAGCCCTTGATGATCGGGATCTTATCGCCGGGGTAATTATACTTGGAGAGCAGCTCGCGAACCTCGAGCTCGACCAGCTCGAGCAGTTCCGGATCGTCGACCATGTCGACCTTGTTCATGTACACCACCAGCGCCGGCACGCCGACCTGACGGGCGAGCAGGATGTGCTCGCGGGTCTGCGGCATCGGGCCGTCGGCGGCGGAGACCACCAGGATGGCGCCGTCCATCTGCGCCGCGCCGGTGATCATGTTCTTCACGTAGTCGGCGTGGCCGGGACAATCGACGTGCGCGTAGTGGCGCTTCGCCGTCTCGTATTCCACGTGCGCGGTCGAAATCGTGATACCGCGTGCCTTCTCCTCCGGCGCCTTGTCGATCTGGTCGTAGGCCGTGAACGTCGCCCCACCGGTCTCCGCCAGCACTTTGGTGATCGCCGCCGTCAGCGTCGTCTTGCCGTGGTCAACGTGACCGATCGTGCCGATGTTGCAATGCGGCTTCGTACGTTGGAACTTCTCTTTAGCCATGTAACTCTCCCTGTCGGGTCTCTGGCAGTGCCGGTTAATGTTTCCGCGTCGAAGGTCAGGCGTATTTCGCCTGAACCTCCAGCGCGACGTTCTGCGGTACCTGTTCGTAGTGATCGAACTGCATGGTGAAAGTGGCGCGCCCCTGCGACATGGAACGCAGCGTGTTGACGTAGCTGAACATGTTGGCGAGCGGCACCATCGCATTGATGACGTTGGCGTTGCCGCGCACGTCCTGGCCCTGAATATGGCCGCGCCGCGAGTTGAGATCGCCGATGACGGAGCCGGTGTATTCCGCCACCGTCACGACCTCGACCTTCATGATCGGCTCGAGCAACACCGAGCCGCCCTTCTGCAGCGCCTCGCGCAAGGCGCCGCGCGCGCAGATTTCGAACGCCAGCGCCGACGAATCGACGTCGTGATAGCGGCCGTCGACCAGCGTCACCTTGAGATCGACCACGGGGAAGCCGGCGAGCAGGCCGGAACCGAGCACCGATTCGAGACCCTTCTCGACGCCGGGGATGAATTCCTTCGGCACCGCGCCGCCGACAACTTCGTTCTCGAATACAAAACCGCTACCCGCCGGCAACGGTTCGCAGACGATCTTGATCTGGGCGAATTGCCCAGTACCGCCGGTCTGCTTCTTGTGTTGGTGATCGACCGTTACCGCCCGCGTGATCTTCTCGCGATAAGCGACTTGCGGCGCGCCGATATTGGCATCGACCTTGTAGGTGCGCCTGAGGATGTCGACCTTGATGTCGAGATGCAGCTCGCCCATGCCACGGATGATGGTCTGACCCGACTCCGGATCGGTGTTGACGCGGAATGACGGGTCCTCCGCGACCAGCTTGGCGAGCGCGACGCCGAGCTTCTCCTGGTCGGCCTTCGACTTCGGCTCGATCGCGATCTCGATCACCGGATCGGGGAATTCCATCTTTTCCAGAATCACCGGCTGCTTGGCGTCGCACAGCGTGTCGCCGGTGCGCACTTCCTTGAGGCCCGCCAGCGCGACAATGTCGCCGGCAAAGGCTTCCTTGATGTCCTCGCGGTTGTTCGCATGCATCAACAGCATGCGGCCGATGCGCTCTTTGCGCTCTTTGGTCGAATTGATCACGCCGGTGCCGCTCACCAGCGTGCCGGAATAGATGCGGCAGAAGGTGATGGTGCCGACGAAGGGGTCGTCCATGATCTTGAAGGCGAGCAGCGCGAGCGGCGCGGTGTCCTTCGGCTCGCGCACGACTTCTTCGCCGTTGTCGGGATTGATGCCCATGATCGGCGGCACGTCGAGCGGGCTCGGCAGATAATCGACCACCGCGTCGAGCAGCGGCTGCACGCCCTTGTTCTTGAACGCCGAGCCGCACAGCACCGGGAAGAAGGCGCCGGAGATCACCGCTTTGCGGATGAGCTTCTTGATGGTGGCCTCGTCGGGCACCCTGCCCTCGACATAGGCGGTGGTCGCGTCATCGTCGAGCTCGCACGCCGCCTCGACCATCTTGTCGCGGTATTCCTTGGCCTGCTCGAGCATATCGGCGGGAATTTCGATGTCTTTGTAATTGGCGCCGAGCGACTCGTCGTCCCAGACCACGCCCTTCATGCGCACCAGATCGATGAGGCCTTTGAACTGCTGCTCGGAGCCGATCGGAAGCTGGATCGCGATCGGCTTGGCGCCGAGCCGGGTCTTGATGTCGTCGAGACACTTAAAGAAGTCGGCGCCGATCTTGTCCATCTTGTTGGCGAACACGATGCGCGGGACTTTGTATTTGTCGCCCTGGCGCCAGACCGTCTCGGTTTGCGGCTCGACGCCCTGGTTTGAATCGAGCACGCAGACCGCGCCGTCAAGCACGCGCAGCGAACGCTCGACTTCGATGGTGAAGTCGACGTGGCCGGGGGTGTCGATGATGTTGAGCCGATGATTCTTCCAGAACGCGGTGGTCGCGGCCGAAGTGATGGTGATACCGCGTTCCTGCTCCTGCTCCATCCAATCCATCGTCGCGGCGCCTTCATGCACCTCGCCGATTTTATGGCTCTTGCCGGTGTAATAGAGGATCCGCTCCGTAGTCGTAGTTTTCCCGGCATCGATGTGAGCCATGATGCCGAAATTGCGGTAGTCCTCGATCGGATGGACGCGTGGCATAGAAGATCTATTCCCTGAATCTGTTCGCCGCTACCAGCGGTAATGCGAGAAGGCGCGGTTGGCTTCCGCCATCTTGTGGGTGTCCTCGCGCTTCTTAACGGCGTTTCCCCTGTTATTGGACGCATCGAGCAGCTCGGCCGAGAGTCGCTCGGTCATTGTTTTTTCGTTGCGATCGCGCGCGGCGATGATGATCCAGCGGATGCCGAGCGCCTGCCGGCGCGACGTGCGCACTTCTACCGGCACCTGATAGGTGGCGCCGCCGACGCGCCGCGAGCGCACCTCGATCGAGGGCATCACGTTGTCGAGCGCCTGCTGGAACACCGAGAGCGGGTTCTGCTTGGTCTTGCTCTCGATCATTTCGAGCGCGCCGTAGACGATGCCTTCCGCGACCGACTTCTTGCCGTCGTACATAACGGCATTCATGAATTTGCTGACGACGATATTGCCGAACTTGGGGTCCGGAATGATCTCGCGTTTTTCTGCGGCGTGACGGCGGGACATGACGCTTACCCTTATTTCGGACGCTTGGCGCCGTACTTCGAACGGCGCTGCTTACGGTTCTTGACGCCCTGCGTGTCGAGCACGCCACGCAGGATGTGGTAGCGCACGCCCGGCAGATCCTTCACGCGGCCGCCGCGAATCATCACCACCGAGTGTTCCTGCAGATTGTGCCCCTCGCCCGGGATGTAGCCGATCACCTCGAAGCCGTTGGTCAGGCGCACCTTGGCGACCTTGCGCAGCGCCGAGTTCGGCTTCTTCGGCGTCGTCGTATAGACGCGCGTGCAGACGCCGCGCTTCTGCGGGCTCGACTGTAGCGCTGGCACCTTGTTACGAGTTTTCAGCGGCCGTCGCGGATTGGCAATCAGCTGGTTAATCGTCGGCATCGTTCGCCTTCGCTACCTTCGTTTGGGCGTGAGCGCCCGGCATCCTTGCGCGGAAAAGCGTCCGCGCGCGCTGCATTGCGCGCCGTTTCCGCACGCAAAACGAAATCGCGCCATCCGCTTAGTGCGGCGGCGCTTTTCCGTTCCGGACGGCCACGACGCGGTTCGCGCACCGCGGCCGTTCAATTAAAAGTCCTGACAGTGGCTGTCAGAGGCAGCGTCTGAGCTTCATTCGTCGAGGCGTTGCGCCAGCCAATCTTTGAGGAAAACTAAACGTTCTCAAAGGGTTAGCCGGGCGGCCGTTCCGAGCAAGCGAAGCTCACCGCCTGCCGTGAAGTGTGGCGTATGTATCGGCCGGATTCCGCTGAGTCAAGGCGAAAAGGGCCGAAACATCGAGGGTTCGAGGCCTTCGGGAACTTCCGCCTTGCGGCGGCTACCCTGGACCCCGAGCAAAAGGCCGCCTTGCGGGCGGCCCCTTTCGGTTCTTAATCGGCGAGCGACTTATTCCGCCGACGCCGGCAATGCGGGCGCCGCCGCCGCCTCGGCCGCGGCCGCGGCCTTTGCCGCGTCCTTTTCGCGCTCCTCGAGGATGAGCGCATCGCGCTTGGTGGCAACCTCGCGCAGCTCGTTCATCATCGCGCCGGTGCCGGCCGGGATCAGGCGGCCGACGATGACGTTTTCCTTGAGCCCGTCGAGCGTGTCCGCCTTGCCGTTGACCGCGGCCTCGGTGAGCACACGCGTGGTCTCCTGGAACGACGCCGCCGAGATGAAGGAGCGGGTCTGCAAGCTCGCCTTGGTGATGCCGAGCAGGACCGGGTGACCGGATGCCGGCTTTTTGCCCTCGGCCACGACGCGAACGTTGATCTCGTCCATCTCGCTCCTGTCGATCTGCTCGCTCTGCAACAGCTCGGTATCGCCGGCGTCGTCGATCTCGACCTTCTGCAGCATCTGGCGAACGATCACCTCGATGTGCTTGTCGTTGATGTTGACGCCTTGCAGGCGATAGACCTCCTGGATTTCATTCACCAGATAGGCCGCAAGCTCCTCGACGCCCTTGATGGCGAGAATGTCATGCGGAGCGGGATTGCCCTCGACGATATAGTCGCCCTTCTCGATGACGTCGCCATCCTGCAGATGGATGTGCTTGCCCTTCGGGATCAGATATTCCTTCAGCTCATCGCCCTTGCCCGTCGGCTCGATGGTGATGCGGCGCTTGTTCTTGTAGTCCTTGCCGAACCGCACGGTGCCGCCGATTTCGGCGATGATCGCCGCATCCTTCGGCTTGCGCGCCTCGAACAGTTCCGCCACCCGCGGCAGACCGCCGGTGATGTCGCGGGTCTTGGCGCTTTCGGTCGGAATACGCGCGATCACGTCGCCCGCCTTCACCTTGCCGCCCGGATCGACTGAGATGACGGCATCGACCGCCAGAAGATAGCGCGCCTCGCCGCCGCGGCTGAGCTTGAGGATCTTGCCGTCCTTGCCCTTGATGATCATCGCCGGACGCAGGTCAGCCTGGTTACGGGACGAGCCCGTGCGCCAGTCGATCACCACGCGCTTGGCGATGCCGGTCGACTCGTCGACCGCTTCCGACATCGACAGGCCATCGACCATGTCTTCGAAGGCGATCGTACCCTCGACCTCGGTGAGGATCGGCCGGGTGTACGGATCCCATTCGGCGATGCGCTGACCGCGCTTGACCTTGTCGCCGTCCTCGATGCGCATGCGCGCGCCGTAGGGAATGCGGTGATGCGCGCGCTCGGTACCGTCGGGGTCCACCACCGCCACCACCATGTTGCGCACCATCGCCACCACGTCGCCCTCGGTGTTTTTGGCGATATTCTTGCCCTTGATCTTGATCTTGCCGTCGAAGTTCGACTCGATAAACGACTGCTCGGAAATCTGCGCCGCGCCGCCGATGTGGAACGTACGCATGGTGAGCTGGGTGCCCGGCTCGCCGATCGACTGGGCGGCGATGACGCCCACCGCCTCGCCCATGTTGACCGGTGTGCCGCGGGCGAGATCGCGCCCGTAGCAGGCGCCGCACACGCCGTTCTTCGACTCGCAGGTGAGCACCGAGCGGATTTTCATTTCCTGCACGCCCGCATTGGTGATCAGCTCGACTTCCGGCTCCTGCAACAGGGTGCCGCGCTTGACCACGACCTTGTTGCTGGCCGGGTCCTTGACGTCCTCGGCGGTGGTGCGGCCGAGGATGCGAATTGCCAGCGGCGCCACCACGGTGCCCGCGTCGATGATGGCGCGAACCTTGATGCCGTCCTTGGTGCCGCAGTCATGAATCGTGATGATGCAATCCTGCGCCACGTCGACCAGACGCCGCGTCAGATAGCCCGAGTTCGCGGTCTTCAAGGCGGTGTCGGCGAGGCCCTTGCGGGCGCCGTGGGTCGAGTTGAAGTACTCGAGCACCGACAGGCCTTCCTTGAAGTTCGAGATGATCGGGCTCTCGATGATCTCGCCCGAAGGCTTGGCCATCAGACCGCGCATGCCGGCGAGCTGGCGCATCTGCGCCGGCGAGCCGCGCGCGCCGGAGTGCGCCATCATGTAGATCGAGTTGACCTGCATATCGCGACCGTTGGCGTCCTTCTTGGTCGTCGAAATTTCGCGCATCATCTCTTCGGCGATCTTGTCGGTGGACTTCGACCAGGCGTCGACGACCTTGTTGTATTTCTCACCCTGGGTGATCAGACCGTCGTTGTATTGCTGCTCGAATTCCTTGGCGAGCTGACGCGTGGTCTCGACGATGTCCCACTTCGACGCCGGCACCACCATGTCGTCCTTGCCGAACGAGATGCCGGCCTTGAAGGCGTGATAGAAGCCGAGCGACATGATGCGGTCGCAGAAGATCACCGTCTCCTTCTGCCCGCAGTGGCGGTAGACCTGATCGATCATCCCGGAGATCTCGCGCTTCGTCATCAACTTGTTGACGATGTCGAACGGAGCTTTCACGCTGCGCGGCAGCACATTGCCGAGGATGACGCGGCCGGGCGTGGTTTCGTACCACTTCTTGAACGACTTGCCCTTCTCGTCGACGCCTTCCCAGCGATAACGAATCTTGGTGTGCAGGGCGATGACCTTCTCATGCAGCGCATGCTCGATCGACGCCATGTCGCCGAAAGTCTTACCTTCGCCGGGCATGCCCTCGCTCATCAGCGAGAGGTAGTAGAGGCCGAGCACGATGTCCTGCGACGGCACGATGATCGGCTGACCGTTCGCCGGATGCAGGATGTTGTTGGTCGACATCATCAGCACGCGCGCTTCCAGCTGCGCTTCCAGCGACAGCGGAACGTGCACGGCCATCTGGTCGCCGTCG
>Ga0208079_1001839_pt1 | contig 10747 bp, 9 predicted proteins | sample NGESurdeep092012_5_FD_184474 | JGI IMG/M metagenome (GOLD analysis project Ga0208079, IMG submission 184474) | Arctic peat soil microbial communities from Barrow, Alaska - NGEE Surface sample 210-2 deep-092012 (SPAdes) | ecosystem: Environmental > Terrestrial > Soil > Wetlands > Peat ... | reverse complement strand
GCGAAAAGCCCCGAAGCCGGTAGCCGCAGAACCTGCATTTCGACTACTGACTGGCGCGGTCGCGGCGCGCAGTACGTCCATCCGCACATCGGCTGCGCGAAGTTTGCGGCTCCTGGACGGCCGCGGTCGGGGATCGGCCAGCGGGCGCTGCCATCGTCGTCAAACGGCAAGGCAGCTGGCAGCTCTCGATAGCATGAGACGTGACTCGAACCGGCCGACTACGCGTCGTTCTTGTCCTGAACCTGTTTCTCGTCGGCGCCCTGGTCGCAGTCGGGTTGTCCGCGCATTCTCTCGGAGTGCTCGCCGAAGGTGTCGACTACCTCGCCGATGCCGCGGCTCTCGCGGTCTCCTTGCTCGCTATCTGGCTGTCGAATCGGCCCCCCACTATCAAGCATCCGCATGGGTACCCCAAGGCCACCCTTCTGGCAGCTGCGGTTAACGCGGTGTGGCTGCTCGTGCTGAGCCTGCTGGTCGCGGCAGGTGCAACCAGTCGTCTGGTCACCGGCGCGCATGAGGTGCACGGTCTACCGGTTCTCATTGTCAGCGGCATCGCCGCCATTGTGATGGTGGTCGGCGCCCTCATCCTGGGCGGCGATGTCGACGACCTTGACGACGACGACAACGGCAGTCTCAACATGCGGGCAGTCTTCCTTGATACCGCCGCCGACGCGGCCGCTGCAGCCGGGGTTGCGGTCACCGGTGGGATCATCCTTGCCACCGGTGGCCTGTTCTGGATTGACCCCGCCGTCGCCTTCGTCATCGCCATCGTCGTGGGCTATCACGCAGTGCGGCTGTTCATTGTCATTACGGCAGGCCGACGCGCACTCTCTCGGGAGTCCTTGGGCACGAACCCATTGCGTCTTTAGCCGCACGATAACTGCAGCAGTTTGAGGCATCGGCTGGACGTCGGCCGCCCGTCCCGCAGGGGATCGGCCTACGAAGTTTCATCTCCTCGAAGTCTTTTCTTGGTTCCTAGCAGTCGAGATGATGTTGCTTTGGCGACAGGGCTCCAGGTCGACGCGAGGGTCAGTTCGAAGCGGGGCTCTTATCGCGGTGCGCCGAACCGCATTTGATGTCATAGAAATCCCCGAACGGATCTGGAGAGGTAGTTGAAATGAAAGCTTCACTCGCCAAGATGCCCGCTCGATCTCTGACGGCCGTTGACGTATGTGATGGTTGCGGCTTCATCTGGGTGGGAGTAATCGGCGGGGTTGCTCGATGAGCGCGGCAGCGGCCGGGCCGGTAGGCCAGTCCGGCCCAGCAGGACGCGGCCAGGCGTTGTTGGAGCGTATCGACCGGCTGCCGGGTTGGCCGTTGCCCGGCTTTGACCTCGTGGTCTTGGGCGTGGCGTACTTCTTCGTATTCTTCGATATCACCGACATCGGTTTTGCGATGCCGGCAATCGTCACGCAGTTCCACCTCAGCGACAGCGACGTGAAGTTCGTGGCGATCGCCATCGGGCTCATCGGCTACATCGTGGGCTCGTTGTTAATCGGGGCGCTCGCCGACCGGCGGGGCCGCCGGCTCGCGTTCCTGACCTCGCTGCTCGTCTCCGGCCTGGGGTCGCTCGGCACAGCCTTCGCAACGGGGCTCATCTCACTGTCCATCTGGCGGTTCTTGACCGGCATGGGCGTTGGCGCCGCCCTCAACCTGGCGTCGACGTACGTCGGGGAGCTCTCGCCTGCCTCCCAGCGAGGTCGAATCTCGGTGACGATGTTCATGATCGGCATCATCGGCCAAGCCATCACCCCGTTCGTGGCCCTCGCTCTGGTACCGAATTTCGAGATCGGCTGGCGGATCCTGTTCGTCATCGGCGCATTGATCGGGCTGGCCGGCGTGCTGTTCGGGATGCGGTTGCCGGAGTCGCCCCGATGGCTGATCCAACGAGGCCGCCTCGAGCAGGCCGAGACACTGGTTATCTCGATGGAGGCGCGGTTCGACCCGAAAGACTTGGCGGCGGGTGCGGCTCCAGCGTCGACTGGGCCCGAGGACACGCTACTGGCCAGCGATGACGAGCATCCGGTCAGCACCATGCATGAGCTGATGCACGGGCAGTACGGGCGCACGGTCCTGGCGATGGTCACCATGTGGTTCCTGTGGTACATCGGCAACTACGGTTTCCTGGGAGACGCCGCCACGTTGTTCTCCGCGCACGGCATAGGGATCGCCAGCTCGATCCTGTACCTGGCGGTCGGAGCGATCGGGTACCCGGGGGGGGCCGCCATCATGATCGTCACGGCCGACAAGATCGAACGCCGGTACCTGATCTTCGCCGCCACGGTCGTCTGGTTGGTCGGGCTGCTGCTGATCGGAACCCTGGCCAACCCAGCGATCGTGACCATCGGCTCGTTCATGGCGTCGCTGGCCCTGGGTTCCTACCTCCAGGTGGCCTACACCTTCACCGCCGAGAGATTCCCGACCCGCCTGCGCGCGCGGGGCTTCGCCTTGGCCGACGGCGGCGGACACTTGGGCGGGGCGGTTGGCGCCCTCCTACTGCCGACACTGGTGACCGGCACCACGTTCTTCATAGGCTTCGCCGCCATCGGGATCACCGGGCTGCTAGCCGGCCTGATCGCCCTCAGCGGTCCCCGGACCAGCGGCCGCTCACTGGAGAACGTCTCGCAATGACATGCCGGCGGCTTGGGGTGCCGGGGGTAACTCACGGTGAGGTAACCGACCCGATCCGGCGGGCTGCGTTCTCACAACGAACGATGAGCCCAAAGGCGACGATGGCGACAGCCAAGACCAGGCAGATGTCACCCTGACCACCGACCCAACATCCCCGTTCGATCCTGTCCCAGTGGCCGATCCGTATATGACACAGTCAGGACTTCGTCGTCGCAGTCCGTCTGCAGCCTCCACGTGTGTCCGTAGCTGGTTCCGCCATCGGGCGGGCCGGTGAAGTTCGACCAGTTACGACTGGAAATACTTGTTGTGCCTTTGATCTTCAGGAGCACTTCGACCAGCCTTGGTGGCTCGTTGTTTGTGGAGATGTCCGGGAATCAGGTTCCTACGGGTCCCTTGACCAGGTCTGGGACTGCGCGTGGACCTGCGGCATTTCCGCGTTCAAGGGGGGACATGCGCGAACACGGAACTGGTCGCTAAGTCCTGGGAAGCTGTTCGAGCCACGAGCGCGCGCCCACAACGGAGCATCTTAGGGACGCTATGGCTGTGGCCAGCTTTACCGCCCTGGCTAATGACTCAAGCCCCGGCGGCTCTTGAAGGAGCCCGGCGACGAAGGCGCCGTGGAAGGCGTCCCCGGCACCGAGAGTGTCTTTGGTCTTCACCTGGGGAGGGTCTACTGAATACTCTCGCGCGCCTTGCCGCTGCCACTGTACGGGTCCGGATCCGTGTGTCACGACGACGGCGCCGGCGCCGGCGGCAAGTACGTGTCGGGTCACGCTGACGCCGTGCTTTTGAGGTTGGGGGGCATAGTCTGCCGAGCAGACGACAACATCAAACTCGCCCAGCCACGGTTCGACGTGTGTCTTGGCGCTGCCGGCGTCGAGGACCTTGAGGCCGCGGGTGAGGGAGAGGGCCTCCCGTGCCAGCAGGGGGTGGTGCCCATCGATGAGTAGCGCCTCCGCACGTGCGACAGCCTCCCGTGCTCGTGGGTTGAGTCGCGCTTCACTCGTGGTGGCGCCCGGAGAGATAACCGTGCGTTCGCCGTTGGCAGCGATGATGCAGGTTGCGATGGGCAGGTCCCATCCGGCTGGTGCGCAGTCGATAACATGCACGCCATGTCGTTGGAGGTCCTGTCGCGCGGCGTCGGCCGCGCCACCGACTCCGACTGCGGTCACGAGAGTGGCCGAGCCAATGAGGGCGGCAAAGGTGACTGCCGCGTTGGCTGCCGGTCCCCCGGCGACGAGCTCGCTGGACTCGGAGACGCCTTTTCGTCCCCAGCGAGGCTCTGAGGTCACGCGCTGGATGACGTCCAGGGTTGTCAACCCGACGAACACCGCTTGGGGAGAAGGCATCTCAGGCGTGAGCATCCTCGTCGGGAAGTTCGGTCGCGTGCCCGGTCGCATCGACCAGCTCGCCATTCTCCTCCAGACGGAGAGCTCCCGTCATCAGGGAGACGACTTCCGTCATGGTGCGCTCCTTGGGGCTGACGACCGCAACCCGCTGTCCGAGGCGGTGGACATGAATGCGATCTGCGATCTCGAAGACGTGGGGCGTGTCGTGGCTTATCAACACGACCGGCATGCCCCTGTCCCGGATACGACGGATCAGGTCCAGGACCATTCCGGACTCCTTGACACCGAGGGCCGCCGTCGGTTCGTCCATGATAGCCAGTCTCGTACCGAACGGCGCGGCTCCACGCATTCTTTGAGGACGCGCTCGACGCCTTCGGCGCCACCATCCTGGTGGAAGAGCGACGACAGTAGACGATCCTTCATCCGGACTGTCGGAAAACGTGAGTCCAGGACGCCAGGTTGATTGCGGGAGGTCACAGTGTCGAGGTAGGCCGTCGTCAGCCACGGCGTCGCTCAACGGTGGGTGTCTCACAATCACGAGTTCCAGAGCGGTGGAGAGTCTTCTACAGGTGGCCCAGCTGCTCGCGGGCCAGCGGGGCTATGTCGGCGTACCCGGAGTCGATCGCCAGCTGAAAGGCCGCGGTCGCCCCGGCGGTGTCACCGTGACCCGCGCGCAACACCCCCAGGTTGAGTGCCGCCTTCGGCGCCTGGTCGGCGTGCCCGGAGTCGATCGCCAGCTGATAGGCCGCGGTCGCCCCGGCGGTGTCACCGTGACCCGTGCGCAACACCCCCAGGTTCACTGCCGCCGTCGGCGCCGCGGCGGCGTGCCCGGAGTCGATCGCCAGCTGAAGGGCAGCGGCCGCGTCCCGCTGGCCCTCGGGTACCGGCGGTGGGGCAGCCGCCTGCCCCTTGCCGGGCGAGAAGAACCGCACCATGTCACGACTATGGATCAACCGTGACCGGTTAGCCCGAAGTTAAGAGCCGTCTGAGCCTCGGCTTGCGCCCTGGCCTGCACTGTTGGTGGTTTAGGGATCATGAAATGTAGCCAGTATTTTTGGCGTGTCGTCATCGTGCTAACGGAGTCTCAGCGTTACGATGTTGGGTATGACGAAGACGGCGGGTGCAATGCACGTAGCCAAAATCACGACGAAGCGCGTCGACAAGTCCGGTCAACCCCGCGAGTACGTCAGCCACCTGCTGCGCCGCACCTACCGCGACGGCGCCAGGGTCAAACACGAGACCCTGGCGAACCTCACCCCGTTACCGCAGGCCGCGATCGACGCGGTCCGGGCCTCGCTGGCAGGCAGGACACTGGTGGTCGCAGGTGAGGGCTTGGAGGTGACCGGTTCGTGCCCGCACGGGCACGTCGCCGCGGTCCACGCCCAGGCCAAGGCGCTGGGCCTGCCCGGGTTGCTCGGGCCGGCTGGGCGGGAGCGGGACATCGCGCTGGCCCTGGTCATCGCCCGGGTATGCCGGCCAGGCTCGAAGCTGGCCACGACCCGTTGGTGGACCGGTACCACCCTGGCCGACGATTTAGGTGTGGCCGACGCGTCCACCGACGAGGTGTACGCGGCGATGGACTGGCTCGCCGCCCGCCAGGACGGGATCGAGGCAAAGCTGGTGCGGACCCACCTGACCGGGGCGGCCAACCCCGACCGGCTCGCCCTGTTCGACCTGTCCTGCTCCTGGGTCACCGGCAAGTGCTGCCCGCTCGCGGCCCGCGGGTACTCCCGCGACGGCAAGAAGGGACTGCCCCAGATCGAGTACGGGCTGCTGACCGACCCGGCCGGGCGCCCGGTCGCGGTGCGGGTGTTCCCCGGCAACACCGCCGACCCGACCGCGTTCACCACCATCGTCCAAGCCGTCAAAGACACCTTCAAGCTCACAGACATGGTGATGGTCGGAGACCGCGGGATGATCACCAGCGCCCGCGTGCACGAGCTACGTGAGCTGGGCGGCCTCGGCTGGGTCACTGCCCTACGGGCCCCGGCGATCGCGGCCCTGGCCGGCGACGACGGGCCCCTGCAGATGAGCTTGTTCGACCAGGTGAGTCAAGGCCCTCGGGGTGGGCCGCGCGCTGCACCCGGTCACCACCACTGCGGCCGAGATTCGCGACACTGTTGCGGCCCTGCTCACTGACGATGGAGCCCAGTCGGCGGCGCAACGTATGCAGCGCGAGATCACCGCACTTCCCTGCCCCGACAGCGCACTCACCCTGCTCGAAACCGAGGCCCGACACTCTTCAAAGCCAGGCGACGCAACTGACGATGGCGACCGTCGCCGGTCCTAACTGACCCCGCGCGACCACCCAAGTCGGGCAAGTGGCCCGTTGCATAAGGGGATCGTCTTCCGGTGATCGTCCACGACCATCGTCGCTGAGACCGTGGCCTGGAACTTCCGATCAGCGACAACGGCCGAGGCGTCTCGCTTAGACGTTGACACATACTCGGTATACCTTGGCGTGTGTCGGGGCAATACTCAGTATCACGGACCGCAAAAGGGGAACTCGGATGTCGATCCGACGGGGTTTGTTGGCTTTGCTGACGCAGGAGCCGATGTATGGCGCGCAGTTGCGCACCGAGTTCGAGTCACGCACCGGCGGCACCTGGCCGCTGAACGTCGGGCAGGTCTACACGACCCTGGCCCGGCTGGTGCGGGACGGCCTGGTCGAGGCCGCCGGGGCTGCGGGCGACGAGGGCCGGATCAACTATCGCCTGACCGAACAGGGTGAGACCGAGGTCCAGCGCTGGTGGGCCGCCCCGGTCGATCGCGGCGACACCCCACGCGATGAGCTTGTCATCAAGCTGGCCCTGGCCGTCACCGTGCCAGGCGTCGACATACAGCGCCTTGTCCAGACCCAGCGAACAGCGACGCTGCGCCACCTGCAGGACCTCACCAAACTCAAACGAGCGACCTCCGACGAAGCCGACGGGCGCGGACCCGGCCAACAGAAGGAGCTCGCCTGGCTGCTGGTCCTGGACAACCTCGTCTACGCCGCCGAGGCCGAGATCCGCTGGCTCGACCACGTCGAGTCCCGACTCGCCCGGGAGGCGACTCGTGCACCCAAGGCGCGCACCCGCGATACAGCCCGTCTGTATGACGACCGGTCGGAGCGAGTGTCGCGATGACTGCCAGCCCGATCCTGTTGCTGGACAATGTCTCTCGTGTCCACGGTCATGACGAGACCGCGGTGCGAGCGCTCGACGGAGTGACCCTGACGGTGCATGCCGGTGAGCTGGTCGCGGTCATGGGGCCGAGCGGCTCGGGCAAGTCGACAATGCTCAACCTGGCCGGCGGGCTGGACCAGCCGACCGGCGGCAAGGTGATTGTCGAAGGCGCGGACGTGGGTGCCATGAGCCTGCGCGACCTGGCCGCCCTGCGCCGGCGGTCACTGGGTTTCGTCTTCCAGGACTTCAACCTGATCCCGTCCCTGACCGCTGCGGAGAACGTCGCGCTGCCGTTGGAGCTCGACGGGTTGAGGGTCAGGAAGGCTCGGCGGATCGCCTTGGACTCCCTTGAAGCAGTGGGGATCGCGGAGCTGGCGGATCGCTACCCAGAGCACATGTCGGGCGGCCAGCAGCAGCGTGTGGCCATCGCCCGCGCGCTGGTTGGCAATCGCCGGCTGGTCCTGGCCGACGAGCCGACCGGTGCGCTCGACTCCCAGACCGGCGAGGATGTGCTGCGCGTCCTGCGGGCGCGCTGCGACGCGGGCGCCGGTGGGCTGCTGGTGACGCACGAGGCCCGGCATGCGGCGTGGGCCGACCGGGTCGTGTTCCTGCGCGACGGTGTCGTGGTCGACAGCACCGGCACCCCGCCCAACGCGGAGTCCCTCCTCGACTCCGCCGGGGCGGTCTGACGTGGCATCGGGGGACGCCACAGCGGACCGCCCCGGCGGATCTCATCCTGCCGCAGGCCGATTCGCACGCTGGCTGGCCGGCTGGCGGGTGGCGATCCGGATCGCGCGACGCGACGCCCGACGCTACAAGTGGCGCAGCGCCCTGATCGTGGCAATGGTGGGTCTGCCCGTGCTGCTGTTGACCAGCGGCATCACCCTGATGGCCACCAACGACGTCAGCATGGCCGAGTCCGTGCCGCGCGTCATGGGTTCCGCCCAGGCCCGGATCTACACCAACGGCCCCGGCCGTCAGGTCCAGTCACCGGACAGCCAGTTCAACCGAAACCTGAGAGCTGGCGCGATCGCCGTCCCGGGACTCGCGCCGGACTCGGCCTGGACCATGACCAAGGTGCAGAAGGTCACAGGTGGCCGGGTCATCCAGACGCTCGACGCCTGGCTGCGGGTCACCCTAGGGGATCGCCGGCCGTCCATGCAGGTCCTGGGCATCGACGCCCGCGACCCACTCGCACGTGGGATGACCGAGCTTGTCTCCGGCCGGTGGGCGAGCACAGCCTCCGAGGTCGTCGTCACCGAGGCCGGGATTGCCAACGGCCTGCCGCGCGAAGGAACACTGACGGCGACCGGTGCGGACGGCAAGCCGCGGCGGCTGAGCGTGGTCGGGGTGGCCACCGGGCAGACCGAGCAGGGGCTGCCCTTTCTGGTCGCATTGCCGCAGTTGGTCACGGGCGCTGCAGACCAGTCACGCGTGTCGGCGGCCTTCCTGGTCGGGCGCACCGATCCGGTGACCTGGCCGGATGTGCGCCGGTTAAACGACTTCGGGCTGTTGGTCCAAAGCCGCCAGGTGTTCCAGAACCCGCCGCCAGAGACCAAGCTGGATCCGCAGATCGCGCAGATGGTCGGCTCGAACACGCGGGGCCAGGACCTCTTCCTGTTCATCGCTGCGGTCGGCATCTTCATTGAGACCACTCTGCTGGCAGGTCCGGCCTTTGCTGTCAGCGCGGCCCGCCAGCGCCGCTCACTGGCCCTTGCCGCCTCCAACGGCGCAGAGGCGCGCCAGCTCAGGCGATACGTCCTCGGGCAGGCCGTGGTGCTGGGCGTCGTGTCGGCGGCCGTCGCCGTGGTCGCCGGCCTGCTCCTTACCCTTGTCGGGCTCACCTGGTGGCAGGCCGTCCACCCCGACTTCGCCGCAGGGCCTTTCGAGGTCTCCTGGACCCGCGTGGCCGGGCTGTTTACCTGCGCAGTCGTCGCCTCCGTGGTCGCCGCCCTGCTCCCAGCCAAGGGCATCGCCCGCCTTGACATCGTCTCCGTCCTCGCCGGCCGCACCGGCGACCGTACCGTCCATCGCGGCCTGCCCATTGCCGGCGTCGTCGTCATGGCTCTCAGCTCGATCGGGCTCATCTGGAGCGTAGCTGTGGCTGCCAAGGCCGGTCTGGGGACTCAGGCGTCCCTGATCGTGGTCGGCGCTGTCGGCCTGGTGCTGGGCTGCCTCATGGTGATCCCGGCGGTGCTGACGTTCGTCGGCCGACTTGGCACCCGTCTTGTGCTGCCCCTGCGACTGGCCGCGCGGGATACGGCCCGCCAGCGAGGACGCTCGACACCCGCAGTCGCCGCGATCATGGCCGCGGTCGCCGCCCTTACCGCGCTGAGCATCAGCGCGGGCAGCTACACGCAACACAAGCAGGACACCTACCAGCCCCAAGGGCCGATAGGCAGCGGGGCGATCTCTCTCACTGGCGGGGAGGCAAGCCAGCGCGATGTCCGTTCGGTGCTCGGCCGGTTCGCACCACAGCTCGAGATGGATCCGGAGGGCATCCTCGGCGGCAATGCCCCCACCGCGACGAACAGCGGCAAGGTCTCGTGGGTCAACCTGGTGCCACCCGGTTGTACAGAGGCCCAGATCTTGGCGGTCTTACAGACCTCCAAAGCCAACACGACCGCCAGCAGGACCGCGCCCACCCGCTGCGAGAACCTCACCAACCAGACAACAACGCACATAGGCAACCTGTCCAGCTACCCGGCGGCACTGCAACTGTCGAAGTCTCAGCGCGCCGTGCTCGAAGCCGGTGGCATGCTCATCACAGACCCCAAACTCGTTCAGGACGGCCAGGTTCGTTTTGTCAGTGGCACCGCGACGCTGGGCGCCTCTGAGGTGATCGGCGGGCACGCGATCACCCAGCGCACCCGCATCTCAGCAGTGGTGGTGGACCGGCGGGTCTGGGCCACGGCCTTCATGGGGGAGACGGACGGTGCCTGGATACTGCCGGACACGGCCAAGAGGCTCGGCTGGCCGGTCCAGCTCGTGGCGTTCAACCTCACCTCGCCCACCGGCACGATCTCCCCAGGGGTCGAGAGTGCCGTAGCCGACCGACTCGGCGACGGCGCCTTTCTCCAGGTCGAGCGCGGCTTCCAGAACCCATTCAGGCTGATCCTGCTCATCGCGTTCTTGGTCGCTGGGCTGCTCGTGCTGATCGCCTCGCTCATCTCCACAGCTCTCTCGATCGCCGAGTCCCAGAACGATATGGCGACCCTTGCCGCAGTGGGGGCCACTTCGCATACCCGTCGAGGCATTGCCGCCTCCCAGGCACTGGTCGTCTCAGGGTGCGGCGCCCTGCTTGGCGTAGCCGTCGGCGTGATCCCAGGGATCGCGAGCAGCTGGCCGCTAACGACTCGCGGCTCACTGCCCCCGACCATCGCTATTCCGTGGCTGCCCCTCATCGCGGTCTGTGTCGGGGTGCCGATGCTGGCCGCCGGGCTCGCGTGGATCGCGGTCCGGCACCGTCCCCAGATGACCCGCCGGCTCGCCTGAACTCATCGGCGATCTCTAGGTGGCTGGTGTCTTTCGCATGTCGCGAACGCGGCTGAGGTGAGCTTCTTGGGACAATGGCGGCGGCGGGTTTGGTTGTCTGTGTTGGGA
>Ga0208079_1001835_pt1 | contig 10756 bp, 18 predicted proteins | sample NGESurdeep092012_5_FD_184474 | JGI IMG/M metagenome (GOLD analysis project Ga0208079, IMG submission 184474) | Arctic peat soil microbial communities from Barrow, Alaska - NGEE Surface sample 210-2 deep-092012 (SPAdes) | ecosystem: Environmental > Terrestrial > Soil > Wetlands > Peat ... | reverse complement strand
CCCGTGACGGCCGCCGAGGAGTCCATTCAACCTCGCGGCAGCTTCGCCTCAGGCGAGGAGACGACGCCCGAGCAGGATGCCCAGGACCGTCAGCATCGCGGCAGCTTCGCCGCAGGCGAGGAGCGGACGCCCGAGAAGGATGCCGAGGAGCGCGTCCATGCAAGCGGCACTTTCGCCGCAGGCGAGGAGGAGACGCCCAAGAAGGATGCCGAGGAGCGCGTCCATCCCGGTACCTTCGCCGACACGGAGCCGCAGGCGGAGCCGACGGCCTGACCTGGCGGTCGTCCGGCCCTTTGCCGGACATTCGCACCTGAACGTGGCGGCGGCTCGAGAGAGCCGCCGCCGCCGCTCGTTGTGCCGCGCGCCTGATGATCCGGTGGGCGGTGGTCGGGCGCGGATCGCGAACTCCCCGTCCCGAGGCGTGCGCGCTCCTCCATGCCCACGCGCGAACGCAGCACCGCGCGTCGGCTCCGTGCATCGAGCGTACGAACGCAGCACGAGCCTGCATCGAACGTACGATCCGGCCCGACGCGGCGGCCCTTGCGGGTTCAGGGACCGCGCGAGAGGTCAGATCGGCCGGGCATTGGTCGAATTCGTGCATCCGATAGACGAGTCATGACGCGCGGACGCGTCCGCGATGCGGGCGACCGTCGCGATCGTGCATTCGATGCAGACGGCCCGGATGATGTCGCTGCTCGCCGACCGGGCCCGGACGGCGGATCGCGTCTCTGCTTCTAATTCGGGCCAGTTGGCCCTGTCCCGTAGAGTGTGTGAAACATATATATGCGTCACGACTATGCATGACGGACATCACTCCTCGACACCCCACCACGGCCATGGCTGGTCGCCAGCCGGGCCGCGACGTCGGTGGCTGGAGCCCTTTGTGCTCGTGCTCCTTGCACGCGGCATCGGTCACGGGTATGCGCTCGTCGGCCACCTCAACGCCCTGGGCGCGGCCGCCAACGAGGTCGACGCAGGCGCGCTCTATCGGACGCTGCGTGATCTCGAGATGGCTGGCCTGGTGCAGTCTCACTGGACGTCGCCTGACTCGGGGGCGTCGCGCCGGGAGTACATCCTCACCGACGCCGGATGGGTTAGCCTCGCGAATTGGGTAGCCGTCATGCACGAACGGGCCCGCCTGGTCGGGGCGTTCCTCGCCGAATACGAGGCACTGGGTCAGGAAGCGCGCACACGGGCGCGAGCGGACACGGAGGCGTGAGATGGGATGTCACGGACACGGCTACTCGGGACATGGTTGCTGGCAGGGGGAGCGCTGGGAGGGAGCCGGCTCCGGCTACGGCCCCCGCTGGGACGTGGAATCCTGCTATGGCGAGCCGTACGTTCGCGGACCGTATGTCCGCCGAGTGAGCCCGCGGCCGTACGCCGCGAGCCGCGTCTCGGGGACGACCGCCGCAGCACAGCTCGAGGCGCACCTTGCCGCGCTGCGGGACGAGATGCGAGCGGTCGAGGCCGACCTGGCTGAGATGCGAGCCGCCGGTGAGCGTGCCGCGCGTCCGGACAGCGAGGTCTGAATCCCCGCGAGCCTGACCTGGCGGTCAGGCTCGCGACAACGATCAACGCGGATCAGCCCGCCATCACGCGGGCCACCAGCCAATCGCAATCGAGATGCAGGGAGAACATTGATCAGAATTGCCGCCGTGTCAGAAGACGGCGTGACCATCAGCCAGCACTTTGGCCGCGCGCCGATCTACGTCGTCGTCAGCGTTGAGGGAGGCAGGGTCCTCTCACGCGAGACACGGGACAAGTTGGGTCACGCGCAGTTCGCGGCGGAAGCCGGCGAGGGGCCGCATGAAGCGGACCCCCGCGGTCGCGGCTTTGATGCAGTTGCCCAGGACCGGCACACCAGGATGGTCGCCGCCATCGCCGATTGCCAGGTCCTGCTGGCGCGGGGAATGGGCGCCGGTGCCTTCGCGAGCATGCAGCAGGCGGGCATCGAGCCCGTCGTGACGGACATCGAAGACATCGGTGCGGCCGTCGAGGCATACCTCGCGGGCACGCTCCGCAACCAGGTGGAGAAGATCCACTAGCCGCGCGGCGGTCCGGCGCGGGGACGCACCCGCCTCCGCCACTGCCTGTCGAGCTGGACGAGCTGCCGCCCGCTGGCGGTCCATCCGCTCATGCCGCCGTCGAGATTGTCGATATTCGTGTAGCCGAGGTCGATCAGGGTCTGGGTCGCGATCGCGCTCGTGTTTCGGCTCCTGGCGTTTGTCCCGAATCCTCCACGAATCCTCCACCCAGCCTCCGTCTGGCTTCCACCGTGGGGGTCGAGCCTGACCTGTGTCACGGGCCGCCGCCTCAGTCGCGGCAGCCAAGCCAGATCACAATGGGAGATACCGTATGAAGAGACAGATCCTCGGGGCCGCGGGCGCGGGCCTTGCCAGCCTCGTCTTCGCCGCGACAGTCGTGGCGGCCGACCCGACTCCGACTCCGTCGGCGGCGACCACCCAAACGCGGGACACGGTCCCGGCCGTGCTCGACTTGAGTCAGGCCAGGATCCAGGCGCTCCGCCACGACGGCCTGTCGCTCGCCCAGATCGCCCAGCAGCAGAAGGTCGATCCGCAGCGCCTCGTCGACGCCCTGGCGGCCCGGTGGACCAGCCGGATCGAGGCGCGCGTCGCGAACGGGGCGCTCACCGCGGCCGAGGCGACCAAGCTCAAGGCCGAGGTGCAGACCCAGGCGAAGAGCATGGTCAACAAGGTCACGCTCGGCGGGATGCAGGGTGCCGCCGTCGGCGCCGGCCCGCGGAACGGCGCAGCAGCTGGATCCGGCGTCGGCAATGGCCCGGGCGCGCGCGGCGCGGGCAGCGGGACCGGGAGCTGCGACGGGACCGGCCCGCAGGGCGCCGGCCGGCCGTAGCGACCCAAGCAATTCGGGACGGTCGGACCTGTGAAGGTCCGACCGTCCTGCCATGCTGGGACGATGCCACGCATCCTCGTCGTCGACGACGAGCCCCACATCGTCGACGTGATCCGTGCCTACCTGGTCCGCGAGGGCCACGCGGTCGACATCGCCCGCGACGGCGACGCCGCTCTGGCCAGCGCGCGGGCGAACGCGCCGGACCTGGTGATCCTCGACGTCATGCTTCCTCGGCGGTCCGGGTTCGAGGTGCTCCGCGAGCTCCGGGCGACCGGCGCGGGAGCGGCCGTGATCATGCTCACCGCTCGCGACGACGTCATCGATCGAGTCGCGGGCCTCGAGCTCGGGGCCGACGACTACGTCACGAAGCCATTCGAGCCCCGCGAGCTCGTCGCGCGCGTGGGCGCAGTCCTGCGCCGAGTCGGGCGGCCGGTCGCCGGCGCAACGGGCGAGCCATTCTTCGATCTTGGGGTCGACGCGGGGGCCAGGGAGGTGACACGCGACGGGGCGCCGCTCCACCTGACGCGGACGGAGTTCGACCTGCTCGAAGCCCTCGTTGCGCACCGGGGGGTCGTGCTGACGCGGGAGCAGCTCGGGGCCGCGGTGTTCGGAGAGGCATTCGATGCCTACGACCGAACGGTCGACAGCCACGTGAAGAACCTGCGCCGCAAGTTGGGACCCAGGCCGGACGGTGGCCAGTACGTGGAGACCCTCCGCGGGGTCGGTTACCGGGCGGCCCGGCCGTGAGCCTGCGCCTGCGCCTCACCGCGGCGTTCGCCCTCGTGGCGTTGCTGACCGCCGGTGCCGTGGCGCTCGCCACCCCGGCGATCGTCGGTCGCGGGTTCGCCCTATTGGAAGGGACCGACGCGACCGGGGGCCCGCAGGGTGGCGGGCGCGGTGCCGGCCCCATGGCTGGCGCGCACGCCCAGCAGGTCCAGCAGGACACGGTGATCGCGCTGGTCGGCGTGGCGCTGATCGCGGCCGCGGGCGCATCGCTGCTTGGGTTCGCCGTTGCGCGGAGCGTCGGTCGACCTCTTGGAAGGCTGGAGATCACCGCCGCCGCCATCGCCGGCGGCGATCTCGAGCGACGGTCCGGCCTTGCTGACCGGACCGATGAGGTCGGCTCGCTTGGCCGCTCCTTCGACACCCTGGCTGCAAGCCTCGAAGGTGCCGAGGAGGCACGGCGCCGATTTCTCCAGGACGTGGTCCACGAGCTCAAGACGCCACTTGCGGTGATCGACGCGACGACCAGCGCGGTGCTCGACGGGGTCTACGAGCACGATGACCGCCACCTCGAGACGATCCGCGGCCAGGCCCGCCAACTGTCGAGGATCGTCGACGACCTGCGCACGATCGGCCGTGCCGAGTCTGGCGTGCTGCCCCTCCGACTGGCGCCGACTCCGCTCGCTCCCCTGCTCTCGGACATCGCGTCCGCCTTCGGTGCGGCCGCCGCGGCGACAGGTGGCTCGATCGAGGTGACAGACCCAGCCGACCTCGCCGTCCGGGCGGACGCGGACCGCTTGCGCCAGGCAATCGCGGCCCTGCTCGACAACGCGATCCGGCATGCTCCCGGAACGCCGATCGTGGTCGAGGCGACGCCTCGGCCCGACGGCGTCCGAATCGAGGTCAGGGACGGGGGACCGGGGATCGCGGTGGCTGACGTCCCGCACGTGTTCGAACGCTTCTACCAGGCCGACGAATCGCGCGACAGGACCGCCGGGACGACCGGCCTGGGTCTGGCCATCGTCAAGGCCATCGCCGATGCTCACGGAGCTTCCATCGGCGCGGCGAACGTCACGACCGGCGGGGCCCGCTTCTGGATCGACCTCCCGGGCTCGGCAGGCTGAGGCGCCCGGCGGAGTCCCGACTGTCCTGCCCCTAGTGAACGAGGAAGATGCTGCCGAGGAGGATCGCGAGCACCGCAAGCGTGATCGCGACGTAGAGCCGATCACCCTCGAGCCAGAAGCCGACGACGGAGGTCGCGACGCGCAGGACGGGCGTTGCGAGCAGGACGACCAGCCCGGCCTGCGCGAGCGCGACAGGGCGCAGTGCCAGCAGCCCGGACAGCAGTTGCGAGAAGTCGGTCGGGGCCGAGGTCGCGGTCGGCGCACCGAGGAGCGAGCCTTCCCAGCCAACCAGGAGCGACATGGCGAAGCCCACGGTCGTGAGTGCGGCGGCGGTTACCACGCCGGTTCGCAGGACCGCGCTCACGACGGCCCGGAACTGGTCGGGAGTCAGGCGGTCCTGCCGGGCGTCCCCGGTCACGATCCCGCCCCGAACCCGCGCAGGAGCGTCTGGATCCCGATCACCACGAGCACCGGAAGGAAGACCCACCGGACGTGCCGGTTCGCCATCCGCGGGAGGAGTCGCGCGCCGAGCATCGCCCCGGCCAGCACCCCGAGCGCGACCGGTGCGACGAGGGTCGGATCAACGTCGCCGCGCCCCAGGTAGATCCCGGCTGAGGCGGCTGCCGTCACGCCGATCATGAAGTTGCTGGTGGCCGACGAGACCTTCATCGGCAGGCGCATCGCGCCGTCCATTGCGACGACCTTCAGGGCGCCGGAGCCGATCCCGAGGAGCCCGGACACGAGGCCGGCGCCCCACATGAGGACGAATCCGAGCGGCACGCGCCGCGCCGCGTAGGGCACCTCGCGGCCCAGCCGGGCATCCGGGTAGCTCGACGCGAGCCGGAGACGGGCGGCCAGCCCGCTCGGCTCGACCTCCGGCGGCATCTCCTCGCCGAGGCGAAGCACCTGCATGACGGCGGAGCCAAGCAGGACGAGGCCGAGAAGCACGTAGAGGAAGGCGGGGGCGACGATCGCCGCGAGGAGCGCACCCGCCACGGCTCCGGTGGTCGTGGCCAGCTCGAGGAACATCCCGACCCGCATGTCGGTCATGCGATCGCGGACATAGGCGGCTGCCGCCCCAGAGCTCGTTGCGATGACACTCACGATGCTCGCGCCGATCGCGAGGCGAATGTCGATCCCGAATAGCAGCGTGAGCGCGGGCACGATCAGGATCCCGCCGCCGACCCCGGCGAGGGCTCCGACCAGGCCGGCCCCGATGCTGATCGCGAAGATGGCGCCGTCGGCTCCCAGGGTCACGTGATCGCCGGCTCCTTTGGTGGCGGACGAAGCTCTGTGACTTGCGCAAGTATGCAAGTTGCTGATAGCATAGCCAACGCCACCGTGAGCCGCACGACCAACCGAGGTACCGCCGGGACCGTGGAACTGACCGAAGACATGCTCGAGTACCACCGCCTGCGTGCTGAGGTGTGCCGGGTCCTGACCGACCCGAAGCGCCTCATGCTCGTAACCGCCCTGCGGGCGGGCGAGCGGTCGGTGGGCGAGCTCGCCCTGGCCATCGGCGTGGCTCTCCCGAACGCGAGCCAGCACCTCGCCGTCATGCGGACGGCCGGGCTCGTCGAGGGCCGGCGGATCGGCACGACCGTTGTCTATCGGCTCGCGGAGCCGGCGATCGCCGACGCCTGCGACATCATCTCCGCGATCGTCGCGCGCCGCCTCGGGCGGGCCATCCGCCCGGCCGCCGAGCGCGCGACCAATGCTTCCCTCCATGCCATCCAGGGGTGACCGCGTGTCCTTTTCGACCAGCTTCACGTTCGGGACCCGACTCCCGGGGACCATCGCCAGCGTGCGCTCGACCGTCGAGTCCGCGCTCAAGACCGAGGGGTTCGGCATCCTCACCGAGATCGACGTGCAAGCGACGATAAAGGCGAAGCTCGGCGTGGATCGCACGCCGTACGTCATCCTCGGGGCCTGCAACCCGCCGCTCGCCCATCGGGCGCTGGAGGCTGATCCGTCGGTAGGCGTGCTCCTTCCGTGCAACGTGGTGCTTCGGGAGGACGGCCTGGAGACCATCGTCGAGGCGATGGACCCGATGGCCGCCCTGGGAATCGTCGACGCGCCGGGCGTCCGTGCCGTCGCCGAGGAGGCGAAGGCTCGCCTGGCGCGGGCGATCGCCACCCTCGAGGCACGGGCCTGATTCGCCGCTCATTCCCGCGGGCCGTCTCGACCGCCGCGACGGCACGCTCTCACGAACACCCCCGACGGAGATCCACCCATGGCTGTCAAGACTGCATCCGTCGCGCTCGACGGGACCAATCTTCGCTTCGTCGCCCGGGCCGGTAGCGGGCACTCGCTCGTCCTGGACGACGGCCGGGGCGACACCGGGCCTCGCCCCGCCGAGCTGATCCCGATGGCACTCGCGGGCTGCACGGCCATGGACGTCATCTCGATCCTCCGCAAGAAGCGCCAGGAGGTGACACGGTACGAGGTGCGCGCCGAGGGCGTACAGATGGACAATCACCCGAACGCGTTCACCCGGATCGACGTCGTCCATATCGTGGAGGGGCCGGCAATCGATGTCGACGCGCTCCGACGGGCGATCGAGCTGTCGGCGACGAAGTACTGCAGTGTCGGCGCGACGCTCTCGAGCGGCATCACGGAGATCCACCACGCCTATCTCGTGCGCGACGGGGAAGGCTCGGAGCAGACGGCCGAGGTCCTCGTCCTGGGGCCGGGCGCGGATCCTGCCGCGACGGCTGCCGAAGCCCCGGCCGCGGCGGCCGCCGCGGGCTGAACCGCAGAGCCGGCGTTCGATCCTGTCGAAGGAGACCATCACGATGTCCAACAAGCGCAACAGCAGCCGGGCGACCGCGACCACGCCGCGGAAGGCCGGCTCGGCCGGCTCGGCCGGGCGGCCGGGCACGACGGGCCGCGGTAGGGCGGGGTCGGTGCCCATGCGTAGGTGGGTGCTGCTGGGGTCAGGGCTCGTCGTCGCGCTCATCGCCGTCATCGCCGGATGGGCCCTCCTCTCCGGCCAGTCCGGCACCGGCGGCTCCACCGCCTCGGGCGGCTCCAAGGGGACCGTCGTCCAGGCGAACGGCGGCCACTGGACGAACATCACGCCGGACGCGCTCGCGTCCATGCTCGAGAAGAAGGACTTCACGCTCCTGGACGTGAAGACGCCGTACGTCGGCGAGATCGCCGGGACCGACCTCTACATCCCGTACACGGACCTCACCGCGCGCGCCACCCAGCTCCCCGCGGACAAGGGCGCCAAGATCGTCGTGTACTGCCGAACCGGGAACGAGAGCGCGGTCGCGGCCCAGACCCTTATCGACCTCGGCTACACGAACATCGACAACCTCGATGGCGGGATGACAGCCTGGACGGCCAGCGGGCGCCAGATCGTCCAGCTGAACCGCACGTGACCGGCTGCCTCGCCGCCTTGCGGCTTGATGGGCGCTTCATTGCCTGGTCCATCGCCTGGGCCCTCGTGTCGCTGCTCGCCTTCGGGGTCGTCGCGGCGATCATCCCGAACCCGGTCTTCGGGCGGCAGATCCCGCCCGAGCCGTTCGCGATCGCCGTGTGGTTCGTCTCGGCACCGCTCATGGGTCTCCTCGGCGCGACCTATTCCGCGCCGGCAATCCCGGCAGCGGAGGCCTCGCGGTTGATGCCGCCGATCATCGATCTCGCAGGTGACGCGAGCCATCGCCAGGGGACGACCCTCGGGACCGTGGCGGGCCTCGGCGCCTTTCTGGCGATCGGCTGCCCTGTCTGCAACAAGGTCGCGCTCGTCCTGCTCGGCGCCGGCGGGGCCATGACCGTATTCGCGCCACTTCAGCCGCTCATCGGGGCGGCGTCGCTCGTGCTCCTGGCGGGCACGCTCGCCTGGCGCTTCCGGCTCCGCGCGCGCGGCGGAGCCTGCCCGATCTGATCCCCGCGGCCCGCGGGCGCCACCGTGATGCCGTGACCGACGCGGCATCGTCGAGAAGGACGCGTCTCCCCGGGCCACACCTACCGACCACTCACCGACGGCGGGGTAGGCTGTCGTCGGAGGGCTCGGCATCTTGCACGGTCACCGATGAAGGAGAAGGTTTGATCATGGGTTACGGCTGGGCAGGCTGGGGCCGCGGGTTCTGGATGCTCGGCGGCCTCCTTCTGATGATCGGCGTCATCGTCCTCATCGTCTGGGCGGTCATGAAAGTCTCGCGCCCTGGATGGTCGCCGAGACAGGACGCGTCGCGCCCGACGCCGAACGACGTCCTCCGCGAACGGTTCGCCCGCGGCGAGATCACCGAGCAGGAGTTCCAGCAAGCCAGGAAGGTCCTGGGCCCGGACCGGTGACCCGTCGCGCGCCCCTCTGGCTCGGCCTCGGTCTCGTCGCAGCCGGTCTGGTCATCCTCGTGATCGGAGCCGCTGCCGGCTCGGCTTGGCCCGTTGGTCCGGGCGTGGCGAACCCCATCGGGCCGGGCTCGATGATGGGGCGCGGGCCGGTGACCGGCACGCTCCCGGGTCCCGGCTCGCCCGGCTTCGTTCCCGGCTCCGCCGCATCTCCGCGGGTCGTCCAGATCATCGCCACGTCGAGGCTTCGTTTCGTGCCGGAAACCGTGATCGTGAAGCAGGGCGAGACGGTCACCTTCGAGGTCACCTCGGTGGGACCGATCACCCACGAGTTCATGGTCGGACCGGCGGCCGATGTCGCCGCCGACACGCCCGGCACCCCGGAGATCGCCGACATCGGGATGATGCAGCGCCGGTCGCTGACCTATACGTTCGACGGGCCTGGCCCCTTCGCCTTCGCCTGCCACGCGACGGGTCACTACGAGGCCGGGATGCTCGGCACGATCGCCGTCGTCCCCTGACGCGTCAGCGCGGGCGGCGCGGAAGGCACGTGGGCCCCACACCCCGACGAAGGCGTCCCCAGCCTGGCGGCCGGCGAGTGTCGAGGCGATCACCCGCAGCCCCCAGGAAGGGGTCGCCCCAGATCTCAGCCGGCGACCCTGACCGCGCGCACGATCGCGTCGATCGGTCCGCGGCCGTCCGGGGCACGTCGTCGCACGACCTCGGCTTGGTCGACCCGGAAGCCGGCCAGGTCCGCCGCGACCTCGCCCGGCGTGAACAACACGGTGGGGTCCTGCGGGCCTCCGACGCCGTCCGCCAGGTTCGTTCGATCGTGCCCGACGATCAGCAGCGTCCCGCCGGGCGCGACGGCCGCGGCAGCCCGCGCGTACACGTCGCGTCGCTCGTCGGGCGGGAGATGGATGAAGAACAGCGTCACGAGGTCGAATCGGCTGGCGCCGGGCGTCCACTCCAGGAGATCGGCAAGCTGCCATTCCACTCGAACGCCGCGGGCTGTGGCGAGCGCGCGCCCACGATCGAGCGCGACCTGGGAGAAATCAACCGCCGTGACATGCCAACCCTGGCTCGCCAGCCAGATGGCATTCCGCCCGTCGCCGGCCCCCAGGTCCAGCGCGCGCCCGGGCCGCAGCGATCCGATCTCGTCGACCAGGGTCGGATCGGGTTCGAACGACTCGATCGGGTCTCGCGCTGCGTGGCGCTCGTCCCAGAGCGCACGTCGGCTGGGAGCGGAAGGCTGCTCGGGATCGTTCATCGCTGGCTGCGCCTCACCGCTGGACCCGCCGACCGACCTGCTCGTCCAGGTTCTCGCGTATTCGTATGGCGATTGCCTCCTCGACGACAGTATCGGGGTCCCGCAGGCCACCGAGGGTCGCCCTGACGCCGACGAGGCTCGCGTACAGCGGCGGGCACGTGGGGCAGGCCTCGAGGTGCGTTTCGACGGCCACTCGCGTGGCTCGGTCGAGCTCGCCGTCGAGGTAGGCGGAAACGTGCCGTCGGGCGCGCCAGCAGCGGAGAGGTTGGGCGAGGCGGCGCCGCAACGGTCCGGGTGGCCTGTCATCAGATGACTATTGGCCCAGCGCGTATATAGGCCTGGCACATATATTCGCCCACAGCGCATATACGGCAACGGCACTGCCCCGGCACTGCCCCGACCGGCTCGACACGTGGAGGCCAACGGAGCGCGATGGAGCGTCAAAGCGCCACGCATGACATTG
>Ga0208079_1001833_pt1 | contig 10758 bp, 8 predicted proteins | sample NGESurdeep092012_5_FD_184474 | JGI IMG/M metagenome (GOLD analysis project Ga0208079, IMG submission 184474) | Arctic peat soil microbial communities from Barrow, Alaska - NGEE Surface sample 210-2 deep-092012 (SPAdes) | ecosystem: Environmental > Terrestrial > Soil > Wetlands > Peat ... | reverse complement strand
GTCAGCAGGTAGTAGTGCTCGGCGGCCTGCAGCGGTATGGCGATTCCGGACTTGTCGCCGAGCTGTCGGGCCCACATCCCGGCGCAGTTGACGACAGACTCCGCCTCGATGTCGCCCTGGTCGGTGCGAACCCCGGTGACGACACCGCCGCGCTCGAGCACCTCGGTGACGGTCACGCCCTCAATGATCTTCGCGCCCAGCAGCCGCGCCCCCTTGGCCAACGACATGGTGACGTCGACGGGGTTGACCCGGCCGTCCTCCTTGACGTAGAAGCCGGCGAGGATGTCGTCGGTGCGTGCCAGCGGGAACAGCTCGCCGACCTCGGCCGCGGAGATCTCCTGGACGTCCACTCCGCAGTGCCGGTTGAACGCGGACACCCGGCGGTACTCCTCGAGCCGGTCCGGCTCGGTGGCGATCTCGATGAAGCCGACGGGGTTGAAGCCGGTGGCCAAACCGGTCTCCGCCTCAAGGCGGGCGTAGAGATCGCGGGTGTACTTGCGCATCTCGGTCGAGGTCTGCGAGGTCGACCCGAACGTCACCATCAGCCCGGCCGCGTGCCAGGTCGTGCCGGAAGTCAGGCGATCGCGCTCCAGCAGCACCACGTCAGGGCACCCCATCTGCGCCAGGTGATAAGCCACTGAGGAACCGATCACCCCGCCGCCGATCACGACCACACGGGCCCGTGTCGGCAGGGTTGAACCAGCTGTCGAGCGTGCGGGACGGGACTCAGCGGGAGACGTTGACATCGTTGGAAACTCAGCTTTCGGGGGCTGTTGGCTTACTGACGCGCCCGACGATAACAACAAGGAGGTCACGACAATCTGGTGGCATGCTGTTCAGCGGCGCCTGTCTGTGTCACTATCTGTATCTGCGGAATACCCCCCGCGACGTAGATGTAGCCGACACCCTGGCTTCTCCAATAGTGCATGTTGATGATGCCGCCTCCAGGTGCGCCCGCTCCCGTCGAACAGGTGATAGTGACCATGACTGCCAATCCGTCATACTCCGAGTCCTTCAGCTTCGATCCGGCCGACCCCGTGTTCCGCGCGCACGAGGGGGGCAAGATCGAGGTCGTCGCCACCAAGGCGCTGCGCGATCGTGCCGATCTGGCCCTGCTCTACACACCCGGCGTCGCTGAGGTCTCCCGCGCGATCGCCGCAGATCCGTCGCTGGCTGCGCGCTATACCGCCCGCGGAAACACGGTCGCGGTGATCACAGATGGCACTGCGGTGCTGGGCCTGGGCAACATCGGGCCGCTGGCCGCGCTGCCGGTGATGGAGGGAAAGGCGGTGCTGTTCAAGCACTTCGCCGGTGTCGATGCGGTGCCGGTGTGCCTGGAGACAGGCACGGTCGAGGAGCTGGTCGAGGCGATCGTGCGCCTCGCGCCAACCTACGGCGGGATCAACCTCGAGGACATCTCGGCGCCACGGTGTTTCGAGATCGAGCGTCAGCTGCGCGAGCGCCTGGACATCCCGGTGTTTCACGACGACCAGCATGGGACGGCCATCGTGGTGCTGGCTGCGCTGATCAATGCCGCGCGGGTGGTGGACAAGGACCTGGCCTCGTTGCGAGTCGTGGTTTCAGGTGCGGGGGCCGCCGGTGTCGCGGTCACCAACATCATGCTCCGGGCGGGGGTCGGGGACGTGGTGGTCTGTGACTCGCGCGGGATCGTCTCTCCGACGCGCACGGATCTGGTCGGGCACAAGCATCGTCTGGCCGCCACGACGAACCCGCGTGGCCTGTCCGGGTCGTTGGGGCAGGCTTTGGTGGGTGCGGACGTGTTCATCGGTGTGTCCGGGGGCCAGGTGGCGGAGCACGACATTGCCCGTATGGCGCCGCGCGCCATCGTCTTCGCCCTCGCCAACCCCGACCCTGAGGTTCACCCGCTGGTCGCGGCGCGCCACGCTGAGGTCGTTGCCACGGGGCGTTCGGACTTCCCGAACCAGATCAACAACGTGTTGGCGTTCCCGGGACTGTTCCGGGGGGCGTTCGACTCGGGGGCTCCTCAGATCACCGAGGCGATGAAGCTGGCCGCCGCGCGGGCGATCGCCTCCCTGGTGGCTGAGCCGACCGCCGAGGAGATCGTGCCGAGCGTGTTTGACGAGCGCGTGGCCCCGGCCGTCGCCGCCGCGGTGGCAGCCCTCGCCTGATCAAGCTCCTCAGGCACCTGCGGCGAGCTCGGCGTAGAAACGGATGCACTCGTCATACCGGGGAAGCAGTCCCTGCGCGGCGGCCTGGCTCAACGAGGGAGCCACGGCATCCTTGGCGGACAGCACCGCGGTGATGCTTTCGGGCAGGGCGAGGCCGAGTTCGGGGTCGAGGGGGTTGATGGCGTGCTCGCGAATCGGGTCGTATGGGGCGGAGCAGAGATACATGACCGTGGAGTTGTCGGCCAGGGAGCAGATGGCATGGCCCAGGCCCTCGGCGACGTAGGTGGCGCGGCGGTCCACGGTGTCGAGCAGGACGCTGTCCCACTGGCCGAACGTGGGGGAGCCGACTCGGAGGTCGATGACGAAGTCGATGAAGGACCCGGAAAGCGCGGTGACGTACTTGGCCTGCGACGGCGGCACATCGGCGAAGTGCACGCCGCGGACCGTGCCCCGCGACGAGACCGACACATTCGTCTGGATGATGTCGAGGCGGTGCCCGATGGCCTTGGCGAGCTTGTCGCCGCGGAAGGACTCCAGGAACACGCCGCGGTCGTCGGGGAACTGGCGCGGGGTGATCTCGAAGGAGCCCTCGATGTTCAGCGCTCTGATCTGCATCAGGCGCGAGTCCTTCCTTCGGCGAGCACGTTGTGCAGGTAGGTGCCGTAGCCGCTCTTGACCAGCGGGTCGGCCAGGTCGGACAGCTCGGCGTCGGTCAACCACCCGTTGCGCCAGGAGATCTCCTCGACGCAGCCGATCTTGAGCCCTTGCCGGGCCTCCACGACGTGGACGAACTGGCTGGCCTCGAGCAGGCCCAGGAAGGTGCCGGTGTCGAACCATGCCGTGCCGCGCGGCAGGACGGTGACGGTCAGGTCCCCGCGCTGCAGGTAGGCCTCGTTGACCCCGGTGATCTCGAGCTCGCCGCGGGAGCTTGGTTTCAGGTTCGCGGCGATCTCGATGACGTCGTTGTCGTAGAAGTACAGCCCGGGGACCGCGTAGCTCGACTTGGGCTCGGTCGGCTTCTCCTCGATCGAGAGCACGGTGCCATCGTCGTCGAACTCGACCACGCCGTATGCCGTGGGCTCGCTGACGTGGTAGGCGAACACGTGGCCGCCGGTGAGGGTGGTGTTCTTGCGCAGTGAGGTGCCCAGGCCGGTGCCGTAGAAGATGTTGTCGCCCAGGACCAGCGCCACGGACTCTTGGCCTATGAATTCGGCGCCGATGATGAACGCCTGCGCCAGACCATCGGGGCTGGGCTGCACGGCATACGAGAGGCTGATGCCCCAGGCCGAGCCGTCGCCGAGCAGCTTCTCGAACTGCGGCAGGTCCTGCGGTGTCGTGATGATCAGGACCTCGCGGATCCCGGCCATGAGAAGCGTCGAGAGCGGGTAGTAGACCATCGGCTTGTCGTAGACCGGCATGAGCTGCTTGCTGATGCCGCGGGTGATGGGATGAAGTCGCGTCCCGGAGCCCCCGGCGAGGATGATTCCCTTCATGATGGCGAGGCTAGCGTGCTGACCGGTTTCAGCGCGGTGTGGCCTTTGCTGGCAGCGTCCTCGGGATACCCTCGCGGCATGCGCACCCTGACACTCGAGCCAAGACCGTGAGCCGCTGGTTGGTGGTTGGCGCCGCCGGGATGCTCGGGCAGGATCTGGTCACCGCGCTGGGCGAAACCCCGGGGGCTCACGAGGTGACCGCAGTCGACCGAGACGAAGTGAACATCATCGATCCGCATGCTTGTATTGCGATCGTGGCGGGCCACGATCTCGTGGTCAATGTCGCGGCGTGGACCGCAGTCGATGATGCGGAAAGCCATGAAGCACAGGCCTTTTCGGTCAACGCTGTTGGGGCAGCAAACTTGGCCCGTGCCAGCTCGGCGGCGAGTGCGCGAATGGTTCAGGTGTCCACCGACTACGTCTTCGCTGGTGACGCCACCACTCCGTACGCCGAGGACGCACCGCTCGCGCCGCAGTCGGCCTACGGACGGACGAAGGCAGCAGGGGAGTGGGCCGTGAGAACGCATCTGCCTTCGGCCTCGTGGGTGGTTCGAACGGCGTGGCTGTATGGCGCCCACGGGCCGAACTTCGTCAAGACCATGGCGCGGTTGGCCGCCGAGAGGGACACCGTGTCGGTGGTCGACGACCAACGCGGGCAGCCGACCTGGACCGTCGACCTGGCGCACGCGATCGTGCGATTGGTCGAAGCTGAGGCGCCGTTCGGGGTCTATCACGGCACGTCGGGGGGGGAGACGACCTGGTTCGACTTCGCTCGAGCGATCTTCGCCGAGCTGGGTCTGGATCCTGCGCGGGTGAGTCCCACGACCACCGACGCCTTCCCACGACCGGCTCCGCGACCGGCATACAGCGTGCTCGGGCATGAGGCCTGGGCGCACGCAGGAATCCCCTCGCTACGGGACTGGCGCCTGGCGTTGACTGAGGCGCTGCCGAGCGTGATCCACCGCTCCTGACTATTGTCGGAGCATGCTCGCCGCCTACGCCGTCAGTCAGTCGTCCACGGATCCTTTGTCAGGGTTGGTGATTGACCAGCGCCCCGATCCAGTCGCTCGGCCAGGGTGGTCCGTGGTCAAGCTGCGGGCTGCCGGTCTGAACCACCATGACGTGTGGTCTTTGCTTGGTGTCGGGCTGCCCGCCGAAAGGCTGCCGATCATCCTTGGCTGCGACGGCGCCGGCGTGGATGATGCGGGCAATGAGGTCATCATTCATGCGGTCGTGCCTTCCGATGGCTGGACGGGCGACGAGACTCTGGACCCTGCGCGCACGCTGCTGTCCGAGCTGTATGACGGCACACTGGCTGAGTACGTCGCGGTGCCCACGCGCAACCTGGTCCCCAAGCCTGTCGGGCTTTCTTTCGAACAGGCCGCTTGCCTGTCCACCGCCTGGCTGACCGCCTACCGGATGTTGTTCGTCAACGCCGGCCTCACGCCTGGTGCCACGGTTCTGGTGCAGGGTGCTGGTGGCGGTGTCTCCACGGCGTTGATCCAGCTGGGCTCGGCGGCGGGCTACCGCGTCTGGGCGACCTCACGTGACGAGGCCAAGCGAGCCAAGGCTCTCGAAATCGGTGCCGACAAAGCGTTTTCGTCCGGCGAGCGCCTGCCTGAGCGCGTGGATGCAGTGCTGGAGACCGTCGGTGCGGCAACCTGGTCCCACTCGATCAACTCGCTCAAGCCCGGGGGCACCGTTGTCATATCCGGAGCCACGTCAGGTGACGCGCCCGCCAAGGCCGAGCTGACCAAGATCTTCTTCAAGCAGCTGCGTGTTGTCGGGTCCACGATGGGGACTCGGAGCGAGCTTGAGCGATTGGCGAACTTCGTTGTCAACCAAGGGATCTCACCGATCATTGACTCGACGATGCCTCTGGCCGACGCGCGTCAGGGTTTCGAGAAGATGGCCGCTGGGGACGTGTTCGGCAAGGTCGTCTTCACCCTCTGACCCGGTTCGCCTAGGGGTTACGAAGAACACTTCTGATCTTTCTTGCTGCTTCCGAGAGGATGTTCATAACCTCTTGGCGGGCGCCGTCGTCAGCACTGATGCGGCGTGCGGCATCCCGCGCTTCGTAACGGAATGCGTTGATCGCCGCTTCGATGTCGCGCGCGGTGGTTGAGCCAGTGCCCTGTTTCGAGGCGTGGGGCCACTGCTGCTCGTATGACGTGCCTGCCGGTGTCGCTGTGGCGCGGGCCTCCTTGGCCGCCGCTCTGAGCTCCTCGCGGAGGTTGGCGGTGCTGCCATGGACCCGCTGGCGGACCTCCTGGGCGAGCTCTCGCACCGAGTGGTCGAGATCCTGCTGGAGGTCGGCGAGGTCGAACTCCCTCGCTGCGACTTCACGTCGGCCCGCATCGGTGATCCGGTAGGTCCCCTTGCGGCCGTCCTCGATGCGCTCAACCAGACCCTCCTCCTCCAGCTTGGCCAGCCGCGGATAGACGGTCCCGGCGCTGGGGGAGTAGAGCCCGTTGAAGCGTTCCTCGAGCGACTGGATGATCTCGTAGCCATGGCGAGGACCCTCGTTCAGCAGCGCGAGCAGATAGAGGCGCATCTGGCCATGGGCAAAGACGGCCATGGTCAGCCTGCGTTCTCGGTGTCGGGGGCCGTGTCCTGGACGCTGGGTGTCGCGTCCTGAACGTTGGGGGCCGTGTCCTGAACACCGGTGGCGCGCAGCACGACGACGTTGCCGGACAGCGAGTTCGCCTTGATGACAAGGGATTTGTCTCCGTCGCTCAGCTGCCCGCCGCCTTGGTGGGGCCCGTAGCCGTGCATCGACTGTCCATCGATGACGACATGTCCTGAGGCGGTGTGCGCGGCGACGTCGTAGCCACCACCCTGGGGGATCCGAACAGTGACGTCACCCGAGACGGAGTTCGACTGGATCTGTGCCCGGCCATCGGTCAGGTCGAGAGTGATGTCTCCGCTGATGGTGTTGAGGTTGATGTGGCCCAGGCGACTTGCCTGCACTGTGAGGGCTCCGGAGACCGTGTTGCCCTTGAAGTCACCGGCGAGGGAGTGGCACTCGATCTCACCACTGACAGTGTTGGCGTTGACGTCGCCGACGATGTCGTCGAGGGTCAGCGAGCCAGAGACCGTGTTGGCCTTGACCGTGGCGCGGACACCGTTGATCAATGCCTCGGCGCTGACCGTGCTCGCGTTGATGTGCGTTGTGGCGGGCACCGAGATGCTCACCCTGACCCGACGTTTGCCCTTGTCCGTGCCGATGAGCTTCACGCTGTCCCAGAGGCTGCCGTCCTGGTCCTTGACGTGGGTGATCTTGAGGGTCGAGCCGTCCCAGCTCACCAGGAGCGGCTTTCCCTGGACCTCGTGAACCTCGATTCGTGCCGTCGGGGAGTCGTCGTGGGTGACGATGTCCACCCGCCCGGCGACCAGGCCGAGCTTGAGCTTGCGGACGGTCTCGTTCTCGTCGCCGATGTCGAGCACCTTCGGTCCGTCGATCTGCCATTCCTGTGCCATGTGGGCTTCCTTGTATCTCGGGCGCTGGCGAGCACTCGCCATTCGCGTTATATCGCGTTCCAACGACTCACGATATAACGCGATGTATCGCGAATGCAACCCCTCAACGCCACGAAAAATCCGGCGTCAGGAGCACCCCTGCGCCGGTTCGTTCAGTCGCCCAGCCAGTCGCCCAACCGGTCGTAGAAGCGATCGTCGATACGGTCGGCTCAGCGACCGAGGTCCAGCCACTGGTCCCAGCCACCGTGCAGCACCAGCCACGCGATCAACCCGTAGCCGGCCTGGCCGGGGTAGACGCCGCCGGCCGCGCCCAGATCCGAATGCCACTGCTCATGGCTGATCAGTGGCCGGTAACAGTCGACGTACGCGACACCGCGACGAGCACACACGTCCGCCTGCGCCTCGACCACGATCTCGAGCCGTGCGTTCAGATCAGCGTCCAATGTCGGCGTCGGCCCGACCGCGAACGCGGCGACCCCGCTCGCAGCAGCGTCGTCGAGGATGTTGGCGAGGTTCAGCCGGACCCGCGCGGTCGACATAGCGTTGACCGCGTCGTTGTGGCCAACCGCCACGACGAGGCGCTTCTCGGAATGGCCCTTCCACCGCGGCGGGCACTCGATGCGCCACCGCGCGAGCACGTCCGCGGAGGTCTCGTCGCGCACCCCCAGCTGGTATGCCGTGATGTCCACGTCAGCATGTGCGGTCCGGCCGACAACGCGCGAGACCCAGCCAAGGCCCTTGGGGTCGCCATATCCCGCGACGTAGGCGTCCCCGATGAACACGAGCGCGATGTCCCGTGGCCCTTCGTTGACGTGGAACTCTGCGCTCGGGTTGAACTCGGTGGGGACGTCCTCGGTCGAGATGTCCTCGGAGTGGTCATTGGGGAAGTGGTCGACAAAGGTCACGCGCGTTCAGTCCTCATCGTCGTCAAGTCGGGCGAGCCAGGTGGCCAAGCGCTCGATGGGTGTCTCGAGCTCGGGGTGGAGGTCGACGAAGGTGCGGAGGTGCTCGGCCAGCCATTCGAGGCTGACCTGTTCCTCACCTCGGCGTGCTGCCAGCTCCTCGATACCGCGATCCGTGAAGTACACGACTGTGAGGTTATCGCGAGAGCCCGCCGGGGTTCGCGCACGCCGCACGCTTGGGCACGCACGATCCTGCTTGTTGCGGCAAAACCACCGAATCTGGTCCGGCGTACGGTGGAAACGGTCGGTTTGCCGCAACAAGCGGAAAGGGCTGGCGAGACGTGGGACCTGCTAGCGGTCGAAGGCCCTGGCGATGAGCTCGGCCTGCTGCAGCGCGTGCTTCTTGCTCGAGCCGGTCGCCGGTGAGGCCGACGGGGCGCGGGACGCCACCTGTAGCGCGCGGGTCTCGCCCAGCTCGGCCAGTGCCTGGGGCAGGTTCATCGCCATGAACGGCCAGGCGCCCTGGTTGGCCGGTTCATCCTGGACCCACATGATCTCGGCTGACGGGTAGAGCGAGAGCGCGTGGGCGATCTCGTGGGCCGGCAACGGGGCGAGCTGTTCGACCCGAAGAATTGCCGTCGTGCCGTCGGTGCCGTCCGTGCGTCTGGTGCGCTCGGCCTCGAGGTCGTGGACGACCTTGCCGGAAGCCAGAAGCACCCGGGTCACACCCTGCGCGTCAAGGTTCTTGGTGTCGGGAAGCACGGGCTCGAACGTTCCCGAGATGAAGTCCTGGACCGACGAGGCAGCAGCCTTGAGGCGCAGCATCGACTTGGGCGTGAACACGATCAGCGGTCGGCGCGGCCAGTCGTAGGCCTGACGGCGTAACAGGTGGAAGTACGACGCGGGCGTTGAGGGGTAGGCCACCGTCATGTTGTCCTCGGCGCACAGCTGCAGGAAGCGCTCGATACGGGCAGAGGAGTGGTCCGGGCCTTGAGCCTCGTAGCCGTGGGGGAGCAGCAGGACGACGGACGAGCGTTGGCCCCATTTCTGCTCCGAGGAGGAGATGAACTCGTCGATGATGGTCTGCGCGCCGTTGAGGAAGTCGCCGAACTGCGCCTCCCACAGGACCAGGGCGTCGGGCCGTTCGACGGAGTAGCCGTACTCGAAGCCCATCGCCGCGAACTCGGACAGCATCGAGTCGTAGATCCAGAACCGGGCCTGGCCCTCGCCGAGGTACAGCAGCGGGGTCCACTCCTCGGCCGTCACCTTGTCGATGAGGACCGCGTGACGTTGCACGAAGGTGCCTCGACGCGTGTCCTGGCCCGACAGACGGACGGGCACGCCCTCCTTGAGCAGCGAGCCGAATGCGAGCAGCTCGCCCATGGCCCAGTCGATCCCGCCCTCGCGGGCCATCGCGGCCCGCCTCTCCATGAGCTGCGCCAGCTTGGGGTGGAGGGTGAAGCTCGCGGGGCTGTTCACGAAGGCGTTGCCGATGTGCAGCATGTCCTCGGCCGTGATCGCGGTGCCGGTGGCAGGATGCGGTGCCTGTTCGTCGGCCTCCTGCGCGGCGGGGCGTTCGAGCCCGCCGTGGCCCTCGGTATCGGTGCCGGGGACCTCGCCGGCATGGGTGCCGTATGCCGCGTCGTCCTGGCCCGTGGTGGCTTCCTTGGTCTCGACGAAGACTCGCTCGAGCTGCTGTTGGTAGTCGCGCAGCGCCGCCTCGGCCTCCTCGATGGAGATGTCGCCTCGACCGATCAGGGACTCGGTGTAGAGCTTGCGGACCGAACGCTTGGCCTCGATCAGCTTGTACATCAATGGTTGGGTCATCGAGGGGTCGTCACCCTCGTTGTGGCCCCGGCGGCGGTAGCAGACCATGTCGATGACGACATCCTTGTTGAATTCCTGTCGGAAGTCGTAGGCCAGCTCGGCGACGCGTACGCATGCCTCGGGGTCGTCACCGTTGACGTGGAAGATCGGCGCCTGGATCATCCGCGCCACGTCGGTGGAATAGAACGAGGAGCGCGACGAGGACGGCGCGGTGGTGAAGCCGACCTGGTTGTTGATGACGACATGGATCGTGCCGCCCGTGCGATAGCCGCGCAGCTGCGAGAGGTTGAGCGTCTCGGCCACAACACCCTGGCCCGCGAACGCCGCGTCGCCGTGAAGCAGCACGGGCAGGACCGTGAACGCCGTGCCGGCCAGGTCGAGTCGGTCCTGTTTGGCACGCACGATGCCCTCGAGAACGGGGTTGACCGCCTCGAGGTGCGAGGGGTTGGCGGCGAGGTAGACCTTGGTCCTGGCGCCGTCCTCGGAGACGAACTCGCCCTCGGTGCCGAGGTGGTACTTCACGTCGCCCGAGCCCTGGACCGACTTGGGGTCCTGGGTGCCCTCGAACTCACGGAAGATCTGGGCATAGGACTTGCCCGCGATGTTGGCGAGCACGTTGAGCCGGCCACGGTGCGGCATACCGATGCAGACCTCGTCCATGCTCTCGGCGGCAGCGCGGCACAGGATCCGGTCCAGCAGCGCGATCACCGACTCGCCACCCTCGAGGCTGAATCGTTTCTGCCCCACGTACTTCGTCTGCAAGAACGTCTCGAACGCCTCGGCCGCGTTGAGCCGCCGCAGGATTCGCAGCTGTTCCTCGGCGGAGGTCTTGGCATAGGTCCGCTCGATCCTGTCCTGGATCCATTGGCGCTGGTCCGGGTCCTGGATGTGCATGTACTCGACGCC
>Ga0208079_1001832_pt1 | contig 10764 bp, 12 predicted proteins | sample NGESurdeep092012_5_FD_184474 | JGI IMG/M metagenome (GOLD analysis project Ga0208079, IMG submission 184474) | Arctic peat soil microbial communities from Barrow, Alaska - NGEE Surface sample 210-2 deep-092012 (SPAdes) | ecosystem: Environmental > Terrestrial > Soil > Wetlands > Peat ... | reverse complement strand
GCCATGGCAACCGGTACAGTCAAATGGTTTAACGATGCGAAGGGTTTTGGTTTCATCACACCAGATGATGGCAGCGAGGATATGTTTGCGCACTATTCCGCAATCAACATGAACGGCTTCAAGTCCTTCAAGGAAGGTCAGAAGATCAGCTTTGAAGTAACACGAGGCCTCAAGAGCAAGCAGGCGTCCAACATTCAATCCGCCTAACCGGAATTGTTATGTTCCACTTACCATTATTATTTATTTCACCAAGGAGAAAAACATGTTTAAGAAGACGTTAATGATGTCTGCATTAACGAGTGCCTTGGCGCTTTCGATAGGCTTGGCTTTGGCAGCCGATCAGGAGCGCACACAGCAACAAGCCCAAGCGCAAACTCAAGCACAAACCCAAACACAAGCGCGGATATACGGCAGTCAGATGATGACTCAGCAAGAGCGCGCAGAGTATCGTTCAAAAATGCGCGCCGCTAAAACTGCCGAGGAACGTGAGCAGATTCGCAACGAACACCACGAGCGCATGAAGGAGCGGGCTAAAGAGCGCGGAATGACCCTTCCTGACGAGCCGCCGGCCAGAGGTGGCGGCATGATGGGGCCGGGCGGCGGCATGGGTCCCGGTGGTGGTGGAATGGGACCGGGAGAAGGTGGCATGGGACCCGGTGGTGGTCGCAACCGCTGATAGTCGTCATGGCTGGATATTGTTCACGAGAGAGGGATGGGTGCCACGCCATGGGAACAAACTTCGGGCACCTTCGCCTTTTGCATGATCGCGTAACGGTGAGGTGACTGAAAAGCGTACGCAAAACCAAATCCGGAATCCCGATTCCGGATGCAGCGTGGGGAAAGCCCGACCAGGGTGAAGTCGTCGCGGCTGTGAAGCATTCATTCTGGAGAGTCTCATGTCGGCGAAACAGGTTTTGTTCCATGATGCAGCCCGTGCCAAGATAATTGAAGGTGTGAATATTCTTGCGGATGCGGTCAAGGTGACGCTCGGTCCGAGGGGGCGCAACGTGATTCTGGATCGCCCATATGGACCGCCGCTGGTGGCCAACTCGGGTGTCATTGTGGCCAAGGAGATCGAGCTCAAGGACAAGTTCGAGAACATGGGTGCGCAGATGGCGAAGGAGGTCGCCAGCAAAACCTCCGATGTGGCGGGCGACGGCACGACCACCGCCACGGTGCTGGCACAGGCGATCGTGCGCGAAGGCATGAAGTTCGTCGCCGCCGGTATGAACCCGATGGACCTGAAGCGCGGCATAGACCAGGCAGTCGCCGCGATCATTGAACAGTTGCACAAGATTTCCAAGCCATGCACGACGAACAAGGAAATCTCCCAGGTCGGCGCGATATCCGCCAATGCCGATAGCGCTGTCGGCGAGATCATCGCGCAGGCCATGGAGAAGGTCGGCAAGGAAGGCGTGATCACGATCGAAGACGGCAAGGGCCTGCAAAATGAGCTGGAAATGGTGGAAGGGATGCAGTTCGACCGCGGCTATCTGTCGCCTTACTTCATCAACAACCCCGACAAGCAGATCGTGGCGCTGGATGAGCCGTATATCCTGCTGCACGACAAGAAGATCAGCAACATCCATGATTTGCTGCCGCTGCTGGAGCAGATCACCAAGGCCGGCCGGCCGCTGCTGATCATCGCCGAGGATGTCGAGGGCGAGGCGCTGGCGACGCTGGTGATCAACAACCTCCGTGGCGTTTTGAAGACCGTCGCGGTCAAGTCCCCCGGATTTGGCGATCGCCGCCGCGCGATGCTGGAAGACATCGCCATCCTGACCGGCGGCACGGTGGTCGCCGAAGAAGTCGGCCTCACGCTGGAGAAGATCACGCTGAAAGATATCGGCCAGGCCAAGCGCGTGGAAGTGGGCAAGGAAGACACCACGCTGATCAGCGGCGCAGGGGATCCGGAATTAATCCAGAACCGCATCAGGCAAATCCGCAAGCAGGTCGAGGAAGCGACCAGCAGTTACGACAAGGAAAAATTGCAGGAGCGCGCAGCCAAGCTCGCCGGAGGGGTCGCGGTGATCAAGGTTGGCGCTGCCACCGAAATCGGGATGAAAGAGAAAAAAACCCGTATCGAGGACGCGATGCATGCGACCCGTGCTGCGGTCGAAGAAGGCGTCCTGCCCGGAGGCGGTGTAGCGCTGCTGCGCGCCAGGGCGGCGATCGCAGCGCTGCATGGCGACAATAACGAGCAGGATGCCGGCATCAAGATTGTGCTGCGTGCGCTGGAAGAACCGCTGCGCCAGATCGTCACCAACGCCGGCGGCGAGCCTTCGGTGGTGCTGAACAAGGTGCTGGAGGGCAAGGGCAGCTTCGGCTACAACGCCGCCACCGAAGCCTACGGCGATCTGCTCGAGATGGGTATCCTCGACCCAACCAAGGTGACGCGCTGTGCCCTGCAGAATGCCGCTTCGATAGCCAGCCTGATTCTCACCACGGACGCGATGATCGCGGAGCTACCGAAGGATGAGGACAAGCTTGAGGCCATGGGTGAGATGGGAATGTAGCGAGTGTGCCGTGAAATGTAACTGAATAAATCAGCTGATTATTCGATCAATCAAAGGAGTAACAATCATGAATCAAGCAACTGTATCTGACGGTTTCCGCAAGATTTCCCGGCACGACGGCATTTTCCAGGAGCGTGTGCACGATGCTTACAAGGCCAAGGGCAAGTTACAGGAGCCGTCAGTATGTACGCAATGTGGTGCGGTGTTTCATCAAGGCCGCTGGCAGTGGCTGCAAGCTCCGGAAAACGCGCATCGTGCGATCTGCCCGGCCTGCCATCGCATCCATGACCATTATCCCGCCGGCTTCCTGACGATGAAGGGCGAGTTCTTCCACTCACATCACGACGAGATCATGCGCCTGGTGCACAACCATGAAAAACACGAACGGACAGAACATCCGCTCAAACGCATCATGGCGGTGGAAGAAAAAGACGGCACGGCACTGGTGACTACCACGGATATCCATCTTGCCCGCGGCATGGGCGAAGCGTTGCATCACGCCTACCAAGGCGAGCTGGAATATCACTATAACCCTGAACAGAATCTGTTGCGCGTGAGTTGGACGCACTGAAGGGGTGAAGCGCGCTGCCTTACCGGTTCGACTTGAAGGCAATATGATTTTTATTCCGTTAAAACTTCAGGATGGGTGAGTGCTTTCGGGTTGAACAGATAGAGCGGACTCCCGGCCGAAGTATGCAAGCGAGTCATCGCAGAATTATCTGATGGCAGCATCACGACATGATTGCGAGGAGAAATGGCATGAGACAAGAGCAAACTGGGACATCTGGAAAATCGATAAGCAGCGGGATCAATTACCCGGCACCAGCCAGAGAATCGGACAGTGAGCAGCGCCGAACGCTGGGCAATATGGTGTTTGCGACGGATAAGCTGCTGTTGAAGAGAATGCTGCGTGCCATCGGCGATCCGCCCGTGCAGCTTGTGCTGTGGAATGGGCAGGGAATTTCGAATCATCAGGGCAACCCGGTAGCGCGGGTTCTGATCCGCGACCGTGGCGCACTATTCAAATTGGTCATCGATCCCGAACTTTACTTCGGCGAGTTGTACTCGGCACAGCGCATAGAGGTGCAGGGGAATCTGCTGGATTTTCTCGAAGCGGTCTACCGGGTCTGTCTTCTACGCAACCAGGGCAAGATTGGCAAAAAACAGTTGGCCCCGTTCTACGACGCACGGCGCAACAGCCTCAGCGGAGCACGCCGCAACATCCATCATCACTACGATATTGGCAACGATTTTTACAAGCTATGGCTCGATGAACGCATGCTGTACACCTGTGCTTATTTCCCCAGCCCAGGCACCAGCCTCGAAGATGCACAGCTTGCGAAGCTGGATCACGTATGCCGCAAATTGCGTTTGCAGCCGGGCGAGAAAGTGGTGGAGGCGGGCTGCGGCTGGGGAGCTTTGGCGTTGCACATGGCCAAATACTACGGTGTGAAAGTGACAGCGTACAACATATCCAGAGAGCAGATTACCCTCGCACGGCAACGCGCTCACGCAGAAGGGCTGGACGGACAGGTCGAGTTCATCGAGGACGATTACCGCAACGTGAGCGGCGAATTTGATGCTTTCGTTTCGGTCGGCATGCTCGAACATGTGGGCACGGATCATTACCGGGAGCTGGGTGCGGTCATCGACCGCAGCCTCAAGGATACCGGGCGCGGCTTGATCCATAGCATAGGCCTGAATTACCCCAGACCGATGGACGCATGGACCGAGCGCAACATCTTCCCCGGTGCCTGCCCGCCGAGTCTGGCGCAGATGATGCAGATATTCGAGCCTTTCGATTTCTCGGTTCTGGATGTGGAAAATCTGCGGCTGCACTATGCCAAGACGCTGGAGCACTGGTTGCAAAGGTATGAGGAAAATGTCGAGCGCGTGACGGAAATGTTCGATCCGGCATTTGTGCGTGCATGGCGCTTGTACCTCGCCGGATCTCTCACCGCCTTCAAGATGGGGGGGATGCAATTGTTCCAGGTGAGCTTCGCACGCGCGGGCCATAACCAGATCCCGTGGACCCGGAAATACCTGTACGAGCCGCAGTCCAACTTTTTGGGAGCATCCGATGGAAAACTGTGACGTGCTCATCGTCGGTGGTGGCCCCGCAGGCTCAAGCTGCGCACGACAACTGCACCGGCATGGCATGGATGTGATGGTGATGGACAAGGCGAGCTTCCCTCGCGACAAGGTCTGTGCCGGATGGATCACGCCTGCGGTGCTGCAGGCACTACAGCTGGATACCGAAGATTATGCCCGGCAGAATGTGTTGCAGCCGATCACGGCCTTCCGTACCGGTTTGATCGATGGCGGCGATGTGGAGACCCGATATTCGACCACGGTCAGCTATGGCATACGCCGCAGCGAGTTGGACGACTATCTGCTGCAACGCTCGGGTGCGCGTTTGCGTCCGGGTCAGCCGTTGAAATCTTTGCACAGAGACGGCAAGCAGTGGATCATCAATGACGCTATCTCGACTCCGCTGGTCATCGGTGCGGGAGGACATTTCTGCCCGGTGGCACGTTTCATGGGGGCGAAGCTCGGGGCAGATGAGCCGGCCATAGCCGCCAAGGAGATCGAATTCGAGATGGATCAACTGCAACGCTATGAATGCCAGGTGCGCGGGGATACGCCCGAACTTTACTTCTGCCGTGATCTGAAGGGATACGGCTGGTGTTTCCGGAAAGGCGATCATCTGAATATCGGGCTGGGTCGCGAGGACAACCATCTGCTTTCGGAACAGCTCAAGCATTTTTGCTACTTCCTCAAGCAGCGCGGCAGGATTCCGTGGGACATCCCGGACAGCTTCCATGGACATGCTTACCTGCTCTATGGACACACGGTGCGCAAGCAGCTCGATGACGGCATGCTGCTGGTCGGCGATGCGGCCGGGCTGGCCTACCCGCAAAGCGGCGAAGGGATACGGCCGGCGGTCGAGTCCGGCCTGATGGCTGCCGCCACGATCCTGGAAGCACAGGGAGATTACCGCCGTCAGCAGTTGCTGCCTTATGCCGGTCGTCTGGTTGCGCGCTTTGGCGATGCGGCGTCATCAGGCAGCGTCGGATCGACATTCCTGCGCAACCTCCTCGCCGTGAGATTGCTGGACAACAAATGGTTTACCCGCCATGTGGTGCTGGACCGCTGGTTTCTCCATAGCCACCAGGCAGCTTTGCAAACCGCTTGAGACACAAACCGCTTGAGAAATTTGATATGTAAATTCTAACCATAAACGGAGGCCATCATGCCTATCAGTGAAATCTGTAACCGTGAAGTCGTTATCGTGCAGCGCCACAACACCATACTGGAAGCGGCCCAGCTCATGCGCCAGCATCACGTTGGCGATGTGGTGGTCGTTGAAGAGCGGGGTGGTGTCAGGGTTCCGGTCGGTATCGTCACAGACCGCGATCTGGTGGTGGAAATCATGGCGCCGGCAATCGATCAGAGGTCATCACCGTGGGCGACATCATGGTGACCGAGCTTGCCACGGTCAAGGAAAATGCCGGCCTGTCCGAGACGATCGAGTATATGCGCGCCAAGGGGGTGCGACGCGTGCCGGTAGTCGATCGGGGCGGCGGCCTGGTTGGCATTCTTACGCTGGATGACCTGCTGGAACTTCTCGCGGAAGAATTATTGGCGCTCGCCAAGCTGGTGGGGCACGAGCAGAAAAAGGAAATGATGAGCCGACGTTAGCGCGGCTAATTTTTAGGAGAAAATCATGCAAATACCATTACAGATCACCATCCGGGATATGGAACATTCAGAGGCGCTGGAAACACACATCCGTGACAAGGTGAACAAGCTCGAAGAATTCTTCAATCACATCATGTCCTGCCGGGTAGTCGTCGAGATGCCGCACAAGCACCATCAGCAGGGCAAGCAGTTCAATGTGCGCATCGACATCGGCGTGCCGGGCAGCGAGATCGCAGTTAACCGCGACCATGCCGAAGATGTTTATGTGGCCTTGCGTGATGCATTCGATGCTGCCAAACGCCAGCTTGAAGATTACGCGCGCAAGATGCGCGGCGACATCAAGACGCACGCGCCAAAAAATCGCCCAAAAGAAAGCGAAGATGTGGATATCGGAGATGTGGATGAGGGGCAATAACGGTGCGATTAAACGCGCCCCTGCATATGGTTTTCAACTGCCCAACGTGGATGGCGAATATCGCAGGACTGTTACTGTGACCTGAAAAATGAAAAATACATCCCGGCGCATACGCCTGATCTGGGCTGCAGTTCTGGGGGTCGTCCTGATCTGCATCTCTGTTGCGGCAGCCATATCTGTTGTAGAAGCCGGGACCAGCTTGCTAAGCGGCGAAAAGGAGAACATCGTCATGCCCCTGATCATCATGTCCACTTCATTCACGCGTGATGGGGAGATTCCCGCGCGCTACACTTGCGATAGCGTGAATATATCCCCTCCGCTTGCCTGGACCGGTGTTCCGGCCGGCACAAAAAGCCTGGCTTTGATCGTCGATGATCCGGATGCCCCCGATCCCGAGGCGCCCAAGATGACCTGGGTGCACTGGGTGCTGTATAACATTCCGCCCGATGCCTCTGGTTTGCCCGAAAGCATTGCTGTCGAAGGACTCCCGCGAGGAGTCCTGCAGGGACTGAATGACTGGCAAAGTACCGGCTACAAAGGGCCGTGTCCGCCGATAGGCAAGCACCGCTATTTTTTCAAACTGTATGCGCTGGATACATTGCTGCCGGATATGAAACACCCCGCCAAGGCGGCTCTGGAAAAGGCCATGCAAGGTCACATACTTGTTCAATCCGAGCTGATCGGGTTGTACCAGCGGCAGTGGATTGGATAACAACATACTTGGAGCGGCAATTACTCGGTGCGCTCAATAATAAAATCATGAAACGCCACTTCGCCTTAAGCGCATTTCTCTTTTTCTGTTTTGTTTTCCCGTCGCAGGGCGTGGAGTTCGATGCGGCGCGCCACAGGATGGTGGAGGAAGTGTTGTCCGATGCCGCCGACACATCCGCATCCAGCGGCAGAGCCGCGCTCAGTCAGACCGTCATCGCGGCGATGGAAAAAGTTGAGCGTCATCGTTTCGTGCCAGCCGATCTGGCCGCGGTTGCCTATCTCAATCGCCCCCTTCCGATCGGCTACGGGCAGACGATCTCGCAGCCTTTCATCGTGGCGCTGATGACCGATCTGATGCGGGTCAAGGCTGGCGACAGGGTGCTTGAGATCGGCACCGGTTCGGGCTACCAGGCGGCGGTGCTGGCGGAAATAGCCAGCTCGGTTTACAGCATTGAAATCATCGAGCCGCTGGGAAGAGAAGCGGGCGAACGGCTGAAATCTCTCGGCTACCGCAACGTGCAAACAAGGGTGGGCGACGGTTACTACGGCTGGCCCGAAGCCGCGCCGTTCGACGCGATCATCGTGACGGCTGCCGCCAGCCATGTGCCTCCTCCTCTGATCAAGCAGTTGAAGCCGGGCGGCCGGATGGTGATCCCGCTCGGCACGCAATTCATGACCCAGTATCTGATGTTGGTAGAAAAACAGCAGGACGGCTCAGTGACCAACCGCCAGATTTTGCCGGTGGCGTTCGTTCCGCTTACCGGCTGGCATTAGTCATGTCCCGCCCGCCGTTCCTCGCGATCGGCCTGCTCTCCGCTTGCGTGCTGGCCTACGAAGTGCTGCTGACGCGATTGTTCAGCATCGTGCTGTGGCATCACTTCGCCTACATGATCATCAGCGCGGCGATGCTGGGCTACGGGGCGAGCGGCACGCTACTGACCCTGCTGAAAGAAAAAATCGCTGCGCATTTCGCCGCGGTGTACGTGATCGCCGCAACGGCATTGGCTGTGCTGATGCCGGCGGCGTTCCTGCTGGCGCAACAGGTTCCGTTCAATCCGCTCGAACTGCTGTGGGACAAGACCCAGCCGGCCAAACTGCTCGCCGTTTATCTGCTGATGATGTTGCCGTTCTTTTGCGGGGGGTTGGGCATCGGCCTGGTCTTTGCGCACTTCGGCAAGCAGTCATCGCGTATCTATGCCTTCGACATCCTCGGCGCGGGTGTGGGCAGCCTGGGCGTGATCGGCGTGCTGTTCCTCGTGCCGCCTGCACAGGTGCTGACCGTTCTCACGGCATTGGCGTTGCTGGCTGCCGCGATCGCCGTCGTCGAGCTGAAGATGCGGCCGAAATGGTTGATGGAATTATTTCTCGGGCTGGCTGTGCTGGCGGCTGTGGCGCTGCCCGGCATGCCAGTGCATCCATCCGCCTACAAGGATCTGAGCCAGGCCCTGAACATCACCGGGGCACGGGTGGTCGAGGAACGCAGCAGTCCGCTGGGGCAGATCACCGTGGTGGAAAATACCCGAGTTCCGTTGCGTGATGCGCCGGGGATGAGCCTCAACGCGACGAGCGAACCGCCGCCGCAGCTGGGCGTGTTCGTGGACGGAAACGGTCCGTCTGCGCTGACCAAGTTTGATGGCAAGCTTGAACCGCTGGCCTATCTTGACCAGCTCACCTCGGCGCTGCCCTATCATGTGCTGGCCACTGATGAAATTGGCCCTCATAAACTTGAATCCCGGCGCGTGCTGGTGCTGGGTGCCGGGGCCGGCAGCGATGTGCTGCAGGCGCTCTATTTCGGCAGCGCCGCGGTCGATGCGGTGGAGCTGGACCGCAACGTCACCGATCTGGTCAGCCAGCGTTTTCGCGACTATGCCGGCAACCTTTACGCCCAGCCCGGCGTGCATGTGTACGCAGCCGAGGCGCGCGGCTTCGTCAACACCAGCCGTGAGCGCTATGACCTGATCCAGGTGGCGCTGCTGGATTCATTCGGCACCGCCTCGGCCGGGCTATACGGCCTGAGCGAAAATTATCTGTACACGGTCGAGGCGCTGCAAGCCTACCTGAGCCGCCTCACGCCGGGCGGCATGCTGGCCGTCACCCGCTGGCTCACGCTGCCGCCGCGCGATGCGCTGAAACTGTTTGCGACAGCGGTGACCGCGTTGGAGCGGAGTGGCGTGACCGATCCCAGCGCGCGGCTGGTGATGATACGGGGCTGGAAGACCGTCACGCTGCTGGTGAAGAACAGCGCTTTCACCGCGCCGGAAATCGCGGCGATCAAGGAATTCAGCCGCACGCGTTCTTTCGACCTGGCTTATTACCCTGGGATGCGCGCCGATGAGGCGAACCGTTACAACCTGCTGGCGCAGGCATATTTTTTTGAGGGAGCCGTTGCACTGCTGGGACAGCAGCGGCAGGACTTCATCGACCAATACAAATTCTATATCGAGCCGGCGACCGATGACCGGCCGCATTTTTTCCGCTTCTTCAAATGGAATTCAGCCGCGGAATTATTCGCGCTGCGCGAGCAGGGCGGCATGCCGCTGCTCGACTGGAGCTACCCGCTGCTGGTGGCGACACTGGTGCAGGCGTTCGCGGCAAGCGTGCTGCTGATCCTGGCACCGCTGGCTCTGTCGCGTTGCCGGCGCACCTTGCCCAGCACGCCGGTGGCCCAGTATTTTCTCGCGATCGGCTTTGCCTTCATGTTCATGGAAATCGCCTTCATCCAGAAATTCGTGCTGTTCCTGTCCCACCCGCTGTACGCCGTGGCGGTCGTGTTGTGTGCGTTCCTGGTGTTCGCCGCCGCGGGCAGCTGGCTTGCCGGACATTGGCAAAACGCGCGCTGGCATGCGACGAACAAAGTCACGCTGGCGGTGATCGCGATGGGTGCAATATCGCTGCTCTATTTAGCCATCCTGCCGTACCTGTTTCAGGTACTGATCCATTTGCCCGATGCTGCAAAAATAATCATCTCCGTCGCGCTGATCGCACCGCTGGCGATATGCATGGGCGTGCCTTTCCCCACTGCGATGATGCGGCTGGCAGACACCGCCGAACAAGCCATTCCCTGGGCATGGGCAATCAACGGCTTCGCCTCGGTGGTGGGTGCAGTGCTTGCCACGCTGCTGGCGATCCATCTGGGCTTTGCCGTGGTGATCCTGCTGGCAGTCATGTTCTACGGTGTGGCCTGTGCCGCCTTGAGGGGATTCGCTTGATGAGTTTGATTGAACTAATTGTAGGAGCGGGGGATGCGTGTCCTGAGCCTGTCGAAGCGGCCCGCGACCAAACGGCTCGCGGGCCGCTTCGACAGGCTCAGGACACGCATGGCCCGCTCCTACGGGTGCCCGGCCATAACCAGCCACTTGGCTGTTGTTCTTTGACAGCCTAGTGGAATGGCTAGTGGTTCCATCAAAAGTTTTTCGGACA
>Ga0208079_1001826_pt1 | contig 10792 bp, 10 predicted proteins | sample NGESurdeep092012_5_FD_184474 | JGI IMG/M metagenome (GOLD analysis project Ga0208079, IMG submission 184474) | Arctic peat soil microbial communities from Barrow, Alaska - NGEE Surface sample 210-2 deep-092012 (SPAdes) | ecosystem: Environmental > Terrestrial > Soil > Wetlands > Peat ... | reverse complement strand
TGGCGGTGGCGGTGGGATTTGAACCCACGGTGGACTTTCACCCACACACGCTTTCGAGGCGTGCTCCTTTGGCCGCTCGGACACGCCACCGGGAGCGAGGTTACTAGAGCCGGTGCCCGGCAAAGAAATCGAGCAAGATCTGCGCGCACTCCTGCTCACGAATCCCACCGATCACCTCGACCCGATGTGTGGCCCGCCGGTCGCGCACCATGTCCCACACCGACCCGCAGGCGCCGGCCTTGGGGTCCCATGCCCCCAGCACCAGACGACCGATCCGGGCCAGCATCAGCGCACCTGCACACATCACGCAGGGCTCGAGGGTGACCACGAGCGTGCAGTCCTGAAGTCTCCAACTGCCGCCCGTCGATGCCGCCGCCCGCAAGGCAACCATCTCGGCGTGGGCTGTCGGGTCGCCATCAGCTTCACGCTGGTTGTGCCCCGCACCGAGCACCTCCCCGTCTGGGGAGAATACGATGGCACCGACCGGCACGTCGCCCGCCGCGAGCGCCCCAGAGGCGACCTCGAGGGCTTGGCCCATCCACACGGCATACCGCTGGCTGGCCGCGGGGCGGGCGGATTCTGAAGATCCGATCACACGATAAGTTTCACTCATGCGCGTTCACATTGCCGACCATCCCCTCATCGCCCACAAGCTCACGGCGCTGCGGGACAAGAACACCGACACGCCCACCTTCCGCCGATTGGCCGATGAGCTGGTGACGCTGCTGGCCTACGAGGCAACCCGCGAGGTACGGGTGGAGCCGGTCGACATCGAGACTCCCGTCGCCCCCACCAGCGGCATCAAGCTGGCAAGTCCTAAACCGCTGGTCGTGCCGATCCTGCGCGCGGGCCTGGGCATGCTGGACGGCATGGTGCGGTTGCTGCCGACCGCCGAGGTCGGCTTCCTCGGGATGGTGCGCAACGAGATCACACTGGAGGCCACGACGTATGCGAACCGGTTGCCCGAAGACCTCTCTGGGCGCCAGTGCTATGTGCTCGACCCGATGCTGGCCACGGGCGGCACCCTTTCCGCAGCCATCCGCTACCTCGTCGACCTGGGCGCGGACGATATCACTGCGATCACCCTGCTTTCGGCCCCTGAGGGCATCGCGAGGCTTGAGGCTGACATGGCCGACCTGGACGTCCCAATCAGTCTGGTTACCGGCGCCATCGACGAGAGGCTCAACGACCGCGGGTACATCGTGCCGGGTCTTGGCGATGCCGGAGACCGTCTGTACGGGATCGTGTGAGCGAACAGTCCCCCGGCGTGCCTTCCCCACAATGGGCCGCTGCTTTGGCACTATTGAACAGGGTTGTGACCATCGCAGGACGCCGTACCCGGGAGACACCATGAAGATGGTCAAGAAGATCGTGCTCTGGACTGTGGCTGCCTTCATTGTCTATGCGATCATCGTGTCACCGGGCCAGGCTGCGAACATGTTCCAGGGCGCCTGGAACCTCATCGTGGAGGCCACCAAGAACGTCGCAGCCTTCTTCCACGCCATCCTGACCCACAACTAGGCCGTCGTCATGGCACGGCCCGACCTCGACGACCGGTTCCGTCGCAGCAAGCTTCATCGGTACCTGCTCGCCGACGAGCACGTGATCGTCGCGCAGCGCCAGCACTGGGCCTCATTTTGGAAGCCGTTCGTCTTCGGCGTTGCCGGGCTCGTCGTGCTTGTCGTACTCGCCCTCTGGCTTCCCGCCAGCCTCGACGGCCTCAACCCACTCCTGCTTCTGGCGTGGTTCGTCGTGATCGGTGGCTGGGCCTTGTGGAGGTACCTGATGTGGCGACGGAGCTGGCTTGTTGCCACCGACAAGCGAGTGATGGTGAACTACGGTTTACTCCATCAAGGGGTGGCCATGTTCTCGTTGGGCCGGGTCCCCGACTTGACGTACACGCGTTCCTCGATTGGGCAACTGCTCGGCTATGGCGAGCTGAAGAGGGAGAGCACGGGCCTCAACCAGACGCTGCACAAGGTCAGGTTCGTGGAACACCCCCACGCCACCTACACCACCATCTGTGCCGCGATCTTCGAACTCCAAGACCGCATGTTCGGGATGGATGAGGACGAGCACGACCACCGCCTCGAAGGCGGCCGCCCACCTCCACACGCCCCCGGTCTGGTGACCACTACCACTGGAAGCGCCGGCCCCATCAAAGCGCGAGGCGAGCCCGTCCAGGGCGACGACCCGCCAGGCATACAGATCCACTACGGCGTATCCAGGCATCACAACCGGGACCCTTGGCACCTCAGCGGGGACCTCAGCGAATCCTCCCCGCGCGACGACTCCTTGCGCGAAGCCGACACCGGGCCGATTCCCTACCGGCGCTCCAGCACCGACGAGGGGGGCGACTGGCGTACCACATCCAACGACCCCAACGAGGACCACCACAAGCACCAGGACCAAGACAAGGACCAAGACAAGGACCGCTGAGGTTCCTGCCCACGGGGGGCCAAATGACCAACTCCGGCTCCAGGGCATCTGCCCCGGGGTCGGAGTTGGTTATTGCTGCAAGCCTGCGACCTCCAGGACCGCGAGCGCGCTGCCCAGCCAGGACACTAGAGAGCCTTGAGGATGTCCTCAACTCGCTCCTTGGCGTCGCCGAATAGCATTGCGCTGTTCTGCTTGAAGAACAGGGGGTTCTGCACACCGGCATACCCGGTGGCCATGGACCGCTTGAAGATGATGACCTCCTTGGCGTGCCACACCTGAATCACCGGCATCCCGGCAATCGGGCTGCCCGGATCATCTTCGGCGCTCGGGTTAACGGTGTCGTTGGCGCCGATGACGAGCACGACGTCGGTGTTGGCCAGGTCGTCGTTGATCTCGTCCATCTCCAGGACGATGTCGTAGGGCACCTTGGCCTCGGCGAGCAGGACGTTCATGTGGCCCGGCAGACGGCCGGCGACGGGGTGGATGCCGAACCGGACTGTCACACCGAGCTTGCGCAACCGTGCGGTCAGGTCGGCCACGGGGTACTGCGCCTGCGCGACGGCCATACCGTAGCCAGGAGTGATCACGACCGACGAAGAGTTCTTGAGCAGCTCGGCGACCTCGGTGGCATTGGTCTCGCGGAAGTCGCCGTAGTCCTTCTCCTCGGTGGAGGCCGGGGCCCCACCAAATCCGCCGGCGATGACACTGATGAACGAGCGGCCCATGGCACGACACATGATGTAGCTCAGGATCGCACCCGAAGACCCGACGAGGGCGCCGACGACGATCAGCAAGTCGTTGTTGAGCATGAAGCCGGCTGCGGCTGCGGCCCACCCGGAGTACGAGTTGAGCATCGAGATGACGACAGGCATGTCGCCGCCGCCTATGGATGCGACCAGGTGCCAGCCCAGTGCGAGAGCGATCACCGTCATGATCAGCAGCGGCACGACGCTGCCTGAGTTCACGAACCAGACCATCAGCCCGGCAGAAACCAGCAGGGCCGCGAGGTTCATCTTGTGCCGCTGTGGGAGGGTGAGCGGTTTGGACGAGATGCGGGTGCTCAACTTGAGGAACGCGACGACCGAGCCGGTCATGGTCACGGCGCCGATGAACACACCGAGGAACACCTCGACCGAGTGGATGTTGGCGAGGGCGCCCACAGGCCCTTTATCGGTCAGGAAGGAGTTGTAGCCGACGAGCACGGCTGCGGCGCCAACGAGGCTGTGCAGGATCGCGATCAGCTCGGGCATCTGAGTCATCTCGACGCTCTTAGCCCGCCACAGGCCAATGGCCGCGCCGATCGACATCGCGACCACGATCAACGCGACTGTGGCCGGGACGCCGATGGCCGGGGAGTTGAGCGCGAGCCCAACGGTTGCAACGATGGCAATGGTCATGCCGGTGACACCGTAGGCGTTGCCGGTCTTGGCGGTCTCGTGCTTAGAAAGACCGGCCAGGGCCATGATGAACAGCAAGGCGGAGACGATGTATGCCGCCTGGACGATGGTGGTCATCTCGACTCAGCCCTTCCGGAACATCGTGAGCATGCGCTGAGTCACGGTGAAACCACCGAAGACGTTGATGCTGGCGATCGCCAGGGCGATGAAGGACACGACCGTGACAACGCCGCCGTGGCCGATCTGGCTGAGGGCACCGACCAGGATGATTCCGGAGATGGCGTTGGTCTCTGACATGAGCGGGGTGTGCAGGGCATGGGTGACGTTGAAGATGACGTAGTAGCCGACGACGCAGGCGAGCGCGAACACCGTGAAGTGGTCGAGGAACGCGGAGGGCGACACTTTCGCCAGGCCGAGGAACAGCACCGCGGCGAGCGCCATGAAGGCGTACCTCCGGCGCGGGTCCTTCGGCTTGGGCTCGGGCTTCACCGGGACCGGAGCGGCCGTGGCGGCGGGCTGAGCCGACACCTGCACCGGCGGCGGAGGCCACATCTTCTCACCGTCGCGGACAACCGTCATCCCGCGCTGCACGACATCGTCGAAGTCGAGAACGACCTGGCCGTCCTTGCCCGGGGTGAGTAGCTTGATCAGGTTGACGATGTTCGTGCCGAAGAGCTGGGAGGACTGGGTGGGCAGCCGCCCCGGAAGGTCGGTGTAGCCGATGATCCGCACGCCGTTGTCGCTCAGGACGAGCTCGTCGGGCCGGGAGAGCTCACAGTTGCCGCCGTTGGCCGCTGCCATGTCGACGATGACGCTGCCCGGCTTCATCGTCGCCACCATCGCGGCGCTGATCAGGCGCGGCGCGGGCCTGCCCGGGATCAGCGCAGTGGTGATGATGATGTCCACCTCGGCCGCCTGCGCGGCATACAACTGCTCGGCAAGACGGTTGAAGTCCTCCGAGGTCTCCTTGGCATAGCCGTCGGCGCTCGGCGCCGCCTGCTCCACGTCGATCTTCAGGAAGTCACCGCCCATCGACTCAACCTGCTCCCCGACCTCGGGTCGGGCGTCGAAGGCGCGCACGATGGCGCCGAGGCTGTGCGCGGTGCCGATGGCCGCCAGTCCGGCCACCCCGGCTCCCACAACCAGGACCTTGGCCGGCGGGACCTTGCCCGCGGCCGTGATCTGGCCGGTGAACAGGCTGCCGAACTCGTGAGCGGCCTCGATCACGGCGCGGTAGCCGGCGATATTGGCCATCGAGCTGAGAACGTCCAGGGACTGTGACCGCGAGATGCGCGGAACCGCGTCCATGGCGAGCGCGGTGACGCCCTGGGCGCTGAGCTTCTCGAGCAGCTCGGGGGCCAGCGCAGGAGCGAGCAGGCTGGCGAGCATTGCGCCCGGTCTCAGCTGCGCGATCTCGGTGTCGGAGGGGGGGTTGATCTTGACGACGATGCCGCTGCCCCAGACCACCTCACCGGTGGGGTCGACGGAGGCGCCGGCCTCTTCGTACGCATTGTCAACGAAGCTGGCCAGCCCGCCGGCACCTGACTGCACACAGACGTCATAGCCGAGAGCAATCAGCTGCGCGACGGTCTTGGGCGTGGCCGCAACCCGAGTCTCGCCTGGCCGCGTCTCTTTGGGCACACCAATGCGCACAGCAACTCCCTGTCGTGTGAGGTTCACATGCCTGTCAAGGGGGAATCTACACAGGCGTCTCGAAGCACCCTCCGGCGAGTCCACGGTCATGGTGTGTGTGGAGCGTCATCGCGGAGCCTGAACGCCCCGAGGCAGGTGTGCGACCCGGCAACGATCAGGAGCATCGCCTTGCCACCCCGACTGCCTAGGCGACGCCGAGGCCATTGGCCCACGGCCAGCTCCGCTGGCCAATCCTTATTGCGAATGACTTGCAGCAAAGGCGGTCGCTGCCTAACGTGGGCACATGACCTCGGGGGCTCGAGCCGCATTCTCCGGCGACGAACAACGCAGCCTATGGGGTATGGGGGCATTCATCCTGGTGCTGCACGTCGTCGGCTGGGGTGTGCTGATCGGCCTGGTGGCACCACACCGCTACGCGGTTGGCGGACAGCTCATGGGGGTGGGACTGGGTATCACGGCATACACGCTCGGCATGCGCCACGCGTTCGACGCCGACCACATCGCAGCCATCGACAACACCACCCGCAAGCTGATGGGTCAGGAGAAACGGCCGCTCAGCGTCGGGTTCTGGTTCAGCCTCGGACACAGTTCCGTCGTCTTCTTCATGGTGGCCCTCCTCGCGTTCGGCGTCCGCGCCCTGGCCGCCCAGCTGGGCGACAATCAGTCGGCCCTCCAACGCGCGACGAGCGTGTGGGGTACCGCCGTCTCCGGTATCTTCCTGATCCTCATAGGCCTGGTCAACCTGGCCGCACTGATCGGCATCCTCAAGGTGTTCGGGGGGATGCGCACCGGCCACTTCGACGAGTCCGCGTTCGAGCAGCAGCTGGACAAACGCGGATTACTCAACCGGATCCTGAGCCGGGTCACCAAGACGGTCACCAAGCCGTGGCACATGTACCCCGTGGGTCTGCTGTTCGGCCTCGGCTTTGACACCGTCACCGAGGTCGGGCTGCTGGTGGTCGCCGGCGGTGCGGCTGCCGCGAACCTGCCGTGGTGGGCAATCCTGACGCTACCGATCCTGTTTGCGGCAGGCATGTCTCTGCTGGACACCATCGATGGCTCTTTCATGAACTTCGCCTATGGCTGGGCATTCTCCAAGCCAATCCGCAAGATCTACTACAACATCACCATCACGGCGCTGTCGGTGGCAGTCGCTTTGCTGATTGGCGGCGTCGAGCTCATCTCGATCCTCACCCAGAAGCTCGACATCACGACCGGGGTCCTGGCCTCGATCGGCTCGGTCGACCTCAACGGCGTGGGCTACTGGATCGTCGGCCTGTTTGTGACCACCTGGGCAGTTGCGTTGGCCATCTGGCGTTTCGGTCGCATAGAACAACGGTGGGAGTCACACCTGCACGAGTGGCACCCGGTAGCTCGGCATCCAGGAGCTCAGCAGCCGGCATCCGAACAGGTCAAGGCGTAGGACCCCTCAGAGGCTTCCGCCGACTTCACCGTGGGGAACCGGGTGACCAAGGCGCCCCGCGTTGTAGTCCTCGAAGGCCACCATCAGCTCTGCACGGGTGTTCATCACGAACGGCCCTGCCCACGCAATGGGCTCACGGATCGGTGCTCCGCCCAGGATGAGCGCCTCCACCCCCGTGCTGTAGCGCGCCTGCTGCGCCGTGGCAGCCGACAGTGTCAGGGAATCGCCGGCACCCAGCACCGCCAGCTGGCCGGTACCGATCGGCGACTGGGTCGGGCCGACGAAACCGTCGCCGCTCATGACATAGACCAGCGCATTGAAGTCAGGGCGCCACCGCAGCTCGAGCTGGGCGCCGGGCGCAACGGTCGCGTGGACCATGGCCATCGGGGTGTGCGTCGCGCCGGGGCCCGGGTGGCCGGCCACATCGCCGGCAATCACGCGCAGCAGCGAACCGCCGTCCCGCGAGCTGACCAGGGCCACCTCACCGGAGCGGAGGTCCTGGTAGCGCGGAACGATCAACTTGTCGCTCTTGGGCAGGTTGACCCAGAGCTGGAAACCATGGAACGTGCCACCTGCGACGACCAGCTTCTCCGGAGGCTCCTCGATGTGGAGAATCCCCGAACCCGCCGTCATCCACTGGGTGTCACCGTTGGTGATCGTGCCGCCACCGCCGAAAGAGTCCTGGTGGTCAAAGATGCCGTCGATGATGTAGGTGACCGTCTCGAACCCGCGGTGCGGGTGCCAGGACGTTCCCTTGGGCTCGCCGGGCGCATACTCGACCTCGCCCATCTCGTCCAGGTGGATGAAAGGGTCGAGCAGTGCCAGGTCGATGCCCGCGAACGCTCGCTTGACGGGGAACCCCAGGCCTTCCAAGGCCGACGGTGCGCTGGTGACCGACCGCACCGGGCGTGCTGTGACATCGGGTGACAGCGCGGGCAGGCGGGGCAGGACGGTCAGGTCAGGAACGGTGATGGCAGGCACGTCAAACTCCCTATCTCGTTACTCTTTCAACCATCCCTGCAACGCCCGAGTCCGTCAACTGATTCCCCGGCACTGCCCACGCAAAGGCCCCATCTCACCAGCAGGCAACGAGACTGCACCATGTCGCCCGCACGGGGCAGCCACGTCAGAAGACGCGAGCGTTCTGGCCTGTGCCGTGGGCGGCTCGCCGACCACGGCCTACGCGCAGAACATCGCGGTGATGGCCGCGACTCGCGTCTACTCCACCGCGGCGTGCTACGTCTCCGCCGCCGTCGCCAGCGTCTTCGGGCTCTCACCCAAGTTCGGAACGGTCGTGGCAGCGACCCCAGGTGGCGTCCTGGGCGCAATCACAGTGATCCTCTACGCCATGATCGCCATACTCGGCGCGAAGATCTGGAAAGAGAACGACGTCGACTTCGCCAACCCGATCAACCTTGTCCCGGTGCTGCTGCATCGTCATCGGCATAGGGCACACGAGCCTGGTTTTCAGCAAGACCTTCAGCCTCAACGGCATCGCCAACGGCCACGATCGTGGCCGTTGGCGGGTATCACATGGCGCATGCGATGGCTCCCCGGCACATGAAGGACAGCGCTGACGGCGCAGTCCTTCTGGTGGGCGGCAAGGACACGGAGAGGGAAGAGCTCAACGTCCACTGACACGTGCGCCCCTGAATCCGAGCAGCACGGTGACTACGCAGGTCTGAGCATCTTGGGGTACCGGGCCTGCGAAGTAAGGTGGACCTATGAACTTGATGTCCACCATGTTGCTCGGCTTCATTGCGGGAGTGACCATCTTGTTGGGGTTGCCGATCGGTCGGTTGCGCACCTCCACACCGACGCTGAGCGCCCTGCTGAACGCGACTGCCGTCGGCGTGCTGCTGTTTCTCTTCTGGGACGTGCTCTCCGCAGCGTGGGTCCCCATCGCGACGGCTCTGAGCTCTGCCCATCAAGGCAGGGGTGGGCTTGGATCGGCTGCGGGCTACGGCGTGCTCTTCGCTGCAGGCCTGGCAGTCGGCTTGTTGTCGCTGGTGTACTACCAGAGCTGGATGGCCCGACAGCTCATCCGGATACAGAAACCCGTGGCCGGCCCGGGTGATGGCGGCCCCGGGGCAATGGGCGTCACCGAGGTCAAGGCTCGGCGCCAGAGCAGACTGGTCACCTGGTCTGCTGCTCGCAGGCTATCCCTGCTCATTGCCGTGGGTATCGGCCTGCACAACTTCGCCGAGGGCCTGGCTATCGGCCAGTCGGCCGCCAGCGGAGAGCTCGCCCTAGCCCTGCCGCTGGTCATTGGATTCGGTCTGCACAACGCCACCGAGGGCTTCGGCATCGTTGCCCCTCTCACCAGCGATGTCGACACTGAGGGCAACCGGCGTCTGCCGAGCTGGGGCTTTCTGCTGGCCATGGGCGCCATCGGGGGTGGTCCCACCTTCCTCGGAACCCTGGTGGGCCATCAGTTCACCAGTGAAGCGGTCAGTGTGGTGTTCCTGACCCTGGCCGCCGGATCGATCCTGTATGTCGTGGTCAGGCTCGTCGCCGTCGCACAGAAGACGCGACGCTCAGACCTGCTTGCCTACGGGCTACTCCTGGGGCTCTTCGCGGGCTTCCTCACCGACGCCATCGTCACCGCAGCCGGGGCGTAAGCCCCGTCTGGCCTATCCATTTAACCGGAGTTGAGCTAGTGAGAGTCTCGCCAGGGTCTGCCGGCGGGTGGGCGTTCCAGGGTCGGTGGATGGCCGCGAGCACCCGGGGGCTTTCGGGGAGTCTGTTCTGGTTGCGGTTGGGCGATCAGGTCGCGGTAGCGCACCGGGTCGTGGTCGACGGCGAGTTGGAGGACCCGGTAGAACAGCAGGCCGCGACGGCGAGAGCGGCGGCGGTTGAAGCGGAACACGAACTCGTCGAGGTAGTCGGGCAGGTGGGCGTCGTCGATGGCGCCTTGATGGGTGCCCAGCAGCCACCGTTTGGCCAGTGAGGCGACCCGGTGGACGGCAGGGAGGAGTTCGCCGGGATCTTCACCACGGGCCCGGGCGGCCCGCTGGCTTCGCGGTTCGTGGGTGTATCCAAGCTTGCCCAGCCCGGTATACCCCGCCCAGCCGTCGGTGATCACCCTGGCGCCGGGGGCGACATGGTCGGTCACGAAGGCGTGCAGGCAGGCCGCGGAGCCGTCGGCCACCGGCGCCATCCGGACCCGGCCGAACCCGCGTGGCTCGATGACCTCCACGGCTATCGCGGTGAGGACCTTCTTGCCCTTGGCCCGTCCGCCGCGCAGCCATGGTTCGTGCCCGCCGATGAAGGTCTCGTCGACCTCCACCGTCCCCGACAGCAATTCCCGGTCCGTCCGGACCAGGACCGCGCGCAGACGGTGCAGCATCGCCCAAGCGGTCTGGTACGAGCCGATCTCCAGCGTGCGTTGCAGGCTCAGAGAGCCGAGATGCCGTCCTTGCTCGTGGAGAACAGCCAGCAGGCGTTGAACCACACCGTCAGTGGTGTTCGCGTCCGGTCAAAGACCGTGCCTGCCGTCACAGAAGTACGTCCGCCACACCCCGCGCACATGAACCGACCATCACCCAGGCGCCAGCCACCTCCCTGGCCACAGTCCGGACATGAGAAACCCGCAGGCCAGCGAAGCCACTCCAGATAATCGAGGCAGTCGGCATCGGTCCGGAACCAGGCCTGGAGCTCCCCCGTGGACCTCGGATAGTGCACGCCAGCACGGGGAGCATCCACCAACACAGGTTACTCCGGTTAAATGGATAGGCCAGAGCCTGCTACCTGACGACCGGGTCGATCCTGCCAGGCGAATCGACCCGGACCAGGCAATGGCCGATATTCGTTACGCCGCAACCGATCTGGTCGAACTGACCGACGCAGCCGCGCAACTACCCGAACCGCTCATCCGCTC
>Ga0208079_1001823_pt1 | contig 10804 bp, 11 predicted proteins | sample NGESurdeep092012_5_FD_184474 | JGI IMG/M metagenome (GOLD analysis project Ga0208079, IMG submission 184474) | Arctic peat soil microbial communities from Barrow, Alaska - NGEE Surface sample 210-2 deep-092012 (SPAdes) | ecosystem: Environmental > Terrestrial > Soil > Wetlands > Peat ... | reverse complement strand
ACCTTTCAACCGTGGCTCGAATCTATCGTCGGCGATTACGCTTCGAAGAAACGCGTTTTCCACTGTCCCGCAGTGCGACATGATCAGGAAGGTCGCCATGATGTACGGGCACGCAGAACGAGATCTCCATGCAATCCGATGCCCTTCCCTGCAGACCGTGGAACTGCTCCGCAGCCAGGACCGCCCCAATACAGAGGTGACGCGCTGGCTGCATCAGGTCACTTGCAGATCAACCCGCGACACCGCGAACTTTGGACCCAAATGGACGCGTGCGGCCCGCGAAACGAATGCGGCATGAGTGCGTCGAGTCTCACCTTCGTCGGCGTGCACCACGTAGGCCTGCCGGTAACCGACATCGAGCGAAGCCGTACATGGTATGAGACCGTCCTCGGCTTCCGTTCCGTCCTCGACGAAGAGACTGAGGACGGCATCGCCACGGTCACGCTGGAGCACCCCTCAAGTGGCATCATCCTCTGCCTTTTCGTCGCGCCGCCGCAGGCCCAGGCCATGGCCGACTTCAATCCGATCAGTCTGTCCGTTGCGAGCGCATCCGAGCTGAACCGTTGGGAGGACCATCTCAGCGGCCTCGGTATCGAGCATTCGGCGCCACGGAACGCCTACCTGGGATGGGTAATGGACGTCATCGACCCCGATGGCAAACGGATCCAACTGCACACGCGTGAGCGCATCAGTGCCGACGTCAGCTGAAGCCCAACGTGCTGTCCGCCGACGGACCACGCCCGCCGGTAATCCACGTGTCACTTGCGACCATCAGCCACAACGGGGCGACCCTGGTGTGCACAACTCGTCACTCGGATTGAGGACCTTGGGCTCGACCCGGGCCATGATCACTGGCGGTTGGCAGCATCGCGGCGACGGGCGATGGCAACCATGGGGCCGGGCGGTTGACCTGCCACCTTTTTGACTGCCCCGACGACCCCAGCACAAAGGCTGGGAGGCGCCCTCGTCGCCAAAGTGACCACGCTCCGGCGTGCGAAGACTTAGCCTTAAAGTGGTAAACGACAGCGCCCGACCAGAGATGCCGGGCGTTGCTGTGTGTGGCGTGTCCCCGCTCAACCCTGCTCGGGGGGGAGCGGGGGAACGGGGACGCGCTGCATTAAGTATTCCAAACAGCCTCGCGCGCAGCGCCAGGGACGAAGGTCCCCATTTCCCGATGCGGGAACGGCTAGCGGCTCAGCGAACGCGAGGCCAGCGGATCGACCAGGAGTGGCCATCAGGTCGCCCGCTCGAAGGCTGACACGTTGGACCCGTCATCTGACCGCCTGCCCGCCGGCTAGTCCAGCTCTGGCTCCTGCCCGCCTGCTGAGTCGAGCTCGACGCGGCGCTCCTTGGCTTCACGGGAGTCGATACTGAAGCTGTCCTTGAGACCTTGCTCGTCGCCGGTTTCCTCTTCGGTGTCGTGCAGGGACGAGACTGGGTCCTGTTCCTGCTCGCCGGGCTCGATCTCGTAGAGCCGGCCGCTGTCATCGGATCCAATGTCGTCACTCTTGGTACGACCCATGGTCTTAGTGTGGACCTTTCCTGCTCGAGTCACCACAGTGAGGCAGATCTGCGGTTGGGCTCCCACAGGATGGCGGTCGGCAATCGCGTGATGGAACGGCCTGACCGGTTCAAGACCTCCCCGGTGGTGTACGTGGGCGCAGGTAATCCGGGGCCAGCAAAGACCTCAAGACCACGCATAACGCTGACCATGCTTTCCCCGTTCGCTCCGCTAGCACGAGCACAGCTCCGTAGTTGGCCGCTCGCACTGCCGAGACCTCGCAGAGTTCAACGGGCCCTCGCAAGCCGTCCGCGCCAATCCTGGAACACTCGGTTGCGTCGCAAGACGAGTGCAGCCCGTCGTCCCCAGCGGAGGCAACCGGAAAGCATAACTCCGGCTGTGTCGCACCGGCGGCCGTCATGGTCCGCGGACTGACGACCGTCCCGTATGCCAGAGAGGATGAGCACGCCATCACCGGTGGGTCTGACTCTCCATAGACCTGACGCGATTCTGCTGTCTTTGGATCGATAGTCTTTGGATCGATTTGTCGGCCTGTTGAGTCGTGCCGCATGCCCGAGAGCGGCTGGGTGGCATGACCTTATAGGAGCCTGGGCAAAGGCGCCCATCACTGGTTTGTCCACCTTGCCCGACCGCCGGGTACCGACCTATCCGGGCAAACGGAAGAAGGACGGCACTGACCAGCAGACCATCAACAACTCGACTGTCACTGGCGGTGTCGACACCCACGGCCAGACCCACCACGCTGCGGCGCGCCGAACGTCTCAACACCGACACCGTCGTCACCGACGAACAAGGTGCCGCTCGCAACCGTGGGCTTCGTGCCCGGTAGAACCCCGAGATACTGGGCCTTGTTGAACCTGGCCGTCTTCATGACATCACCCCTTCGATGATGGTGATCGGAATCTCGCGCGTGCCCGCCGCCGTGTCAGGCCGAAATAGAAGCCCCCTCCGCGCGGCACACGCGAGGGTTGCGGCCATTGGTACCGGGTCGTCATGCTCGTTGGCCGGCACGCCCGTGGTATGACCTCTCTCACGATTCGGTCGCGGCGTCCCGGTGACGCGCTATCTTCCGGCTCACCAGGACCAAAGGGCATGTCATGAACCGAAGGATCAGCGCAGCCTTCCTGTCACTAAGAGCGCGCGGATAGGCGGGTCCCCCCCAACGCATCTCGCAGAGCATTCTGACGCTGAGAATGCTCTGCGAGATGCGTTACCTTCTGGGTGCCCGGTCAGTGGAGCGATCCGGCCCGGCCGGTATCGATGATCTGGCCTATCCATTTAACCGGAGTAGGGCTGTTCGGAGGCTCGGCACAGCCTCCCAGCTGGTGCGCGTTCCAAGGAGGCCGCTCGGGGTCGGCGATTGTCCCGTGCGCCCCTCGGGGCTTGGGGCGCGCCTGTGAAGCTCGGGTGTGGGCAGCAGCACAAGGGCGTCGGGTTTCTCCTGCACGGGCTGATTGACCATGTCGTCGATGGTCACTTCGAAGCGGTTCAGAGCCTGGACGAGGAGATCGAGAAACTTGAGGACCTGCTCTTCGACCAGCAGCCCCATGACGGCGACGTACAACGGCATAGCCTCGACCTGCGCAAGAGTCTGGTCACCTTGCGCCGGGTGGTGCTTCCATGCGAGAGGTTGTCAACAGCCTCATGCGGCGCGACTCAAAGATCGTTCAGGAAGAAATGGCCCCGTACTTCCAAGGCGTCTACGACCACGTACTCCGAGCAACCGAGTGGACCGAGTCTCGGCGGGACCTGGTTACCACCATCATGGAGACGAACCTGACCATCCAAGGCAACCGCCTCAACGTGATCACCAAGAGGGAGAAGGTCACGAGCTGGGCAGCGATCATCGCCGTGCCCACCGCCATCACCCGCTTCTACGGCTTCTACGGCCAGAACCTCCCCTACCCCGGCTTCAGCACCCCGGCTGAGTTTCTCGCCTCCAGCATCCTCATCGTTGTCCTCTCAGTGGCTCTCCACGTCGCGTTCAAACGCAAGGACTGGCTCGAGCTAAGGCACAGCAGGCTCGGCTGAGCAGGCAAAGGTGGCCCACGCTCTACTGAGCGACCGCTGGTGGGGGCGCCGACGAAATCAGCCTTCAACCCGAACAGTGTGACGCGACTCATCACTGAGGCGGCCCAGCATCAATGCCGGGGATGTGGGCACCTCGGAGCGACCGTCGCCGGCTCGTAGGCGACATCCGCAACAGCGCTCACCGCAGGCACGGTGCCCCGCACGGCCCAAGTTATGCGCTTGGTCAAGGAACGCCTCATTCCTAGCATCCGGCACATGCACGACGTAACGTGTAGGGCGGGCCGGTGAGTGTGAACACAACCGCGGCCTTGACCGATCGACCTCAACAACTGGAAGAGCGATCATGACAAAGACGATCCACAAGACAGCAGGACGCCGCGCCGCACCTGCGGGCGAGACCGAGGACTTTGGGAAGATGGCGGCAACCGCGTGAGGGTCGACCCCAAGATTCAGCTCCTTGCCATCTACTACAACGGACTGAATGAAAGCCACAAACAGCAACTGCTCGACTACTCGCACAAGTTGACCGAGAGACAGCGGGCACAGCAGCGGGCAGAGCAGTGCGCGGACGACGACGGCATGAGCCTTCCCGCCTGAGTGCACTCGTGACCGGGACGGACAGTGACCCCAAAGCCTCACGCGGTTCCTGAGTTCTCGCGAACGTGAAGAGCTCGTCGACTGCGCTGGACGCTCACTATCGGGTGTCCGGGGGTGGACGACGCGACTGGGCTGTGCGGTGATCCACGGTGCAACATGCTTCGACGGACTGCGCGAGCGGCTGTCGCAGACTCGCGATGCTGACCTGCTGACGTTCGTCGAGTGGCGCGCAAACCCCCACTGCCCCGCTGCCCCATGGGGCCATACTCGCAAAAGCGCGGTTCTCAGCGCAGTCCGGCGAAGAGGTCGTCTTCGGGAAGGACTGCACCGGTGGTGTCGTGGACGCGGATGAATGTCTCGATCCCCATCATCTGGGCGAACCTCTCTTTGCCCATCCGTAGGAAGAAGATGTTCTCGCTTTGACTCGCGTGTGCTCCAAGCGCATCGTACTTCTGGCTACCGAACTCAGTGGTGTCCACCCATGTCGTTATTTCGTCGTCGGGAAGTCCAATTTCCAGCTCCCCACCGTCCGTTGACGGTTCCGGCTCGTCCCAATCAGCCCCCAACTCGCGCATCCCCTGCCCGAATTCCTGCATCTTCGAGCGGGGCGCGGTCGTCCAGTACACCTTCGCCGGGACACCGGTCGAAGCCACCGCAGCCATCGTGATGCGGTGCGCCTGGATGTGGTCGGGGTGACCATAGAAGCCGTTCTGGTCATAGGTGACGACAACGTCGGGCTGATAGCGCTGAATCAACTCGCCCAGCCGAGCCGCCGCATCGTCGACCGGCGTTGTCCAGAACGAGCCCAGCGCAACGTTCGTCGGCCAACCCATCATCCCGGAGTCGGCGTACCCCAGCAGCTCAAGGTGGGTGACATTCAACACCTCACAACTTGCTTCGAGCTCGCGCCGACGCATCGTGACAACTGCGGCTGGATCATGGCCAACCTCCCCGGGCTTAACGCCCCCCGGACCATCACCGCAGGCCCCGTCCGTGCAGGTGACGAGCACGGTGTGAATCCCTTCGGCGGCGCAGCGCGCCAGAATTCCACCGGTTCCGGTGGCTTCGTCATCCGGATGAGCGTGGACAGCCATCAACGTCAGGGACCGATCAGCCATGGGCTAACCCTACGGACCCTCGGCACCTCGTCGTAACCCTGGCTTCGTTTGGCTTTAGCGACGGGACGCACCTGTTCCCACACTCTTGTTTGACATCAAGATACAGCGCTGACCAGCGACGACGTGGTCCTCGATGGGCTCTGTCAACTTGGCCACCCAGACTTGGCAACCCAGACACCGTTAGCCCAGCACAGCACCTTGCAGATGACCAGCGCGACTGACTCCATAGCGGCAAGGTCAGATCAGAGCCAAGGAGCACCTGATCGGTGCGTCGAGGCCTTCAGCGCTCAACATCCTGTCCACTTCCAGGCCGGGCGAAGCAACGCCTCCACCCCCTTGGCTGCAAACGCTGCTGTGTGGGATGTCAGTTGGCCGCGCGTTGCTCCCCGCGTTGCTCATCGACAAGCCTGCTCGAGTAGTCGATGAGCTTTTGCTTGCGGTCCTTGTTCAGCTCAGCGTAGGTGTCGAGGATTTCGGTGATGAAGTTCTTCGCACCCATACCCGCGGACCCATTCTCAGGCATGGTTGAAGCTACCTGCGCTCCTAGCCGGATGACGGGAAAGTATGGGGTGCCCCCAGCTTCAACGTTCTGAAGCCCCAACTGGAACTTGATAAGTCGTGAACGCATGGGAGCCACCTCCGATTCGAAATCCTCCGGACAGAGCCTGCCGTTTGTCCCCCCTGTGAAGCACCCATCTGACTGTTTGACGCTGCAATGGCCACTCGGTTCCTTCTCATCGGCCAACGGATGAGCACGAACTAAGCGAAAAGAGCAGTAACAGGGGATGCCATCTGTGGTACGCGGTCCGGGTCGAGCGTGGACGTCAGGACGACCTCCCAGACAGGACGTACGCCCCCAGCCCGCCTCCTCCGGTCGTGCAAACGAACCACCTCAGTGACCATTGCGCCAGAGCCGGAGGGCAGTTGCTGGACTGCGTGGCCACGGCATGAACCCCTGCCGCCCAGACGAACCTCATTCGACCCCCTGCGGACTACTTCTCCAGGCTTCTGAACTGCGTGAGTCGCGATTGTCTCTGACTGACCCAGTTGGGCTACGGATGGAGCCGTGGCCAGAGGCCTGGAATGCAGCGCGCAAGTGGACGAGTCTGGACCCGTGACTGATCCGTGTCCTGTGCCGCGCGGCATGGTCCGGCTGCGCCTCCACCCCGGCCTGCGCCTCTTTCTGCCGCGGCGGGTACGCGAGCACGGCGAGCTCGACCTGCCGCACGACCCCACTGCCTCGGTAGGACATATCGTCCAGAGTGCGGGTGTGCCGATGACTGAAGTAGGGGACCTGATCGTGGCACAGGTTTCGCTGTCCTGTCGAAGCCGGTTGCAGGAGATGGACTGGCTCGAGGTCGTCGTCCGAGCTCGGCCGCAGTCCCTGGAGGGGCCAGCGCTCTTCTTGTTGGACGTGCACCTCGGAACGCTTGCCCGCAAGCTTCGGCTCCTCGGTGTGGACACGGCCTACGACAGAGACGCTGGCGATAACGATCTTGTGGGGCAGGCCGGACGTGAGAACCGCATTCTGCTCAGCCGAGATCGGGGCCTGTTAATGCGTCGGGCACTACGCCGCGCAGCTTTCGTGCGCGGGCAGGACCCCGACGACCAGTTGGCCGATGTCATCGAGCGGTTCCGGCCGCCCCTGACGCCGTGGACCCTGTGCCTTGCCTGCGGAGGAACGCTGATGCCGGTTCCGAAGGCTCAGGTGGCAGAGCGCCTTGAACCAGGGACCTTGCGCACACAGCATCAATTCTCCCGATGCCAGTCCTGCGACCACGTCTACTGGCATGGGGCGCACGATGCCAGGCTGCAGCAAGTGGTCCGGCTCTATACCTGAGGCGGTCCTGAGCGCACGGTGAGTATGGGAGCAGATGAGTTAGGCAGCGACCTGATTCAGGCTAGGCGGGTGGCTTTGCCGCCCTGCCTCGCCCCATAGCCAGCTCGGGCGACAGGCGACCAAACCCATCGCCAATCGGCTCAGGAGATCGATCGGTTCTTGCCTGCCTCAAACGCCTTCCAAAGCGTCGCAGATCCGCCTTAAGTGTCTGTCCCTCTCCCTGGAGCAACACGAGGGCTTCTAGCGATGTCCGTCAACCTTCTTCAACCGCAGCAGGTTGCGCACGCGCAACCAGAGCTCGGCCCGATCGACGGGCTTGGTCAGGAAGTCCTCGGCGCCCGCCTCCAGTGCCGCCAGACGTGCCTCGCGGTGATTCAGCGCCGTCACCATGATGATCGGGATGCTGGCGGTGGCCGCGTCGCCCTTGACCACGGCGGCCACCTGTCGCCCGTCGATTCGGGGCATCAGGTAGTCCAGGAGGATCAGGTCTGGCATGTCCGCTGCGATGGACGCCAGGGCTTCCTCACCACTGGCGGCGGTACGCGTGACATACCCCTCGTGCCTGAGCTGAGCCTGGAGCAGCCGGCGGTTCGCACCCTCGTCATCGACGATGAGGATGCTGGCCGGCATTGTCACGGTGGAGGCGGAAGCGGAAACGTCTTCTGGGTGGCGGCCATGGGCGGATCCTGCCTTGCCCTGTTGGCGGGCCGTGCGGTCGGTCCCGGTCAACTGGTAACCGATGATGTCATCTTGGGCATCACGTATCGCAGCCACCGAGACCGTGGCGGGGAAGCGGCTGCCGTCCTTGCGCACATACGTCAGCTCATAACGGTCCTCGATGCCGCGCTTGGCGTTGAAGACGAGTGCCTCGAAACCGGGCGCGATCGGTGTGTCCAGCTCCGTGCTGAGCGCCGCCGCCCGCTTGGCGAGCTCCTGCGGATCGCAGATGTCCGCGGGAGTGATTCGGTCCACGACATCGGCAGCGGCAAACCCCGACATCGCCTCTGCGCCCACGTTGAAGATCTGGATGACGCCACGCTGATCGGTGGCCATCTGCCACAGGTGCGCGCTGTTGACGATGGCGTCCGACAAGGCCTCCCGGACCTTGATCAGTTCCCTGTTGTGATCTGTAGCGAGTGTCATCTAAGCCCGGCCCTCACCAGGGAGATCAGCGTCAATGAAGTAACCAAGTCAGACTCCATCGGCACAAGTCCGGGCTGGGCAAGCCAATGACTGCCTTCGCTGTGTTTGGGCGGTGGGCACGTTCGGAACCTGCCTGATCTGGATCGTATGGATGAACAGCGGCTTTGACTGTTCCAGGTTGTGCATGGGCGGTATCGCGGGGGTCCGATGGTCATCACCAGTACGCTTCAGAGGCCAAGCTTGGCGATATCCTTTGACAAGTCACACAGTACGGCGACCTAATCCGCGATGTGGTCGCATTGGCTCAAGACCCACCCTCGCCTGCCCTCCTGAGCCCCAAGCCAGAACCCAGAGCCAGGTCAGGCACCGGCTGGCTGCGCTGTGGTTTGCCGGGGCGGGCGAGCTCGAACCATCCCACCAAGCGTAAGAATCGGCCTTATCGCACTGTGATCGATGGCATGCGCAACGCAGCCGTGGCGGGAAGCCCTAATGCGGCGGCGAGCTCGGAGAGCCCAGGGAACATGGTGCTCGCCACCGCGCGCGGGTCCTCGGTGTTCTTCGCGCGCCCGAGCCGGGCCAGCGGGGCCACATGAATGGCGTGGCGCACCGGCGCATCGGCCGGCAGGCCCGCGCGTGAGCGGGCGATCTGCACGGCATCACGTAAGCCGCCCAGCTGGTCGACCAGACCGTGCTCGAGTGCGTCGCTGCCCGTCCACACCCGGCCGCGTGCGATGCCCTCGATCTCGGCGACTGGGCGGCGGCGGCCCTGGGCCACTTTAGCCACGAAGTCCTCATAGATCGCGTCGATGGTGGCGGCGAGGCGCTCGCGCTCGTCATCGGTGAAGCCGCGCCGCGGGGAGAACATGAGCGACCGATCCCCGTGCGACACCGTCCCCGTGGTCAGCCCAAGGCGCTCGAAGAGCTCGCGCACCACCATCTTGCCGCCGAACACGCCGATGGATCCGGTAAGTGTCGAGGGCAACGCCACGATCACGTCGGCAGGACAGGCGATGTAGTAGCCGCCCGAGGCGGCCGCCTCGCCCATCGACACGATCACGGGTTTGCCCGCGGCGCGCACGCGGCACACCTCGCGCCAGATCGTGTCCGATGCGACGGCCGAACCCCCGGGGGAGTCGACGTGCAGGACGACCGCGCGGACGTGCTCGTCGTTGGTCGCGACGCGCAGGGCTGCCCCGACGGAGTCGCTGCCGACCTGGCGTCCCATCGGAGCACGGCGCGTGCGCCCCGAGACGATCGTGCCGTGCACCTCGACGAGGGCGACGTGGCCCTTGCGGCGGGCCGGGAGATGCGGACGACGCGCTGGGCGCCACCGATCGGCGAAGAGCAGCCCGGCATCGGCGCCGACCTGCGCGCGCATCGTGGCATACGCCTGGTCTCGGTAGCCCAGGGCGTCAACCAACCCGGCCTCGAGCGCCTCTGGCGCCGTGCGCGGCCCGGTGTCCGCGAGCTCGCGCACGCGTGCGGCCTCGATTCCCCGCCCCTGGGCAATTGCGGTGGCCGCCTCGGCAAAGACTGACTGCGCAAGGCGGTCGAGGGCGATGCGGTGGGCCGGCGTGAACTCCGTGCGCATGACGCGGTCGGCGGCGTTCTTGAACTCGTAACGCTGCTCGAACTGCGGCTCGATGCCCAGCTTGTCGAGCGCGCCGCGCACGAACGTCGTCTCCACCCCGACGCCGAGCAGGCCCAGTCCCCCGCCTGGCTGTAACCAGATCTGGTCGAACCCGGTCGCCAGCACATAAGCAGCCATGTCGCCAGAGCCCTCTCCGAAGCTCTCCGCCCACGCGAGCGTCGGCTTGCCGCTTGCGCAGAAGGCACGCACACCAAGGCGAAGCTCCTGCATGGCAGCCCACGGCAGCGAGGCGCCGACCTTGGCGATCAGCCCGACAACGCGCGGGTCGGCGGCAGCCTCGTGCAGCGCGCGCAGCGTGGGACGGAGCTGATGCCGGCCACGTGAGCGCAGCCGAGCGAGCGGATCGTCGGCATCCGGCGCGGCAGGAAGCTCAGCGAGGTTCAGTTCCAGCAGCAAGGACGGTCGGTGACCAGGCAGCACAGGCATGCACTCCACCCTAGGCGCGCCCTGACTGCACTGACAGTGCGGGGACCGGTCAGCAGAAGATGATCCCGACGGCTTGCTACCGCAGCTGCCCGGGCAGAAGGCTGAACAAACATGGTGTCCCGCCGGCCACCCTTGAAAGCCATATGGGAACGCATGACGTTCTCACGCACAAAGCCGCAGCGTGTCGCGACGCGCTGGGAAGCTGTGTGCTCCGGCGCACACGTCAGCTCGATCCCAGCCAGCCCCAACGTCGTGAACCCCCACATCACAAGCAGCCGGACGGCGTTAGAGGCAACCCCGCGGCCACGAGAGGTGGGGCGAGGCAGCACCCGACGACGGCACTGACCCGCTCACGATCCAGGAGCACATAGAGGCACAACCAAGCACGTCTTGCTCATCGCCGGTCGGCGAAGTAGCCGCGCGCGTCCTGCTCGGTGAAGGGCTCCGCTGCCGGCCACGAGAACCTCTGGATGACG
>Ga0208079_1001821_pt1 | contig 10822 bp, 9 predicted proteins | sample NGESurdeep092012_5_FD_184474 | JGI IMG/M metagenome (GOLD analysis project Ga0208079, IMG submission 184474) | Arctic peat soil microbial communities from Barrow, Alaska - NGEE Surface sample 210-2 deep-092012 (SPAdes) | ecosystem: Environmental > Terrestrial > Soil > Wetlands > Peat ... | reverse complement strand
CAGCCTGCTCGGCGGCGTGCTTGGCGTACTGGCCTCCCGTGGCCGGTCCGGCGCCCGCCTCGGTCAAGGGCGTCACTGCGCCGTTGTCGGTCACCAAGGCGACCAGCGGTACCTCGATGGTGACCGCCGGTGGCTGGCCGCTGTACACGTTCGCCAAGGACAGTGCGCCCGGTGACGTCACCGGCGAGGGGGTCAAGTCCTTCGGCGGGACCTGGTATGCCGTGTCGCCATCTGGCAAGGCCGTGACCGGCCCTGCCAAGGCCGCGCCGGCCACCACCAGCAGCGGTAGCTCGGGCGGAGGCGCCTACGGCTACTGAGAGCTCCATTCGATAGCGAGGGGATTGTGGGTAGCGATACCCACAATCCCCTCGCTATGAAGGTGCCATGTTGCGCTGGTTCTGCCCTGGTGTCTCGAGACCCCGCTCAGGTCGAGAGCCGCAGAATGGTTTGCCCTGACTGGGTGCGGATCTCCACTGCCGTGATGTCCCGGCGAGTCCGCGAGCTGGCCCCGGTGACGGTGAGCTCGCGGTTGGGCACCGCGTTCCAGGTGGCGACCTGTTGGACGGCGCCGCTGCGGTCGATGACGACCATGGCGTATGGGGTTCCACCGGCCGGGTAGGACCCGTTGGTGCGGTAGTTGCAGGTTAGGTCGATCGCGGTGCCCCAGGCCATGTCGACCAGCCGGGCACTGGCGGTGACCGGCGACGGAACCACCGCGTTCATCACCAGGTTCGCGGTACCCGGCGCGATAGGCGCCGATGAGGTCACCAGTGGTCGGGCCGGGGACTCCGCTTTGGTGATCCCCACCGCGCCCACGGTGAGCATGCAAGCCGCCGCGGCTGCTACGGCCCCGACTGTCAGGCGACGTTTCTGACGCTCGCGGCGCACGGTCCGGGCCAGTGATGGCAGCAGTGTCTCGGGTAGGGGCTCGGCCTCTTCGGTGAGCTGGTCCAGCGACACCTTGGACATCAGACCGGGCAGCCCCGCGAGCTCGCTGACCGAGCTCGCGCACGCGGCACAGACCTTGAGGTGGTCTTCGAACTCGGAGCGATCGGCGGGCGACAACGCGCCCAGGACGTAGGCCGCGTCATAGAGGGAGAACTCGTCGGTGCTCACGGTCCCACTCCCGTCTCCTGTAGTTCCAGACGCAACGCCTGGAGGGCGTAGTGCGTGCGCGACTTGACCGTGCCTTCAGGAATATCCAGGCGTCTGGCGGCCTCGGCCACCGAACGCCCCCGGTAGAAGCACTCCACCAGGACCAGCCGGTGGTCCTCGGACAACCGGCGCAGGGCGTCGGCCACAACCCAAGACTGCAGCAGCTCGTCGGTCTCATCCCCGACCGGGGCCCTTTCCGGGACCTGCGCGGTCGAGACCTCCAGCTGCGCGCGGCGCGTGCGCCACTCGTCGATCACCAGGTTCCTTGCGACGGTAAACAACCACGCCCGCGCTGACCCCTGGGACCGGTCAAGGACCTTCGGGTTACGCCAGGCACGCAACAGCGTCTCCTGGACCACGTCCTGGGCGCGCGGACGGTCCCCGTTGGTCAGACGCACGCAATAGCCCCACAGGGCCGCTGCGTGCTCGTCGTGCAGCTCCTGCATGAGATCGTCCTGGCTGCTGCTAGTCACTGGTCCTCCACCGGAGTAAACGCACCTCGGGTGCAGTTGGTTCACCCTGGCCAACCTGAACTTCCAGTGTGAGCCCGTGCTCGGATAAGCCGCCGGCCACGCCACGAGCAAAGGCCGCGTCCACAGACGGCCCTCACCTCCGCTATGAGATGGCATTGGACCTATGGGCAACGGGCAGGCGCGGTTCTACCCTGTGTAGCCATGGGAGGGCGCGGAAGGCAGAATCTCGGGGCTGTGGCCCTGGTCGCTGCGACCCTGCTCGCCGGCGCCTGCGCAGCCCAGTCCCCTGCTCCTCACACATCGGCGCCGCCGAGCCCTGCCATGGGCTACCTGCGAATTGCCGAACCAGCCAACGGGCGCCTTGAGATCGACTTTGACCATCTCGCGGGCCCTGACCGTGCCCATCTCGCCAATGCCCAGGCCGACCTGCGCGACGCCGCGTCAACCGAGCGCCTGTTCGACCGAGACCTCCTCACGCTCTCCTTGCCCCCGGCGGTCGAAGTCACCGCCCGGGACCTGGTAAGGGCCAACGAATCCCGGGCCAGGCTCACCCTCACCTTCAGCGCCGACCACTCCCTTCAACAGCTAGCCCATGACGAGAAGACCCTGACGGCCGCCAACGAGCCGGTAGAGGAGGCTGTCCGTTCTGTGCGTCACCAGCTCGGCCTGCCACCCCCTTCGACAAGCTGACCCCAACCCTTTGGCCTGGCCGAAGCCGGTCACGGCCCCTGGCGGCGCGAAGAGGCATTGACTACCAACACAAACCCGAGTGCCGATCACGCGCCGACCTTCGACTCACCGTAGCCAGACCGAACCCCGCCCGGCCGGACGTTGAACCTCACCGCGGGTTAACGCGTCTCTACAGGTGAGAGGCACGAGAGCGGAGGACGCGATGACGGCAACAACTTGTGCGGCCGGTTACCCGGCCGTGGCGCCATGAACACCAGACGCCTGTGGCTCAGGCTCGTGGCCGCAGGCGGCCTCGCCGTTGATGCGTACGTGCACTGGAATCTGGCCCCGGACTTCGACTCTTTCGTCGGCGCCGGGCCTGCCCATGTCAGCCAGGGTCAGCTCTTCCGGGTGGAGGCGGTGCTGGCGGTGATCGCGTTGCTGCTCGTGCTGTTCGTGGATCACCTGCTGAGCGCAGTCTTGGCGCTGGTGACCGCCGCCGGTGGCCTCGGGGCGGTTCTGCTGTACCGGTACGTCGACGTCGGGGCTTTCGGTCCGCTGCCGGACATGTACGACCCCACCTGGTACCCCGAAAAGACCTTAAGCGTGATCGCTGAAGCCGTCGCGGTGTTGGCGGCCCTTGCCCTGATCGTGGGCAGCCTTCGCGATCGCAGGGAAGCGCACCGGAGCTCCTCTGACGACCGTGCGAGCTCGGTCAGCTCGTAACGATCCAGCCTGGAGTGCGCGGCCAGGCAAGTCACCGAGTCCGGATACGGGATTGCTATCTTGTTGACGGACGCTGATCCTGTTGGCTCCCTGCGAAGCACGAAGGTCAAACCCACCAACATCTAGGCCTGGCAGAACACGGCGCGCCCTGAGCAACCTGCCAAGGGCGCGCCGGTTCGTGTCTGCTCGTATCAGTGCAGCAGGTTGAGGGTGTTGGTAGCGTCGTCGACGAAGTACACGCCCCTGTGGTCGGGGGTCAGCGCCAGGCCAAACAGTGCGCCGGAGCCGGGCGGGGTCCCTGTCGAGTCAAGGGTCATTGTCGCGACCTGGGCGCCGGCCGGGTTGGTCTCGACGATCTGGCCGTCGGCGGCGTTCACCGAGAGCACGTCCCCGTTCGGCGCGAGGGCGAGCCCCAGAGGACTGTTTAGGTGGCCACCTGAGGTAACGTCCGCGCCGGTGAACGCCGTGCGGCTTCGCATGGAGGCGTTCGGGATTGCCGAGATCCGGTTGGAGGCTGTATCGGCAACGTAAAGCTTGCCGTGGCGGCCGAGAGCGAGCCCGGTCGGGCCGACAACCAGGGCGGCAGGGTCGGTGTGCTCGGCGAAGCCGGACCCGATCACCACGGGCCGCGATGCCAGCGGAAGACTGTCGTCGCCGCGGGGAAGGCGCAACCGGATCCGCACGACGGTGCCCCGGTTGACGACGGCTCCACCGGCAGCGACCGTGCCGTTCAGGACATTGGTGACGAACAGGTCCGCAGTGTTTCCGTTCTCGGATGCCGTCATGTCCCAGGGCCCGTTGATGGCTTTGCCAGCGATGGTCTCGCGGACCTTCCCGTGACTGTCCAGGACAAGAAGGCAGCCGGCCTTGGCTGTTGCTGCGGTGCCGTCACTGGTCGGCAGGCTGCCGACGATGACCCAACCCGAGGACAGAACAGACAAGGCCGTCGTCAGGCCGACACCGCCGGGGCAGGCGCCCGGCAGATGCGCGGGGTCGACCGTGGCGAACAGTGACGCCTTCCCGGTGGGGCTGACCTGCGTGATCGTCGTGCCGGTCCCTTGCAGGTTGGAGGCCGCGTTGAAGTTGCTGACCAGGACCCAGCCGCGGTGCAGATGCCCCGTGCTGCGTTGGACCACGGCGACGCCGTAGGGGTTGATGTCCCCGTTACCGGGAACCGTCGAGGCCACAGTGCTTACCGTGGTCAACGACGTCAGGAACGGGGCGCCGGCCGCCGAGGCAGGCAGCGCCGTGCCGAGCAGGCCCACCCCCGCAGCGAGGATGACCAATGTCCGCGATGTTCGTTTCATGCCGACCTCCGAGACAAAGAAAACGGACACCGGCCGGTACCCGTTGTGGCTGAACACGTAAACCAGGTGAGGAAGGTTCAGACCGTCAGCTTTGATTTTGAAAACACGGCCTTCAGCCTGCCGAGGTCAACTGGATGAACAACACGGAACGCCAGGTCGGCACACACCCGGAACCTTGACAGGCCGACCACGCGTTCCGGCGCAGCGTTCGCCGGCACGCGGCGGCGCTGTCGCAGGTTTGCCCCCACTGCTGGCACACCCTGAGCTGGTAGGGCAGGTGCAGCGCGCGGAACACCAACGCAGACCCCCCATGGACCCAAAGAGGAACCGTCCCGGGTGTCTCGCCCATATTCGGGTCTGGCACCTCGGAGCGTTCGGCTGCTTTTCATACATGGCGCCGGTCCCCCGGCAGTGGTTGCCCAGCCCCGCGCCCGGTACGCTGATGTGTGTTGAAGGGGAGTAGCCCCCTACGCGCCGGTTGATCGACATGCTGGGACGTTCGCGTCCCCGGTCACCGGGCCCGCACATTCACCGTGCGGGTGGGCGAGACCTTCGATCCGATGTCAGTCGTTCTTTACGTCTGCCGCGGGTCGAGGCTCTGCCCCCGGGACAGTGTCCACGCCTCGCCTGCGGCCCAGCAGAGAGGCATACCAGCGTGCTGCACGTCGTGACGTTGCTCGCCTGCGCGGTGACGATCTACCTCGCCTGCGAGTGGTTCATCAACGCCATCGAGTGGCTCGGAGTCGAGCTCAAGGTCGGTCCACTGGCTGTAGGCACGGTCCTGGCCGCCGTCGGCACCGCGCTGCCCGAAAGCATCGTCACCCTCGTGGCCGCCGTGTTCGGCAGCCCCACGCGCGGCGACGACATCGCGGTGGGTGCTGCGATGGGCGGCCCACTGGTCGTAGGCACCATCGCCTACGGGGTGACCGGGGCCATGCTCTTGTGGCGGCGCCGCCACCTGCGTCAAGGCGCCCCACGCGCGGGCGTGGCACTCAGCGCCGTAGGCACCGCGGATCACACCTCGGTGGGCGGGCGGGGCCTTGACCAGGGCGCCGGCGTGGACGCGGATGGTCGCATCGTGGGCGTCGATACCGCCGCTCTGGCCCGTGACCAACGCTGGTTCCTGACCATCTTCATCTTCCAGGTCGCCCTGGGCCTGGTCACCTTCGCCCTCAAACCATGGCTTGGCCTGCTGTTCTTCGCCGCCTTCGCGCTCTACATCCGGCGGGAGATGTCCCCCGCCGGCGAACAGGCCTCCGGGCAGGACCTGGAGCCCCTGAAGCTACAGCCACAACGCGCCAGGCCCACCAGGGCAGCGGTCCTAGTCCAGGTCCTTGTCACCCTCGGGCTCATCTTCGGCGCTTCCCAGCTGTTCGTCGCCCAGTTGGAATGGGCGGGACCCGCCCTGGGCCTGCCCGCGGTCGTTGTGGCCCTGCTCATCTCACCGGTAGCCACCGAGCTACCCGAGGTCATGAACGCGATCATCTGGGTCCGGCAGGGCAAGACCCAGCTCGCGCTAGCCAACATCTCCGGCGCCATGATGATCCAGGCCACCGTAGCCAGCGGTATCGGAATCCTGCTGACACCGTGGCGCTTCGACACGTCCCTGATACTGGCAGCTGGGACCACCGTCATGTCCGTGACCTATCTGCTCTGGCTCCTGAGCCGGGGCAAGTTCACGCCCGCACGCCTGAGCCTCGCGGCCGGGTTCTACGCCCTCTTCGCCGCCGCACTCGTCCTGACCCGCTGAGCACTCAAGCCCGAACCAGCAGAGGTGGATCTGGCACCGTCGCCCGACCCGGCAAGAACGTTGGCACCCAGGAGGGGGCCGAGAGCACGAACGGTCAGAGTCGATCGGCCACCGGCATACGTCCGGGGCCTTGCCGACCCTTCGGCCGTCACCACAGCAGGATCCAAGGGGCCCGGCGGGAGTAGCGACATTGCGACAGGGGTGACATCCGGCGCCGCTCGCCAGTCCACGAACCCGTCAAGAGGCGCGCGGGTGACCGCCCGGGTGTTCACGGGTCAAAGGAGGAGACACATCACTGGCCGCAGTGAACCAGTGGGGCAGGGCATACGTATTCACAGGTAGTGCGCTGGGAGGTCACTCCCAGCGCCGTCCACTGGGAAGGTCAGCACCGTGTCCCGTTTCACGAGCATGGTCACCAAGGTCACCTCTGGCGCCGCAGACAAGCCACCCCGTCCGCCATTGGTGGCTTGCTGGCAGTGGGCACGACCTCGTTGGGCCCAGTCCTTGTCGTCGGCAAGGGCTTAACCGTGTCCGTGCTTACAGCGGATCCCCCGGGGCACTGGAGGTGTTCGGCCCAGTGTCTGCAGTTCTGGCCTCTCGTGCCTGCACCTGCCGAGTCCGGGGTCCCTACGGCTAGTGGCATCAGTGCGGCGCTGCCGACCACGAAGGCGACCAGCAGGACCTCGATGGCCGCTGCGGCCAGTTGGCCCCTGTATGGGTTCGTTAAGGACTCGGCCCCTGGCGACGTCACCGGCGGGCGGGTCAAGACCTTTGACGGAACCTGGTATGCCGTCTCGCCCTGCGACACGCCTGTGACCGCTCCCGCCAAGACCACGCAGGCCACCACCAACGGCAGCGGCCCGGGCGGGGGTGGCCTGCGAAAGACTTTCACCGACAGCTGGCCGAGATCTGCCCAGACTCGAAATGGTCATGTAAGGCCGGGCGGATGAAGCGTTCGTGGGCGGCCACGCTCGGCGTGGTGGCCGGCGTTTTCACCGTGGGTGTCGCCACCCTGTTGGCAGCCCTGATGGCAGGAGCCGGGCTCGCGGGCGGCACGCCCTCGCCGGTGTTCGCGGTCGGTGGCGCGTTCGTGGACCGGACACCTCCGTGGCTGAAGGACTTTGCGACCATCACCTTTGGCACGAAGGACAAGACGGTCCTGATCCTGGGGATGGCGCTGTTTTTGATCGTGGTCTGCGCCATCATCGGGACCGTAGGGGCACGCCGGCGAACGGCGGCGATGGTGGTCTTCGGTGTCATGGGTGCTATCGGCACGCTGGCGGTCGCCAGCCGTCCTCACGCAGGCGCCTTCGACATCCTGCCCACCCTGATCGGCACAGCCGCGGGCCTGTGGGCCCTGTCCATCCTCTGGCAGCGGGCCGACGACGGAGCCCGCGGAACCGACCTGGACCGCCGCCGTCTCCTGCTGGGAGGAGCAGGTTTCACCGTCGCTGGGTTCACTGCTGCCACCTTGGGTCAGACGCTCGGCCAAGGAGCCAGCCAGGCAGCTGCGTCCCGTACCACTTTCCGCCTGCCCACGGCCACCCCTGTGGTCATCCCCGCTGGTGCGCAGCTACCTGTCAAGGGAATCACCCCGTACATCATCGCCAACGCGGACTTCTATCGCATCGACACAGCTCTGGTCGTGCCACAGCTGAACGCGGCCACCTGGTCACTGAAGGTCCATGGGATGGTCCAACGTGAAGTCACCATCACCTGGCCGACGTTGCTGACCAAACCAATGCAAGACGCCCTCATCACCTTGATGTGCGTCTCCAACGAGGTGGGCGGCAACCTGACCGGCAACGCGGTCTGGACCGGATGGCCCGTGCGTGAGCTGCTCAAGATGGCCGGACCCCAACCGGGCGCCGACATGGTGTTGTCGACCAGCAGTGACGGGTTTACTGCGGGCACACCGCTGACGGCGCTGACAGGTGATCGCAACGCCCTGCTCGCCATTGCCATGAACGGCCAGCCGCTGCCCTTCGAACACGGGTTCCCGGTGCGACTTGTGGTCCCCGGGTTGTATGGCTACGTATCGGGCACGAAGTGGGTCACCGACCTGAAGGTCAGCACGTTCGCCGCGGACCAGGGCTACTGGGTCCCACGCGGCTGGTCCCAGCTCGGCCCGATCAAGACCGAGTCCCGCATCGACGTCCCCAAATCTGGTGACCGCGTCAGTGCCGGCAAGGTCGCTGTTGCAGGGATCGCGTGGGCCGAACACCGTGGGATCAAGACCGTCGAGGTGCAGGTGGATAACGGGCCCTGGCAGTTAGCTCGCTTGGCCGAGGAGCCCTCGATCGATTCGTGGCGCCAATGGGTGCTCGTCTGGCAGGCAGCCACCGGCAGCCACACGATCACCGTGCGGGCCACCGACAGCGAAGGTGTGACCCAGACCCAGACCCAGGCACCGCCACCACCCGATGGCGCCACAGGCTGGCACACCATCACCGTCAACGTCGGCTGACCCGAGTACGACCAGGACCGGACTGCTGATGTTGGGGCGCGTTGAGTACCCGTCACCACTTGGAGTGTGCGCACGTCAGGGTCATCGGGCTGAGGTTGGTCCCAGTGTTCTCCGAGTGTGGATCTGCATGCATTGCTGCTCCACGCGGATGTGCAGCCAGTGATCAACGGTTGTTCAACGGTTGGTGATCGCCGTCCGTGGGTTTCAGGCGTTGACGAGGCGGTCCAGGGCAGCCCGGACTACTCCGGGACGCTCGAGCCAGACGAAGTGGCCGGCGCCGTCGAGGACCTGGACCGCAGCGGCGGGGCCGATGGCTTGGGCTGTGTCGGTCGATGAGGAGACCGGCATCGGGCTGCCCGCGCCATGAACGAACACGGTGGGCACCGCCAGGCCGACGAGCCGCCCGGCCAGGGCGGGCAACTCGGTATGCAGCGACTCGAACGTCGCCGAGTACGCCTCCACCGAAAGCTGCATGTCGGGAAACGGCGTCGCCGTGTCCGGGTTGGCGAAGTAAGCCGGCCAGTACAGTCGTAACGACTCCACGGCGTCGGCCTCAGTGCCCTGGCCGCCCATTGCCCGCTGGTCCAACTCCTGTGCCCGCTCAATGCTCTCCGGCGGCGTCCTGCGATTGAGCTCGGCCTCGAACTGCGCCTCACCACCGTCGCCAACACCACCGAGCGGGTCGATCACCATCGCGGCAGCGACCCGTTCGGGATGCGCGGCGAGCAGGTGCAGCAGGAGGTGGCCACCCCAGGAGTGTCCGATCACGATGGCACGGTCCCAGCCCAGGCCGTCAAGGACCGCCACCACGTCCGCAACCTGGGTAGGCACGTCGAAGGGGGCGCCCGCCGTCGACGGCGGCAGGCCCCGCTGTTGGTAGACCGCCACCCGGTAGCCGTCGCAGATCTCGTCCACTAACTCCCGCATATAGGTCCAGGGCAGACCAGGTCCGCCATGCAGCAACAGCACGGCCTCGCCGCGACCCACCACCGACCCGCGCAGCAACCCACCGTCAACGCCAATCTCAAACGAGTCACCAAGCACAGAGGCCAGCCTAGCTGGGTTGCAGGCTGACCCAAGGTCGCTGATGACCCCTTAGTTTCCCTGCCAATCAGCCGACCACGCACCGTAGGCAGAACGGTCTGCGGGCACGCGTGGAGGCCGTTCCGAACCGGCAAGATCATCGTTTTCGTCGCTCCGTAGCTGGATCCCTATTCGAAAGTGGTAGGTCGGCGGGCGGGGGGCAACCGCTCATCCCTGGTGCCCTTCGGAGTCCGGCAGGGATGGGAGTTGAGCAGGTAACAATGGAGCAGTGACGTTGATTCGTATCCGTTGGAGCACTCCTGCCGACCTGTCGGCGTTGACCGATGTGTTCGCTAGGGCGTCGCTGTCCAATGAAGGTGACCGCGATGCTCTCCTCGCCCGCCCAGAGGCGCTGGTGCTGGAAGGGGACGGCTCGCCGAAGGGCTGACCAGAGTCGCCACCAACAGTGATGACATCGTGGGTTTCGCCACTACTAACGTTGTTGACGGCGTCCCTGATCTCCAGGACCTTTTCGTTGATCCGGACTGGATGAGGCAGGGAATTGGCCGCCACCTCGTGCAGGACGCTGCAGCGATCGCTGCGCAACGCGGTTTTGAGGGCATTGCTGTGACGGCGAACCCGCACGCTTTCTTCTCCTATCACGCACTCGGCTTCGTTGCATACGGTGAGATTCAAACCGCCTTCGGGCCGGGGCAACGCATGCATCTTGCGGTTGTACCTGAGCGTTCATAAAGATGTGCAAGCCCGCTGCATGAGCTCAACAACGGCACTCGACCGCAACCGCTGATGGTTCGACGAACCAATGCAACAGGGGCTGCTCCACCGGTTCTGTCGGTGTGCGATAGCCGATCCCCGACCGGGGCCGCCAGGAGCCGCAGACTTCGCGCAGCCGATGTGCGGATGGACGCACTACGCGCCGCGACCGCCAGTCAGTAGTCGAAATGCAGGTTCTGCGGCCACTGGCTTCGGGGCTTTTCGCAACCATCCTTGGGTCTGCAGAGCGTAGAGGAGGTCCGGGAGAACTGTTCGGACTGTCGCTGCCACCTCAGTAGTGGTCTGGGGGATCGAGAGCGTCACCGCCACTGGCCCACGCAGATGGGTGGCCTTCGCGATCAGCCGGAGCCGCTTCCAGAGCGAGCCACCCACGCCTCGAACGCCGCAACAGCCTCCGGGGACCCGGTCAGCTCCACGTGCGCGGCCTCGCGCCGGCCACTGACGTACAACAGCAGCT
>Ga0208079_1001820_pt1 | contig 10824 bp, 10 predicted proteins | sample NGESurdeep092012_5_FD_184474 | JGI IMG/M metagenome (GOLD analysis project Ga0208079, IMG submission 184474) | Arctic peat soil microbial communities from Barrow, Alaska - NGEE Surface sample 210-2 deep-092012 (SPAdes) | ecosystem: Environmental > Terrestrial > Soil > Wetlands > Peat ... | reverse complement strand
TATCGGGGGAAGGGATTATCCAGTACTGCGGCTATTGTCATTGTGGCCCGGCGCCTCGCTCGAACCGCCTGGTCGATGTACACCTACAAAACCGACTTCGATCCTGGACGCCTCATGAAAAGCTTGACTTGAACCATAGAATCTCTTGGCACATAGTGGAACTTAATGAGGTGAAACTGTCTTCCATAGCAGTCGCGAACGGCAGTTATTGGCACGTTGTTGCCGGTTGCGACCGGCAGCTTTCATACTGGATATTCTACATCTCGACCGGCAGCAAATGGCACAAAGTGACCTCTTAGCAAAGATGCCACATAGCGGACACCCATATGCTGGCGGAATCTACCATATTTCGTCCGCTTAAGTTTAGAACCTGACCGTCATTTTCTCGGCCTTAACGGACTGTGGCGACTTTCTGAAAAGGCTATCTGTGAAGCTTGCTGGAATGTCTGCTTCCGAAAATTTCGGATAGTCACTTTCGACAATATCTGTCATTCAGACTCAAGAGGTGCAGCGGACACTCGCGACGTACAGATTCACAATTGAACAAACAAGCTGAGAAGTCACCATGATGTCTAGTTGCCGGTCAACTTGCGTCGTAGCCAGAAGCTGGCTGCATCAACCACGGTGATCATCAACAACATCGCGATGATCACACTGGCAGCCTGCTGCATTTGAAACAGGGAAAGATGGTATTTCAGCATCTGTCCCAATCCGCCGGCACCGACTACACCCAAGATAGCTGCGGCACGGATATTGTTCTCCCATCGATACAGCGTGTATGACATCAGCTGCGGCAAGATTTGCGGTAACGATGCGTAAAAGAATGCGGTGATCGGACTTGCGCCGTTGATGCGCAGCGTAGCTTCATGAGCGGGTGGCAGGTTTTCCAGCGCATCGGCGAACAGGCGTCCGAGCACCCCGGTGGTGTGCACTGCCAGAGCCAGTGTGCCCGCAAAGGGACCAAGCCCGGCCGCGATCAGCAGGATGACGGCCCAGACCAGTTCGGGTATCGAACGCAATATATTGAGTACCAGACGAATGAACGAGCGTGCAACGCTGCCGAACCGTCCACTGGCCGGCAGTGCCAGGGCGATACCGGTCACGAATGCGATGCCCGTTCCCAATGTCGACATGGACAGAGTCTCAAGTGTGCCCCCTGCGATCTTTACCAGGAATGTCCATGCCAGTTCCGGCGGCGCAAACCCGCGCAGAAATTCCAGGCTGGAGCGCATTGCATCTGCGGAGAAAAGTTCGCCCCATTGGATAGTCAGCGAGTAAAAACTAGCGCAGACCAGCGCCAACATACCAACCAGCAACGCAATGGTAGCTGGTTCAATAATGGGCGGCGGAGAGGCGCGGCGCTGGTTCATGTCAGCCCAGGCGCTTGCGAAGGAAAGTGCTGACCAGATCGGCGCACGCAACCAGCAGCACAAAGATGATCAACATCGTGGACACTTCATTGCCGGCCAGCATCTTCATCGACTCATCCATCCGTTGGCCGATCCCGCCTGCCCCGACGAACCCCATCACCACCGAGCCGCGGATCGCGCACTCCCAGCGGAAGGTGGTGTAGGACACCAGCTCGGAAGCCGACGCCGGCAGGGCGCCATAAAACAATGCGGCGAGCCGGCCGCTGCCATTCTTCAACAGTGACTGGGTGGCGTGTGCTTCGGAAGATTCAAGGATCTCTGCGTAGACTTTGCCGAGCATGCCGCTGTATGTCAGTGCGATGGCCAATACGCCGGCCGTCGGGCCCAGGCCGACGATGCGCACCAGCAGCAATGCCCAAACCAGTTCCGGCACGCTGCGTAGCAGCACCAGCAACCAGCGGGCAATTTGTCTGATGACGGCACCGGCGAAACGCATCCGGCCGGATTCCATGCGCGAGACCGACAAGGATGATGTCGCCAACAAGGTCAGCGGGATCGCACCCAGCAGTGCCAGCGTCAGTCCCGCGGTTGCGATGGCGATGGTTTGCCAAGTTGCCTCCAGGATCAGCAACAGAAATTCTCTGGAATGTGCAGGCGGGAAAAATCCGGAAAGGAAGTGCCAGGTTGCACCCAGGCTTTGTGCGTCCAGCAATATCCACGGCTTGAACTCGCCGGCAATCAGCATCGGCCACAACAGTAGCAGTGCAATAAGCGTAGCCGTGATGCGGCCTCGCCACGCGGGATCGGGATGGTGTGCAAAAGCGGCGTTAGAGGTCATGCACGTGGACTGTCAGAATTGCGGGGTGATGTGTGCATCAGCTTGCGTGGCAACCGGATCATCTTGCCCGGTGTGTTTTTCGTTCCGGTAAAGCTCTGCGATCATCGCTTCCGTCACCGCAGCACGAGGGGCATCAAACACGATGCGTCCCTCGCGCAGGCCAACGATGCGCGGAAAATGGCTAAGCGCCAGCTCGACCTGATGCAGGCTGCAAACCAGTGTAGCATTACGGCTTGTTGCTTCCTGTTGCAGGGTGGCCAGTGTTTGCAGCGCTAACGTTGGGTCAAGCGCGGACAGCGGCTCATCCACCAAAAAGGCATCGGCTTTGGAGACCAGCAAGCGTGCCATGCCGCAACGTTGGCGTTCGCCTCCTGACAAGCGATCCACCCGCGCATATAACTTGTCCTGCAGGTTGAATCGCGCCAGCGCGTCATACGCGGTATCGGGATCACTCGGCCTGACCAGTGATGCGATAGCTTGCCAGAAACTCCACTGCGGCAGGCATCCGGCCAGAACTGCTGTCACTACCCTTTGCCGTGGCGGAAGCGGCGGAGTTTGTGGGGCAAGAAACAAACGTGCGCGAAGTGCATGACGCTCGGCATGACTGAGTGCCCACGGCTCCACACCAAAAACAGATAACTCGCCGGATTCAGTACGATGGGCGCAGGCCATGGTGTGCAGCAAAGTAGTCTTGCCTGCGCCGGATGGGCCGATCAACGCGATCTGCTCGCCCTGCGCTATCGACAAGCTGACATCGTTCAGGGCATGGAATGAATCACTGCGCTCAGTCGAGGCATAGCGCACGCTAGTGCAGCGTAATACGAACGACATGTTTATTTCAACATGCCTGCGCTACGCGCTGCGGTTTCTATCGCGCTGTAATTTTCCGCGTTGGTCGGGATGAAGCGTGTCGTGCGTTGCAAATCGAGAATTTCCTTGTCGTGCGGATCGTTCTTGTCCAGTGCAAGGAATGCATTGGTTATCTTCTCGCGCAACGCCGGGTCCATGTCGGCACGCACCGTCCAGTTGTAGTCGTAATAGCCCGGGGTGGTGTAGAACACATGAACGACATTGGCATCCACCTTGCCCTGCGCCACGAGTTTCTCCCATACAGAGATATTCAATGCTCCCGCGTCCACCTTGCCACCTGCGACAGCAGCTACTGTCGCATCATGCGCTCCGGAAAATGCGATGCGCTTCATGTCGGTTTCAGGATTGATGTTGGCTGCCAGCAGATAGGAGCGCGGCATCAAATGACCGGAGGTGGAAGATTCCGAACCGAACGAGAATGTCTTGCCCTTCAGGTCTTGCAAGCTGGTGATGTCAACGCGGGTGGTGATGAAAACCGACTTGAATTTCTCGTCTTCCTCGCGCTGCACCAGCGGAATGACCTGGTTATTGCTGCGCACCTTGGCCTGGATAAAAGTAAAGCCGCCGAACCAGACCATATCCAGCTTGTTGTTGATCAGGCCTTCCACCGATGCCGCGTAATCGGTGACGGGCGTGAATTCCACCTTCATGCCAAGCTTCTTTTCCAGATACTCGCCCAGCGGCTTGAATTTTCGCTGCAACTCGGTAGGAGATTCATCCGGGATTGCTGACACTCGCAACACTGGTTCTGCTTGAGACAGATTGGCTGACAACAGAGCAATCAATGCGAACGCCGTAGCTAGGAATGATTTGATGATTTTTGAAGACGTAAAATAAGTCATGGCTACCCTTTATATATTTAGTGGGCGCGGACAGGATATGCGAAGAAAGACAGAAATGACGATACATCGCCCACTGGTTAATGAACGAAAAAAGCTCAGGCGATCGGGCTATGCGATGGGGCTATGCAAGCGCATTGATCGAAAGCTTCGTACCTCATAGGATCTGCTGACCTGCACACTGGCAGCGCGTTGATACGGTACATTCCATCGCACCCGGTTTGTGTCAGCCACACGCGGGCCGTCTGACCCGATTCACTTATAAATGAAACGGCGTTACGGCAAGCCAACAAGAAACAGATACGACAGCGGGGCGCAGTTTAGCAGAAGAGAGAGATGCAGGAGAACGCTATGGCTAATCCAATCTAAAATTGCAGTGGCGAGTGAATGGCAGGTATTGGCACAAAGTGACTGCCTAGCGAAGACACCAGATAGTGGACATCCAGATGCTTGAGGAATTTACCATATCAACGACTGCTTTAGTTTAGAACCTGACCGTCATTTTTTCGGCCGAAGCTACCGTTTGAGGACTGGTAGCGCTGGGACGCTATTTATCGCAAACCAGTCATTAGCCAGCCATGAGATCCAAAACATTCGCTGTACTTGGAGTGAGGGGCTGGACCTGATTCAATGCGGAAACCGTGAATTGAAACCCAGTGCCGCATAGCTTATGTAACAATCATTAGGTTTATGCCCTCTGATGGAGAATCTTGTGCCGGACAACAAAAGTCACCACTATGTCCCGCGTTTCTACCTGCGTAACTTTTCGCGATCAGGAAAGAGTGTCCATCTTTTCAATATCGACAGCCAACGGCTAATCAAGAACGCACCAATAAAAGGACAGTGCTGCCGCGACTACTTCTATGGGAAGAATCCAGATAACGAGAAGAGCCTTTCCGCCGCAGAAGGCGAAGTGGCCCAACTATTCCGTCTCATCAGCCAGCAGGTACGGCTGCCGCACTACTTCACCGCAGGCCACCTTCTCCTCTGTTTCCATGTCGCAACCCAAGCGAGTAGAACGCAGTATGCAGCCGATATTGTGAACGCGTTCGTAGACGGCATGACTCGAGAAATCATTAAGCATGATCCGAGTATTACGCAAGACATGCTTGCGCAGGTGAAATTCGGTTACGACAACCCGGCGTTAATCTCTACGGCCCAGGGTGCAATTGGCTTCCCTCTCCTCATGGACCTCGAGTGCCGCGTGCTATTGGCTCCTCGAGGCACCGAGTTCATCACGAGTGACAATCCTGTCGTGATGTACAACCAGTTCATGCTGTGGCGCACCGAAGGCAGTAACACCGGGATGGCGTCGAAGGGACTCCAGATCTTTTTCCCAATTTGGCCTTTTCTAACTCTCGTCATGTATGACCGGGATGTATACCACTTTGGCAGAGCCAAGTTGGCCCCTGTTCACATGGCTTCAGTGATGGACGTACACGAACTGAACATGCTGCAGGTGGCAGCCGCATCTAAGAACGTGTACACGTTAACCTCTGCCGCAAACATATTCAAAGTTGCTCAAGATGCAGTGAAGTACCGGCGCAAGAAGCAGGCAGTAATAAAGACATTCCCGCAACCCAACGAAGGGGACCATAAATCAGAGCTAATTATGATTTCGCATGAAGACATCCGTCTGAATGCGACGCTTGGCTTCATGCGAGTTCACAAGCGCGCAAAAGCTTGGCTCAAGGACTTCAGGTCTCAACGTTTTCAACAAGCTGCGGTCGTTCGTGACCAGGCAGTCGTAGCGCGATTTGAAGCGCACGTCAAGGCGGTCAAAGATGGAAAGGCTGGCTCCGAGAATGCTATCAAGAGTGTGTTCGGAAAATCTGTCGTAGAGGGCACGTTCTAGGAAACATCCTGAATCGAGTCTACCTTGTCATACCAGCGGAGAGTCGAAGTTCCGTAATGGATACAAAAGCGGAAGCTAATCGCAATGATCGACATGACCGCTTTGGCCGAGAAAATGACGGTCAGGTTCTAAACTTAAGCGGACCTTTGCATGGTAAATTCTAACAACATTTGAATGCCCGCTATGTAGTGGCTTGGCTAGGAGGTCACTTTGTGCCAAGAGGCGACAGTCGACGGTGCCTTCCACTTCTGGCATTCAGACTAATTTGATTCATGGCACGATGCACTTTGTGAATTTATTTTTTCTACAACTTCGTTAGGGGTCGAAGAAACATGTCAGCTTTACGTAATATTCGAATGCTTACTCGCTACACGGCTTGGGCCAATAATCGAATCTTCGATGTTCTTGCTCAACTTCCTGATGGTGAAGCAATCAAATCGCGCCAGACATTCTTTGGAAATATGGTGCACACACTTAATCATGCCTACGCTGCTGACCTTATTTGGAAAGCACACCTTTTAGCGCAACCACACGGTTTTACTTCCCGCAACACCGAAACCACGCCTGAGTTGGCAATATTGCGCGAAAACCAAGCAACCATTGATGATTGGTACATCAATTACGCTGATGAGCTTTCTACAAAACTGCACGATGAACTAGTCTCTTTTAATTTCGTTGACGGTGAAGCTGGCGTACTGACCAGAGGAGATATATTGTTACACGCTGTAAACCATAAAACATTTCATCGAGGCTTTGTTGTGGACATGCTTTATCAAGTTCCAGTTAGCCCACCAAGTACTGATTTACCAGTATTTCTTCGCGATGTACCCGGCTGGTACACAAAACTGTAGCGACGTCCGGTTTGTGTCGTTAGTGACGGTTCGAATATGTTGGAAGCGGACATTCCAGCGTATGGAGCCGACACCCTTTTCAGCAAACCTCCACAGTCCGGTAAGGCCGAGAAGTGGATGGTGAGGTTCTAAACTAAAGCGGACAATTACATGGTAAATTCCAAGCATCTGGATGCCCGCTATCTGGCGTCTTCGCTAAGAGGTCACTTCGCGCCCAAAACCAGCCGCCCAAGGGTTCCGACACACTGGGGAATACGTTTACTAACATGGCAGCAGTTCACTTATGTGGCACGGAACGCGCCAAGCGCTATCTCCTGCCGATATTGCTGAGAGGCGCAGTGCGGTGGCCACAGGTGATTGCGCGGTCGCTTGCGAAAACGGCCAAGGATTAAGAAATGGTAAGTTCGGTGATTCCATTCAGCAGTTGTTCGGAAGAGCCACTCTAGACCGGAGCGCTGCTATAATTTGGCGGGAAGCGTTGCCGATCCGCACGCATTCAGGAGGAGCCATGACAGATACCAAACAGCCCACGATCTACTTGAAACTCAAGAGGGATCATCCTACGTTCTTCGCGGCAGTAGACGAACTCGGCAAGACCGTGAGAACGGAAGGCCCGCTGGACGAGAAGACTGGTCACCTGATCCAGCTCGCCGCCGCAGCCGCCATCCGCTCCGAAGGAGCAGTGCACAGCCACACGCGTCGTGCCCTCGAAACCGGCGTGAAGCCCGCAGAGATTCACCATGCCCTCATTCTACTCACGAGCACCATCGGCTTTCCCCAAGTGGTCGCTGCGCTCTGTTGGGCGGAGGATATCATCGGCAAGAAGTAGCACGTGCATAAACCGCCACAGTCCTGTATGGCCGAGAAATGGACGGTCAGGTTCTAAACTTAAGCGGACCGTTACATGGTAAATTCCGCCAACACTGAAAGCCTGCTTTGTGGTGCCTTCGTTAGGCGGTCACTTTATGCCATTTGCCGACTGTCGAGGTGTGAAATAGGCAGCCGTAATGCGGTCGCTCGCGACCGACAACAGTGTGCTAGTTGCGAGGATATCGCTAAAGTAATTGTAAGAATTGTGCACGCAGAATAAAGGGAACGTCAAAAAGTAACAGCTGAGTCCAAATGAACAAAATCTGCAGTTAAAGGAGACAATTTATTATGAGGATTTCAATTTATTCTCTAAGTTTAGCATTGGTATCAGTATTAGCCGGTTTTAATGCCTATGCCGCCGACCAGTCAATTTGTCATGCCGGCGCAAACGTTTTACTGTATGACAATGGGTCACTAAAAGCATGTCAACTTGAAAAAAATTATGATGCGAATAATATCCAATGTAAAAGCAATAATCCGGTTAGTTTCTATGACAACGGCAACCTGGAATCGTGCGTGCTCTCCAAGCCGGCTGCCATAGACATGAATACATGCAAGGAAGATGGCCTGATTTCATTCTACCTCGATGGCAAGCTGAAATCATGCGTTAAACCGGGTAACTGAAAGGAGGATTAATCACCCCGAAATGGCGGTTCCGATGATCAACGTGATGCTATTTTCGGTTTCACCAAGCGTCTCTTGCCGTTGCGAAAGTGGAGTAGGATGGCACCCGAAAGAATGAAGAGGTCGAGGTCGCGAACTGCTCGCTAACGCCGTTCAACCCGCCGTTCGAGTGGGACGGCGCAAAAGCGCGCCGCCCCTCAACTCAACGTTGAACTTCCGCTTCTGGGAAAATCGAAGTTCTGCAATGTGTCGTAAGCAGAACTTGGTGAAGTTCGTCTATCGGGCAACTTAAATTTTATGAAAAGGGGTTATCTTGGAAGACAAATTTGATGAAGAACTTTTTGCGCATCAAAAAAAGCAGACTGAACGAACTATGAAAATAGTGATTGCATTAATTGCTGGCGTGTTTCTATTTGTCTTATATTACCTTATACAGAACGGTTGAGCTTCCCACGAAAAATCTTCTTCACAATGGCTACATCCCTCTAAACTTAGAAACTACTTTCACCCCCCTCGATGGATGATGATGCAATTGACGAGGTCTATCATGATGCAACAAAAGCCCAGTGCATCAATAAAGATGTATAGTTAATTTTATATGGATAACTTGATCGTAGTATTTGCAGCAGTCTATATCCTGAATACTCTCCCTGCATTCGCACCGCCGACATGGATGGTTCTCTCGTTTTTTGGGTTTAGTCATCCGCAGTTCAACTTGCTATCACTGGCTTTGGCTGCCGCATTTGCTGCCACATTAGGGCGAATTACGCTGGCCACACTGTCTCAGTTCATCATTCGAAACAAACTGCTTAACACAAAGACAAAAGAGAATATTGACGTCCTCAAGGATGCGTTGGAAAACCGGAAAAATCAGACTATGGGAGCGCTCCTTGTCTATTCATTCACCCCTCTGCCCTCCAACTACCTTTTTATTGCCTACGGGATGACAACTCTGCCCATCAAGCTAATTGCCGTGCCTTTTTTTATCGGCCGGATGGTGAGCTATGCGGGCTGGATTTTTCTGGGGCAGGAGACTTACAAGAGTCTTGATATCGATGCGAGTCATGTCGGCGGATATCTGAGTGTTTATTTTATCTTGACGCAGATTGTATTTCTGCTGCTTATTTATTTTTTTACCAAAGTCGATTGGCGTGCAGTGCTAATTGAGAAGAAATTTAGGTGGTTGAAATAAATATATAAGTTGATTGACTGCTTCAGTTAGAGCCAGTCATCTGATCAGCTCAGAAGTGCCGCTTGTATGGCACTTCAAGAACGAACTCCAGATTGACAAGATTTCCTTAGTAAGAGTTAGTATATTGTCAACTCTACGCACCTTACGGTTAGTCCGCCCCAATGAGCAAGCAACCCTCTGTGGATTCCTCCAACATCATCGAAGCAATTTTCAGCAACAACGCGGGTCGCGATCCAGAGCGCCTAGCTATGAAGTATGCAAAGATGGCACAGAGTCCTTTCATCTTCCTGCGCGGCTCCTGTCATCTGTTCTACGACGCCCTGCCAGATTCACCCTTATTCCGCGATACACCTCTTGCTTGGTGCTGCGGAGACCTGCATTTCGAGAATTTCGGCAGCTACAAGGGTGACAACCGGCTGGTCTATTTTGACATCAACGACTACGACGAGGCTGCCTTGGCTCCCGTCACTTGGGACATGATTCGCCTGCTGACCAGCATCCAGTGCGGGGCTGATGCCCTCAACGCAACACACGCCGAAGTCCTAGCCGTCAGCCAAAGCTGTCTGGATGCCTACCGGAGTGCTCTCATCAACGGCAAGCCCCTCTGGGTTGAGCGGGAAACCTCCGGCGGTCTCGTGAATGCACTGTTGACCACGTTGCAGGGACGCGAACGATCCGCCTTCCTCGACAAGCGCACGATTCGCAAAGGTCACCGCCGCAGCCTGATACTGGACGGCGTGAAGGCACTGCCTGCCTCTGATGCCCAAAAAAAGATTGTCACCGGATTCATGGATGATTTTGCGTCCAGGCAGCCTAGCCCGAAATTCTTTGAGGTACTCGACATCGGTCGCCGCATTGCAGGAACCGGCAGCCTCGGAGTGGAGCGATTCGTGGTGTTGGTAGAGGGCAAAGGCTCCCCTGACGGCAACTACCTGCTCGATATCAAAGAGGCCAAGCCGTCAGCGTTGGCACCACATCTTGCACGCCTTGGCATCAAGCAGCCGACTTGGCCGGACGAGGCAAGCAGAGTGGTGTCTGTCCAGAATCGAATGCAGGCAGTAGACCATGCTTTCCTCCAGGCTGTGAAACTCGCTGGACTTCCCTGCATCTTGAGGGGATTGCAGCCCTCGGAAGATCGGGTAGCCATCGGTGAATGGGGCAAGAAACTGGATCGGCTCAAAGAAGTTGTGTCTACCATGGGGCGCATCCTTGCTTGGGATCAACTGCGCGCTTCAGGGCGATCGGGAGCAGCCAGCGCTGATGAGCTTATTGCATTTGCCCAACGTAACCACTGGATGAAAGAGATGTTGGATGTTGCAACGGAAATGACGCTGACGACTCAGCAGCAGTGGAAAATCTTCACGGAGGCATTTAACAGCCGACAATTTGCAGAACCTGCCCCATAGGTGGCAAGCGATAATTCTAGACTGGGGTCGGACTGAAATAAATTGATCTGAACGCAAAGTTTCGATGTCCGCTTTCAGGATGGCTATAATTAAATCTCAACGGGCAGCT
>Ga0208079_1001818_pt1 | contig 10828 bp, 9 predicted proteins | sample NGESurdeep092012_5_FD_184474 | JGI IMG/M metagenome (GOLD analysis project Ga0208079, IMG submission 184474) | Arctic peat soil microbial communities from Barrow, Alaska - NGEE Surface sample 210-2 deep-092012 (SPAdes) | ecosystem: Environmental > Terrestrial > Soil > Wetlands > Peat ... | reverse complement strand
CGGGCGAGTACGTCGACCTGCTCGCTGCCGGTGTCGTAGACCCGGTGAAGGTCACCAAGGCGGCCCTGCAGAATGCAGCCTCGGTCGCTGCGTTGATCCTCTCGACACAGGGCGCGATCGTCGACAAGCCGGCCGATGACGACGAGCACGCGCACGACGGCCACGGCCACGGCGGGCACGGGCACAGCCACTCGCACGGTCCTGGCTTCTAGGCCGTACGACAGCAGACGAGGTGCCCGCGGCAACACGCGGGCACCTCGTCTGCTGTCCGACGCCTTTGCCCGGTTGGTGGCCGTCTTCGGGCCCCGGCCGGTCAGGTGCGGGGCGGGTGGGTCATGCAGGCTGGCGGGCCAGCCGCACTTCGCGCTCCTCGGCCGAGAGGCCGCCCCATACGCCGTACGGTTCGCGAGCCGAGAGCGCCCACCGCAGGCAGTTCTCGATCACCGGGCAACTCGCGCAGACCGCCTTGGCGCGCATCTCGCGCTTCACCCGGGACGGACCGCGCTCGTTCTCCGGGTGGTAGAACGTGCCGGTGTCGCTGCCGCGGCATGCGGCGGCCACCTGCCAGTCCCAATCGCCTTGTCGCGGAACGGGTAGCCGTCGTATCTCGGCCATCCTTCTGCCCTCCGAACACAGCCGGACCGCTCACCCCGATGCGGTCGTCTGCAGTATCCAAAGAGCGACCAGCGCAAAGGTGACGCACAAAGATGTCCGGGCACGGAAGATAACCGGCTATCGGTGTGAAACGGTCACGGGCAGCCGAGCATGGCTGCGCCGATTCGGCTCAGCGGCGCTTGGTCAGCGCCGTCACGGCGTCGGCGTATCCACGGGCGTAGTCCCAGCTCACGTACGCGTCCGGGTCAGGTGAGTAAGCGGGCTCGTGGACGTGCGTGCGGCCCTCGCCGAGCAGGGCGCGAAGGTTGGCCGCCATGAGATCCCAGCCGAAGAAGTGCTGCTCGCCGCAGTCGGCGCACTCGACGGTGATCCCGTCGACGCCCTGCGGCGCGAGTGCCTGACGGAACTCGGTCAGTTCAGCGAGGTCGGCCAGCACATCGGCGCGCTCGTCAGCGTTGAGCGGCTGCGCCGGCTCGCTGTCGTCGAGCAACGCGGCCGGGTCGCTGGGGTCGTCCAAGAATGGATCGAGCGGGCCGTCTTCGAGGTTCACCGGTGCCCCACGCAGGTCGTCACGACTCCACGGTAGGACGGAATCCCCGCTCACCGCCAACCGAAGCGGATATCAGCCTGTCGCGATGGCCGCCAACGGCCGAATTCAGGCGCCCCGGCTGCCGAAACGCGTCGCGTCCCCAGGGTCGGCAACGCGGCTCAGGGCCCCGTAGGATGGGGTCTCGGCGCCCTGAGGAGTTCTCCGTTGCTCGATCAGCCATCTCTCGACCCTCTACCCGCCAAGTTCGGTGAGCTCGGTCTGACGTTCGACGACGTGCTCCTGCTACCCGGCGAAACCGATGTGATCCCGTCCGAAGTCGACACCTCGTCGCGGCTCACCCGAGAGATCTCGGTCGCCGTCCCGCTCGTCTCGGCAGCCATGGACACCGTCACCGAGGCGCGGATGGCCATCGCGATGGCTCGTCAGGGCGGCATCGGGGTGCTGCATCGCAATCTCTCGATCGAAGACCAGGCCGGACAGGTCGACCTCGTCAAGAGATCCGAGTCGGGCATGATCACCGATCCCGTGACGGTAGGCCCCGACGCCACGCTCGCCGAGGTCGACGCGCTCTGCGGCCGTTACCGGATCTCGGGGTTGCCGGTCGTCGACGACGCGCGCGTCCTCGTCGGCATCATCACCAACCGCGATCTTCGATTCGTCGTGCCGTCGGACTTCCCGGTCCGGACCGTGCGCGAGGTCATGACGGCGATGCCGCTCGTCACCGCCCCGGTGGGCATCAGCCGTGCTGATGCGGCGGCACTGCTCGCCAAGCACAAGGTCGAGAAACTGCCGCTCGTCGACTCCTCCGGCCGTCTCAACGGACTGATAACCGTCAAGGACTTCGTGAAGTCCGAGCAGTTCCCCAACGCCACGAAGGACGGCGAGGGTCGGTTGCGCGTCGCGGCGGCAGTCGGTTACTACGGCGACGCGTGGGAGCGGGTGCGCGCGCTCGTCGAGGCAGGTGTCGACGTCGTCGTCCCTGACACCGCCAACGGACAGGCGCGCTTGATGCTCGACATGATCCGGCGGCTGAAGTCCGACCCGGCCACGCGGCACGTGCAGGTCCTGGCCGGCAACATCGCCACCAGATCCGGTGCGCAGGCCCTCGTCGACGCCGGGGCCGACGGCGTCAAGGTGGGTGTGGGGCCGGGCTCGATCTGTACGACCCGCGTCGTGGCCGGTGTCGGCGTCCCGCAGATCACCGCGATCCACGACGCGTCCCTTGCGTGCCGGCCCGCCGGGGTTCCGGTGGTCGGCGACGGTGGCCTGCAGTATTCCGGCGACATCGCGAAGGCGATCGTGGCCGGGGCCGACACGGTGATGCTCGGATCGCTGCTCGCCGGGTGCGACGAGTCGCCCGGAGACCTTGTCTTCGTCAACGGCAAGCAGTTCAAGCGCTACCGGGGCATGGGCTCCCTCGGCGCGATGGCCTCGCGTGGCCGGGTTTCGTACTCGAAGGACCGGTACTTCCAGGCCGACGTGCCCACTGACGACAAGATCGTCCCGGAGGGCATCGAGGGCCAGGTGCCCTATCGCGGCCCGCTCTCAGCGGTAGCCCACCAGCTGATCGGCGGGCTGCAGCAGTCGATGTTCTACGTCGGTGCTCGCTCGGTCGCGCAGTTGTACGAGCGTGGCCAGTTCGTGCGCATCACCGCAGCAGGACTCAAGGAGTCGCATCCGCACGACATCCAGATGACGGTGGAAGCACCCAACTACTCGTCGAGCTGATCGCGCTCGGCCCGAGGTGACCGGGCCGGGTGGATCGGCCCGATCGTCCGTGCGGCAGACTCAACGCCATGCCGCAAACCGTGGAGATCGGGCTCGGCCGGCACGCCCGCCGTGCCTACCACCTCGACGAGATCGCACTCGTCCCCATGCGGCGCACCCGCGGATCGGCGATCGTCTCGACGACGTGGCAGATCGATGCCCACACGTTCGAGCTGCCGCTGGTGGCCGCGCCGTCCGACGCGATCGTCTCCCCGACGTCCGCGGTCGAGGTGGAGCGGCTCGGTGGCCTCGCGGTTCTCGACGGCGAGGGCATCTGGACGCGGTACGCCGACCCGGTCGCGGAGCTGGCCGCGTTCGACGGTCAGAACTCGGCGATGCAGCGGACCTTCGCCGCGCCCGTGTCGACTGAGCTGCTGCGCCAGCGTGTCGCAGAACTCAGAGCATCCGGCGTCCGGGTGGCGGTGCGTCTGTCGCCGCAGCACACCGCCGAGCTGGCACCTCACGTGCTGGCCGAAGGGGTGGACCTGCTCGTCATCCAGGGAACGGTGATCTCGGCCGAGCACGTCGCGGCCGAAGGTAGCGGGCGGCCCGAGCAGGGCGCGGTCCTCGGCCTCAACCTCAAGACCTTCATCGCCGAGTTGGACGTCCCCGTCCTGGTCGGCGGTGTCACGAACTACCAGACAGCGCTGCACCTGATGCGCACCGGCGCGGCCGGAGTGATCATCGGCTACGGGGCCCACCTCGGATCGACCACGCACTCGGTGCTCGGCATCGACGTCCCGATGGCGACTGCCCTCGTCGACGCCGCGGCCGCCCGGCGCGACTACCTGGACGAGACCGGCGGGCGTTACGTCCACCTGATCGCGTACGGCGACATAACCACTGGGGGCGACGTCGCCAAGGCCCTGGCCTGCGGTGCCGATGCCGTCATGCTGGGCGAGGCGCTGGCCCTTGCGGTCGAGGCGCCTGGCAACGGGCGGTACTGGGACGCCACCGCGGCGCATCCACGGGTCCCTCGTGCCGCGGTCGTTGACCACACGCTGCCTGATCAGGACCGTCCGACGCTCGAGGAACTGCTCGTCGGCCCGACCGCCGACCCGTCGGGTGAACGCAACCTGTTCGGCGCACTTAGACGAGTCATCGGCAAGTGCGGCTACTCGTCGGTGAAGGAGTTCCAGAAGACAGAGCTGATCGTGACGTCCGGTCGCCACTTCTGAGCGGTTGCGGGTGGCGACACGACACGACCGTTCGAGACAGAGGTGACTGCGTGCTCAAGCTCGGATACAAGGCGTCCAACGAGCAGTTCCCGCCTGGTGAGTTGCTGCGTTACGGCGTCATCGCCGAAGAGGTCGGCTTCGACTCGGTCTTCGTCAGCGACCATCTGCAGCCGTGGCGGCACGACGGCGGGCATGCGCCGTTCGCGATGAGTTGGCTCGGCGCCCTGGGGGCGAGCACCGAGCGGATCGTGATGGGTACGAGCGTCCTGACCCCGACGTTCCGGTACCACCCGGCGATCGTCGCGCAGGCGTTCGCGACGTTGGGGTGCCTGTTCCCGGGCCGCGTCGTGCTGGGCCTGGGTACCGGCGAGTCGATGAACGAGGTTCCACTCGGGCTGGAGTGGCCCGACGGCAAGGAGCGCTTCGCCCGGTTCCGTGAAGCGGTGACGTTGATCAGAGCACTCTGGTCCGAGCAACGGGTGACGTTCGAAGGCGACTACTACCGCACCGACAAGGCGACGATCTACGACGTTCCCGATCAACGGGTGCCGATCTACCTGGCCGGTTCGGGTCCGGCGGCGACGCGGTACGCGGGGCGGGTCGGTGACGGCTACATCACCACGTCGGGCAAGGCACCTGAGCTCTACACCGACACCTTGCTGCCCGCGGTGGCCGAAGGCGCCGCGAAGGCAGGGCGGCAGATCGGCGACCTCGACATGATGATCGAGGTGAAGGTGTCCTTCGACCATGATCGCGACGCCGCGATGGCAGCGACCCATTTCTGGGGCGCGCTCGGACTGTCGGCCGAGCAGAAGTCCGGCGTCGAGGACCCGGTCGAGATGCAGCGGCTGGCCGACGAGCTGACCGTCGAGCAGACAGCGAAGCGGTTCATCGTCTCCACCGACCCCGACGAGCACGTCGAGGCGATCCGCCGCTACCTCGACCTCGGCTTCAACCACCTCGTGTTCCACGCGCCGGGCCCCGACCAGGAGCGCTTCCTGCGCCTGTACGGCACCGAGATCCTGCCCCGCCTACGAGCAATTGCCACGTGACGGGAATGCATCACGTTCGGACGAGTTGTGCCTGAGGTGACTGGCTCTGCGATGCGGCGGGTGCTGCGCCGCGCGCGTGACGGCGTGACGCTGAACGCGGCCGAAGCCGAGGTCCTCTTGACGGCGCGCGGCGACGATCTCGTCGATCTGTGCGTGTCGGCGGCGCGCGTTCGTGACTCCGGCCTCGCGGCCGCGGGTCGACCGGGCATCGTCACGTACTCGCGCAAGGTGTTCATCCCGCTGACCCGGCTCTGCCGGGACCGTTGCCACTACTGCACGTTCGCCACGACCCCGAACCGGGTGCCCGCGCCGTTCCTGTCGCCGGACGAGGTGCTCGCCATCGCCGAAGGCGGTGCCGCGATGGGGTGCAAGGAGGCGCTGTTCACGCTCGGCGACCGGCCCGAGGATCGATGGCCGGCGGCGCGTGAATGGCTGGACGCGCACGGCTACGACGACACGTTGGCGTATGTGCGGGCGATGGCGATTCTGGTGTTGGAGCGCACCGGGCTGCTGCCGCACCTTAATCCGGGTGTCATGTCGTGGGCGGAGTTGCAGCGCCTCAAGCCGGTGGCGCCGTCCATGGGCATGATGCTCGAGACGACGTCGCGGCGACTGTTCGAAGACCCGCACGGCGCGCACTTCGGCTCGCCGGACAAGGACCCGGCGGTTCGCCTGCGGGTGCTCGAAGACGCGGGCCGCTCGAACATCCCGTTCACCACCGGCATCCTCATCGGCATCCGCGAGACCCTCGCCGAACGGGTGGACTCGATCTTCGCCATCCGTCGTATCTCGCGGGCGTACGACTCGGTTCAGGAAGTCATCGTCCAGAACTTCCGGGCCAAGCCGGACACCGCGATGGCGCGCATGCCTGACGCCGAGATCGCGGAGCTTGTGGCGACGGTGGCTGTCACCCGCCTGCTGCTCGGTCCTTCGGCGCGCATCCAGGCGCCGCCGAACCTGATCGCCGACGAGTACGCGCGGTTGCTCGACGCGGGCATCGACGACTGGGGCGGCGTCTCACCCCTGACCCCTGACCATGTCAACCCCGAGCGGCCGTGGCCGCAGATCGAGGAGCTGGCGGCCAGGTCGGCCGAGGCCGGGTTCCGGCTCGTCGAGCGGCTCACCGTCTACCCGCGTTACGTCCTCGCCGGCGAGCCGTGGCTCGACCCGCGCATCCTCCCGCACGTCACCGCTCTCGGTGATCCGCTCACCGGGCTGGCACGTGACGGCGCGGTACCGCAGGGTCTTCCGTGGCAGGAGCCGGAAGACGCGTGGCGCTCGGACGGACGGGTCGACCTGCATACCGCCATCGACACCGCCGGACGATCGTCGGATCGGCGCGAGGACTTCGACAGCGTGTACGGGGACTGGGACGCGGTGCGCGCGGATGCGCAGCGTGTCGACGCCGATCACGAGCTCGCACGTACGGGTGCGCCCAGCCGACTCGACTCGGACGTCCGGGCGGCCCTGCGCAGCGCCGAACGCGACCCTGCCGGGCTGTCCGACGCCGATGCACTTGCGATGTTCTACGCCGACGGCGCCGATCTCGACGCCGTCGCTTCCCTGGCTGATGCGCTTCGTCGAGACGTCGTCGGGGACGAGGTCACCTACGTCGTGAACCGCAACATCAACTTCACCAACGTCTGCTACACCGGATGCCGGTTCTGCGCCTTCGCGCAGCGGCGCACCGACGCGGATGCCTACACGCTGTCTCTGGATCAGGTCGGCGAGCGGGCGGAGGAGGCGTGGGCACTCGGGGCGACGGAAGTCTGCATGCAGGGCGGCATCCACCCCGACCTTCCGGGCACGGCGTACTTCGACATCGCCGCCGAGGTGAAACGACGGGTGCCGGACATGCACGTGCACGCGTTCAGCCCGATGGAGATCGTGAACGGCGCCGCACGGACCAACATGTCCATCCGAGACTGGCTGAGCGCGGCACGAGACGCCGGGCTCGGCACCATTCCGGGTACCGCAGCCGAGATCCTCGACGACGATGTGCGCTGGCTTCTCACCAAGGGCAAGCTGCCGAGCGCCACCTGGATCGAGGTGATCTCGACCGCGCACTCGCTCGGCATCAGGTCCTCCTCGACGATGATGTACGGCCACGTCGACAGGCCCGCCCACTGGCTCGGACACCTGCGCACCCTGGCCCGGATCCAGGATCAGACGGGCGGGTTCACCGAGTTCGTCGGGCTGCCGTTCATCCACACCAACTCGCCGATCTACCTCGCGGGCGTGGCCCGGCCCGGCCCCACCCCGCGGGAGAACCGGATCGTGCACGCCATGGCCCGGATCCTGCTGCACGGCCGGATCGACAACATTCAATGCTCGTGGGTGAAACTCGGCGTGGACGGCTGCCGCCAAGTGCTCGCCGGTGGCGTCAACGACCTCGGCGGCACGCTCATGGAAGAGACCATCAGCCGGATGGCGGGCAGCCAGCACGGCTCCGCCAAGACCGTCGCCGACCTCAATGAGATCGTCAACGGAGTTCCGGGCCGCACCGCCAGACAGCGCGACACTCTGTACGGCGTGGTCAGCGATGAGCGGCTCGCGGCGGCGGGTACGTTCACCGGCACGCTGCCCAGCCTCGCCAGCTGACCCGTCCGTCCCCTCCCGTCCCCGTGATCAACAGCACATCTTGGCGCCTATCGCGACCAATTCGCGCTGTTGATCACGGGGACGGGAGGGGACGGACGGTACGGGGAGGGGGGCGAGGACGGGAGGGGACGGACGGGACGGGGCCGATCAGAGCCAGTCCTTGCGTTTGAACAGCACGTAAAGCCCGCCGGCCACGAGAAGTATCGACGCGATGCTCAGGTAGAAGCCGGACTCGTGCGAGAAGCCTGGGTAGGGAACGTTCTGGCCGAAGTACCCGGTTATCGCGGTCGGAACGGCGATGATCGCCGCCCACGACGTCAGCTTCTTCATGACCTGGTTCATGCGGGCATCCGAGAGCGACAAGTTCGTCTCGAAGATAGAGGTGATCATGTCGCGCAGGGACTCGGTCCATTCGGCCGCTCGTAGCACGTGGTCGTAGAGATCCTCGTAGTACGGCGCCAGCTCGGCGTTGTGGTCGTCCTCCGAGACCCGGCGCACGCATGACCGTGTTCACGACCTCGCGCATGGGCAGGATGGCACGACGGGCCTGCACGAGCGACTTGCGCAGTGCGAATGTGTGCCGCTGCAACTCGTTGGCGATGCGCGGGCTCTCGTCGAAGAGTTCGTCCTCCACCATCTCGATCTCGTCGTCGAGCGACTCGACGGCCTCGAAGTATCCATCGACGATCACGTCCAGCAGCCCGTGGATCAGCGCGCGCGGACCGTACTTGATCAGGTCGCCGTTGTCGTCCCAGCGACGCACTACTTCTTCGATGTCGAAGGTCGGGTCCAGCCGTACGGTCACGAAGCCGCGCGGCAGGCTGAAGGCCGACACACGTCCGATCGTGAACTCGGTGCTCGCGCGGTTGTGCTTCACCGCGTACGCCGTCATGGAGAGGTGCGTCGCGTATCGAGTCGCCTTGGGTCGTTCGTGTTCGGCGACGGCGTCCTCGATCGCGTGCCGGTCGAGTCCGAGTTCCTCACCGAGCTGCATGAGGTCGTGCTCGTCCGGTCCGCAGATGTCCGCCCAGACAAGGCAGTCTGGTTCCTCCAGGTAGTCGGATACCTGCTCCAGGGGGAAGTTCTCTGCCTCGAGTGTCCCGTTTCGCCACACTCTCGTTCGCACGCCTTGCGTCGACATGGCACCAGTGTCCCGTGGCGGACGAAGATCTCACGTACTGACGCGTAAGTTTCGAGCGGTGAAGTGGACCGCCGCGCGGATGCCGGATCTGACCGCGCGCACTGCCGTCGTCACCGGTGCCAACTCAGGCATCGGTTGGTTCACTGCGCGCGATCTCGCCGCTCACGGTGCCCGGGTCGTCCTCGCCTGCCGCGACGTCGAGGCGGGCAAGCTCGCCGCTGATCGCGTTCGCTCGTCCGTTGCCTCCGCCGAGTTGGACGTCGCCCACCTCGACCTGGCTTCGATGGCATCCGTGCGGGCGTTTGGTGACCAATGGATCGGACCGCTCGACCTGCTCGTGAACAACGCGGGGGTGATGGCACCGCCGAAGAAGGTGGTGACCGAGGACGGCTTCGAGTTGCAGTTCGGAACGAATTATCTCGGGCACTTCGTCCTGACCGGTCTGCTGCTGCCTGCATTGCTCGCATCGAGTTCGCCCAGGGTCGTGACGGTCGCGTCGATCGCGCACCACGGCGGCTCCGAGGAGGTGATCGACGCCAACAGAGGCCTTGACTACCACCCGCAACGCACTTACTCGAACTCGAAGCTCGCGAACCTGCTGTTCGCGCTGGAACTCCAACGGCAGTCGAGCGCGCGGGGCCTTGCGTTGGTGTCGGTTGCGGCTCACCCCGGTGTGTCGGCCACCGGACTGGTCGGTGATCCGCAGGGGATGGGCGCCAGCCGTTTCATGCGAACGGTCGCGCCGGCGTTCCTCAGGGTGTTCACGCAGTCGGCCGCGGCCGGTTCCCGCCCGACCCTGTACGCAGCCACCGAGGCGGCGCCGGGCTCGTACACCGGGCCGCAGCGCTTCGGTGAGACTCGTGGCCGGATCGGCCCGGCGCGGATGTCCACCTTTGCCCAGGACGAGAAGCTGGCGCGCAGGTTGTGGCAGGCCAGCGAGGACCTGACCGGTTTCCACTACCCGTGGCCGTGACCCGTGCTTGCCTCGGGGTCTCGGCCGACTCCGACGCGCTGGACCCGGCAGTCGGGGCGACGAGCACTGAATAGACTCACCGCATGCAGCCGGACGTCGTACTGGTCGTGGACTACGGGGCGCAGTACGCCCAGCTGATCGCCCGCCGGGTGCGCGAGGCGCACGTGTACTCCGAGATCGTTGCCCACACCACGCCGGTGTCCGAGCTGGTGGCCCGGCGGCCGAAGGCGATCATCTTGTCCGGAGGGCCGGCAAGCGTCTACGCCGAGGGCGCGCCGCAGACCGATCCCGGCCTGTTCGCGACGGGCATTCCCGTGTTCGGCATCTGCTACGGATTCCAGGCCATGACGCAAGCTCTTGGTGGCGAGGTGTCGCACACCGGGCGTTCGGAGTTCGGGCGGACGACACTCGCGGTCGGTGATCCTGGCGTGCTGCTGCGTGGATTGCCGTCGGTTCAACAGGTGTGGATGAGCCATGGCGACGCGGTGACCACGCCTCCGCCGGGCTTCTCCGTGTCGGCGTCCACCTCGGGTGCACCGGTTGCGGCGTTCGAAGACGTCACGCGGCGGTTCGCGGGCGTGCAGTTTCACCCCGAGGTGCTGCACTCCGAGCATGGTCAGGCCATCCTGCGCCACTTCCTCTACGACATCGCAGGCGCGCGCCCGACCTGGACGGAAGCGAGCATCATCGACGAGCAGGTCGCCGCCATCCGCTCTCAGGTCGGCGGCAAGCGCGCGATCTGCGGTCTGTCCGGCGGGGTGGACTCCGCGGTCGCCGCGGCGTTGGTACAGCGAGCGGTCGGCGATCAACTCACCTGCGTGTTCGTCGATCACGGCCTGCTTCGGGCGGGCGAGGCCGAGCAGGTGGAGCGCGACTTCGTCGCGGCAACGGGCGTGCGGCTGAAGGTCGTCGAGGCTGCCGATCGGTTCCTCTCCGCGCTCGCCGGTGTCA
>Ga0208079_1001815_pt1 | contig 10833 bp, 8 predicted proteins | sample NGESurdeep092012_5_FD_184474 | JGI IMG/M metagenome (GOLD analysis project Ga0208079, IMG submission 184474) | Arctic peat soil microbial communities from Barrow, Alaska - NGEE Surface sample 210-2 deep-092012 (SPAdes) | ecosystem: Environmental > Terrestrial > Soil > Wetlands > Peat ... | reverse complement strand
GGTAGCCGATGGCGGACCGGCGCCGTATTGCGCTCCCGGCCATCACTGCAACAACGGCCAGTTGCTGCCGCAGGTAGCCGATGGCGGACCGGCGCCGTATTGCGCTCCCGGCCATCACTGCAACAACGGCCAGTTGCTGCCGCAGGTAGCCGATGGCGGACCGGCGCCATATTGCGCTCCCGGCCATCACTGCAACAACGGCCAGGAAAGGCTGCTGATGGCGCTATAGGAAAACCTACCAGAGAGGAAAAAGCAATCCGGAGCCAGCCTCAGGCGAGCATGGTCCTTTGGCCTCCTGAAACGGTGCTTGTGTTGCGCCAATTTCGGAGCTATGCTTAAGAAGCGCCATGCATCTACGCCCGCTCGATTACGTCCTCTGGTGCGCAAGCCCCCTCATGCAGTTAGGGGTGTTGGCGGCGATGTACAGGCGTGGACTGCATCGCGATTATCCTTACTTCTTCAACTATACCGTCCTGCAAGTCCTAAGCGAGCCAGTCCTCTTTGTGATCCAGAGGCATTCGTACTCAATGTACTACTGGGGCTACTATGTTTCGGCAGCACTCAGCGCTCTGGTTTCGTTTGCTGTTCTTCAGGAGATCTTCCACGACGCATTTCGTCCCTACGAGGCCTTGCGAGATCTGAGTGTGATCCTATTTCGCTGGTCGGCCCTGGTGGTGCTTTTGGTCGGGGTGATGTGGGCTATCTCGGCCGCGCACTCGAGCCAGGTTGACGCGATTACCGATGGGATTCTTCTCGTAGAACGTAGCGTCCGTTTAATGCAGTGCGGATTGGTGTTTTTCCTTCTGCTTTTCAGCGAATACCTTGGCATCTCGCGACGCCACGTTCTGTTTGGTATCGCGTTGGGTTTCGGTATTTTCGCCTCCGTCAGCATGCTGGTTGCGGCGGCCGTGGCGCACGGGACATTTGTGCATGTGTCAGTTTTGCGCCAGATCAACAGTGCTGCGTACAACGTCGCTGTCATAATTTGGCTAGGCTACACCGCTCTGGCGCCCGCTGGTAGTAGGGTTGCTCTCGCCTCCGCTCGGCCGAAGGACTGGAATTACGCGCTGGAGGATGCCAGAGTTCAGCCCGCAGCGGATAGCCTCCTGGACACGATGGATCGTACGGTTGAGCGTCTGCTCTATCCTCGCGAAGAAGTCAAGGCCAGCGTTGCCGCCGCTAATGGATCTTTGAGCCACTAGCCTGCGGCGTCTCCAAGTCCCCAGCGCTCTGCAGCGAGCGTGTCTTTCTTGATCCGGCTAAATCGGTGTTTTGGTTTTGCGCGGTGGATTGAAGAACGGCAGGGAACGGACGGTGGCTGACACCTTGTGCCGAACCGCTTCCACGGTCATTTCCATTAGCACTCTCGTGCCCGGCATTGCGCAATGAGGCTCCAGGCTGGCCAAGGCAATCAGCTGTTTCAATAACGGCGACCACGTAGTCGAGGTCGCCTTCCCGACCTGATCGCGCCCCTTGTACACGGGTACATGTACGCGCGAAGCGGTAGCGGGCGTCTGCGGCGCCAGTCCCGTCCGGTCGAATAGCGTTTCGACTTCGTTCCAGTCGATTTCCAGCCCCATCAAAAGTCGCCGAGGGCCGGTCTGCTTTTCTTCCAGAAGCGCTTGCCGGCCGATGAAATTTTCTTTCTCGTAGTGGACGAGCTTGCCCAGGCCGACTTCGGCGGGAGTGTATTTTTGCGATGCGATCAGCGCTTTCTTGCTGCTGACATAATCCACGTCGGCGAGGATCAGCCCGGCTTCGATTCGGGCGACATCGAGAGCCAGCATGCCCGTGGGATGTATATCGAATCCCCGGCCTGTCTCCATCAGCGCGTCCCACACCTTGACTGCGTCTTGCCACGAGATCCAAATCTCATACCCCAGATCGCCGGTGTAACCCGTGCGCGATATGTCCACCGGCACGCCACCGATCCTGCCGCTGGTCTTGCGGAAGTACTTGAGGTTTTCGATGTCGGCTTCAGCTACGCTCTTCAGCAGCTTTCCTGAAGTCGGTCCTTGCAACGCGAGGGCCGCGACCTTTTCCGTGACGTCTTCGACTTGGACGTCCAGTCCGATGGCGTTCTGGCGGAACCAGCGCAGGTTGGGGTCGGCAGCGGTCCAGCGATAGAGGTTCTCCTCCAACCGCGTAATGGTGCCATCGTCGATGATCTTGCCTTCTTCGTCGCACCAGCAGCAGTAGATCACCTGGTCGACGGCGACCTTATTGATGTCGCGTGCGATCACGCGATTCACCAAGCGGCTGGCGTCGCGTCCAGCGACCATGTACTTGAACAGCGGAGTCACGTCGATAAGAGCGGCGGCATTGCGAATAGCGTTGTACTCGTGCTCGTGATGGGTCTCGTAGACGCTGACCGCATAGAATCCCGACCACTCGCGGTAGTTCAGGCTTTGGCAGAGAGGGAAGGTTCGTTCGTGGACTGCCGTTCCTATAGGCACGTGATTCCTCCCTCGCTTCGACGTGCGCGGATTATAGCTACCGCGAGCGCGGCGCGGCAAGGCTGACAGGCTGACAGGACGATTGAGTGGACGTGATGAAGCGCAGCAGACTGCGGCGCTGCTTCCGTCAACGCCCGCCGCTAACGACAAATCCGCCGCCAGCCTTTAGAATGAGGCGCACCGCACAAATCGCGATGCATCGGAGTCCCCCATTACGCGCGGTTTTACGCCTAATGGGGTGGTGAAAACTTGTACAAGGAAACCATGGGCCCGAAGGATACAGGAAAATACGATGCTATCGTGATGGGCGGCGGTCACAACGGCTTGGTGAACGCCGCGTATCTTGCGCGAGCAGGGGAAGAAGGTTTTAGTGCTGGAGCGCCGTCACGTCCTCGGCGGCGCCGCGGTCACGGAAGAGATCTTCCCCGGCTTCAAGTTCTCGGTCTGCTCGTATGTCGTTTCCCTGCTGCGTCCTGAAATCATCCGCGACCTCGATCTTCCCCGGCATGGTCTCGAGATCCTTCCCCTGGACGGCACCTTCACGCCGATGCTGAACGGCGACCACTTGTGGCGCGTGAACGATCACGGTCAGACCATGCGCGAGCTCCGGCGTCACTCCAAGTTCGACGCCGAGGCCTACGAGGAATTTGGCAAGGCCATGTTGCAGATGTGCCGCTTCGTAAAGCCGATTCTCGCAATGGTGCCACCCGATCCGACCACGCTGAACCCCAAGGACCTGTTCAAGCTGCTTTTTCTTGGCCGCCGCTTCAAGGACCTGAGCGGCGAAGACAAGTACAACCAGGTGCAGCTCATGACCATGAGCGCCATCGACTTTCTCGACCAGTGGTTCGAAACCGATGTGCTGAAGGCGACGATGTCGGCTTCGGGAATCATCGGCACCTTTCTTGGAGTGCGCTCGCCGGGGACGGCCTACGTGCTGCTGCACCACTACATGGGCGAGATTGACGGCGCGTTTCGCGCCTGGGGTTTCGCTCGCGGCGGGACGGGAGCCATCTCCAACGCGATCGCCGATGCGGCGCGCGAGCTTGGAGTCGAGATCAAGACGCAGACCGCAATCGCGCAGATCCTGGTCCGCGATGGCAAAGCGGTCGGAGTCGCGACGACAAGTGGTGACGAGTACTACGCTTCCGTCATCTCGTCGAGCGTTGATCCCAATCTCACGTTTTTGAAGATGGTCGAGCCCAAGCACCTGAGCGACGAATTTCGCCACGAGGTGAAGCGCTATAAGTACCGTGGCTCGTCGGGCAAGGTGAATCTTGCGCTCGATGGTCTGCCTGACTTCACATGCCTGCCGGGCGAAGGACATCATCTGCGCGGTGCCATCTCCATCTCCCCCAGCGTGGACTACATGGAGCGCGCCTACGACGACGCCAAATACGGCAACTACTCGCGGCGGCCGTACATTGACGTGGTCATCCCCAGCCTCACCGATCCTTCGGTCGCGCCTCCGGGTAAGCACGTGATGTCGTGTTTTGTGCAGTACGCACCCTACAAGTTGAAAGAGGGCACGTGGGACGAGAAGCGCGAGGCCTTTGGCGACAATGTCATCGACACAATTGCCGAGTTTGCGCCCAATCTGAAGAACATCATTGTAGGCCGACAGGTGGTGACGCCCTTAGACCTTGAGCGCGAATTCGGGCTGACCGAGGGAAATATTTTTCAGGGCGAACTCTCTCTGGAGCAATTGTTCTTCCTGCGTCCGGTACCGGGTTTTGCGCAGTACAAGTCGCCCATCAAGAACCTTTGGATGTGCGGCTCGGCCACGCATCCGGGCGGCGGCATCATGGGCGCACCGGGCCGGTTGGCGGCGCTGGAAATCCTGAAGCACGCGAAAGGGAAAAACTAGCGATGGCGCAGACGCGCGACGTCGTCGTCCTCGGCGCTGGGCACAACGGGCTGGTCACGGCGTTCTATCTTGCCAAGGCCGGACTTAAGCCGCTCATTCTGGAGCGTAGGCCAACGGTCGGCGGCTGCGCCATCACTGAGGAATTCCATCCCGGCTTCCGCTGCTCCCGGCTGGCCCACAGTGCCGGACCGATGAGGTCTGACATTGTGAGAGATATGAACTTGGTGAAACATGGGCTGAAGACTTACATCCCGGAGGTGCGAGTGCTGTCGCTATCGGGCGACGGTAAGCCGCTCGTTCTGTATAGCGATGCCGGCAAGTCGCAGCAGGAGATCGCCAGGTTTTCGCAGAAAGACGCCACGAATTACGTTGAATTTCAGAAACCCCTGGCCCATATCGGAGAAGTTGCCAATCTCCTGATGACGATGACGCCGCCTGACCTGGAAGATCCGGCAGCAGGTAATTTGTGGGAACTGATAAAGGCTGGCCGCAAGGTACGTGGCCTGGGCGAGAAGGACCTCTATCGCATGATGCGATGGGGCCCAATGGCCGTGGCCGATCTGGTCGCCGAGTGGTTTGACACTGAATTATTGCGCGGCACCATCGCCGCGCAGGGAATCTTCGGAACGTTTCTCGGCCCGTGGTCCGCAGGCTCCAGTGCAACATTGCTTTTGCGCTGCGCGTCGAATGGAAACCCGGCAGGCTCTGGGTCCTACATTGTGGGAGGGTTGGGCGCGCTCACTGCAGCGATGGCTACGGCGGCGAAAGAAGCCGGCGCTGAGATTCGGACATCCTGCGAAGTAGCAAGCATCAAGGTGAAGGACGGATCTGCCGCCGGGGTCGTTCTCGCCAACGGTGACGAGATCGATGCCCACACAGTCGTCTCCAACTGCGATCCGAAACGCACCCTGCTCGGGCTTGTCGATCCTCAGTATCTGAAGCCGAGCTTCCTGCAAAAGCTCCAGCATTACCGGGTGAACGGGACCGTCGCCAAGGTGAACCTTGCACTCGGTGGCTTGCCGAAATTCAAAGGTGCGAACGGTAATGCGGCCGTTTTGTCCGGCAGAATCCAGGTCTCGCCTGACATCGACTACCTTGAGCACGCTTTTGATGCCTCGAAGTACGGGGAGTTTTCGCAGCATCCCTACCTGGAGGCGACCATTCCCACATTGTGGGACCAGTCGCTCGCGCCGGCGGGGAAGCATGTAATGTCCATCTACATGCAATACGCGCCGTACAAGCTGCGCAATGCCGACTGGGACTCGCAACGCGATGCTCTGGGCGACGTGGTGGTGAACACCCTCGCAGAATACGCCCCCGATCTGCCCGGGCTAGTCGAAGCCGGCGAGGTGATCACGCCCAAGGACCTGGAGCAAACCTACGGCCTGACCGGCGGACACATCTTCCACGGCGAGTTGGCGCTCGATCAGTTGTTCACCATGCGGCCGCTGCTCAACTGGGCGCAGTATCGCACGCCGATCAAGAACCTATATTTATGCGGGTCGGGCACGCATCCTGGGATTGGCTTGACAGGCGGATCGGGCGCAAACGCTGCTAGAGAGATTCTTAAAGATTTGCGCAAGTGAACTGATTCTTATCTGAATTGTCATCACGAGCGGAGCGAGGGATCTGCTCTTTGCGGCTATTGTCGAACAGCAGATTCCTCGCGCCCAACGGCGGGGTGCTCGTAATGACAATCGATAGTGGAGCGAAACGCCTACCGTATCCCGGTCGTGTTCTCTAACCCACGTTTCAAGTCCGCCGCCAGCAGTCGATGGAAAAGATGCTCGCCGGCCTCCCGCCGCACCGATAAACGTCCTGCGCCGTAGGCCCGGGAGTGCAAGCCGCGCTGCACCGCTTCGCAAATGCCCACGTCCTCGTCATTCACCCGCTCGCCGACGGCGATGCTCTGCCGGTTCCGCTCGGCGGCAGAGTCGCTGACGTCGTCGAAGTAGAAATCGAAAATGACCTTGCAGCGATCGACGCCATCGGGCAGCACCAGGTTGGTATCCATGTAGCCCTGGTAGAGATTGATCATGAAGTTGGGATACTGCCAGAAGTACCGCGCTCGGTCGCCAGTGCGGGTTGCCGAGGTGGCCGCGTCTTCGTTCGATGCGACCATCGGACTCGATTGCAGGCAGTAGCGGTCTTCGTTCTCGATGGTGTACTGCTTGTAATCGAGTATGCTGTTCAGTGCCTTATGCAAGTGCGGCACGTGGTAGCCGCCGTCGAGATAGTTATCCACGAACACCTTCCAGTTGCAGTTCATGCTGTACGACCGGCGCTCGAAGAAGTGGACCAAGCCGAAATCGAGCGGAGCAACTCGCTGCACCAGCCTGCCCAGGAAATCCGCCAGGGGCGCGGCTTTCGGGTCAAGGTTCACGAAGACGAACTGCTCCCAGGTTTCCCACGCGCACGGGGAGCAGTCCATTCTGCGCACGATCAAACGAGCAGACGCCTTCAAACTCCGGCGCGCCTTTCAGCGAGCCATCAAGACCGTAGCTCCAGCCGTGATAGGGACAGCGAAAGATGCTCGCCGTACCTTGCTCCTCGGTCACGACCGCAGCGGCGTGGTGACGGCAGACGTTGTAGAACGCACGCAACTGTTGGTCGTTGCCGCGCACGATGACAAGCGGTTCGCCGACAAGATCGGTGGTGACGTACTGGCCCGGATGCTGCACCTGGTCCGCTCGCGCCACCATCTGCCACGTGCGCCCAAATACGTTCTGGCGCTCCAGTTCGGCGACGCGCCCGTCCACGTACCACGAAGCCGGAATGGTGTAGGCGTGATCGAGCGGGCTCCGGTCGTTGTAGGACGCGAGGATGTCGTGCAGCGAAAAGTCCATCTACAAAGGCTCCGAATCGATTTCGAAGGGCGTTACCCCAGCGGCTAAAGCCGAGCGTAACTTGCACAGTTTACGGCAGGCCTGAAGGCGTGCCCCTTCAAAGCAGCGCTGCTGAACTGGTTTTTCGAGATCATAGCAGGGGACCGCGCAACAAAAGAGTTGACGGCCAGCCGCCGTCGTGTTTCCTTGTCCCCATGCGTTTCCCAGCAGAGTCTCTGGAAGTTGTGCAGGCCACGCCGGCCGATGTCGGCGAAGTGGCGCCGCTTTTCGATGCCTATCGGCAGTTCTACAAGAAGCCTCCCGACTTGGAAGCGGCGCGCCGCTTTCTATTCGCACGATTGAGCAAAGGCGAATCGGTGCTGTTCCTCGCTCGTCACGACGCGCGAACGGTCGGCTTTGTGCATCTCTATCCCGTGTTCTCGTCGGTGAACTTGACGCGACAATGGATCCTCAACGACCTGTACGTGGTTGCAGAGGCCCGCAAGCTTGGCGTGGGACGCGCCCTGATGAAGCGCGCTCATCAACTGGCCGAGGACACGCAGGCCGACGGCCTAACCTTGGAGACCGCGATCGACAATTACGCCTCGCAAAAGTTGTACGAAAGTTTGGGCTGGAAGCGCGATGAGGAATTCTACCGATATTGTTTGCCACTGTGACAGCCGGAATTTCATGCACTAGCCAGCAATGAAGATCGACCCGAGAGCCAATCGACCAGCCGCCGAGCGTGACACTTCCCCGCAACCCAAGCGGGTCCTAGGTTTCCGCGACCTGGTGATGTTCTACGTGGTCGCCACGCTGAGCCTGCGCTGGATTGCGGTGGCGGCCAGCGCGGGACCGAGCACGGTGGTGATCTGGCTGATCGGCCTGGCAACCATCTTCATCCCGCTGGCATTGTGCGTACTCGAACTCTCCTCGCGCTATCCCCAGGAAGGCGGTATGTATGTGTGGAGCAAGCGGGCCTTCGGCGACTTCGCCGGCTTTCTGACCGGATGGATCTACTGGACCAGCAACCTGCCATATTTCCCCGCAGTGCTTTACTTCGCGGCCAGCAATGCTCTTTATGTCGGCGGCAGTAAATGGAAAGGGCTGCAAAGCAATGCCGGATTCTTCGTGGCATTCTCGCTGCTTGGGCTGGGACTGGCTTTGGCGCTGAACATCGTCGGCCTCGACATTGGCAAGTGGCTGAGCAACCTTGGAGCGATCGGGACGTGGCTGCCGATCGGCCTGCTTTGCGTCGTGGGAGTTTTGGCGTGGATGAAGTTCGGCTCGGCGACCAGCTTCTCCGCTACGTCGATGAAGCCTTCGTTCCAGTGGGGAACGATCGGCGTCTGGTCCACCGTGCTTTATGCATTCAGCGGTGCGGAGTCGGCTTCCTTCATGGGCGGCGAGATCAAGAATGCGCGACGCACCATTCCGCGCGCTCTCCTCGTCGCTGGAGTTTTTATCACTGCGGGCTACATGCTGGGAACGGTGGCGATTTTGGTCGTGTTGCCGCACAGTCAACTGAACAGTCTTGAAGGGATCATGCAAGCCATTTCCAGCAGCGCCGAGCGCGTCGGCTGGAGTGGCTTGGGACCGGCGGTAGCGCTGCTGATCTGCATCTCCAATCTCGGCGGAGTGGGCGCTTACCTAGCGGCGCTGTCGCGCATTCCGTTCGTCGCAGGCATTGATCGCTTCCTGCCACCGGCATTCGGCCGCATCCACCCGAAATGGGGGACGCCCTACGTTTCGCTGATCGTGCAGTCGCTCTGCTGTGTGCTCTTCATCGTGCTGGGGCAATTCGGCAGTACCGTCCACGGCGCCTACCAGGTGCTGGTGAGCATGACGATCATCACCAACTTCGTGCCGTATCTATTCATGTTCGCGGCGATGATTCGCCTGCAACGTGAGCCGGTCGAGGTGGGGGTAGTCCGAGTTCCGGGCGGAAAACCAGTTGCGATTGCGCTGGCGACTGTAGGCTTCGTGACCACCTGCGCGGTCATTCTGGGCTCGATGGTTCCCGATGCGAGCGAGCCCAACAAGGCGCTGGCGGTGGGGAAGATCATTGCGCTCAGCGCTGTGCTGCTGGGCGGAGGCGTGGTGTTGTACTGGCTGGGGAAACGAACGGCGAGGGTGAGCTAGCGCGGATTGAGGATTTGACTGTCCCGGGTGCAGCACGTCTTAGCCGTACATAAAAGCAAGCCTGAGCATTGCATGAAATCGTAGATGGGGTTCAGCTCTGCAATATCGCGCCTTAGCACGGTCAATCAAATTCGTAGGATTTACGAACCCAGTCTAGGTTTCCGAGTTGTCCTTTGGGCTGCCGCGCTTGCTCCAGTGAGCAGAGCGTGTGCCATCCGGGTTGCGAACTTTCGAGAGTTCCCACACCCGCCGGAAGCGCGTCGATCGCTCCGTTCCAAACACATCCTCATATCGGACAAACCCGCGAAAGTGAATAAACTTCTTGCCCGCGTCAATCGCGTCGATGTCCGGCTGTTCCAAGTCCATCTTGGGAAATATGCCTTGAACGACCGCTTCAACCACTCTGTTATTGGGACCGATCACCGGTGGAATGCTCATTGCCGGCCACCACTTCGCATCATCCGGCGGTTCCAGTGAATCCATGATTTCAGCCCGGGCGCACGAGCTCGCAATGTAGGCCTCCGTCGCGCCATAAAGCGTGACTTTGTACTTCAGGTTCGCTGGGCCGGGTTGCAGCGGCCACTCTAGGGGCATCACTTCCACGCGAAGGTGTGCTCGTTCGCGGCTGACGAACATTTCTATGTTCTGCCTCGCCGTTTCTGCACTCTTCTCGGCAAGAGCAACCGACTTCTCCAGAATGCCCGTCTGGCGCTCCATTTGGATTGCCTGGCGCTCGATGGCTCGCAAATTCCCCCACAACAAAAAGACCTGAAGTCCACCGATGGCGGCCAGGAAAAAGGTGAAGAGCCAGTAAGCGCGGTCGCTCCAATCTTTGGCGATCGACAGGGGAGGAAGGTCGCTCACCTTAACGGTCTGGGTGGGCTCGCCAGCTCTGTTCCCGCTGGTATCGGCGGTCTGGCTCTTGCTGGTGCTCTCGAAAGAAGGCGCGGCGCTTTGAGCAACTAGGGTTTCGCCGCGATTGGTGCGTGTCCCGCTGTTCTGATCTCGGTACGTTGCACTTATCTTCTGAACGGGATCGCCTGGCTGAACGGAATCGCCGGGAGCGGCAGGTGCTTTCCCGGTGGATGCCGAGGAGACTTGCAGGGCGAAAGACAGCAGGGTAAATGCCAGAAGGTTCATGCGCAACAGATTGTAAAGCAAGAATGGGGGAAACGAGCAGTCATCTGAATCTTCAGTTCGTCACACTGAGGAGAATTCGGTCCGCCTGTGCCACCGAATTCCCGGCTCGATTCACGGCGGTATAATCTTCTCTGGGGGATTCCGAAGCCATGAGTGCAACTAACGGCAGCAACGGCAATGACACGGGATCGGTGAAGCCGCGGACCGAATGGATCACGAAGCGCCGCGAAGAGGCTGCGCGTACTGGCGACACCAACATGTCGCAGATGCATTTTGCGCGCAAAGGCCTGCTCACCGAAGAAATGCTTTTTGTCGCCGAACGCGAGCAGGTTGCGCCCGAACTCATCCGCGACGAAGTTGCTGCCGGGCGCATGATCATTCCCGCCAACGTCAACCATCCTGA
>Ga0208079_1001813_pt1 | contig 10850 bp, 8 predicted proteins | sample NGESurdeep092012_5_FD_184474 | JGI IMG/M metagenome (GOLD analysis project Ga0208079, IMG submission 184474) | Arctic peat soil microbial communities from Barrow, Alaska - NGEE Surface sample 210-2 deep-092012 (SPAdes) | ecosystem: Environmental > Terrestrial > Soil > Wetlands > Peat ... | reverse complement strand
CACGGCCGACGACCAGGACATCATCACGGCTGCGGTCATCACCCAAACCGCGGTGGAGGCGTTCCCCACGCTTCGTCCGCACACCCTGGCGATCGGCAGCTACTGCGTGGTGGGTGACCACATTGAGCGGGTCAACCGGTTGGAACTCGACGTGGCCGGTGAGCGGACCGAGGTGCCGGCACTGGTCGGTCAACACCGGCCGGACCTGCTGCTGGTCAACGACGACGACCTGGCGTACGCCAAAATCCGCCTGGACGAGCGATCGACGGCCACAATCCTCGCCCACCCGCGCGGGTTGACCGATAGCTTGCCCCGCGCTCTGGTGCTGGGCGCGGCGTGGGACATGACCCGCGACGCAGAGATGTCGGCACGCGACTTCTGCGACCTGGTGCTGAACACACTGCCGGGCGAGACGGACTCAACGCTCCTGCGGGTGCTGTTGAACCAGCTGCAGACCGCCGCCAGGCTGTATGTCGCCCCAGCTCACCGCGACGCGACTCTGGCCTCGACAACGGCGCACCTGCGCGAGCTGGCCACATCGGCCGTGCCGGGCAGCGACGCGCAGCTCCAGCTGGTCAGCGCCTTCGCCGGCTACGCCCGCCGCGATGAAGATGCGGTCTGGGTCCGCGGACTGCTGGAGGGGACCGCCGTGCTGGACGGTCTGGCGATCGACACCGAGATGCGCTGGACCCTGCTCACCAGCCTGGCCACCGCCGGCCATGCAGCCGAGAGCGAGATAGAGCACGAGCGCCAGCAGGACAACACCGCGACAGGTCGCGAGCGCGCCGCCCGGGCACTGGCGAGCATCCCCACGGCCGAGGCCAAGGCCAAGGCCTGGCACAAGGTCATCGAGGAGGAGGGCCTGCCCAACCAGACGGTCGAGGCCATCGCTCAGGGGTTCGTCAAGGTGCACGACACCGCGTTGCTCTCGCCCTACGTCAAGAAGTACCACGCGATGTTGACGACGCTGTGGGCCGCACGCACCCACGCGATCGCCGAGTCAGTGGTCGTGGGCTTCTATCCGCTTGCCCTGGCCAACAGTGAGCGGGCTCTGTCCAACATTGAGCTGGCTGACGCATCCCAGGGCTGGCTCGACGCGAATCCTGACGCGACCGCGGCGCTGCGACGTGTCGTGTCGGAGAACCGCGACGGGGTGACGCGGGCTCTGGCAGCTCAGCAGCGAGACGGAGCCTGACGGCACACGGCACCACGGCGACGGATCGTGAGGGTTAAGGCCCCACGATCCGTCACCTCAGCTCAGCAGCTGTGAGCAGTGGCGGTCAGCGCTGGGCGACACAGCGGGCGAGGCGGCGGGCCCAGCGTGAGGTCATCAGATCCTCCAGCAGCACCGGCTTGCCGTCCGCTCCGGCCAACGGCAACCGCCAGTTGGGATACTCCTCATCGGTACCCGGCTGGTTCATCGCCCGATGATCACCGGTCAGGTCCGGAACGGCAACTCCGAGCAGCTTGGCCGGCGTCCACGACAGGAACCGGTGCAGAGCCTCGACCACATCCGCCCCAGAGGCGCCCGGCCGCAACAGGCCCCGCTGGACCAGCATGTCAAGGACCTCGCGCTGAGCCGCCTCGTCGAGCGTGCGCTCCTGTTCGACGGGACGGGTAAGCAGGCCAAGGTCATGACGCAGGACGATGTGCTCACCGGCCAGATAGCCGGCGGTCGGCGGCAGGTCATGGGTGGTCACGGTCGCCAAACACAGCTCGCGATAAGCCTCGGCAGGCAGCGGTCTGCCCTCGGCGTCCTTCTCGAACCACAGGATCGACGTGCCGAGGATGCCACGCTCACGCAAGTAGTCACGGACCCATGGCTCAACCACGCCGAGGTCCTCACCGACCACCAGCGCGCCCGCCCGATGGGCCTCCAGCGCCAGGATGCCGATCAGGGCCTCGTGGTCATAGCGGACGTAGGTGCCCTCACTGGCTGACAGGCCCTCCGGGACCCACCACAGCCGGAAGAGGCCAATGACATGGTCGATCCTGATGCCACCGGCATGGCGCAGGACGGTGCGCAACATGTCCCGGTATGGCACATAGCCGAGCTCCGCGAGCCGGTCCGGCCGCCACGGTGGCTGGCTCCAGTCCTGGCCGAGCTGGTTGTACTGGTCCGGCGGGGCACCAACCGTGACCCGGCGCGCAAGGGCATCGGCAAGCCCCCAGGCGTCGGCGCCTTCGGGATGGACGCCCACCGCGAGGTCATGAATGACCCCGATCGACATCCCGGCTTCCTTGGCCTGCCGCTGAACGGTCGCGAGCTGCTCATCGACGATCCACTGCAGCCAGCGATAGAACTCCACCTCATCGCCGATCTCGTCGCGCAACGCCTCGACGGCCGGGCTGCGTGGATCCTGCAGGTCGGCGGGCCAGTCACCCCATGGCAGCCCGTGCTCCTCGGCCAGCGCACACCACGTGGCGAAGTCGAGCAGGCCCTGACCTTCCCGGTCGCAGAATGCGGTGAAGGCCCGCTCGCGACGCGATGACCGCGGCTGGCTAAACACGGTGCGCAACGCCGCGACCTTGGCCGACCAGACAGCGTCACGGTCGATCGTGTCGGCCTCGTTCAGCGTCCGCGCATCATCCGCGTGCCACTCCAGCAGCTGCCGTTCTGCCGAGGACATGTAGCCCATCTCCGGGATGTCCTCGACCCGGATGTAGATCGGGTTGACGAAGCGCCGCGACGTGGGCAGATATGGCGAGGGCTCCATCGGAGCCACCGGCTCGGCCGCATGCAGCGGGTTCACCAGGACGAAGTCGGCGCTCAGGTCGGCCGCGGCCCAAGCCATCATGTCGGCGAGGTCAGCGAGGTCCCCAAGACCCCAGGACTGACGGGACCGGACGGAATACAGCTGGCTCAGCAACCCCCAGGCACGTTGTTGCCGCAGCGCGGGTGGCAGGACCATGACCGCGGGTGAGACGACGAGCGGAGACGAGAAGCTGTCCTCACCGATCCGAGCATTGACGGTGTGCCAGCCCAGCGGTAGATCGCCGGGAGCCTCAAAGGTCGCCTCCCCGATCAGCTGGTCGTCGATGGTCCGGGGACTGATGTAGTTGTCGACCTGGCGGAGCTCGCGGCGCGTTCCATCCTCGAGAACCGTCCACACCCGGACCTCCTCGCCGTCGGGCAGATGCACGGGCACCCACCTGCTCGAGCCTTGGCGGCATACGACAATCGAGGGCAGAGTCCGACGCCAGGCTCGGTCTGCAACACCGGCAAGGGATCTCGCGACGGCGCCGTCGTCGGACGTGTCGACGCCGAGAGCCTGTAGGACCGCCGAGATCGTCTGCGCGCTCACGATGACCTGGTTGCCCTGCCAGTCCCAGTACTCGGTGGCGACCCCGGACGCGCGGGCAAGCTCGGTGAGTGCGGGCGAAGGTTCGGAACTCGGCACGTCATCTCTTTCGGAAGGCAGCGTTCGGTACCCTGCGAGTGTTTCACGTGTGGCGGTGCATGGCATGCGCCCCACCATTGGCGAAGATGGCTGATATGGCGTTTTCTCCCCTCACCGCTGGCCCGCACCCCGTGCTGTCAGTGCCTTTACTGCCGCCGCAGCCCTCGCGGGGCACTCTGGAAGAACTGAGCAACAACGCGGTGGCGCAGTGGTGATGGCTGATCGGTCCTTTCCTGACGATCATCAGCGTTCTGGTGGGGGCAGTGGTGCTTCGCTGGGTGCTGCACCGCGCCATCGACCGGGTCGCCGACGGCGCTTTGACCCGAGCGGCAGCCCACGCGAGCCAGACTCGGCGCCGGGCGTCCCGCGTCCTGTCCCAGGCCACCGGTCTGGACGAGGCGCGAAGGACCCAATGCGCCGCAACCATGGGCTCAATCCTGAAGAGCACGTCGACCTTCGTCATCTTCGCGATTGCGCTGCTGACGATCATGGCGACCCTCAGCCTGTCACTGGGACCGCTCCTGGCATCGGCTGGTGTGGGTGGGATCGCGCTCGCGTTTGGCGCACAGACTCTGGTCAAGGACGTCCTGTCCGGCATCTTCATGATCCTCAAGGACCAGTACGGCGTGGGCGATGTCATCGACACGGGCGAGGCGATCGGCACCGTTGAGGAGGTCACACTGCGCGTCACAAGAGTGCGAGACGCCAGCGAAGTCGTCTGGTACATCCGCGACGGCGAGATCGTCAAGATCGGCAACCGGTCCTTGGGATGGTCGACCGCGGTCGTGGACATCCAGGTCAGCTGCACCGAGAGCCTGGACACCGTTCTGCCGCTGGTCCGCGAGGTCGCCCATGAGCTGGATCGCGCGCCGGAGTGGACAACACACCTGCTCGAAGAACCCGTGGTCGCCGGAGCCGAGTCGATGGTGGGCGCTGTGATCACCATCCCGGTCATCGCCAAGTGCGCGCCGAACGAGAACTTCCCGGTCACCCGGCAGGTCCGCGAGCGGGTCAAGGCCGCTCTCGACGCGGCTGGGATCCGTGCTCCACAGGCTGGGCCACCCCATAGCGGTGAGCAGGGTGGTCACCTCCGCACCTGAGCCTGAGAGACTGGTGCGGTGACCATAGAGAGCTTCTACGACCAGGTGGGAGGACACGAGACGTTCCGCGAGCTCACCCGGCAGTTCTACTCGGGCGTAGCCGGCGACCCAGAGCTCCGAGCGCTCTACCCACAGGACCTCGGTCCGGCCGAGATGCGGTTCCGGATGTTTCTTGAGCAATACTGGGGAGGTCCTTCGACGTACTCCCAGGACCGGGGACACCCGCGGTTGCGGATGCGACACGCCCCGTTCAAGGTCACCATCGCCCAGCGCGACCGGTGGCTCAAGCACATCATGGCCGCGGTCGACTCCCTTGACCTCGCCCCAGAGAACGACCTCATCCTGCGCGACTATTTCGACCAGGCGGCACAGTCCCTGGTCAACTCCCTGGAGGACTGACATCTCTACTACTACCTATGTCGACGCTGACCTACCCGTCGCGGGTCTCTCAACCTCGCTGGTTCACGCTCGCCCCGCCACGAACCCTGTTTGGTGGCGCCACGCCGTGATCTACCAGATCTACCCACGCTCGTGGGCTGACGGAAACGGGGATGGGATCGGGGACCTGCCGGGCATCACAGCGCGCCTCCCGTATCTGCGCGACCTCGGCGTGGACGCCCTCTGGCTCTCACCGTTCTACGTCTCACCCCATGCTGACGCCGGCTATGACGTCGCCGACTACCGCGACATCGACCCGATCTTCGGAACGCTGGCCGACGCCGACACTCTGCTGGCCACCGCCCACGACCTCGGGCTGAGGGTCATCGTGGACCTCGTGCCGAACCACTCCTCCGACGAGCACCCATGGTTCCGGGCCGCCTTGGCCGCCGGACCGGGCAGCCCCGAGCGGGACCGCTACGTGTTCCGGGACGGCCGTGGCCCACACGGGGACCTGCCACCGAACAACTGGCTGTGCGTCTTCGGTGGCCCGGCCTGGACCCGGGTCAAGACCGCCGACGGCACCGATGGCCAGTGGTACCTCCACCTGTTCGCAGCCAAGCAGCCCGACTTCAACTGGGAGAACCCGCAGGTCCGCACCGAGTTCGAGGACGTGCTGAGGTTCTGGCTCGACCGGGGCGTCGACGGCTTCCGGGTCGACGTCGCCAACGCCCTGATCAAGGCGGCGGGGTTGCCCGACTGGGAAGAGCCGCTGCACCTTTTGGGCGACGCCGACGGCGTCCCGCACGACCACCATGGCAAGCGGCCACCGATGTGGGACCAGGACGGCGTACACGAGATCTACCGGGTGTGGCGCCAGATCCTCAACTCCTACAACCCGATCGACGCGGCCGGCTACTCGGGCGAGGGAGACCGTATCCTCTGCGCCGAGGCGTGGGTCGACTCGCCGGAGAGTCTCGCCCGATATGTGCGCGATGACGAGATGCACCAGGCGTTCAACTTCGAGTTCCTGCAGACGCAGTGGCGGGCCGGCGACCTGCGCGAGGCCGTGACCAAGTCACTGACTGCAGCGGACTCGGTGGGTGCCCCCACCACCTGGGTGTTGTCCAACCACGACGTGGTGCGCCACGCCTCCCGGCTCGGACTCCCCGTGGGAACCAGGCGCCCCAACGGGATTGGTGTCGGAGACCCGCAGCCGGACGCGGCCCTCGGCCTGCGTCGAGCGCGGGCGGCCACCGCGCTGATGCTTGCGCTGCCCGGCTCGTCCTACATCTACCAGGGCGAGGAGCTGGGACTGCCCGACTCCACCGACATGCCCGACGACGTCCGCCAGGACCCGACGTGGCCACGCAGCGGTCACACCGAACGCGGCAGGGATGGCTGCCGGGTGCCGATGCCGTGGGAAGGCGACCGGCCGTCCTACGGCTTCGGCCCCTCCGGCCGGACCTGGCTGCCGCAGCCGGCGTCCTACGCGGCTCTGGCCGTCGACCGCCAGGCGGGCGCCCCGGGCACAACCCTCGAGCTGTACCGCGCGCTGCTGGCCGCCCGTCGCGAGCATGGGCTCGGCGCCGGTTCGCTGAGCTGGTTGGGGGACTATCCCGAGGAGGTCGTGGCTTTCGTCAACGAGCCGGCCGCCGGCGAACGCGTCCTGGTCATCACCAACCTCGGCGCGGAGCCGGTGGCCGCGCCCGCAGGCGCCCAGATTCTGGTGTCCAGTGGCCCACTGACCCCGCAGGGACTGGTGCCCACCGACACCACCGTCTGGCTGAGCGCGTAGCCCGGCAGGCGTTGACCCCGTGACGACCGCTATCCGCCCGCAGCAGCAACAACTACCTGGTGGGCCCATGGGGTCGGCCTACCGACTGCTGACCGTCGCACTGCTGGCGCTGGTGACCATCATCGCGTTCGAGAACATGGCCATCTCGACCGCGATGCCGGCGGTGGCCAGAGACCTGGACGCGGTTCGGTCGTACGGGCTCGCGTTCTCGTTCATGGGCACCGCCATGCTGCTTGGCATCGTTCTGGCCGGTGTGTGGGCGGACCTGCGCGGACCGCTCCCCTCGCTGTTCGCCGGCCAGCTGCTGATGGCATCTGGCTCGGCGATGGCGGGGCTGGCCCCGACGTTCATGGCGCTCCTGGCCGGACGGCTGGTGGCCGGCCTCGGCGCCGGGCTCATCGTGGTCGCGCTCTACGTCGTGATCGGCCGTGCCTATCCCGATGCCCTGCGTCCCAAGGTCTTCAGCTGGGTCTCCGCCGCCTGGGTGCTCCCCTCGCTGATCGGCCCGCCGGTTGCCGGCTGGCTGACCTCGGCCTGGTCCTGGCGCTGGGTCTTCCTGATCGTCATCGCGCCCATCGCCGTGACCTTGGCCGTGGTGAGCACCCAACGCGATCGGATCAACGCAGGATCCACCACCGACAAGCGCGTTCCGGCTGACCGCGGGGTGCCATCCGACCATGCAACGGCAGGTCGGCCTGCTGACCACCGCCGGCTGGCGCTGCTCGGTCTCGGCGTCGCCATCTCCGCCGGTGCCATGCAGTGGGGCTCCACCCAGCTCGCGACCGCACAGGCGCTTCCGGTCGCAATGGGAGTGCTGGGGCTGGCCGGTATCGCGGCAACCGCTCCGCGGCTGGTCCCGGGCGGCACGCTGCGCATGTCCCGTGGGCTGCCATCGGTCATGATGAGCCGGTTCCTGCTGACCGCCTCCTTCAACGGCGCCCTGACATTCATCCCGCTCATGCTCGTCAACGAACGCCATCTGAGCCTCACGACCGCCGGCATCATGCTCACCGTGGGCGCGCTCGGCTGGTCGTTCGGCTCCTTCGTGCAGGGCAACCACGCACTGCACAACCGCCGGTCCGAGATCGTGGTCGCAGGCGGCGCGTCGCTGACCGTCGGCATCCTCCTGCTTGCCGCGATAGCCGCGTTCGGCTGGCCCTACTACCTGGTGGGACTGGCCACTGCCCTGTCCGGCCTCGGCATGGGGCTGGCCATGTCATCGATCTCGGTGCTCTCACTGGCGCTGTCACCGGTCAGCGACCACGGCCGCACATCATCGTCACTTCAGGTGTCCGATGTGCTCGGCAGCGTCATGGGGGTCTCGGCGGCCGGCGCGGTGTTCGCCGCGATGCACAATCCCATGGGCTCGGACATCCACGTCTTCGAGCTGATCTGGCTGTCCCTGGCGGCCGTCGCCGCCCTCGCGATCGTCAGCGGTCAACGCACCAGGGCGTGACCCTTCACCTGGGCCGCTCGCGCCAGCGGAAGGACACCGGATCACCGGAGACACCCTCAAGCACCGCCCGCTCGTCCGAGCGGAGCCGGCGAGGGCTCGCCGTCACGAAGTCATAGGCGACCACCGTGGTCTCGGCCCGCGCATACAACGTCGTGCCCACCTCGGCGGGATCGCACACCTCATAGGCGAGATTGAAGCTGGAACCCGAGATCTTGGTCGCCCACATGTCCACGCTGATCGGCGCGTGCCGGAAGTCCAGCGGTGCCAGGTACTCGATCTCGTGACGGGCGACCACCACGCCTTCATTGAGCAGGGTGCGATCCTGACCGAACCACTCCTGGAAGCCGATCACCCGAGCATCCTCGAGCAGGCGCAGGAACTGGACGTTGTTCACATGCCCATAGGCGTCCATGTCGGACCATCGAAGCGGGACGTCGACACGGTAGGGGCGCTGACTCATGGCGCCATCATCGCAGCCCTACGGATATGGTCCTTTGGGTGACCACCCCGCAGAACGACGCCATCCTCGGCCCCCTTGAGGATTTGCTCGATGTCCTCGACCTCAAGCCTGCCGGCTCCGCCCACATCACGATCGGGGCGCCCGTCGGCGGCGCGTCGACGGAGTCCGTGCTCGGCCAGTTCGAAGCAGATGTCTTCATCGGGCGCAGCCAGCCGATGCCACACGGCCGGGTGTTCGGCGGGCAGGTCCTCGCGCAGTCCGTCATCGCCGCCGGCCGGACCGTCAACGACCTCGAAGGCCCCCCGCGCCGGATCCACTCGCTGCACTGCTACTTCCTGCGCCCCGGCGACCCCGACCACCGGATCCGCTTCGCCGTCGAGCGGCTGCGCGACGGGCACTCGTTCTCGGTTCGTCGAGTCCAGGCGATCCAGAACGGCAAGGCGATCATGTCGATGATCACCTCGTTCCAGACTGACGCCGTCGGGCTGGACCACCAGGACCATATGCCCGCCGCACCTGACCCCGAGCGCATGGAGACCCTGGCCGAGGTATTCGCCGGGTTGGATAACCCGCAGGCCAACTTCTGGTCGAAGGACAAAGCCATCGACCTGCGCCACGTCGAGGGAGCCATCTACCTGCGCCCGGGGCGACAGCTCGCATCACGGCAGAGCGTCTGGCTCAAGGCCATCGGCCAGATGCCCGCCGATCCACTGGTTAATGCCGCGGTGCTGGCCTACTGCTCTGACTACTCGCTGCTCGAGCCGGTGCTTCGCAAGCACGGCCTCGCCTGGTCCGACAGCCGGCTTCGCGTCGCCAGTCTCGACCACGCGATGTGGTTCCACCGGCCCGGACGGGCTGATGACTGGATCCTGTACACCCAGTCCTCGCCGTCGGCGTCGAGCGGACGCGGGCTGGCAGCAGCACGAATGTTCAACACGGACGGCATCCTGCTCGCCACTGTCGCACAGGAAGGCATGATGCGCCTCAAGGAGTCGTGACCGGCGCCACAGTCGGCCGGGCTTTCGCGCTAAGCGATCGCTTAGTAGGCTCACGCCATGTCTGACGGACTCGACCTCGACGCGCTGACGGGCTATCTCGCGCCGTTCAGCAGTGCTGTCGACGGCGCCATGGAAGGATCCAACGAAGGCACCACCTCGGGCCCCGGGCGCGCTTTGCGCGCCGAGCTCATCCAGGGCGGCAAGTCCAACCTGACCTATCGACTCTCTGACGGCTCGCACGACTGGGTGCTACGCCGGCCGCCGCTCGGCCATGTCCTGGCAACCGCTCACGACATGGCCCGCGAGTATCGCGTGATGTCAGCCCTCGCACCGACCCCCGTGCCCGTCCCGGCGATGGTGACCCTGTGCGAGGACCCGGGCGTGATCGGGGCGCCGTTCTATGTCATGGAGTATGTCGAGGGCTCGATCCTGCGACGCACCAAGGACACCGACAGGCTGGATGACCGCCAGCGAACGGCCTTGGCACATCGGCTGATTGACACCCTGGCCGACCTGCACGAGGTTGACCCGGCCGACGTGGGACTGGGCGATTTCGGCCACCCCGACGGGTTCCTCGAGCGACAGGTGCGTCGCTGGACCCAGCAGCTGCAGCGGTCCCGATCCCGCGACATACCAGGCTTTGACGACCTTGCAGATGGGTTGGCAACGGGTGTTCCGGCCAGCCAACGGGCCAGCGTGGTGCACGGTGACTACCGTCTCGACAACGTCCTGGTGGGGCCCGATCAAGAGATCCGGGCCGTGCTGGACTGGGAGATGGCCACCCTCGGCGACCCCCTGTGTGACCTGGGCCTGCTGCCGGTCTATGCCGTTCCGGCGCCCGGAGTCGCCGGCATCGTGTCGGACGGCATGGGCCCACACAACGGCTTCCCGTCGATCGAGTCGCTGATCGACAGGTATGCCGATCGCTCAGGTCTGGATGTCAGTCACCTGTCCTGGTACACGGCTCTCGGCTACTACAAGCTCGCGGTCATCTGTGAAGGCATCCACCACCGGTACGCCACCGGTAAGACCGTGGGCCCCGGCTTCGACCAGATCGGGAACATCGTCGAGCCGCTCGTCTCTGCCGGCCGTCACGTCCTTACCCAGTCCCGTTGATGAGCAAGTCCTTTGATATCGATGCAATTAACCAGTCCTTGGAGGCAGACGTGAGCACCACCACCCAACGTACGGCGATCGTCACCGGCGCCGCACGCGGCATCGGAGCCGCAACCGCAATCCGCCTGGCTAACGACGGGCAC
>Ga0208079_1001812_pt1 | contig 10851 bp, 4 predicted proteins | sample NGESurdeep092012_5_FD_184474 | JGI IMG/M metagenome (GOLD analysis project Ga0208079, IMG submission 184474) | Arctic peat soil microbial communities from Barrow, Alaska - NGEE Surface sample 210-2 deep-092012 (SPAdes) | ecosystem: Environmental > Terrestrial > Soil > Wetlands > Peat ... | reverse complement strand
GCTTTCGTACCTACAAGGCTATGGAAATTGCCCTTTATCACAACTTGGGACGACTCCCGGAACCAGAATCGCCCCACAGATTCTGCTGAGGAGGCCCAAAAAAAAGCTCCCGGACGAAACTTGCCGTCCGGGAGCGTTGCGATTCTCCCACTTCAAATTGATGGAAAGAAAACTTTAGCTGCAGCCGCTGGTGCCGCCGCAATTGCCGCACTTATAGCAGCTTCCGTTGCGCGTCATGATGGAGCCGCACTCCGAACACAGCGGGGCATCCGTGGTCATGGTGGGGTGGAACGGCAGTTCCTGCTGCGGGCTGGTTTCGGTGGGACGCAGGGTCATGCTCTCGCCTGCCTCGCTCACGGCATATTCCGGACCCAGGAACTTGGCGCCCATCCAGCGGAAGATGTAATCCATAATGGATTTCGCGTAGGGGATCTGCGGATTCCCCGTCCACCCGCTCGGCTCGAAACGCACGTGGGCGAACTTATCCACCAGGAACTTGAAGGGCACGCCGTATTGCAGGTTGAAGCTCACGGCGGTGGCGAACGCGTCCATCAGGCCGGAAATGGTGGACCCTTCCTTGGCCATGGTGATGAAGATCTCGCCGGGCGCTCCGTCGTCGTACATGCCGACCGTGATGTAGCCTTCATGTCCGCCGATAGAGAACTTGTGGGTGATGGAGCGGCGCTCGTCGGGCAGCTTGCGGCGCACCGGGCGGTAGACCACGCGCTCGGCCACGGGCGCTACGGCCGCGGCGGCGGCGGCTGTAGCCACGGCTCCCGCGTTCTTCTTCTCGCCCTTGCCCGATCCCGAACTGAGCGGCTGCACGCGCTTGGAGTTGTCGCGGTAGATGGCCACCGCTTTCAAGCCCAGCTTCCAGCTTTCGGTGTAGGCGGTCATGATGTCCTCCACCGTGCACTCTTCGGGCATGTTGATGGTCTTCGAAATGGCGCCCGAGATGAACGGCTGCACCGCGGCCATCATCTTGACGTGACCCATGTAGTGGATGGACCGCGTTCCGTTTTGCGGACGGAAGCTGCAATCGAATACCGGCAAATGCTCCGGCTTCAATTCGGGGGCGCCCTCGATGGTGCCGGTGGAATCGATGTGGGTGACGATCTTCTCCACCTGCGCGGGCGAGTAGCCCAGCTTGATGAGGGCGGCGGGGACGGTATTGTTGACGATCTTGATGACGCCGCCGCCCACCAGCTTCTTGTACTTGATGAGCGCCAGATCGGGCTCGATGCCGGTGGTATCGCAATCCATCATGAAGCCGATGGTGCCGGTGGGCGCGAGCACGGTCACCTGCGCGTTGCGATAGCCGCTCTGGCGGCCGCTTTCGTAAGCGTCGTCCCAGCACTGCCGGGCGCCCTGCATCATGGCGGCGGGCACGTGGTGGCCATCGATGCGGCTGACCGCATCGCGGTGCATGCGGATGACTTCGAGGAACGGCTGCTGGTTGACGGCGTAGCCTTCAAAAGTGCCGACCGCTTCGGCGATCCGGGAACTGGTGAGGTACGCCTGGCCGCACATGATGGCGGTGATGGCGCCGGAGTGATCGCGGCCCTGGTCGCTATCATAAGGTACGCCCATCGACATGAGCAGCGCGCCCAGGTTGGCGAAACCGAGGCCGAGGGGACGGAAGGCGTGCGAGTTCTGCCCGATCTTCTCGGTGGGATAGCTGGCGTTGTCGACGATGATTTCCTGCGCCAGGATCATGGTATCGACGGCGTGGCGGAAGGAAGCGACATCGAACTGGCCGTCCGGTCCGACGAACTTCATGAGATTCAGCGAGGAGAGGTTGCAGGCCGAATCGTCGAGGAACATGTACTCGGAGCAGGGGTTGGAGGCGTTGATGCGGGCCGTGTTCTTGCAGGGATGCCAGCGGTTGACGGTGGTATCGAACTGCATCCCGGGGTCGCCGCACTGGTGGGTGGCTTCGGCGATCTGGCGCATCAGGTCCTGCGCCTTGTGACGCTTCACGGGCTGGCCGGTGGCGACGCCTTTGGTCCACCAATCGTCGCCGCGGCCGACGGCTTCCATGAAGTCGTCGGTGGCGCGCACGCTGTTGTTGGCGTTCTGGAAGAAGATCGAACTGTAGGCTTCGCCATCGAGCGAGGCATCGTAGCCGGCCTCCACCAGGGTGTAGGCCTTTTTCTCTTCCTTGGCCTTGCACCAGATGAACTTGTCGACATCGGGATGATCCACGTTGAGGATCACCATTTTGGCGGCGCGGCGCGTCTTGCCGCCGCTCTTGATGACGCCGGCGAACGCGTCGAAGCCCTTCATGAAGCTGAGCGGTCCGCTGGCGCGCCCGCCGCCGGAGAGAATGGCGTCTTCTTCCCGCAGGGCGGAGAGGTTGGAACCGGTGCCGGAGCCCCACTTGAACAGCATGCCTTCGGTCTTGGCCAAGTCCAGGATGGACTCCAGCGAGTCCTTGACGCTGACGATGAAGCAGGCCGAGCACTGCGGGCGCATCACGCCGCCGCCTTCGAGTTTGGTTACGCGGCCCTGTTGCTCATCGTAAATCCAGCCGTAGCCGCGGGTCTCTTTGACGCCGACGTTGAACCACACGGGGGAATTGAAGCAGGCCTTCTGGGTGAGCATCAGGTGGGCCAGTTCCATGCGGAAATTCTCGCCATCCTGGGCGGTCTTGAAGTAGCCGTCCTTCTGGCCCCAATCGGCGATCGAATCGACCACACGCTGCACCAGTTGCGCCACCGAGGTCTCGCGGTCGGGAGAACCCAGCTTGCCGTGGAAATACTTGCTGGCGACGATGTTGGTGGCGGTCTGCGACCAGTCGACGGGCACTTCGACGTCGCGCTGCTCGAAAATCACCGAACCTTTGTCGTTGCCGATAGAGGCGGTACGGGTTTCCCATTGGATCTCGTCGTACGGGGTCCTGCCGGCTTCCAGTTTGGTGGTAAAGTACCGCGGGAAGGCAATTCCCGTCTTGGTTTTTTTGGGGTCTTGGGTCTTCAATGATTCCATTCTCGCACTCAAATCAACAGCCAACTGTCCCATTCGCTCTCCTCTTCCGGGATTCCTGCTTGGGGAAACGCCTTCGTAATAGTGCCCCAATATGTAGTGGTACGTCAAGAATTATATCTCCATATGGTGTCTTAGGGTTACGGGGACCACGTTCGGAAGGTTACGTTTTTACTGTCAAGGTTTTAATTTTTGGGAGAAAATCCGTACGTCCACGGTCGCTCGAATCCCGCAAGCGAACACCACCGGCGGCTGCTGGCGGGCTAAGCCATGAGTTCCAAAGACATTTCGCAAAAAGTACTATGGCACGGCGGATGCAAAGAGGTTGGGATGGCACTCTGGTCCGACACCCGCTTCGCCCTCCGGCAGCTTCGCAAGAGCCCGGGATTCACCCTGATCGTGATCGGCACCCTGGCCCTCTGCATCGGCGTGAATACGGCAGTTTTCAGCGTCCTGGACGCGGTTTTGCTGCGCGGCGCGCCCTATCCTGAGCCGGATCGGCTCGCCGTAGTGGTCACCGCCTTCCGTGGCGGCGGTGCTGAAGATATCAACACTTCGCAGACCGGCGCCCTCTTCGAGGCCGTTCGCGACCACGTCCCCGGCCTGGATGTGGCGGCCAACGGCGGGCCGGGCGGGGCCAACTTCGCCGCCAACGACCGCCCGGAGTACATCCAGCAGCAGCGGGTCTCGGCGGGGTACTTCCGGGTCCTGGGCATGGCACCGCGGATCGGCCGGGAGTTCAGCCGCCAGGAAGACGTTCCCGGGGGTGTGGCCGTGGCCATTTTGAGTCACGGCTTCTGGGAGCGGGTCTTCCATGGCGACGCCGCCGTGCTCGGCCGCACCATCAGCCTGCGCGGCGAAGAGTACACCGTGGTCGGCATCATGCCGCGCGATTTCCGCGCCGCCTCGCCGGTGGATGTCTGGACGCCGCTGCGCCCCAGCCGCGATGGCGAGGGCGGCGGATCCAACTACGATGTGATCGCGCGCCTAAAGCCGGGGGTGAGTTGGGCGCAAGCGAGCGAGCAACTGCGTTCGCTCAGCCAGGCGCTGAATGCCGACCTCGCTTTCCCGCGCGAAATGAAAAACTTCGAGGAGCGCATCATCCCGCTCGAAACCGGCGCGACGCAGGACGTACGGTCTGAACTGTTGCTGACGTGGGCCGCCGTCCTGATGGTGCTGCTGATTGGCTGTGTGAACATCGCGGGGCTGCTGCTGGCGCGTTCCGGCGCGCGCGGCCGCGAGATGGCCACGCGGATGGCGCTGGGCGGAAGCCGCGGGGCCATCGTACGCCAATTGCTGGTGGAGAGCGTGCTGCTGGCGCTAGGCGGCGGCATCGTGGGCATCGGCGTGGGGGGCTTCGCGCTGGACTGGCTCAAGCAATTGGGCGCGGAGAAGAATCATCTCTGGTACCCCATCGAGCTGGATGCGCGCGTGCTCGCCGTGATGCTGGGCGTCGCGCTGCTCACCAGCCTGCTGTTCGGCCTGGCGCCGGCGCTGCACACCAGCCGCCTGGATATCCGCACGGTGCTCAATGAAGCCGGCCGCGGCATCGCGGGTGGACGCCGCCGCTGGACGCGCGGCGCGCTGGTGGCCGCCGAGGTGGCGCTCAGCCTGGTGCTGCTGATCGGCGCCGGGCTGATGGTGCGCACGCTGGTCTGGCTCAACGGCCTCAATCCGGGCTTCGACACGCGCAACGTGATCGCCGCCGAGGCTTCGTTGCAGGATGCGCGCTACCAGACCTCGGCGGCGGTCAACCGGCTCTACACCCAAACCCTGGAGCGCATGCGGCGCATTCCGGGAGTGCAATCCGTCGCGGTGGCGCTCACGCTGCCCTACGAGCGCCCGCTGAACGACGGATTCCGCACGGTGGATGGCGTGGACGCCAAAGAGCACGGGGGCGAGTTCATCTATGCCACCCCGACCTACTTCGAAACCATGCGCATCCCCATGCTCTCCGGGCGCGCCTTCAGCGATTCCGACACTCCGCAGAAAGCGCGGGTCGTCGTGGTGAGCGCGAGTTTTGCTAAAAAGTACTTCCATGGCGACGCGCTTGGCCGCCATCTGAAGTCGGGGAAGGAGATCGGCGAAATCGTCGGCATTTGCGGCGACGTGCAGCAGCACAGCGGATTGAGCGGCGGTATGGGCCCCCTTTCGGTTGAGCCGACCGTCTATCTGCCGGCATCGCAGCTCAGCGACGGTTTCGTGAAACTGGTCCATACCTGGTTCTCACCGAAGTGGGTGATTCGCACCAGTGGTCCGTCGGCCAATCTGACCGGGCAGATCCAGGCGGCGGTCGCCGAGGTCGATCCCAACTTGCCCATCGCCCACTTCCGCACAATGGATCAATTGCGCAACGTGCAGACGGGCAGCCAGCGCTACCTCGCGGCGCTGTTCTCGATACTGGCGGGGCTGGCGCTGCTGTTGGCGGCGATCGGCCTGTACGGCCTGATCTCGCAATCCATCACGCAGCGGCGGCACGAGATCGGCATCCGCCTGGCGCTGGGAGCCACGGCGCGGCAGACCATCGCCGGCGCGATGCGGCCCGGAATCCTGCTCTCGATTGTGGGAATCGGCGTGGGGCTGGGCATGTCGCTCGTCGCGGTGCGCTTCCTGCGCAGTATGCTGTGGGGCGTGCGCGAGACGGACCCGGTCACCTTCGTGGCGACCGCCGCGATTCTGCTGGTGGTGGCCGCACTCGCCAGCCTCGCGCCCGCGCTACGCATTCTGCGCATGGACCCGGCCGAAACGCTGCGCAGCGAGTAGGGCTTTCCAGAAGATCAGTCACCTATCGGAATACTGCTTGCTGAGAAGCCAGTGCCCGCGTGCCACGGGGCCATACCGGCGAGGAAGTCTGCTCGTGTTTGCGGCCGAATTGGCGTCTTATGGGTTTCTCGTCAATCGAGTGTTACCAATGGCTTGCGGGGCGCTTCCTTAAAAGCTGTGAAAAAAATGGTTGGCAGGCGAAAGCGCCTGCCCCACCTAGCGGTAGCTGCCCGCATGGCTACTTCTCCTCGACGGTGATCACCCGGCCGGCGGGCACTTTGTCGAGTGTCTGCACCGTGCCGCTGGGCCAGGTAACGGTCAATTTGTCGATCACGGCGGCGCTGCCCAACCCGAAGTGCACGCGCCCGTCATCCTGCGAAAGATAGCCGGAACCGGCGATCCGCTCGCGCTGTTGCCGAACCCCGCCGGCGACTACTTCGATTTGCGCGCCGATTCCGTCCCGGTTGCTCTTCTTGCCGACCAGATGAACGCCGATCCAATGCCCGGCGGGAGCCGTCGTATTGCGCAGCAGGATGCCCGCTCCGCCCAGATTCACCAGGAACGCATCCATCTTGCCGTCGTTGTCATAGTCCGCGAAGGCGGCCCCCCGTGCCACCGATTTCACGCCCGTCTTAGCGTTGAAGAAAGGCCCGGCGGTGGCGGACGCATCCACGAACTTGCCCTTCCCGGCGTTGCGGAAGACCGAGTGTTCCTGCGGAACCATGTGAATCAATCCGCCGTGCACGATGAAGAGGTCCAGCAGTCCGTCGTTGTCGAAGTCCTGCGCGCCGTTTCCCCAACTCACATACTGGGCGGCCAACTGGGAGATGCCCGCCCGCTCCGTAATGTCGTCAAACATGAGACCGCCCATATTCCGGTACATGCGGTTGTACTTGGAGTCGGAAACGAAGAGATCCACCTTGCCGTCGTTGTCGAAATCGGCGAACACTGGTCCCATGGCGGAAGTATTCTCGCCGTTCTGTCCGAATGCCACGCCGGCCTGCGTGGCGATCTCCCGGAAGGTCCCGTTGCGCTGGTTGTGCAGCAGAAAGTTCTCGCTCTTGTCGTTGGCGACGTAGATATCCGGATACCCGTCAAGGTCGAAGTCCGCGGCCGTGACGCCCATGGCGCGCCCCTTCAGACCGCCGATTCCCGCCTTGGCGGTGGCGTCGCTGAAGGTGCCATCGCAGTTGTTGTGCAGCAGCACATTCGTTTCCGCCGGGTAGTCGAGCGGCCCGGGATAGTTGTCCGCCGGATAGTAGGCCCGATACTCCGGGTCGAATTTCACGTACCGGCCCACAAAGAGATCCACGCAGCCATCGCGGTCATAGTCCAGCCAGGCCGCTCCGATGGACCATCCCGGAATGCGCAGACCGGCCTTGGCGGTGACGTCTTCGAACGTGCCATCGCCTTTGTTGCGGTACAGGATCACGCGGCCGTACCCGGTGACCAGCAGGTCCTCGTTTCCATCGTTGTCATAGTCCGCGGCCACCGCGGCCATACTGTACAGATCCGAAGCTACCCCGGCGCTGGCCGTGACGTCCGTGAATGTGCCGTCCTTATTGTTACGGTAGAGATGGTTGTGCGGCGGCGCTTCCGGCGTCTTGCGTAACGGGTATGGGTGCATCCCCGCCGCCAGCGGCCTTCCGGAAACCACGTACAGGTCCTGGTACCCATCGTTGTTGTAGTCGAACCACACCGCGCCGGCTCCCGTGCTTTCGAGCAAAGATCCCAACTGCTCGGCGCCGAAGCTATGAGTGAACGCAATTCCGGCTTTCCGCGTCGAGTCCTCGAACCGGATCGGCCCGAAAGTCGGCTGCTCCGCGGCCGCCAGGAAGAGAATCGGGATCAGACAGCGCGTCAGCATGGCATCTCCTCAATCGACTGGTTTGGGCATGGGAACCGGTTTCTGCGTGCGCAGCAGGACTTGCGGCGTAATGTTTTCGGGCGCCCGTTCGGGGCCGGCATGACAGCCGACGCACACCCGCTGCTCTCCTTTTCGGGCCCAGAACCAGCCCTTCTCGGCCGCGATGGTCTTGCCCTCGCCGTCCAGAAGCTCGAAGCGCAGCGGCGCTTCCGAAGGCGTCTGGACATAAAAGGAGCCATCTGGATCCACCGGAGCCTTGCCCAACACTTCCGCGCCGCCGTGGCTATTCTGGGACCAGACCCTCACTTCGGCCACGGTGTTTTTCGGAATCTGCTGCGATTTCGAAACATAGGAATTCAGACAAAGCAGATTGGCTCCCTCCCGATTACCCAGGCTCGAAGGGTGGTAAGGCGGAACCGGGCGGACGCGCACCGGCACGGGCTGGAACGCATTCGGACCCACCACCTTCACCGGTTGCGCGGTCTGCCGCGGCGCAAAGCGGCAGATCCAGTACGCTGCTTCCGCTGCCGCGCGATACGTGGCCAGCCATTCTCCCGCTTCGACCTCCGCCACCGGTCCCACGTATTGGCCTTTCGGCAACGCCAGGTCCAGTTGTCCGGCGCGCGCCGAACTGAACCGCGCCAACCCGGCGCCGGTTTGGAAGATCAGGTCTCCCGACGCCAGCTCGGCGGCCGAGTGGCGGTCCGGTCCGTGATCGCAGCGGCGCGTTTCCACACCGGAACCGTCCGCATACACCGTGTAAAGGTCACGAGCAGTCGAAGGCGCAGCGGGAAAGGCGGCTTCGAAGAGCACGCGGCCGTCGCGCATCAGGCCGTCGGGGAGGAAGTTGCCGGCCATCCAGGTCAGCCGCAGCGGATCGCCCCCTTGGAGCGGCGCGATCTCGATTTGGAACCCCCGCGGCGTCTTGCGGGCGTAGACGAACTTGCGCTCGGCGGCGTAAAACGGACGGATGCAATCGTCCGTGCCGGAAGTCAACTGACGCGGCGGGCCGCCTGCCAAGGGGACTTCCCAGATTTGCCACGGCTGCCCGGCGCGCTGTTGGCCACTCAACAGAACAGATTGGGCGTCCGGCGACAAAGCGGCATCGGCCGAAACTGCCAGCGAGGGCGCTAGCTGCCGCGAGATGCCCTGGGAAAACACCTTCACCGCGGCCCCCGCGGGAAACCGATCCCCGGCGCCGAGCATCGCCTGAACATCGTACTGCGGAGCTTCGGTATATAGGAACGCACCCGGCAACGCGGCTGCTCCTACCGGCAGACACAGAAAGAGGACTGTCAGCAAACCCACCACACCACCTGAAGGCGATTACAGAACCTGATTCCCGGTAATTATAGCCCGGTGGCGGTGGAAGCCTGAATACTCTGAATATACTATGGCCGGAACTTCATGTGCGGCAGCTCGGCCGTGGCTCACAGTTCCCGCAACCGATGAGATCGTCGCGTTGAAGCGGGCGTTCCGCGATCCTCACCCGATAATCCGCTGCGATTCGATGCGGGGGACCTTGCCCAAGCCATGAGCCTCGAAGAGGTCCGATCGTAACATGCGGCGCGGCTTGCGTTATTCTCGAAGCATGCCGGGAGACGAAGCCCCGATCCGGATACTGGAGCGGACCACTGGCGCGCGCGGCCAGAATATGGTGGCTTGCGCGTTGGTCACGGCACCATGAGGGTGCCGGCAAAGGCGGCGGCTCGCGTGGATTGGCGGCGGCACGCGCTGCCGATACTGGCGCTTTGGGCCTTCGCGCTGCTGGCGTATTCCAATTCCTTTCGGGCCGGCTTCGTGTTCGACAATGACCGGGCGATTCTACGAGATTCTCGCGTGCACGCCGCCACATCGGAGAATCTCCACCTGATCCTCAACGAGGAGTATTGGTACAAGACCACAGCCACTTTGCTCTATCGTCCGTTGACCACGTTCTCTTACCTTTTGAACTACGCCATCTTCGGCAACGGCCCCCATCCGGCCGGCTATCATTGGGTCAATTTCGCGCTGCACGCCGTCAATATCGCGCTCGTTTACCTGCTGGGCCTGCTCTTGTTCCAGGAGACCAGGCCAAAAGAGCACCTCGCCTTGGCGCTGGCCGGGGTCTGGGCCCTGCATCCGGTCCTCACCGAATCCGTCACCAACATCGTGGGCCGCGCCGATCTGCTCGCCGGTTTCGGGGTGCTGGCGGGTCTGCTTTGTTACGCCAAGAGCGTGGCTGCTTGCGGCCGGCGCAAACTGGCGTGGCTGGCGGCCCTGATGCTGGCAGCCACCATCGGGATGTTCTCGAAGGAAAGTGCCGTGGTGCTGCTGGCCGCCATGGCGATTTACGACTTCACATTCGGAACGGGCAGGGCGCGCGACCGCTTGCCCGGATACCTGGCGCTGGCGCTGCCGCTCGCGCTCTTCTGGTACGTCCGTTCCCGGGTTGTTGCCGGGTTGGCCGCGGCGCCGGTTCCGTTCACCGACAATCCTCTGGTTGGCGCTGATTTCTGGACAGCGCGGCTCGCCGCCGTCAAGGTGATCGGCAAGTACCTGTGGCTGCTGGTGTGGCCGCGCGACCTCTCCTGCGATTACTCCTACAACCAGATCCCGCTGTTCGCTTGGGGGTTCGGCAGTTTTGCCGCGCTGGCGGTTTGTGCCGCCGCTGCCGCGGCTGCGGTCTTTTGCTACCGCCGGCACAAAGCGGTGTGCTTTTTCATGGTTTTCTTTTTCGCGGCTCTGGCGCCTACTTCCAACACAGTGATTCTCATCGGCAGCGTCATGGCCGAGCGATTCCTGTACCTGCCCTCGGTGGGCTTCGCCGGTTGTCTGGTTTGGACGATCTATAGGCGGCCGCGCATGGCGCCGGCGGTGCTGGCCCTCATCAGCGCGGCGTTGGCCGTCCGCACGTACGCCCGCAACATCGACTGGCTGGATGACCAGAGCCTCTGGACCAGCGCCGCCAAGGTGTGCCCCGGCAGTTACAAGACGCGCCTGCACGTAGCGACTGCCGTGATCGGACCCCAAGGGCAAGGGATGGACCGCGCCATCGACGAGGTGAACCGGTCCCTCGCCATTCTGGATGGCCTGCCCGACGATCGAAACGTGCCTCAGGCCTACGCAACCGCCGGTTTGATCTACATCATGCAGGGCGAGCTGCTGGCCGCCAAGGGTTCCGGCGCGCAGAGCCAGCAGTGGGTTCAAAAAGCGCTGGATGTGTTGTTGCGCGGCGAAAGAGCCGATCGTATCGC
>Ga0208079_1001808_pt1 | contig 10885 bp, 7 predicted proteins | sample NGESurdeep092012_5_FD_184474 | JGI IMG/M metagenome (GOLD analysis project Ga0208079, IMG submission 184474) | Arctic peat soil microbial communities from Barrow, Alaska - NGEE Surface sample 210-2 deep-092012 (SPAdes) | ecosystem: Environmental > Terrestrial > Soil > Wetlands > Peat ... | reverse complement strand
GGCCCCGCTGCCATACGCCAGCACGAACGGGTCCTCGTTGCCGGCAGCATCAGTGATCCCTGAGTGCGTCACCTGGACTCGCAGCACCACGACGTTGGTGGCCCGGACCTGCTGTCCGTCGGCGAGCAGATGAGGGGTTCCGTTCTCAAAGCGCAGGTAGGAGGAGCCGTTGTAGACCCACGAGGCTGAGGCGGCGCCACCCAACACCACCGAAAGCCAACCTGACCTGGCCGATCCCGGGACGGCAGGCCCGTAGCTGAACAGAGGGCCCGGCAGACCCGGGTGGGCTGACAGGCGTGCCGCCGCCACGCGAAGCTCGTCGGTGGAGGAGTACAGGTTCTCCGGAGCGTACCGGGACGTCAGCCGCTGGAAACCACCCGTGCCCGCATCGTTACTGAGCAGGAATGCTGTCGAGTAGTCCTTCGCGGGCGCGATCTCTCCGTCCGCCGCACCGGAGTAAGCGAAGATTCCGCCGTGCAGCGCCCGCAGCAGCGCACCGTCAACCGGGCGAGCCGACCGGATGGGTCCAAGCTCAGCGGCACGTTGCGACTGGAAGACAGCCAGGAAGCGACTCATGCCGCCTTCCACGAGGCACTCGAAGACCAGGTCAGCGTTGTTCAGCCCAGACTGCGGGCGGGCGGCGGGCGCATTGTCGATCTTGACCGAGAGGGCGGGCTGGGTGGGCGCGCTGAAGGCGACCTTGCCCGTGAGTGGCCAACGATGGCTGACGGCGATCGGGCGCGCGCGCGTCACCTTCGGCTTGGGGGCGGCACTGGCCACCGGACTGCGGACAACCGCCGGCTTAGCCACCGCTGCGGCGCAGGCACTTGTGAGTACGAGCGTTGCCAGCACCGAGCAGGCGACGACGTTGTTCCTCTTCACCCTCTTCACCCTCTTCACCCTTTCGAACTTACGGCACTGGCGCGCCTCGCCCGGGGGCTTTGCCAGAAGCCGCTGAAGCCTTTCTGGCCGTGCTGCCCCTGCGTGCGCCGCAATCGGTCACCGGGGAAGGTGTGGTGGGCGCTCGGGTGGTGCGCTCGGCCCATCAGACCTTCGGCGGTAGCACGAAGCAGCCGAGCTGTGACGGCCCGGATCACTGCCCCCTCGAGGCATATGGGCCCCGGCTCGTCGATGTCGTGAGAAGATCCGCACTCCAGGTTGGCGGTCCGGTCATTGCCTGTCTTCGAACAGCCGGGCCGCCCGCAACCCGCGTTCGGGTCCTTCGCCGGCGCCTACGCATCGCTGGGGTGGCCGGCAGCCAGGATCTCTGGGTGCTCGGCCTCCTTGCGCAGCAGCGTGCCTGGTGTGAAGCGGTGGCCGAACTTCTCGGCGAGCTCGTCGGCGCGGGTGACGAAACCGGCCACGCCCTGGTTCCCGTTGCCACGGGGGTCGCGGTACCCGGTGATGTACTGCAGCACCCCTCCGGTCCACGGCGGGAAGCCGATCCCCATGATGGAGCCGATGTTGGCGTCTGGGACGGACATCAGCACGCCCTCCTCCAGGCATCGCGCCGACTCGACGGCTTCGATGACCAGCATCCGTTCCTGGAGCTCGGGCAGGTCGAGGTCGCCGGGGTTGGCCTGGGCTCCGAAGTGCTCGGCCAGCCCCGGCCACAGGCCCAGCCGCTTGCCGGACTGGTCATAGTCATAGAAGCCTGCACGGCGTTGACGCCCTGGACGTCCCAGCTCGACCATCTTCTCGACGATCTCCTCGGCCGGGTGGCGCGGGTATACCCCGCCGGCGGCCTCGATCCCGTCCTTGGTCTCGTTGCGGATCTTCAGGAACAGCTCCAGGCTCAGCTCGTCGGCCAGCTGCAGCGCACCCACGGGGTAGCCGGCCTGGGTGGCGCCCTGCTCGATGGAGGCCGGGTGGATCCCCTCGCCGAGCATGGCCAGCGCCTCGTTGACGAAGGTGACGATCACCCGGCTGGTGAAGAAGCCGCGGCTGTCGTTGACGACGATCGGTGTCTTCTTGATCTGTGCCGCGTAGTCAAGCGCCCGGGCCAACGCGGCGTCGGAGGTCTGGGCACCGCGGATGATCTCCAGCACAGGCATCCTGTCGACGGGGGAGAAGAAGTGCAGGCCGATGAAGTCCTGCTTGCGCTTCACCCCCTGGGCGAGCTCGGTGATCGGCAGCGTGGAGGTGTTCGACCCGAGCAGCGCGTCGGGCGCCACTGCCGGCTCGGTGGCCTCGAACACTGAGTGCTTGAGGGAGACCTTCTCGAAGACCGCCTCCACGACCAAGTCGCAACCGGCCAGGTCCGCGTACTCGGCGGTCGGTGTGATCCGGGCCAGGATTTCGTCGCGTTTGGCGTCGGTCAGCTTGCCGCGTGAGATGGCCTCGTCCAGGATTCTTCGCGAGTAGTCCTTACCCTTCTCGGCCGCCTCGAGCGAGATGTCCAACAGGGCGACCTCGATACCGGCCCGGGCGCTGACGTAGGCGATACCTGCGCCCATCATGCCGGCGCCGAGCACCGCGATCTTGGTTGCCGGGCGCGGCTCGTGGCCCTGCGGCCGGGAGCCGCCGGCGTTGATCGCGTTCAGGTCGAACCAGAATGCCTTGATCATGTTCTTGGCGACCTGGCCGCGGGCGAGGTCGACGAAGTAGCGGCCCTCAATCTTCAGCGCGGTGTCGAGGTCGACGCCGGCGCCCTCGACGGCGGCGCACATGATGTGGTGCGGCGCGGGCATGGGTGCGCCCTTGAGCTGTTTGCGCAGGTTGGCCGGCAGGGCGGGCAGGATTGCCGCGAGCTTCGGGTTGGACGGGGTGCCGCCGGGTATCCGGTAGCCGGGTGCGTCCCAGCGCTGCACCGACTCGGGGTTGGCGTTGATCCACGCCTTCGACTTCTCCAGCAGCTGCGCCGGGTTCGCGGCGAGGTCGTCGACCAGGCCCGCTGCCAGGGCCTGGGCTGGGGTGAAGCGGGGCCCCTGCAGGAGCACCCTGGTCAGGCCGTCGACGATTCCCAGCAGCCGGGTGATGCGAGTGACTCCGCCTCCTCCGGGTAGCAGGCCGAGGGTGACCTCGGGCAGCCCAAACGCCGACTTCGGGTTGTCCAGGGCGATGCGGTGGTGGCAGGCCAGCGCGATCTCCAGGCCCCCGCCGAGGGCAGCACCGCCGAGGGCCGCGACGACCGGCTTGCCGAGGGTCTCAAGAGCCCGCAGGTCGGCTTTGATCTGTTCGACACTGGCGGAGAAGGCGGCGGCGCTCTCGTCGTTGACCTGAATAAGCATGTTCAGGTCGCCACCGGCGAAGAAGGTGGGCTTCGCCGAGGTCACGATGACGCCGGTGACGCTGTCCCCCTCGGCCTGCAGCCGCCGGACCGCGGCATGCATTGACCCCTGGTAGGCCGCGTTCATGGTGTTCGCGCGCTGGGACGGGTCATCCATGGTCAGGGTGACGATTCCATCGCCGTCCTGGTCCCAGCGGATCGTGTTTGGCTCAGACATGTCAGGGCTCCGTAGTTCGGTCATGACGGGAGGGGTTTAGAGACGTTCGACGATGGTGGCGACTCCCATTCCGCCGCCGACGCACAGGGTGCACAGGCCGAAGCGCTGCTCGCGCCGCTCCAGCTCGTCCAGGACGGTGCCCAGGATGACCGCGCCGGTGGCCCCCAGAGGATGGCCCAGTGCGATGGCCCCGCCGTTCACGTTCACCTTCTCGTGCGGGACGTCCAGGTCCTTCATGAACTTCAGGACCACGGCAGCGAAGGCCTCGTTGACCTCGAAGAGGTCGATCTGGTCAATCGTCATCCCCGCCTTGGCCAGGGCCTTGCGCGCCGAAGGTGCCGGGCCGGTAAGCATGATCGTCGGCTCGGTGGCCACGACCCCGGTCGCCACGATCCGCCCACGCGGCGCCAGGCCCATGCCGGTGCCGGCCTGCTCGCTGCCGATGATCACCAACGCCGCGCCGTCGACGATGCCGGAGGAGTTGCCTGGCGTGTGAACGTGGTTGATCTTCTCGACCCAGTGGTACTTCTGCAGTGCCACTGCGTCGAAGCCGCCCATCTCACCGAGCGCCGCAAACGATGGCTTCAGCGCGCCGAGCGACTCGGGCGTCGTTGCTGGACGCGGGAACTCGTCGGCCGCCAGCACGATCTGACCGTTGAGGTCCAGGACCGGGATCACCGAGCGGGCAAAGCTTCCGTCAGCCAGCGCCCTGCCCGCGCGGGTCTGTGACTGCGCGGCGAACCGGTCGACATCCTCGCGGCTGAAGCCCTCCATCGTGGCGATGAGGTCAGCGCTGACACCCTGCGGCACGAAGGTGGTCGCGTAGGCCGTCTGTGGGTCCATCGCCCACGGGCCGCCGTCGGAGCCCATCGGCACCCGCGACATCGACTCGACGCCACCGGCGATGATCAGGTCCTCCCACCCCGAACGCACCTTCGCCGCAGCGATGTTCACAGCCTCCAGACCAGAGGCACAGAAACGGTTGAGCTGCAGGCCCGCGCCCGAGCTCTCGAAGCCGGCCACCAGCGCGGCGGTGCGTGCGATGTTCGCGCCCTGCTCACCGACCGGCGTGACGCAGCCGAGAATGAAGTCCTCGACCGCGGCCTGATCCAGTCCCGGGTTGCGCTTACGCAGCTCGTCGATCAGGCCGACGACCAGCGACACCGGCTTGCTGGCGTGCAGCGACCCCGTGTCCCTGCCTCGACCGCGCGGGGTGCGCACGGCGTCATAGATGAACGCTTCAGTACTCATGCAGGCCGTCCTCAAAGTGGGATGTGCGCGTTGAGTCATGCGCTTCGGGCGAGACGGGCGGAACGCTTTGCTGGGCCAAACTGGGGCAGATATGGACTCTCGGTAGATGAGAGTCAACCAGAGTCTGGTCCAGCAGGTTCCGATGGTCTGTCGGCGATGTTCCTGCCGGTGCGAAAATCTCCCGCACCTGATCCCGTCGCGGCGGCCAGCCTGTGCGCAGATGACGTTCTCGGATCAGTACGGGAGGCTGGGTCCGTCAGGGGCAACGCCAGCTCGGTTCGCCACGATTCGGGTCTTCGCCATGGGGACCGCCGGGCGGCAGGGATCCACGGGACGGCCAGGCCTGGATCCGCTGTCCCCCAGAGCAGCCGGGACGAGTCGGACCCCAACCGTGTGATCCTTAACACCCGGCAAGCAGGCCCCATAGAGCGCGAAGACACTCTCTGAGGCGCCGCCCATGGCTGTCTCTCAGCCAGCAACGGCCGCCGCTGGGGTCGGGCTGGGGTCAGCGGCATCGGCACACTGCACGGTTTCCCAGCCAGTACCGCGCACATCTCGGCCCAAGGCGAGATGGCCGCCATGGGCCATTGCTCCAGGGGTGAAGGCTCAGGCCGGGTCGATCTGCATGATCACGGCTTTGGGTTCGGTGAAGAACTCGCGGCTGAAGTTGCCACCCTCACGCCCGACGCCCGAGGCACCGGCACCGCCGAAGGGCGCGCGCAGGTCCCGGATGAAGAAGCAGTTCACCCATACCGTACCGACGTTGAGTCGGGCCGACACACGATGGGCACGGTGGAGGTTCTCAGTGAACAGCTGGGCGTCCAAGCCGTACGGCGTGCCGTTGGCGAGCTGAACCACCTCGTCCTCGGTGTCGAAGGGGTGAATCACGACCACCGGGCCGAAGATCTCCTCGAGGACCTGCTTGGAGTCCAGGGGCATGTCGACCAGGACCGTGGGCTTGACCATCCAGCCTTGACCGACGCCACCGGTGGCGATCCGGCCGCCCTCTTGCTCGACGCTGTCGATGTAGCCCTTCACCTTCGTGAAGTGCTCCTTGGAGGCCAGGGGGCCGAACTCCGTGGCAGGGTCGAGCGGATCGCCGAACTTCATCGCCTCGGCCTTGGCCACGAACCGCTTCAGGAACTCGTCGAAGATCGACCGCTGCACGTAGAGCCGGCTGCCGGACAGGCAGATCTGGCCCGCATTGCGGAAGATCGACTGGACCGACCAGTCGATCGCGTTGTCGAGCCTGGCATCGGCGAAGACGATGCTGGCGTTCTTGCCTCCCAGCTCCAGACTGACCGGAGTGAGGTTCTGCGCGGCGGCCGAGGCGATGATCCGCCCGGTGCCGGTCTCACCGGTGAAGGTGATCCGGTCGACCCGCGGGTCGTTGGTCAGCGCTTCGCCAACGGAGTTCGGGCCGTAGCCGTGGACGACGTTGAAGACGCCCTCAGGCAAGCCCGCCTCGATGGCAAGCCGGCCCAGGATGGCCGCCGAGGTCGGAGTGTCCTCGGCCGGCTTCAGGACCACCGTGTTGCCCCACGCGAGGGCTGGCGCGACCTTCCAGGTCTCCAGCATGAGCGAGAAGTTCCAGGGAGCAATCGCGACCACGACGCCGGCCGGCTCGAACCGGCTGTAGGCGTGGTGGCCCGAGTCCATGGGCAGCGCGTCGGCGACGGCCATCTTGGCGTGGTCGGCGAAGAACCGGAAGTTGTGGGCCGCCCGAGAGACGTCAAGCCGGCACTGCGCGAGCGGCTTGCCCATGTCGCGGCTGTCTGCGCTGGCGAGCTCGGCGGTGTGGGTCTCCATGAGATCACCCAGCCGGTGCAGCAGTTCCTGGCGGCCGCCGTAGCCCATGCGAGGCCAGGGGCCGTCGTCGAAAGCCTGGCGCGCAGCCGTGGTGTTGACACGGGCGCTTCGACGACTTCTGGGGGATCGGGCGCGCCGTTCTGCGTAACTTGTCATCGCAGTCCCTGGCGTTGCCGGCACGAGGACGCCGACTCAGTGAATCCCTTCCGTGGGATGGTCCACATCATCCTGCCCGGCGCCACGGCGCCGTGCCTGCCCTCGACGCAGAACTGGAGGGTTGAGTCATGAGTCGTGACCACAGATGCTGGGCGGGCGGCAGGTCGCTGCTGTGTGTTCGTCGGGCCCGGCTGGGCTAGCTGTGCTAACCGGGTTGGTCGCCGCTCACGTCACACTCGCCTGGGCTTGCCAGGGGGCGGGTGCGGCCCGGGTGCGCCGCAGAAAGCTGCTGGCATACAGCGCTGCGGCGACGGTCATGATCGCGAAGCTGACTGGCAGGGTGGGTGCCGCATAGGAGATCGCGATGCCCGTCCATACGGAGGCGGTGGCGAGCAAGGCTGCCAGCCATAGTGCGTGCCACGGGTCAGGGGTTAACCTGCGGGCCGCCGCGGCGGGCGCGGCCAGAAGACCGAACAGCAGCAGTGCGCCCACGATCTGGCTGGCCTCGGCAGCTGTGGCGCCCACCAGCGCCAGGAACAGTGCGCCGAGGGCTCGCACTGGCACGCCGGCTGCGGCCGCGACGGCCGAGTCGATGCTGGCAAAAAGCAGCGGCCGGGCGATGGTGAGTATGGCGACGACCAGGACGGCGGCGACGGCGACGGTCGCCCACATGGCCGAGGTGCTGATCCCGAAGATGCTGCCGAACAGGACGTTGACGTTGGCGGTGCCGTTGGAGGTTGAGCCGTGGGTGGTGTAGTAGGCCAGGAAGAACACGCCCAAGCCAAGGACCCACGAGAAGACCGTGCCGATGGTGACGTCGTCAGCGATGCTGCGGCCACCGAGCAAGCCCAGGACCAGCCCGGCCCCGATGGTTGCCGCGAACATCCCGATGCGCAGATCCAGGCCCACGGCCAGCGCGGCGAATGCGCCGGTGTAGGCGACGTGACCCAGCGCGTCGCCGGCGAACACCTGGCCGCGCAGCACAACGAAGTAGCCGACGAGCCCGGAGACGACCGCGATGGCGGTACCGGCGACCAGGGCGTGCACGATGAAAGGGTGGGCGAACATGTGCGCCAGGGCAGATATCGGCTCGGGTGCAGCGACCGCAAGGCACTGGGCGCTCATGATCGCGCTCCGGCAGGCGCCGCCGAGGGCGCCGTGGCCCGCGGGCTGCGCCCGGAACGGTCCGCGACGATACGCCACAGGCAGGCGGCGAGATATCCCGCAAAAGACACGGTGGTGACCCAGAAGCCGATCGGGTGCACCGAGAAGAACGCGATCGTCTCCCCGATCCACGTCGCCAGCAGCGCGAAGGCGATCGACAAGGCGATACCCACACAGGGGCGGGTGGTGAGCTTGTGCGCCGTGGCGGCCGGGGCGACGAGAAGAGCGAAGACGAGCAGACTGCCGGTCACCTGGCTGGTCCCGGCGGCCGCGACGCCGAGCAGCACCAGGAACAACCCGCCGACGGCCCGGACCGGGACGCCGCGGGCGCGGGCCAGATCGGGGTCGACGGACGCGAAGAGCAGCGGACGGCCGATCGCGATGAGCACGGCAAGGCACGGCACCGCCGACGCAAGCAGGACCAGTACCTGGGTGTCGGTGATACCGACGATTGTGCCGAACAGCAGGTTGGTCATGCCGGACAGGAAGCCCTTGTAGAGCGAGACGAACAGGTAACCGCAGGCAAGTGCGAAAGCCTGGACGGTGCCGATCACCGCGGACTGCTCCGCTGAGGCGGCCCGAGCGGTGTGCTGCGGCAGCGCCGCTATCACCAGTGCACCGGCCACGCAGAAACCGAAGTAGCCATATCCGGTCGCCACACCCAGCCAGGTCGCGGCGGCGGCGCCTGGGAAGCCGACGACAGCAAGGGTGTGTCCGGCGAAGCTCTGCCGTCGCAGCACCATAAACCATCCGATGGTCGCGGCGATGACGGCCACGATGGTTCCAGCACGGAAGGCATTGACGATGAACGGGTAGCTGAACATCAGCTGTACGTCGTAGGACAGATCCCAGCTCAGCGCCGGTCCCATCAGTGGTGCTCCGCCGGAACGTCCCGCTGACCCACCACGACCAACCGCCCCCCGCGGTCGTGCAGTACGTCGATCGGTGTGCCGTACAGACGGGTGAGGGTATCGGCGGTGATGACCTCGGCCGGCCGGCCCGCGACTGCGGTGCCGCCCGCGACGTACACCACCTTGTCCAGGTAGGACAAGATCGGGTTGACGTCGTGCGCCACCAGCAGCACGGCAACGCCCTGCTCACGGCAGACCCGCTGGATCAGCGCGCTGATCCCCGCCTGGCTCGGCACGTCCAGGCTGTCCAGCGGCTCATCGAGAACCAGCAGCCGCGGACGCCGGATCAGAGCCTGGGCGATCAGCAGGCGCTGCTGCTCGCCGCCGGAACACTGACCGATCGGGCGTTGCGCATACCCGCTGGCACCGACCAGGTCGATCACGCGGGCGATCCGCTCCTGGCGAGCCCGGTAGGCGGCGGGCCGCAGCAGTCGTGGCAGCAGCGGTACCGGGGTACCCCAACGGTCGCCGTCCAGCCCCAGCCGCACGATGTCTACTCCGCGGATCCTGACATCGGCGTCGAAGGCGCGACGCTGGGGCAGGTAGCCGATGTCGCGGTTGTGTCTCCCCGGTAGGGCGCCGAGTATCCGCACGGCGCCGGCGGCGAGCGGGTGCAGCCCGAGCAGGACCTTCAGCAGCGTCGACTTGCCGGAACCGTTGGGGCCAAGGATGGCGACGAACTCGCCGTGGTCGACGGTGATGTCCACGCCCGACCAGATGGTGTTGCCACCGACCTGGGCCGCGGCGGCGCGCAGCTCGACGACCGGCTCGTCGGGGACCGGATCCGCCTCGCAGTGGGCCCGTGTCACGCTCATCGGCCGGTAGCCTGGTGCAACGCGCTCGCCAGTTGCTGCAGCTGTGCGGACTGCCACTGCTGGAAGGTGACGTTGGCCGGGGACAGTGTCTCGGTCACCGCGACAACGGGGATTGCCTCGCTCCTGGCGGCAGCGACCTGTGCGGCTACGTCCGGTGTGCTGTTCTGGCTGTTGAAGGCATAGACCTTGATCTGCTTGCTGGAAATCTGCTGGTCGATGGTGGCCTTGTCAGCCGCGGAGACGTCGGTGCCTTGGCTGATGGCCGTCAGGAAGCTGGCGGGGGTGATCAGGTCCAGTCCGAGCGCCTGGGCCAGCGGGGAGAAGATCGACTCGCTGGCTCCCACCTTCACCCCGGTGTACTTTTCCCGGATCTGGCCGATCAGATCGTTGTAGGTCGCAAGGTCGGTGGTCAGGAACGCGGACTTGCGTTGCTCGTAGTAGGCCTTGCCGCCAGGGTCTGCCTTCACGTAGTCGGCGGTGATCTGGTCGACCACGGCCCGGACGTCGGTGGGGGAATACCACCGGTGCGGGTTACCGCCGTCGGCGATCCCGACGAGCTCGCCGACGTCGAGCACGGTGCGCCCCGGTACCGGGTTGGCGGCCAGCATCTTGGCCGCCCACGGGTCGTACCCGATGCCGTTCTGGATGAAGACGCCGGCACCGGCGACAACACGGGCATCGGTGGGGGTCGGTTCGTACGCGTGCGGGTCGGTGGCCGGGTTGGTGATCAACGACGTCGCCTGGACCCGGGTGCCACCAAGCTGTGCGGCAATGCTTCCCCACGCGTTGATCGTCGCGACCACGCTGATCGGCTTACCCGCAGTTGATCCCCCCGCCGCGGCCGACGGCGTCGGGCTCGAGGTCGAACACGACGCGAGCATCACGGTGGCGCACACTCCTGCCGCAACCAGCCCAAACCGGCGTCGAGCGCCTGGCCGTGGCATCGCAGCGGGTCCGGAACGGCTCATCGAAACGTCCTATGTTAGTGGGAGTGATTGTCGTTAGCAGCAGGCTAGCAGGAATGACAACCAGTCCCGATAGGGGCTGGCCTTGTGAGTTGTTCGCGGTTCGTTGATAACGGTTACCGGTAAGATCAAGGCATGGCAACGACGAAGCAGCGCGCGACCGTCCAGGGCGGCGCGGTCCGCTCGGTCCTGGCCGAAGGCGCCGGCTTCAATAGCGCGCAGGACATCCATGCGTCGCTACGGCTACAGGGCAAGTCGGTCGGCCTCTCGACGGTGTACCGGCACCTGCAGTCACTGGTCGAACAGGGTGTCGCCGACGTCATCCAGTCCCCCGATGGCGAGGCGACCTACCGCTACTGCGGCGAGAC
>Ga0208079_1001807_pt1 | contig 10888 bp, 9 predicted proteins | sample NGESurdeep092012_5_FD_184474 | JGI IMG/M metagenome (GOLD analysis project Ga0208079, IMG submission 184474) | Arctic peat soil microbial communities from Barrow, Alaska - NGEE Surface sample 210-2 deep-092012 (SPAdes) | ecosystem: Environmental > Terrestrial > Soil > Wetlands > Peat ... | reverse complement strand
TGCTCGTCAGCTTCCCCCCGAAAATGGCGGTCGCGAAACTCGTCAACTCCCTCAAAGGGGTATCCAGCCGCCGGATGAGAACCGAGTTCCCCGAACTGGCCCGCCACTACTACCGGGCGAACAAACTCTGGTCGGGGTCCTACTTCGCCGGATCAGTCGGCGGCGCACCACTGTCCATGCTGAAGACCTACATCGAAGACCAGAACCAGCCCGCCTAGCAGGACCAGCGATTCACCACCGCCCTAAAGGACGGTGCACTCTCGCCAAAGGTGGTAGCAGGCGCCAAAGCCAACTGGCCTGTCAGGCTGATGTCGTCGTGATAGGCGGGCGGTGGTGCTGCGCGACACTGGGGGCCATATCATCATGCACGGCCACACTTCCGATGACCGGAGCCTTTGATGCGCTTTCGCCTCACTCCCAAGGACAGCAGCTTCTACGAGCTCTTCACGACGTCCGCTGAGCACCTCATCGAAGGCTCCAAGGAACTGACCAGGCTGTTGGGCGTCGAGCGCTCCGAGCGTGAGGCCGCCGCCGGCCGGATGCGAGACCTCGAGCACGCCGCCGACGAGTCCACCCACGCGATCATGCGCAAGGTGAACAGCTCCTTCATCACACCGTTCGACCGCGAGGACATCTACGGTCTCGCGTCCAACCTTGACGACTGCATGGACCTGATGGAGGCCGCGGCCGATCTGATCGTCCTGTACCGCATCGGCGACCTGCCTGACGGGATCGCGGCGCAGGTTGAGGTTCTTGTCCGGATGGCCGAGCTGACCGCCGAGGCCATGCCGCGGCTGCGCTCGATGCACGACCTCGAGGAGTACTGGATCGAGATCAACCGCCTCGAGAACCAGGCTGACCAGATCTACCGACGGCTGGTGGCCGAGCTGTTCAACGACGGCCAGGACGCGATCACCGTGCTCAAGCTCAAGGAGGTCGTCGACGAGCTCGAGGCTGCCGCTGACGCGTTCGAGACCGTGGCCAACACGGTCGAGAGTATCGCCGTCAAGGAGTCCTGACCTTCGTGGACTGGTTGCCTGTCGGCATCGTCATTGCGTTGGCGATGGGTTTCAACTACACCAACGGGTTCCATGACGCGGCCAACGCGATCGCAACCTCGGTGTCGACCCGAGCCCTGACGCCGCGGATCGCGCTGGTCATGGCCGCGTTCTTCAACCTCCTCGGAGCCTTCATCGGCACCAAGGTCGCGAGCACCGTCGGCAAGGGCCTCATCGCCCCGCCCTCCGGCGCGGTCGGTCTGCTCATCGTCGGCTCGGCTCTGGTCGGCGCCACGACCTGGAACCTCCTGACCTGGTGGAAGGGCCTGCCCTCGTCGTCATCACATGCCTTGTTCGGTGGCATGGGCGGCGCGGCGCTGGCAGCAGGGGCGCCGGTGCTCTGGAACGGCGTGCTGACCAAGATCATCGTCCCGATGGTGCTCTCGCCGGTGGTCGGGCTCATCCTCGGCTATTTCGTGATGACCCTCATCCTGTGGCTCTTCCGCGGTCAGCATCCTGGGCGTACCTCGCGCGGGTTTCGCTACGCACAGACGTTCTCGGCGGCCGCAATGGCCCTTGGTCACGGTCTCCAGGACGCGGGCAAGACCATGGGGATCATCGTGCTGGCCCTCACCGTGGGCGGATACCAGCACGACTCGTCGATCCCCAACTGGGTCAAGATCTCAACCGCCCTGGTCATCAGCGCCGGGACGTACTCCGGTGGCTGGCGCATCATGCGGACGCTCGGTCGCAAGATCATCCACCTCGACCCGCCCCAGGGCTTTGGCGCAGAGGCCTCAGCCGCGTCGATCCTGTATGTCGCCGGTCTGACCTTCGGCGCCCCGATCTCGACCACCCACACGATCACCTCGACGATCATGGGCGTCGGCGCCACCAAGCGACTGTCCGCCGTGCGCTGGGGCGTGGCCGGGAACATCGTCTCCGGCTGGGTCCTGACGTTCCCCGGCGCCGGTCTCGTGGCGGCCCTGGCCTACGCGTTGACGATCCCCTTCCAGTAGGCAGACCGCCCGCCCTGATCTCTGCTCGGTCAGGTCAGGTCCCCGCCGTTTGCCGCGTTTGGCCCGTCTGTCAGCCGAAACGACCGGAGATGTAGTCCTCGGTGGCTCGAATCGTCGGGTTGCTGAAGATCTTTTGCGTGTCGTCCATCTCGATCAGTCGTCCAGGCTGGCCGGTCTCGATCAGGTTGAAGAACCCGGTCCGGTCCGATACCCGCGCAGCCTGCTGCATGTTGTGCGTCACGATGACGATCGTGTACCTGCTCTTCAGCTCGGTGATCAGGTCCTCGATCGCCAACGTGGAGATCGGGTCCAGTGCCGAACAGGGCTCGTCCATCAGCAGCACCTGAGGCTCGACCGCGATGGCTCGGGCGATACACAACCGCTGCTGCTGACCACCTGAGAGTCCGGCGCCAGGCTTGTTCAGCCGGTCCTTGACCTCGTTCCACAGGTTCGCGGCGCGCAGCGAGGCCTCGACCTTCTCGGCGAGAACCTGCTTGTTCTTAAGGCCGTTGAGCCGCAACCCTGCCACCACGTTGTCCGCGATCGACATCGTGGGGAACGGGTTCGGCCGCTGGAACACCATGCCTACGGTGCGCCGCACGCCCACGGGGTCAACGTTCGCGGCATAGATGTCGGCGTCGTCGAGGTGTACCGACCCCTCGACCCGGGCGCCTGGGATGACCTCGTGCATGCGGTTCAGCGTCCGGATGAATGTCGACTTCCCACAGCCGGAAGGGCCGATCAAGGCCGTGACTGAACGGGGCTCGATGGTCATCGTGACATCCTCGACAGCCCTGAAGGTGCCGTAGTAGGCGTTCAGGTTCTTGACGTCGATTCTCTTTGCCATGAGGCGTTTTCGTCCTTCGCTGTCTGGAAGCTTCGTGTCTGGAAGCAAAACGAGGTATGCCGGGAAGCCCGGTCAGGTCTTGGGCCGCCCGAAGTGGCCAATGAGGCGCCCGGCGATGTTCAGAATCAAGATGAGCAGGATCAGAGTTGCCGCAGCCCCCCACACCCGGTCGACGGCAGGCTGCAACACCTCCGTACGGTCCTGGTTGATCATCGTGGGCAGGGTCGGCATGAGTCCACCGAACAGGTTGGTCGCGATGTTCTTGGTGTACGGCCCCAGGATCAGCAACGGCGCAGTCTCTCCCATGACCCGGGCCAGGCCGAGCAGGATGCCGGTGATGATTCCTGAGAACGCGGTCGGTAGGACGACCCGGACGAGCGTCTTCCACTTGGGCACGCCGAGGGCAAAGGCGCCCTCGCGCAGCTCGTTGGGCACAAGCTTGAGCATCTCCTCGGTCGAGCGCACGACGACCGGAATCATGAGCAGCACCAACGCTAAGCACACGGCGAAGGCCACGCGCTGGAATCCGAAGGTGGTGACCCAGAGGGCGTAGATGAACAGCGCGGCGACGATGGACGGGATACCGGTGAGGATGTCGACCATGAAGCTCACGGCCGTGGCGAGCCGACCGCGGCCGTACTCGACCAGGTAGATGGCTGTCATCACCCCGATCGGCACGGCGATCACGGCCGTCACCAGGCCCTGGATCAAGGTGCCCTGGATCGCGTGCACGGCGCCGCCACCGACGACCCGGTTGGTGATGCCGCGCTGGGAGTTGGTCCACCAATGGCTGTCGAGCAGCATGGCGCCGCCCTTGCTGATGACGCTCCACAGGATCCAGGCCAGGGGCACCATGGCGATCGCGAAGGCCGTCCACATGACGATGCGGGCCAGCTGGTTGCGCACGGCCCGTCCCCGGGACCTCTGTCCCAGGCCGAGGCCCAGATCGGGGGTGGGACCGTCGGGACGCCCGGCGTCCCGGCGAGCGTCCGAGGTGAGACCGATTGTGGTCATTCGCTGAAGGCCTTGCTGCGGTTGATCACGATGCGCGCGATCGAGTTAACCACGAAGGTCAGCAGGAACAGCACCAACCCGGCGGCGAGGAACGCCCCGGCCTTCTGCGGGGAGTCGAACTCGGCAGCGTTGTTGGCGATCTTGGAGGCGAAGGTCTCGCCACCGTTGAACATCGACCAGGACCAGGCTGAGCCGTCGGCCAGCGCCGACAGGATGATCATCACGGCGACGGTCTCGCCGAGCGCCCGGCCGAGCCCGAGCATCGAGGCGCTGATGACCCCCGGCTTGCCGAAGGGCAGGACCGCGGTGCGGATCATCTCCCACCGGGTCGCGCCGAGAGCCAGGGCGGCGTCCTTGTTTGACACCGGGGTCTGGGCGAACACCTCGCGTGACAGCGCCGTGATGATGGGCAGCACCATGATCGAGAGCACCACCCCCACCGTGAGGATCGTGCTTGCCGCGCCGATCCCGCTGGGCGTGAACAGGGGGAACCACCCGAGGTGGCTCACCAGGAAGTCCTGTATGCCGCTCATGTGCGGCCCGAACACCTGCAACCCCCACAGCCCGTAGACGATCGAGGGCACGGCGGCGAGCAGGTCGACCAGGGTTGCGGCCGTTCGGCTGAGCCAGCCCGGCGCGTACTGCGTGATGAACAGGGCGACACCGACGCCGAACGGGACGGCGATCAGCATGGCGATCACCGAGGAGAGGACGGTCACCCACAGCAGGTTGGCGATGCCGAACTGAAGGGGGGTGCCGTCGACGTTCCACTGCGTGGAGGTCAGGAAGTTGACCTTGTCCTTGGCCAGGGCGGGCAGCGCCTGGGACAACAGGAAGCCGGCGATCAGCGTCACGATGGCGATGACGAGCAGACCGGCGCCTGTGGCCGTGCCACCGAAGATGCGGTCGCCGAGCCGTCCCGTACCGGCAGGGACGCGGTCCGTCAGGAACGGACCGCGCCCTTCGGGCTTCGGAAGCTCGTCGACTGCAGAGACGCCGGTGATACTCGGCACGTCAGTTCAAGCCTGTCTGTTGCACGACTAGGAGAGGGCCTCGATTGCGGAGGCTACCTTGGTCTGCACTGCGCTGGGAAGCGGCGCGTAGCCGATGGCCTGCAGCTTGGCCTGCTCGTCCGCGGCGGCAAAGGACTTCAGGAAATCCTTGATCAGTGTGCCCTTGGCGGCGTCCTTGTTCTTGGAGCAGACAAGCTCGTAGGTCACCAGCAGGATCGGGTAGGCCCCGGGCGTCTTGGTGGCGTAGTCCAGCTTCAGCTTCAGATCGTTGCCCACGCCCACGATCTTCGCAGCACCGACGGCCGCGCCTACCGACTCACCAGTCAGCGCGACCGGGCCGGCACCGTTGTCGATCAGGGCCATGCTCAGCTTGTTGTCCTTGGCATAGGACCATTCGGAGTAGGTGACGCCGCCCTCGGTGGCCTTCACCGCGTTGGAGACACCAGCATTTGCCTGCTTGCCTTCACCCTTGCCGGTCCACTTCTTGCCGGTGGCCTGGGGCCAGTCACTTGGGGCGGAGCCTTTCAGGTACTTGGTGAAGTTGTCGGTGGTGCCCGAGTCGTCCGAGCGGAAGAAGACCTTGATGGCCTCCGTCGGGAGGGTGACGCCGGGGTTGATCGCCGCGATCGCCGGGTCGTTCCACGTGGTGATGGCCCCGTTGAAGATCTTGGCGGTCACGGCGGGGGTCAGGATCAGCTTGGCGACGCCTTTGACGTTGTAGGCCACGGCGATAGGCCCGGTCACCATGGGCAGGTTCCAGGCGGGGGATCCGCAGGCCTTGTCGGCGTCGGCCTGCTCGATGCTGGTGGCGCCCGCCTTGGGCGTTTCACTCAGTGCCGAGTCGGAGCCGGCGAAGTCGACCTGACCGGCGATGAACTGTTTGATGCCAGCTCCCGAACCGGTCGGGTTGTAGTTGATGGTGGCGCCGGCGCATGCCGCCTGGAAGTCAGTGATGGCCTGCTCGATGGCGTTCTTCTGGGCCGAGGAGCCCTCGCCGTTCAGCGTGCCGGTGGGGCAGTTGGAAGCGGCGGCGGTCGACCCCCCGGTTGTGGCCGCGGAAGTGGGAGTGTTGTTGTTGGAGCCACAGGCAGACAGGGCAAGCACGCCGACCAGGGCAACGCCCGTGATGCTGGCGAACCGTTGACGGGACTGGGTCTTCAAGGTTTTTTGGGCCTCTCCACAGCAGGGGTCAATACGGCGGGCCTTGGTGCCCGTTGGGTACGACGCTAAGGAAGCCGTATGACGCACACCCCGGTGGCAGGTAAACGGAAGATGAACGGCATACGGCGTTCGGGCGGAGTCAGGGCACGGGGTAGAGCTCGACGTCGACGACGCGGGCCTGCTCTCCGGTCCCGACCACGTGCGCCACCAGTGCGTCACCCTTGCCCATGCCGCGCTCGGCGGCCTCCAGCAGCGCGTCCTTGGCCGAGTTCGCGCCGGAATCAGCGGTGCCGTCGGGCTCACCCGTGTCATCCGAGTCATCCGAGTCAGGCGCGCCACCCCCGTTGGCGATGCCGGCCAGCTGTTCGAGCAGACGGGGCAGGACCGGCCCGTGCGTGGAGACGACGGCCGCGCTGCCCCGGGCCAGCACCTTGGTGAGGTGGCGCGGGGCGTGGTCGGGACGCCTCTCGAAGCTCTCCTCCGACAGCCCAGGCTTGAGCCGGATCTTGAGCTCGGCCGCCGTGGCATAGGGCAGGACGGTGTCGAGGCAACGCACGGCAGGGGAGGTGACCACGCGGATCACGCCGTATGACGTCAGGAGCGGGACCAGGGCCTCGGCACGCTCTCGGCCGCGGGCATCCAACGGCCGCAACGGATCTGCCTGCGTCCACGTCGATCGCGGATATGCATGGGCATGGCGGAGGATGACCAGCGGCCACGTCGTGAGGGTGCCGTCGCGGTCTGCCTGCACCAACGCCCGGAGCTGGTCGCGGTCACGGTCGTAGGTGAGTCGGTCCGTGGCGTCGTCGACGTCGAGCCAGGCGATCTCGTCGATCTCGTTGACCAGTGTCCCGGCTCCGCCCACGACCTCGGCCGCCCAGTAGCGCACCTCTTTGGGCGCCGGCTGGCCGCTGTCGTCCTCGCTGCTGCCCTCCACGACGTCGTAGCGCGATGTGGGAAGCGGGCGCCCCAGGCGGACGTGGAGCCCGGTCTCCTCGAAGACCTCGCGCGCCGCGGCGACGGGCCACTCCTCGCCCGGGTCGAGCTTGCCCTTGGCCCAGGACCAGTCGTCATAACGGGGTCGGTGGACCATGACGACCTGGAGCCGGCCGCGACGGTGACGCCATGGCAGCGCCCCAGCGGCTTCGATCACCGTCCTGCCGATCACCGTCGCCGGGCCTTGCGGCGGCGGCGGGCGTTGCTCTCGATCAGGGCGCTCTGCAGCTCGATCAGGTCGTTGCCCTCGGCGTCTCGGCAGTGCCGGGTCCAGCGGCCGTCGCCGCCGAGGTGCCAGCTCGATACGCCGTCGCTCATCCCCATGGCCAGCAGGGCTTGCATGCTTTCGATATGCCCCGGGTCGGCGAGCTGGAGCAGGGCCTCGACGCGGCGGTCGAGGTTGCGGTGCATCAGGTCGGCGCTGCCGATGTAGACGATCGGGTCGCCACCGCCGCCGAAGATGAAGATCCGCGAGTGTTCCAGGAACCGGCCCAGGATCGAGCGCACCCGGATCGTCTCGGACAGACCTTTGACGCCGGGGCGCACGGCGCAGATGCCTCGAACCCAGAGGTCCACCTCGACGCCGGCGCGCGACGCGCGATACAGCGCATCGATCACCTGGTTGTCGACGATGGCGTTCACCTTCAGGCCGATATAGCCACCGACCCCCGACTGCGCGTGGGCGATCTCGGCCTCGATCAGGTCGACAAGGCCCGAACGCACCGAGCGCGGCGCCACGAGCAGGCGCTTGAACTTGCTGCGCGGGGCCCATCCGGACATCTGGTTGAACAGCCGCGCCAGGTCCTCGCCGACCTGCGGGTCGCAGGTGAGCAGACCCACATCCTCATACAGGCGGGCGGTCTTGGGGTTGTAGTTGCCGGTGCCGACGTGGCAGTAGCGACGAAGCCCCTCGGACTCCTGTCGGACCACCAGTGAGAGCTTGGCGTGGGTCTTGAGCCCGATGACGCCGTAGACCACGTGCACGCCGGCATGCTCGAGCTTGCGGGCCCAGGAGATGTTGGCCTGCTCGTCGAAACGCGCCTTGAGCTCGACCACGGCGAGCACCTGTTTGCCGGCCTCCGCGGCGTCGATCAGGGAGTCGACGATGGGGGAGTCGCCACTGGTGCGATAGAGGGTCTGCTTGATGGCGAGCACCCGCGGGTCGGCTGCGGCTTGTTCGATGAAGGCCTGCACCGAGGTGGAGAACGAGTCGTAGGGGTGCTGGAGCAGGATGTCCTTGGTCCGCATCGAGGCCAGGATGTCGCTGGGCTGTGAGCTCTCGACCGCGGCCAGGTCGGGGTGGGTCTTGGGCAGGAACGTGGGGAACCGTAGGCCGGAGCGTTCGAGGTCGGCCAGGACGTTGAGCCCGCGCAGGTCCAGCGGCGCCGGCAGGCGGTAGACCTCGTCGGGTTCCACCCCCAGCTCGCGGCCCAGCAGGTCCATGACGTGGTCGTCCATGTCCTCGGCGATCTCGAGGCGCACGGGCGGGCCGAAGCGACGGCGGGTGAGCTCCTTCTCCAGGGCGGTGAGCAGGTTCTCGGCGTCATCCTCCTCGACCTCGACGTCCTCGTTGCGGGTCACCCGGAAGGTGAAGTGCTCGCTGACCTGCATGCCCGGGAACAGCTGGTCCAGGTGCGCGGCGATGATGTCCTCGAGGGGGACGAAACGTGCGTAGTACTGGTGGGACGGTTGCGAGTCGAGCTGCGGGACCTGCACGAAACGGGGTAGCAGCGGCGGCACCTTGACGCGGGCGAAGTGCTCGATTTTGGTCTTGGGATTGATCAGCAGGACAGCAAGGTTGAGCGAGAGCCCGGAGATGTAGGGGAACGGGTGGGCCGGGTCGACGGCCAGGGGCGTGAGCACCGGGAAGATCTGGTCCCGGAACATCCAGTGCAGCCCGTCCTGCTCCCCGATGCTGAGCTCCTCCCACCGCACGATGGCGATGCCCTCGCCGACCAGGGCGGGGCGGACCTGGTCCTCGAACACGCGCGCATGCATGGCCATCAGATCGTGGGCGACCCGCGAGATCTCGTCCAGGACCTCACGCGGCTCCAGGCCAGAGGCGGAGCGCACGGCCAGCCCCGTCGCGATACGGCGCTTGAGCCCGGCCACCCGGACCATGAAGAACTCGTCGAGGTTGCTGGCGAAGATCGCGAGGTAGCGAGCCCGCTCCAGCATCGGCACCGACTCGTCGGCGGCCAGCTGCAGGACCCGTTCGTTGAACTGCAGCCAGGAGACCTCACGGTCGAGGAAGCGGTCCGCCGGCAGCGCGTCCGGGTCGACCGGCGCATCTGATGCCGAGACCACGCGGACGAAACGGCCGTTCGAGGCGCGTGGTGGCGCGCTGCTGAGGGAGTCCAGGTCGGGTTCGGGCGACCCGGGCGACGCGGACGACTCGGACGACTCGGACGACTCGGACGCCGCCGGGCCGGGTTGCTCGCGGACGGGCGAGGTCCCGGCTTTCTGCACGCTCATGCCCTCTATCGTGGCACTGGCGGATGAACGCGGCGTGAATACATCACATCTGCGCCAGTGCGGGTGAAGCCCAGCCGGGAGTAGATCGAGACCGCCCTGGTGTTGTCGCCCTCGACGTAGAGAAAGGCCTCGGCCAGGCCGCGCTCGAGCAGGTGCCTCAGCCCCAGCACCGTGACCGTCTGCCCCAGTCCCATGCCCTGGTATGCCGGGTCGACGGCGACCACGTAGACCTCGCCCTCCGTGGGGCTCGCCTGTGGGTCTTGGGGTGGGACGACCTTCGTCCAGTGTGACGCGGCAAGCACCGGCGCCCGGCTCCGGATGTCCTCGACAAGGATGAATCCTGTTGCGTCGAACCACGATTGGGCAATCCGACGGTCGAGGTCGAGCCCGGTCATCTGACCCTGCTCGGGGTGGTGGACAAAGGCCCGGGCGTTGACGCGCAGCCAGGCATCCTCGTCCTGACCGACGACGAAACGTCGGGTCGCGAACTCCTGTGGCAGATGGGCCGCAGGCAGGGGCTGGGCGTCGGCTCGCAGTGACCGGCGCATGGTCCAGAGCGTGCGGACATTGGTCGCGTCTTCGCTTGCGGCGAAGGCCCGGGCGACGCCGATATGACCGTGCGACCAGATCTGCAGCGTCCCGTCTTGCAGAACGTCATCGAGGGCGCGGACCAGCGCGGTCCCGATGCCGTGCCGCCGATACTCGGGGCCCACCACGATCTCAGCGCTGGCGGTCCCTCCCATGTACTGGACCTTTGTCGTCGTCGCGGCCGGTTCCCGCTCGAGGTGGGCATAGCCCGCGAGGTGCGTGCCGTCATACGCGAGGAAGTGCCGCGAGCTGGTGCTGGAGGATGTGGCGGTCCCGGAGGGGAGGCTCTCTCGGGCATCCAGCAGGACCTGCTCGGACAGCGGTGCCACGCCGTCCACCTGCGTCGCCGCCTCGATCAGGGCAACCAGCGCTGAGCGCTGCTCGGTATCGAGCCGGTCCACGTTCTCCACCTGCATGGCCGCATTCCATCACGGCGAGTGCTCCGGATGGCTCACTTCGACGGCCTGTGGGTTGCGACTCGTGATATTCCGGCCAAGTTACCCATAACAGTCTTCACCGGGACAACTCGGGCGTAGCCTGCGCGCGTACCCGGGACCCCGCTTGGCCGCCCCGGCTGAGTCACAACGGACGAGCAGGAGTCTCAATGTCTTTCGTACGTTCCCGTCGACTTGTCGGCGTTCTCACGGTGGCGATGGCAGCCGGTGTCGGCATCGCCGGCACGAGCAGCCCCAGCATGGCCGGCCCTAAGTGGTCAGGTTTGTAAGTCCGTCGGGGATCAGGCGGCCTTGGGTTGGGCACCGTTGGGGGTCTGGGTTT
>Ga0208079_1001802_pt1 | contig 10896 bp, 9 predicted proteins | sample NGESurdeep092012_5_FD_184474 | JGI IMG/M metagenome (GOLD analysis project Ga0208079, IMG submission 184474) | Arctic peat soil microbial communities from Barrow, Alaska - NGEE Surface sample 210-2 deep-092012 (SPAdes) | ecosystem: Environmental > Terrestrial > Soil > Wetlands > Peat ... | reverse complement strand
CCACAGTCTCCTGCCGCACCTGAGAACGCACCGCAAACGTCACCTTCGCGCACCCCAACGTCGCCAGCGCCGCCACGACGGACCGTGCCGTAGCTCCCGAACCAAGTACCACGGCGCTAGCCACCTTGGCGCATCCGGCCTCACGCAATGCCTGCGAAACGCCGTAGACGTCAGTGTTGTCACCGCTCCAGCCATTGTCCGGGCGTCGGACCAAGGTATTGATGGCACCCACCTCGCGAGCCAGGTCCGAGACCTCGTCGGCGACCTCGAACGCGGCTTCCTTCAGGGGCATGGTCAGCGACAGCCCAGCCCACTGAGGGCCCAGCCCGGCCACGAACCTGCGCAGCGCCGGAGCCTGCATCTCATGCACACCATAAGACCAGTGGCTCAGACCCAGGGCGCGGTACGCCGCCAGGTGCAGCGCCGGCGACAGCGAGTGGCTGATCGGCGATCCCAGGACGGCGGCACGCCGATGGGGCGCCGTCAGCACTGACCCGGGTTCTTTGAGCACCATGCCAGGAACAGCTTCACATTGGCCGCGTGACCGGCCGCGTCGACAGCAAACCTGGTCTCTCCCGTCGTCGGGTTCACCGCCACGAAGTACAGCCACGGCCCAGGTGTCGGACTAACCGCCGCCTGAATGGACGACAACCCTGGACTGTCGATGGGCCCCGGGGGCAGACCCGTAACCAGGTACGTGTTGTACGGGCTCTTGCTCGCTCGTTGGGCGTCAGTCGTGCCAACTTTGCCACGACGTTGCGCGATGAAGCTGACCGTCGTGTCCAGCTGCAGCGGCATCGCCTTGGCCAGACGGTTCTCGATAACCCGGGCCACCTTCGGACGATCGGTTGCGGCTTGGGCCTCGGCCTCGACGATGCTCGCGACGGTCAGCACCCGCTGTGCCTTGTCGGGAGTCACGCCCAGTGTGCTCAGCTCGTCAAGCGACTTGGACACCATCGTCTGCAGCTGCTGTACGGCGGTGGTATCCGCCCGGAACGGGTATGTCGACGGGAACAGATACCCCTCGACGTTGCCCTTGGCCTGGGCCGGCAGACCCAGCAGGTCGGGGTTCTTCAACGCCGCCGTGTACTCGCCCAGAGGTCGGCCTGTGGCAGCGGAGAGCTTGCTGATGATCTCTGAGGTCCACATGCCCTCACGGATGGTGACCTGTCCAGCCGTGCGGTTGCCCCGGTTCAGCAACATGGCCAGAGCCGCCAGCGCACTCATCTTGGAGTGCATGGCGTACGTGCCAGGCTGGATGGAACCGGACAGGGGGTTACCGGCAGCGGCATTTTCGAAGGCCCCGGCCGACTTGACCACGCCCGCCTTCGCCAGGGCAGCCGCGATGGTCCGGCTGGAGTCCCCCTCGTTCACGGCTATCGAGACAGCGCCGTAGCCGCCCCCGGTGTAGTCGTTGCTCGCGGTAAGGCTGGTGACCATGGGCCACAGCACGGAGATGGCGACGACCCCGGTGCCGACGACCAGACCCAGGGCCACCAGCAGCACGATCATCCGGCGGGTGCGCCGGAACCGGCGACGCTGTTTGCGGCGAAGCCGGTCGGCGTGTTGACGCTCTTCTGCCAGTCGACGTCGTTCGCTGCTCCTGGTTGGTAGCACCCCTGTCGCGTCGCGAGCCTCGTCCTGCTCGTGCTCGTCCCCCGGGCCAGGGGCACCGAATATCGAAGACTTGAGATGGCCACCCTTCATCGTTCTACCCCCCCGCCTTAGTCCGGGAGGCGCGCGGTTTGCGTCCGGCCACGAGCTCTCCTGGCGGCAGCCCCGATGACATCTCGGCATTCAGGGCGGCCTGCAAGATCAGCACGGCGGCCGCCTGGTCCACGACAGCACGCTGGGCCCGTCCTGGCAGGCCGGCGTCGCGCAGCTGGCGATGTGCATCGATGGTTGTCAGGCGCTCGTCGATCAACCGCACGGGGGTCGGTGAGATTCGGGACGCCAAAGTGGTCGCGTAGCTGCGGGCCCCCGCAGCGGCAGGACCCTCACCGCCCGTCAAGGACCGCGGTAGCCCGACGACCACCTCCAGCACGTCGCGCTCGAGTACTACTGCCGCGATCGCGCCCTGGTCTGTTCCGGACTTCAGATCACGCTCAAGGGTCTCGATCGGAGTGGCGAGGATGCCGCCGGGATCGCTGGCGGCGAGCCCGACGCGGACACTGCCCACGTCAACCCCCAGCCGGATCCCTGCGCGCATCCCTCAGCGCCCCGCCGTCACGAGCTCACCCACGGCATGTTCGACCTTGGCCAGGGCCTCACCGACCTTGGTCACCTCGATGCCGCCGCCCTGAGCCAGATCGTCCTTGCCACCGCCACCACCACCGAGTGTCTGAGCCGCGACCTTGACCAGCTCTCCGGCCCGCAGACCCCACTGCCGCGCAGTGTCGTTGGTGGCGATGACGACGACCGGGCGATCCTTGGCGACACCGGCCACAGCCACCACAGATGGCCGGCCGTTGCCGAGCTTCGACCTCAGGTCAAGGGCCAGGCCCCGCAGATCATCCGCGCTGACGCCCTTGCCTGTGTCGTGACCCACGAAGCTGACGCCGAATACGTCATTGGCACCGGCTGCCAGAGATGACGACCCAGCCAGAACCTGCTGCTGGCGCATCGCGTTGATCTCACGTTCGGCATCCTTGAGCTTGCCCAAGATGCTGGCTATCCGCTCCGGCAGCTCTTCCGAACGGACCTTGAGCGCTTCCGTGAGCTGTCCGACCACAGCATGCTCACGAGCCAGGAAGTCGTAGGCGTCGGTCCCCACCAGGGCCTCGACCCGTCGCACGCCGGAACCGATGGACGCCTCGCCGAGGAGCTTGACCAGCCCGAGCTGCCCCGAGCTCTGAGCATGGGTACCGCCACAGAGCTCGCGGGCCCAGTCGCCCACGGACACCACCCGCACAGCCTCGCCGTACTTCTCGCCGAACAAGGCCATAGCCCCGGATGCGCGCGCCTCATCCTGGGTCATCACCTCGGCGTGGACCTGCAGGTTCTCGATCAACACCGCGTTGACCCTTGCCTCCACGTCGGACAGGACCGACAGCGGGAGCGCAGCGGATGCGTTGAAGTCGAACCGGAATCGTCCAGGCGCGTTCTCCGAACCTGCCTGTGTCGCGGTATCACCCAAGGCCTCACGGATCGCCTTGTGCACCATGTGGGTGGCGGTGTGAGCACGCGAGATCGCCCGACGACGGTCGATATCGACCAAAGCCTGAGCCTGCTCTCCCATGATCACCTCACCGCAGACCACCGTTGCGCGGTGCACGACAAGCCCCTTGATGGGCGACTGCACGTCGCGGACGTCGATGACGGCACCGCTGGCCAGCGTGATTCGCCCAGCGTCGGCCAGCTGGCCGCCGCCCTCGGCGTAGAACGGCGTGCGATCGAGCACCAGCTCGATCTCGTCTCCGGCATGGGCCGACGCGACGGACACGCCATCGATCAGCACACCGGCGACCGTCGCCTCCGACACGGTCTCCTGGTAGCCGGTGAACTCCACCGCGCGTCCGAGCGAGTCCTCGACGCCGCGGTAGACGGAGGTATCGCCGTGCGCGCTCTTCTTGGACCTGGCATCGGCTTTGGCCCGATCCCGCTGTTCCTTCATGAGGCGACGGAACCCGTCCTCGTCGACCCGGACCCCTTGTTCTGCCGCCATCTCCAGCGTCAGCTCAATCGGGAAGCCATAGGTGTCATGCAGCGCGAACGCCTGGTCACCCCCCAGGGTGCTCTGACCGGAAGACTTGGCCTTGGCTACCGCGGTGTCCAGCAACGTCGTGCCGGACGCGAGGGTGCGCTGGAAAGCCTCTTCCTCGGCGTACGCGATCTGCGAGATCCGGGAGAAGCCCGTCTCCAGCTGGGGGTAGGAAGCCTTCATCCGCGCCATGCTCACCGGGAACAGGTGCGGCAGACACGGCTGGTCGAACCCGAGCAGCCGCATCGAGCGCACCGCGCGGCGCAGCATCCGGCGCAGGACATAGCCGCGACCCTCGTTGCCGGGCGTGACGCCGTCGCCGATGAGCATGAGCGAGGCTCTGATGTGGTCAGCCACGACGCGCAGGAGCACGTCGTCGGGGTGGCTGTGAGCGGCGTCGTGCGCTGAGTTCGCACCATACTTCTTGCCGGTCAGCTCGGCCGCCTTGGCCAACACGGGGAAGACCTCGTCGATCTCGTAGATGTTGTCCACACCCTGCAGCACCGAGGCGATGCGCTCCAGACCCATCCCGGTGTCAACGCTCTTGGCCGGCAGGTTCCCCAGGATCGCGAAGTCGTCCTTGCTGCTGCCCTCACCCCGCACGTTCTGCATGAAGACGAGGTTCCAGATCTCCATGTAGCGGTCCTCATCAACAGCCGGACCGCCCTCCTGCCCATACTCGGGGCCACGGTCGTAGAAGATCTCGGAGCACGGACCGCAGGGCCCGGGCACACCCATCGACCAGAAGTTGTCGGCCATCCCACGGCGGACGATGCGCTCAGCCGGAATCCCGGAGTGCTTGAGCCACAGCTCCGCAGCCTCGTCGTCATCGAGGTAGACCGTCGCCCACAGCCGGTCCTTGTCCAGCCCGTAACCGCCCTGCTCCTGGCTGGTGGTCATCAGCTCCCACGCGAAGGTGATCGCGTCGGCCTTGAAGTAGTCGCCGAAGGAGAAGTTGCCGTTCATCTGGAAGAACGTGAGGTGCCGGCTGGTCTTGCCGACCTCGTCGATGTCGCCGGTGCGTACGCACTTCTGCACGCTGGTGGCGCGCTTCCACGGCGCAGTCTCCTGACCCACGAAGTAGGGCGCGAATGGCACCATGCCGGCACCGACGAACAACAGGTTCGGGTCGTCATATATCAGCGAGGCGCTGGGCACGATCGTGTGGCCCTTGCTCTCGAAGAACGCGAGCCAACGTCGTCTGATCTCGGCGGTTTCCATCGTGGTGTTCCTAACGCTCTGAGCTGGCCCGCAGCAGGCAGACCAACACCAAGGGTATGCCGGGTATTCGGGGTACAGCGCCCGAAGCCGCATTTGGGATGGGACGAGGATGAATGCAGGCTTGGAGCCCCTAGCGATCTCGCGACGACGTTGGGTCCTCGATCAGGGCACGCGCCTGCTCGTCACTCATCACACGCCCGTCCGGCAACGCCCCGGTATCTATGCCCAGGGCATAGCGCAGCTCGCTCTCTCGCTCGGCCATGCCCTCGCGGACCACCTCGGCCATCTCGCGCAGACCCTCACTCAGGTCCGACAGGCCGCTGGACAGACCCTGCGCCATGCCTGATGGGGAGTAGGACTGCACGGTCTTGGTGACCTTGCGCACGAGCAGAATACCGACCGTGGCTCCCAGGGCAGCCCAGAACAGACGACGCATCGCCTCAGCCCCTCCTGCGTCGGCCGGGGGTCGAGCCCTTGCGGGCGCCGCCACCCTTCATCGCCGAACGCACGCCGTAGGTGAAGGCGGCCACCTTGACGACCGGAGAGCCCACCGTGGCCGCGAACAGTGCGGTGAGCGCGTTGAGGTTGGTGCTCATCGAAGAGACGTTGGCGCTGATGGTGTCCAGACGAACGATCTGCTCGTTGGTGGAGGCCACGGTGTCGGTGACCTGCGAGAGAAGTGGCACGGTCTGCTCGGAGAGCCCGCGCACACCGATCGAGGTCTCGTCCAAGACCTTGCCTGCCTTGCCGATGAGGCCGCCCAGGCGCAGGACCAGGTACGCGAACGCCAGAGCCGCAATCACACCGGCGACGTCACCGATGGAGACTATTGCCAATTTCACGCTCACCTCACGACAGAAGTTTGATCATCACCGGAGCCAAACCCTACCGCGACAGCGAGTCTGGCGGGGATGCGGAGGTGACAGGCCGCTAAGCGGTCGACGTGGGTGACGCATCGTCCTCGAGCATTCAGGTGGATCTGATTCGCTCTTTGAGCCGAGCCCACCGCGAGGACAGGGTCTGTTCGAACCCCCGGTCGGTGGGCCGGTAGTAGTCGGTGTCGGCCAGCAGATCGTCAGGCAGGTACTGCTGGGCGACGACACCTGCCGGGTCGTCGTGCGCGTAGGCGTAACCCTGACCGTGTCCGAGCCGGGTGGCCCCGGCGTAGCCGCTGCCCCGAAGGTGCGCCGGCACCGGACCACCCTTGCCAGCCCTGATGTCCGCTATCGCCTCGTTGATCCCGAGGTAGCTCGCGTTCGACTTGGGCGCGATCGCGTTGTGCACCACCGCCTGCGCCAGGATGATCCGCGCCTCGGGCATGCCGATCTGCGCCACCGCATGCATGGCGGCAACGGCCGTTTGCAGAGCCGTAGGGTCAGCCATCCCGATGTCCTCACTGGCCGCGATGACTATCCGCCGGGCGATGAACCGCGGGTCCTCGCCGGCCTCGAGCATCCGGGCCAGGTAGTGCAACGAGGCGTCGACATCACTGCCCCGCATCGACTTGATGAGCGCGCTGGCGACGTCGTAGTGCTGGTCGCCCGCGCGGTCATAGCGCACGGCAGCGTGGGCGACGGCCTGCTCGACCTGGGACAGCGAGATCTGGATCTTCTGGTCATCGGCTCGCCCCGCCGGTATCGCGTCCAGCGCAACGCCCGCTGCCGCCTCCAGTGAGGTGAGTGCGCGGCGTGCGTCTCCACCGGCCATCCGTATGACGTGTTGGCGTGCCTTCGGCTCGAGGGTGAAAACCCCGGCCAGTCCACGTTCTTCGGCCAAGGCGCAAGCCAGGACATCATCGAGCTCATCGTCGCTCAGCAACCCGAGGGTGATCAGCATGGACCTCGACAACAGCGGTGCAATGACGCTGAAGGACGGGTTCTCGGTGGTCGCCGCAACCAGGACCACCAGGCGGTTCTCCACCCCTGGCAACAGTGCGTCCTGCTGGGCTTTCGTGAACCGGTGGATCTCGTCCAGGAAGAGGACGGTCTGCCGGTCGTACATGTCGCGCTCGCGAGCCGCCGCATCCATCACCGCCCGGACGTCCTTGACCCCGGCCGTGACAGCCGACAGCTCCACGAAGCGGCGCCCGGCCGTGTTCGCCACAAGATGCGCCAGGGTCGTCTTTCCGGTGCCCGGCGGCCCCCAGATGATCGCGGACAGGGGGCCGGCAGCGCCCGCATGGCCCTCGATCAACCGCCGCAACGGACTTCCGGGGCGCAGGACATCGCTTTGCCCCCGGACCTCTTCCAGAGATCGCGGGCGCATCCGGACGGCCAGAGGAGGCATGGAGGCCGCGCTGGCATCGGGGCCGACTGAGGAGTCGCGCGACGAGGCCGCGAAGAGGTCGTCGTCGGCGCCGGTGGTCACGGTTGGCAGGCTATCCCTGTGCCTGCGGCTCGGCGTCGACGCCGGCCTCCTTGCGTTGAGTGGCGGTGATCGGGGCCGGCGCAGAGGTCAGCGGGTCGAAGCCGCCACCGGACTTCGGGAACGCGATGACGTCGCGGATGGAGTCGGTGCCGGACAGCAGCGAGCAGATGCGGTCCCAGCCGAGCGCGATCCCGCCATGCGGCGGGGGACCGAAGGCAAAGGCGTCCAGCAGGAAGCCGAACTTCTCCTGGGACTCGGCCTCGGTCAGGCCCATCACTGCGAAGACCCGCTCCTGAATCTCCTTGCGGTGAATACGGATTGAGCCGCCGCCGATCTCGTTCCCGTTGCACACGATGTCGTAGGCATAGGCCAGAGCCGAACCCGGGTCGGTGTCAAAGGTGTCCATGAACTCAGGCTTGGGCGAGGTGAACGCGTGATGCACAGCAGTCCAGGCACCTGAGCCGACCGCCACGTCGCCAGAGGCCACGGCTTCGCTGGTCGGTTCGAACAGCGGCGCGTCCAGCACCCACAGGAAAGACCAGGCCGACTCGTCGATCAGCTCGCAACGCCTGCCGATCTCAGAGCGCGCCGCGCCCAGCAGGGCGCGCGAAGCCTTGATCGGACCTGCCGCGAAGAAGATGGCGTCCCCGTCGTTGGCACCGACGTGTTTGGCCAGTCCCTCGCGCTCGGTCTCGGTCAGGTTCTTGGCGACCGGACCGGCGAGAACCCCATCCTCGCCGATGAGGACGTAAGCCAGACCCTTGGCCCCGCGCTGCTTGGCGAACTCCTGCCAGGCATCGAGCTGCTTGCGCGGCTGTGCGGCGCCCCCAGGCATCACGACGGCACCGACATACGGCGCCTGGAAGACCCGGAAGGTCGTGTCCGCGAAGAACTCCGTGCAGTCAGTGAGCTCCTGGCCGAAGCGCAGGTCTGGCTTGTCCGTGCCGTAGCGCGCCATCGCGTCCGAGTACGTCATCCGCAGCATCGGGGAGGTGATCTGATGACCGATGAGCCTCCACAACGAGGTCAGGATCGCTTCGGCGAGCTCGATGATGTCGTCCTGGTCGATGAAGCTCATCTCGATGTCCAGCTGGGTGAACTCCGGCTGACGGTCCGCGCGGAAGTCCTCGTCGCGATAGCAGCGGGCGATCTGGTAGTAGCGCTCCATCCCGGCGACCATCAGAAGCTGCTTGAACAGCTGCGGGCTCTGTGGCAGGGCGTACCAGGATCCGGGCCGCAGCCGGGCGGGCACCAGGAAGTCGCGGGCTCCTTCTGGGGTCGAGCGGGTCAGTGTGGGCGTCTCGATCTCAACGAAGTCGCGCTCGGCCAGGACGGCCCGCGCAGCCTGGTTCACCTTGCTGCGCAAGCGAATGGCCGCAGCCGGACCCGGGCGGCGAAGATCGAGGTAACGGTGCTTGAGCCGAGCCTCTTCGCCGACGGTGACGCGTTCGTCGATCTGGAACGGCAGGGGGGCCGCCGGGCTCAGGACCTCGAGCTCGGTGGCAACCACCTCGATCTCACCAGTGGGCAGGTCCGTGTTGGTGTTGCCCTCGGGGCGCGCACGCACCTCGCCGGTTACCTTGACGCAGTACTCGTTGCGCAGGTCGTGTGCTCCGCCCAGGGCCAGGATCTCGTCACGAACAACCACCTGAGCCACCCCCGACGCGTCACGCAGATCGAGGAACGCCACCCCACCGTGATCGCGCCGACGGGCAACCCACCCGGTCAGGGTGACGGTCTGCGAAGTGTGGTCGGCGCGCAAGGTGCCGGCCTCGTGAGTGCGAAGCACGGTGATGTCCTCAGTTCGGTGGTTCGATGGGTAGCTGCTGACCCTGCGCCTGTTCCGCGAGGGCAGCACCCACATCCTACGGAAGCCGGCGCTTCTCTCCGAACCGGTCCAGGGCGCTCCAGCTACCAGCGGTCCAGCTCCTCGACCATCGCGGTGGGAGCGTGCAGGCGCCAAGAGTCCGTGATCAGCTCGGTCAGCTCCTGGACGTCGACCATCGGCAGTCGCACGAGCACGGCCTTGTAACCGGCGTAGTGGTCCGTGGTGAAGAACGTCTCCGGATCGATCGCCAGCAGGGCCTCCTTCTCCGCCAGGTCGGCTACCGGCAACACGATCACTTCGGGGTTGGGCACCTTCGGCTTCCTGGGACCCACCCGCTCCTGCCAGACCCAGACGAACTTCTTCCCCGCCACCCGGAATCCGAACTCATCTTCCGACTCCGTGGTCCCCGGCAGCGAGAGCGCGATTCGGCGGACGTCATCCTGGGCAGTCATGTTCGCTCCTCAGCGGTATGTCGGGTGCTCCGGCCAGGGAGCGTCGTGTGGGCGCAAGGTCGCCCAGCCGCGAGCCCGTGCCGCGTGCGCCGTCAAGATGCCGACCACGGCGCTGGGGTTGTGCAGCTGACCGGCCAACACGGCCTCGTGGGCCTCATCGAGGTCGACCCAGCAGACCGGCATGGCGTGCTCCTCACTCTCGCGGGTGAAGCGCTCGTCGCGGCGGACGTCGGTGAGGTCCCGGGCAAGGAAGACGCGCAAGGCTTCGGAGATGCCGCCCGGGGAACCGAAGTAGTCGATGAGGACGTGCCAGAGGCCGGCGATCAGGTCGGCCTCCTCGTGCAGCTCGCGGGCCGCGCCCAGCCAGGGCGGCTCCCCCGCCACGTCGAGCAGACCTGCCGGCAGCTCCCACTCGAACGCGCCGACCGGGTGGCGATACTGCTGGATCAGCAACACCTGGGCACGGCCGGCGAGCTCACGGAGGGCAACGATCGAGACCGCCCCCGGATGGTCGACGTATTCGCGCCTGACCTCCCCTGCTTCGCCGAGGTCGACGGTGTCGCGCCGAACGTCCCAGACCATGCCCTCGAACACGACCGCGGTGTCCAGGACCGGACGCCGCTCGAGCCGGTCTATCAGGTCAACGCCATGCAGGACCTGGGCATCCAGACTCATTGCGCTACAAAACTCATTGCGCCGCAACAGTCTCGGCATCTCTTGGCCTTTCGACCTCGACCAGACGCGAGGCCTTGTGGGCATCGATTGCGGCCCCGACCAACCCGGCGAACAGCGGATGCGCGCGGGTAGGCCGGGAGAGGAACTCCGGGTGAGCCTGGGTGGAGACGTAGTACGGATGCACGTCGGCCGGCAGCTCGGCGAACTCGACCAGGCTGCCGTCGGGCGAGGTGCCGGAGAAGCGGAGTCCGGCCTTCTCGATCTGGGCCCGGTAGTCGTTGTTGACCTCGTAGCGGTGGCGGTGGCGCTCATTGACCAGAAGAGAACCGTAGGCACCGGCGATGACCGAGCCTTCGGCCAGCTTGGCCGGGTAGGTCCCCAACCGCATGGTGCCGCCAAGGTCGCCGGCGCCCTCGACGAAGGCCTTCTGCTCCTCCATCGTGGCGATCACGGGATTGGTGGTCTGGGGGTCGAACTCGCTGGAGGACGCGTCTGCGATGCCGAGGACGTTGCGGGCGTACTCGATCACCATGCACTGCAGCCCCAGACACAGACCCAGTGTCGGCACACCTCTGACGCGGGCCCACTTCAGCGCCCCGAACATGCCCTCGATTCCTCGAATGCCGAAGCCGCCCGGGACGACGATCGCGTCG
>Ga0208079_1001799_pt1 | contig 10912 bp, 9 predicted proteins | sample NGESurdeep092012_5_FD_184474 | JGI IMG/M metagenome (GOLD analysis project Ga0208079, IMG submission 184474) | Arctic peat soil microbial communities from Barrow, Alaska - NGEE Surface sample 210-2 deep-092012 (SPAdes) | ecosystem: Environmental > Terrestrial > Soil > Wetlands > Peat ... | reverse complement strand
CAAGGGCGATCTGCTGAAGGCGTAGGCTACTCGACCGTAGCGCAGCCTTCCAGGCTGCCATGCCGGTATTCGTACCGGCATTCTTCGAAGAACGCCGGCAAGGACGCCGACGTGGCAACCGGGGTACCCTCTGGGTCTGGTTACGCTACGGATTTGCGGTCGCACTAGTGGCGTGACAAACTAGGTTTGTGATCGGTCGGACGATTTCGCATTACCAAGTTATTGAGAAGCTGGGCGCCGGCGGAATGGGCGATATTTATAAGGCCCAGGACGCGCGGCTGCATCGCATGGTCGCGATTAAGGCGCTGACCAATGCCAGCGCGGGCGATACGGACCGGCGGCGGCGGTTCATCCAGGAGGCGCAGGCGGCTTCCGGACTGAATCACCCCAACATCATCACCATCTACGACATTGTGTCGGAGGGCGACTCCGAGTATATGGTGATGGAGCTGGTGTCGGGAAAAACGCTGGCCGATTTGATTCCGCCGGGCGGCGTGGGCGTGGCCAAGACGCTGCAATACAGCACGCAGATGGCGGATGCGTTGCGCGCGGCGCACGCGGCGGGGATTGTCCACCGCGACCTCAAGCCGGGCAACGTGATGGTGACGGATTCGGGGCTGGTGAAGATCCTGGATTTCGGCCTGGCGAAGATCAACGTGGCGACGGAACTGACCGACGAGACGCAGACCATCGGGGCGGCGCCGCTGACCATGGAAGGCTCGATTCTGGGGACGGTGGCGTACATGTCGCCGGAGCAGGCGCAGGGCAAGAAGGTGGACGCGCGGAGCGACATTTTCTCGTTCGGCGTGGTGATGTACGAGATGCTGACGGGGACGAAGGCATTCCAGGGCGACTCGACGATCACCACGCTGACGGCGATTCTGCGCGACGAGGTCAAGCCGATTGCGGAACTGGTGCCGGACGTACCGCCGGAAGTGGTGGAGATCATTACGCTAGCGCTGCGCAAGGACCCCAAGGACCGCTGGCAGAGCACGGAGGCGATGTACACGGTGCTGGCGGCGCAGAAGGCGAAGTTCGATTCGGGCGCGATCAGCAATCCGGGGTTCGTGCCGCCGCTGGGAAGGCCGGTGTCGCAAGCGCCGGCGTGGCAGCCGCCGCGGGAGTCCTCACAAGCGCCGTCGCCGGTGGTGGCGCCGGTGGAGAGGCCGCGGAAGCGGCGCAGCAAGTGGATCTGGATCGCGATCGGGCTGAGTGTCGCGTATTGGGGAACGTGCGGCCGGTCGTCGAGAAACGTGCGAATCACCCAACGCGGCGTGGAAATTCCCGGGCTGTCCATAGAGACCTCGCCCGCGGCGCCGGCAGCGCCGCGCGCGCCGGAGCCGGAGAAGAAGGGGGCCAGCGTGCTCACCAATCAGAGCATCCTCGATATGGTGGGGGCGGAGGTGCCGGCGGCGGTGATCATCGGCCACATACGGGCGTCGAAGACGGAGTTCGATCTTTCGACACAGGAGATCATCAAGCTTTCGAAGAGCGATGTGCCGGCGTCTGTGATCGAGGCCATGCGCAATCCGGCGGGCAAGGCGGCGGCGCCGGCGGCAGTCGCCCCGCCGGCGGCGCCGGCGGGGGCCACCCGGGCGGTGGTGTTGATGGACGGCGTGCGGTTCGAGATCGCGCTGATGGAGGACGTGCCGAACGATCCCGCGGAGGGCCTGGCGCTGCACTTCCAGGCGGCGAAGGATTATCAGGTGAACGGCGCGGTGGTGATCGCCAAGGGCGCCGCGGTGACGGGCGAGGTGCTGGCGCTGGGTAAGAAGAACATTCTGCGGCGCGGGGGCAAGCCGATGTTCCGGCTGATTGCGGCGGACGCGGTGGACGGGACGAAGCTTAAGGTGAAGGCGGCCCCGGGAAAAAGCTCGGATAAGAACGAAAAAAACATCGAACCGCCGGGGCATCGCGGGAAGGAGTCGCTGGCGCCGGCGGGGAGTACGTACCTGGCGTACTTCGACGGGGATCAGACGGTGGCGGTGAAGAGGTAGAAGGACCCGGGGACAGACAGGACTGCCAGCGAATTTCCGGCAAAGTCAGCCAGAAATTCATGGCAGTCTTGTCAGTCCCCGGCCCGTCCTACTTCAGCTCCGTCATCATTCCCGGCAGACTCCATTGCATCTGGAGGCTAGTCGGGCCCCATCCGAACTCGGCGGTCATCACCTTGGCGACGTCTTCCTGGCTCTTGCCCTCGCGGATTAGTCCCGCCGCGCGTGCGCGCAGTTTGTCGACGTTGTTGCGGTAGTTGAGCAGCCCCGCTTTGGTGGTCACGGCGCCATGGCCAGGGATCACCGTGTCGAAATCCAGCTTCATGGTGGCGTCGAGAGTTTTGACCCACTCCACGACGCTGCCGCCGCCGGGGTAGTCGATCAGGGGAGTCGTGCCCGCCATCATATCGCCGGTGTGGATAGTGCGGAGCGCGGGGAAATAGACGATGGCGTCGCCGTTGGTGTGACCGCGGCCGAAATATCGGGCGCGCACTTCCTTGCCGCCCAAAAACACCGCGGTCTCCTCGGTGAACGTCACGCGCGCCGCCGCCACGCCGGGCGGGGCGTTGGACTGTGTGCGATTGATGATGTTGATGCGGGCATTGGCCGTCGAGATGATTTCGGCGGTGGGCAGGAATTTGGCGTTGCCGCCGCTGTGATCGGCATGATAGTGGGTGCTGAGGATGTACTTCACGGGCAGGCTGGTCACACTCTTGACTTGGGCCACGATGCCTTCGTGGTCCTGCTCGTATTTATCGTCCACCAGGATCACGCCCTCGCTGGTGACATACGCGGCGACGTTGCCGCCATCGCCCTCGATCATGTATAGATCGTCTTTGACCTTACTGAGAGTGAGTTTCGGAGGCTGCGCCTGGGTTTGGGTGTAAGCGATCCAGCAGCCCGTCGAGAGCAGGGCGGCGGCGGAAAGGCGTGCTAGCAGGGTGCGGCTCATGTCCGGATACTATACCAGATGTTCGGCAAAAACTCCCGAGATTTCCGGAGGGCTCGACCGACTACGTTCTTAAAGGCCGCGAAACAATGAGTCCGCGCATCTTTTGGCTGTCCTGTATCCTCGTCGCCGGCGCATCGGCGGCAACCCCGCCCGTCATCACGGGCGCGTCGCCAGACCCGATTGATGCGGGCGGAGCGGCTTTCCTGATGACGATTACCGGGAGCGGGTTCGTCTCCGGCGCGGTCGCCAGACTGTCGGAGACCGCACTGAGCACGACATTCGTCAGTTCCACCCAACTCCGCGCCGAAATTACACCCGGGTTGCGGGCCCTTTCCGGCCATCCGAGCCTCACGGTGGCCAATCCCGGCGGCAGCGTCTCCAACGGGTGGCAGATTCACATTTCGCCGGTTATCCTGGCCATCAACCCGACCGCCGCATTGGCAGGTGGCCCGGCGGTCACGGTCACGGTCACAGGGATCGGGCTTACGGCCGGGGACGTCCTACTGTGGAGTGCCCCGGGCAAGCAGACGGTCATCTTCACCAACTTTGTGGATTCCACAAAGTTCACCGCCCTGATTCCCGCGGAATTGCTGAGCACCGCTCAATCCGCCAGCATTCAGATCTCTGAACCCCTCTACGAGGTCACCTCCGCTACTTCCCTGACCTTCGACGTCCTGGCCGTGCCGACGATCGCGTCGCTTTCCCCCAACCCGGTGGATGCGGGCGGAGCGTACTTCCCGGTGACCGTGACCGGAACCGGTTTTGTTCCCAAGTCCGTAGTGAATTGGGCTGGCACCCCGCTGGGCACGACGTATGTGAGTTCCACCCAACTTCAGGCGGCAATCACTCCCGAACTCCGCGCGCTCTCGGGGACATTCCCTCTGACCGTCACTGACCCGGGTGTGGCCCCTTCCAACGCTGCGCCGTTCACGGTGTCGCCGGTGCTTTTCACGGTCGGCCCGGCCTCGGCGCCCGGTGGCGGTCCGGCGGTCAACATCACCGCTACCGGCGTGGGATTCACGCGAAGTGACGTGCTCACCTTCAGCGCGGCAGCCCTCTCCACCACATACGTCAGTTCGACTGCGCTCACGGCGGCGATCCCCGCCGCCCTGTTGCGCACTCCGGGCGCCGCCACGGTGCAAGTGAGCGATTCCACGGGTGCCGGGCGCTCGCTGCCGCAACCTTTTACCATCGTCGCAATCCCCCCTCCGGCGATTACCACGATTGCTCCCGCCTCGGCAACGGCCGGTTCGCCGGCCTTCACGCTGACCGTTACCGGCGCCAACTGTCCCGCGGGATGTGTGGTGCGGTGGAACGGCTCGCCGCTTACCACCACGCGCACGTCGGACACTACCGTGACGGCATCGGTGCCTGGGAACCTGATGGCGACCGCCGGCGCCGCCAGCATCCAACTGGTCAACCAGTACGGAGGCGCGTCCAACACAGCCACCTTCACCGTCAATCCGGCCGCCGCCTTTCTCACCAGCCTGAGCCCCAGTTCGGTCACGGCTGGTTCCGCCGCGTTCCCCTTGACGGTATACGGGACCGGCTTCGTGGCCGGCTCGATAGTGTTGTGGAACGGCTCGGGGCTCGCGACAAGCTATACCAGCGGCACGCAGGTGACGGGATTCGTAACGGCGGACCTGGTGAGCGTGCGGGCGGGAGTCAACGCCAGCGTGACCGTCTTGAATCCGGGCGGCGCCGTGTCCAACAGCGTCACTCTGGCGATCGATCCGCCACGCCCCGCCATCCTCTCGCTCACCCCCGCTTCCGCCGCGGCCGGCGGCACGGCACTGGCGATTGTCATCACGGGAACCAACTTCGCTTCCAACTGCGTGGTGCGTTGGAATGGCAATGCCGTGGAAACCACGTTCGCCGACGCCGGGCACGTGAGCGCGTCGGTGCCGGCCAGCCTGCTGGTGAACGCCGGCGTGGTTCCGATTACCGTGACCAACCCGAGCGGACTGGTGACGAGTCCGATGACGTTCACGGTGATTCCGTCAACGCCCGCGGCCAGCGGTGTCAGTCCGGCATCGGTGACCGAAGGCGCGGCGGCATTTACGCTGACGGTGAACGGGGCGTACTTCACACCAGCTTCCACGGTGCTGTGGAACCGTTCGGCGCTGGCCACCACATTCGTGAGCACGGCGCGAGTGACCGCGGTGGTGCCGGCAAATCTGGTGGCCGCGGCCGGCAACGTGAGCATTACGGTGTCCAACCCCGGCGGGCTGATCTCGCAAGCGGCCAGCTTCGTCGTCGCCGCGGCGCCGCCGCCCGCGCTTCCCGCACCCGCGGTCACGTCCGGCGGCGTGGTGAACGCCTTCAGTTCGCTACCCTCGATTGCGCCGGGGACGTTGATCTCGATCTATGGCACGAACCTCGCGGCAGCCGACGGGCGCTCCACGGCCACACCGTTGCCGACATCGCTGAACGGCACATCGGTCAGCATCAACGGGATACCGGCGCCGCTCCTGTTTGTCAGTGCCACGCAGATCAATGCGCAGGCGCCGTTGGAGACTTCGCTTGGAACGGCGGCCCTGGTGGTCCAGAACGGTGCCCTCAAAAGCGCGTCAGTGAAGGTAGACGTAAGAGCGGCCGCTCCGGGGATTCTTGCACTTCCGGGCGGCAGCCACGCGCTGGCGGTAAACTACCCGGGCGGCGCTCTGAATGCGTCCGAGAACCCGGTCCACCCGGGTGAGTACGCGGTGGTGTACCTGACGGGACAAGGCTTGGTGGATCGCCCGGTGGCAAGCGGTGCGGAAGCTCCCGCCAACCCGCTTTCCCTGCCGCTGGCCGCGGTGCGGGCGAAGCTGGGAGGCATACCGGCGGAGGTGGCTTTCGCGGGCCTGGCGCCCGGGTTTGTGGGGCTGCTGCAAATCAACCTGCTGGTCCCCGACATTGCGGGGGGCGAGCAGGCACTCGAAGTGACCGTAGGCGGAGCAGCGGCCAACCCAACGGTGTTATCGGTGGCGGCAAATCGTTGATTCGTCCCAGTGCTAGAATCATACTTTCACATGGCCAAATCCATTGACGAACTGCAAACCATTGCCAAGCGTGTACGGCGTGACATCGTCGAGATGATCACTGCCGCTAAATCGGGGCATCCCGGTGGATCGCTGTCGGCGGTTGAAATCGTGGTCGAACTCTATTTCAATCACATGCGGATCGATCCGGCGAACCCGCAGTGGGCGGATCGCGATCGCTTTATTTTGTCCAAGGGGCACGCGGCGCCGGTGCTCTACAGCGTGATGGCGGAGCGCGGCTACGCCGATACGCCCAAGGACAAACTGAATACGCTGCGCCAATTCGGCAGCGTGTACCAGGGTCATCCGGATCGGCGGTTCATCCCCAGCCTGGAAGCCTCCACGGGCTCGCTGGGGCAGGGGCTGTCGCTCGGCCTGGGAATGGCGCTGGGTTCGCGGCTGGACGCGCGGCCCTCGCGATTCTTCGTCATGCTGGGCGATGGCGAGATCCAGGAAGGGCAGATCTGGGAAGCGGCCATGGCGGCGGCGTTCCACAAGGTGGACAGCCTGGTGGCCATCGTGGATTACAACCGGATCCAGTTGGATGGCTTCGTGAGCGACATCATGGAAATTGCGCCGGTGGCCGAAAAATGGCGGCAGTTCGGGTGGCACACGCTGGAGATCGACGGGCACGATTTCGGGGCAATCGAAGGCGCGCTCGCCGAGGCCGCGGCCACCAAGGGCAAGCCGACGTGCATCGTGGCGCACACCATTAAGGGGAAGGGCGTATCGTTCATGGAGAACAACCCCAAGTTCCACGGCGTGGCGCCGACGCAAGACGAATTGAAGCTGGCCCTACAGGAGCTCAACTAACCATGCCTGCCAAAACCAAGTTCGAAATCAAGATGGGCCCTGCCACGCGCGAAGCCTTCGGGCGCACGGTGGTGGAACTGGGGCGCGAAAACAGGGACGTGGTGGTAGTGGACGCCGACCTTTCGAAATCCACCATGACGACGTATTTTGAAAAGGAATTTCCCGACCGCTTCTTCTCCTGCGGCATCGCCGAGGCGAACATGGTGGGCGTCGGCGCCGGCTTGGCCATGGTGGGGAAGATTCCGTTTATCGCCAGCTTCAGCGTGTTCGTGATGAATAAGGGCTTCGAGCAGATGCGCATCGGCGCGGCCTACGGGCGCTCGAACCTGAAGGTGGTGGGGACGCACAGCGGCATCTCGATCGGCGAAGACGGGCCGTCGCAGATGAGCATCGAAGAGATTTCGCTGGCGTGTTCGCTGGCCGGCTTTGTGGTGCTGGCGCCGGCCGATGAGAACTCGACCAAGGCGCTGGTGCGCGCCGCGGCGGCCTACGATGGTCCGGTGTTCATCCGTTGCGGGCGGCCCAAGGCGCCGGTGGTGTACGGGGCGGATCGGAAGTTCGAGATCGGCAAATCGGTCGAGGTGGCCGCGGGGACGGACATCGCCTTGATCGCCAACGGACTGCTGGTGGCGCAGGCACTGCTGGCGGCGGATCTGCTGGAAGACGAGGGCGTGTCCGCGCGGGTGATCGATATGCACACCGTGAAGCCGCTGGACCGCGACGCGATCGGCCGCGCGGCGGCGGAGACCGGCGCCATCGTGGTGGCCGAAGAACACCTGGTGGACGGCGGGTTGGGCGTGCGCGTGGCGCAGGCGGTAGCGGAAACCAATCCGTGCGTGATGGAGTTCGTGGGAATTCACAACCGCTATGCGGAGAGCGGGCATCCCGACGAGATGCTGGAGAAATACGGACTGGTGGGGCGCGACATCGCCGCGGCCGCTCGGAAGGCGCTGGCGCGCAAGCGCTAACCGGCCCATGCAGGATGCCGGATCGCTAGCGGAGATATTCCTTCACCAGAGCCCGGCCTGCCAGTGGATGGTTTCGACGGACGGCGCATTTGCGCGTTTCTATGGCGACCCGCTGCCGCTGTTTGGCCGTTCGGCGGCGCAACTTGTGGGGCGGGTCCCCGGTGACGTGCTGGGGCCCGATGAGGCCACCGCCTGGCGGGGGCGTTTCGCGCGCGCGCTGCGCGGCGAGATGATGCTGCTGCGCGAGCGGCGAACCAAGGGCACGTGGTACGTGACCGTATTCCCGCTGCGGATCGAAGGCAAGGTCCAGTTCGCCGGCGGCAGCGCGCGGGAAATCACGCCGTGGGCCGTGGCCGAACAGGAGTTGCGCCACACCGTGCTCGGCGCCCTGAAAGCGCAGGAGTTCGAGCGCACCATGGTTTCCAGGTTTCTGCACGATTCGGTGGGACAGAATCTCACCGCACTCGGGCTGCAATTGGATTTGATCCGCATGGACCTGGAAAGCCTCTCGCCGGATACCTGCCGGCGCATCGGCGATATCCAGAAACTGCTGGAAGAGATGATGGAAAGCGTGCGCGAATACAGCTACGAGCTGAATCCCTCGACGGTGGAACGGGCCGGACTGCGGCCGGCGCTGGACCGCCTGGCGGGGAGAATTCGGACGCGCTTTCCAGGCACGCTGCGGCTGAAGGTGGACCCCTCGTTGAAGCTCGACCCGGAACTGGCGACCGCGCTATACCAGATCTTGCAGGAGGGCGTGGAGAACGCGGTGCAACATTCCGGTTGCTCCGCGATCGAAATCGCGGTAAAGTCCACACGTACCGGCACTGTTTTGGAAGTGCGCGATAATGGGCGGGGCTTCGATCCGGCGGACCTGGTGTCCGGAGGCCGGGGACTGGGCCTGTTGAGTATGGAGCACTACGCCGCGCAGGCCGGTCTTGAACTGACCATTACGAGTACGCGGGAAACAGGAACCACGGTGCGGGCCGCGACGCCGGAAGCCGCCGAGAGATAACTATGCCGTTCGACATTGTGCTTGTCGATGATCATAAGCTGGTTCGCGATGGCGTGCGAACCATTTTGGAGCGCGGGGCGGAGTTTCATGTGGTGGGGGAGGCCGAAAACGGCGCCGACGCCGTGCAACTCTGTAAGAAGACCGCGCCGGACCTGGTGCTGATGGATATCGGGCTGCCGGGCATGAACGGCATCGAGGCGACCACGGAGTTGCTGCGCCACTGTCCCGGCGTGAAGATTGTGATTCTCTCGATGTACGACGATGAGAACTCGGTGGTGAGCGCGATCCGCAGCGGTGCGCGCGCGTTCGTGCTGAAGAAGGCGTCGTCGGGCGAACTGCTGGACGCCCTGCGCACCGTGGCGCGCGGCGGGAGCTACCTGAGTGCGCAGGTTTCCGACCGGTTGCTGCAACGGATTCAGCGCGGCGACCTGGACGCGCACGAGCGCAGCCCGCTGGAATCGCTGTCGCCGCGCGAGCTGCAGGTGCTGCGGCTGGTGGCGGAGGGCAAGACCAGCAAGGATATCGCGGTGATGCTGGATCTCGGCCTGCAAACCATACGCAGTTACCGGAAGACGATGATGAAGAAGCTCGGCGTCAATAATGTGGCCGGGCTGACGCAGCTTGCGCTGGCCGCGGGCATTACTCACTGGAACAAACCCGATGCTAACTCCCTGGGGTGACTTTGCGGTCGCCGACGCGCACGTTCACTTCTTTTCCCGAACGTTCTTCTCCGCACTGGGTTCGCAGGCGGGCAAGACGGCCGAGCAGGTGGCCGAGTCGGCAGGCTGGGTGCTGCCGCCGGAAGATCCGGCGGAGTTGGCGCGCTCGTGGGCGGCGGAACTCGACGCGCAGGGCGTGACGCGCGCCGCGCTGATCGCTAGCGTCCCGGGCGATGAGGCCTCGGTGGAGACCGCCATGGCGGAGTACCCGGACCGGTTCTTCGGGTTCTTCATGGTGAACCCGCTGGAAGAAAGCGCGGTAGAGCGGGTGCAGATCGCGCTGCGCTGCGGTTTGCACGCGGTATGCCTGTTCCCGGGGATGCACCGCTACGCATTGTCGGACCCTCGTGCCGAAGGGGTGATACGGGCGGCGGCAGGCTTCGGCGGGCGCGCCGTATTCGTGCATTGCGGCGTGCTGACGGTGGGGATCCGGAAGAAGCTTGGGTTGCCATCCCCCTTCGATATGCGATTCTCCAACCCGCTGGAGTTGCACTCCATCGCGCTGCGCTATCCGGGGCTGAAATTCGTCTTGCCGCATTTCGGCGCCGGCTACCTGCGCGAGGCGCTGATGCTGGCCGACCTTTGCCCGAACGTCTACCTGGACACCTCGAGCGGCAATTCGTGGATGCGGTATGAAGGGCTCGATCTGAAGACCGTGTTCCGGCGCGCGCTGGATGTAGTGGGCGCCGGGCGGCTGCTCTTTGGCACGGACTCCTCGTATTTCCCGCGCGGTTGGAACTACGCGATCTTTGAGGCGCAGTCGCGAGCCATGCTGGATCTGGGGATCAGCACGGCGGACGCGCGCCTCATTATCGGGGAGAATCTGCCGCGCTTGTTCGCGGGGTAAGATCGATCTTATGGAACTGGCGATTCAAATACAGATCGAGGAATTGCCGGAAGGCCTATTCCTGGCGACCTCCGATGAACTTCCCGGCCTCGTGGCGCAGGGGCGGACGGTTGCGGAAGCACTCGAAATCGCGCGCGACGTCGCTCGGAAACTGATTGAAGCCAGGCGCGAGCGCGGCGGCGTTCCGAACTTGCCAACCACCAGCGAACGGCGAGACTACACGATCGTGGTCGCGGCGTAAATGGGCCGGCTGGCAGGATTCCGATACCGGGAAATCGTCCGGAAGCTGAAGCTGCGCGGCTTCGAGTTCGACCGTCAGGCCGCGGGGTAGCCATGAAATCTGGTTCAATCCCCGAACGAATCGTTATACAACCGTGCCGAATCATCCGGGCGACATGCCGGAAGGAACGCTCCGGGCGATATTGCGGCAGGCGGGAATCGATGCGGACGACTTCCTGCGGGCGTGAATCATTGTAGGGCCGGTATTGGGGCCTACGGTGGGCCTCCCCGCGGGCGATGCGAGTTAAACTGGCGTTGGTATGCAACGCCGGACGTTCCTCGCCTCCGCGCTCGCCCTGCCC
>Ga0208079_1001798_pt1 | contig 10919 bp, 12 predicted proteins | sample NGESurdeep092012_5_FD_184474 | JGI IMG/M metagenome (GOLD analysis project Ga0208079, IMG submission 184474) | Arctic peat soil microbial communities from Barrow, Alaska - NGEE Surface sample 210-2 deep-092012 (SPAdes) | ecosystem: Environmental > Terrestrial > Soil > Wetlands > Peat ... | reverse complement strand
GGAGTCGATCAGGTGGCCTTCGGCTTCGACCACTTCTTGAGATGGCATAGAACTTCTATTGTAGCGGCAGCCCGGGTTTCGCCACCGAAATCGGCCGGCTAATTCTTCCTCGAGCCGGGCGCGAAACCGATCCGGCCTTTCGCCGGCCCGGCGGGCGGCTCCATCAGTTGGTGGATGATTTCAAACACGATTTTGAATTGCTTATCGTATTTCTTCTCCATCTCCGCTAGCTTCTCCGCCAGATCCCGATGGGTGGCCAGAAGTTGCCGTAGACGCACGAACGCGCGCATGATGGCGATGTTGACCTGCACGGCGCGGGGGCTCTTGAGGACACTGGAGAGCATGGCAACGCCCTGCTCGGTGAAGGCGTAGGGGGGATACCGCCGGCCGCCCCATCTTGAGCTTGCAAATTGCAATCTCAAGTTTTCAAACTCCGCGGCGGTGAGTGGGAACATGAAATCTTCCGGAAAGCGATCCTGATTGCGCTTCACGGCCTGGTTGAGCACTTTAGCGGGAACTTCGTACAACTCGGCCAGGTGGATATCGAGGAGCACCTTGTGTCCCCGAATCAGGACGATTCGACGCTCGACGACTTCCAGGGGCACCAGGCCGGTCTGCGTGGCGGGTTTCTTTGCCATCGTCCAATAAGGGTACCGAACGAACGAATGTTCTCAAAGGAAATTGGGGTGCCCCAACTTGAGGTCACAAATTGTGACCTCAAGTTTTCAAACTCCGTGGCCGCGAGATGGAGCATGAATTCGCGCATTGGGGGCGATACCGGGGCCCCCGGCCGCCACTTCGCGCTCTAAGCTAAAATTGCGGGGAATGGTAGATACGCAATCTGCTCCCGCGCTGAGCGCGCTGGCGCCCAAAGTGCGCCGGCTATTCGAACTGTCCGCCGCCAAAATCCGTTCGATTGAGAAATCCTGGGCGCCCGCCCAAGGCGCGCCCGTCTTCACCTTCGGCGGCAAGTATACCAGCCGCGGCTGGACCGAGTGGACGCAGGGCTTCCAATTCGGATCGGCCATCCTTCAGTTCGATGCCACGGGCGAAACCGAATTCCTGGAGATCGGGCGCGAGCGCACCGTCGACGTGATGGCGCCGCACCTCAGCCACACCGGCGTTCACGATCACGGGTTCAACAACGTCAGCACCTACGGCAACCTGCTCCGCCTGATGAGGGAGGGACGGATTGCGGAGAATCTCTGGGAGCGCCGTTTCTACGAGGTGGCGCTGAAGGTGTCCGGCGCCGTGCAGGCCGCGCGCTGGTCGCGCACCGCCGAGGGCGGCGGGTATATCTACTCGTTCAACGGCCCGCACTCGCTCTTCGTGGACACCATCCGCACGCTTCGCGCGCCCGCTGTCAGCCACCTGCTGGGGCATGTGCTGATGGGGGAGAACGACCAGAAGATTTCGCTGATCGACCGTGTCGCCCAGCACGCCCGCGCCACCGCCAAGTACGCCGTCTGGTATGGCGAAGGCCGTGACGCCTACGACGTACGGGGGCGCACCGCGCACGAGAGCATCTTCAACGTCAACGATGGCAACTACCGCTGCCCCAATTCGCAGCAGGGCTACTCGCCCTTCAGCACCTGGACGCGCGGGCTCGCCTGGGCCATGTGCGGTTTCGCCGAGCAACTGGAACTCTTCGACACCCTGCCGGGGCACGAAGAGACCATTGCCATTATGGAAAAAGCCGCCCGCGCCACCTGCGATTTCTACATCGCGCACACGCCGCCGGACGGCATTCCTTACTGGGATACCGGGGCACCCGGCCTGGCCAATCTGGGCGATTGGCGCACCACGCCGGCCGACCCCTACAACGACAGCGAGCCGGTGGACAGCTCCGCCGCCGCCATCGGCGCGCAAGGCCTGCTCCGGCTGGGCCGCCGTTTGAAGGACGATGGCTATTGGAACGCGGGCCTGAAAGTCTGCGACACGCTGTTCGACGAACCCTATTTGAGTACCGATGAGAACCATCAGGGACTGATCCTCCACTCGGTGTATCACCGCCCCAATGGATGGGATCTGGTTCCGGCTAACGCCAAGGTTCCGGCAGGGGAGTCATCGATGTGGGGCGACTATCACGCTCGCGAGGTGGGCCTGTATCTGTTGCGGCTGATGGAGGGGAAACCTTATCTGAAGTTCTGGTAAGAAACCGAGCGCCACCGCGCGGGGACGCCCAGGAAGCATGCCCCCACGAATGGGGGCATGGCAGCCTGGAAGGCTACGCTACCGGCGGCGGCCCCAGCCTCCACCGCGGATGCCGATGCCGATGCCGAAGCTCGGGCCGTAGCCATACGGGGAGTAACCGTAGTATCCGGGGTAGCCGTAGTAGCCGGGGTAGCCGCCGTAATAGTAGGGATACGGACTGTAGTAGGGGCGCGTCGACGGGCGGCGAGCCACCGTGGTCTGCACGGGGCGGTCGTATTCGTCCGGGCCCACATACCGGAAAGCTTGCGGGGCGCGAGTAAGGTCGACGTTCACCGGCGCGTCGATGCGGAAGGTGAGCAGGGTTTCCGGGTAGACCACGGTGGGGTGGCCGCGGGTCAGCAGCACGCCGATGATACCGGCGGTGGCGCCCGCTCCGGCGCCGATGGCGGCGCCGCGTCCCCAATCGGCGGCGGCCCCGATGGCGGCGCCCAGGGCGGTGGTGGTGGCCACTGTGGCGACGTCCCTGCCCACGCTGGTCTGGCCGTTACGGCTGACCAGTTGCGATTGCACGTTGGCCTGCGTGCCGTCGGCCAGAGTAAGTCCGGTCAACTGCAGGGCGAGGCGGCTGGTACCCTGCGCGCGTCCGGCTTTCAAGGCTTCGGCCACGCGGCCCATTACCGTCTGGCCGCGTTGCGCGACTACCACGCCATCGACCACGATGGGTTGCGCCAGGCTGGCGTTGAATACGTCGCCCTGCTGGTTGCGGTCGCTGGAAAGCTCCTGTTCCACGCGAACGGTCACAAAGGTGCCGGGCTTGATGGTGAGTGCGGAGGGCAGCCCGTAGTGCGGGACGGCGGCGGGTGGCCGGTCGTTGCGCTGCTGCTGCTGCTGCTGCTGCTGCTGTGGCTGCTGGGGTTGACCGTAGGAATCGGTGCGCGCCACCGGTTGGCTGGGGTCCTGATCCTGCACATCGGGCGCGGCCGGTTGGGCTTGCGGGGCTGGCGCGGGCGGCGGATCGTTCCAACGGCGCCATCCGCCGGTCTGCGGGTCTTGGGCCAACAGGAGGGCGGTTCCGGTAAAGAGATTCAATGCGATCAAGCGAAGACGTGTCATAAATTGGTGCCTCGTAGCAAGTCAGTCTGGCTACATGCATGTTCTTCGCCATTCCTAAGTGATTGATAATAATGGCAAAGTCGGCTACGCGGATGGCCGGATTGCACCGCTCTTGGTGGTTTTCGGCCATGGGCCTATCGGTTTTCCCCGCCGGATGGTATGATTCGACCCATGTTTTGTCATAGCTGCGGTACACAGGTAACCACCGATGTGCAATTCTGCCCTACCTGCGGGCAGCCCCTCGCCGCAAGTCCGGCGACCGCGGCGGCGCCAGCGTATGTAGCGCGCGGCGGACTGACCGCGCGTCCCGGGGCCTGGGTCGGAGCAGGCTGGGACCTCGTCAAGGCGGACATGGGCAACTATGTGCTGCTCGCGCTGGTGTTCATCGCGCTTAATGGCATGGTGCCGATGATTCTGCAAGGTCCGCTGATCGCCGGTTTCCACATCTACTGCCTCAAGCGTCTGCTCGGCCGCCAGACTGACTTTGGCGATCTCTTCAAGGGATTCAACTTCTTCGTACCGGCTCTGGTGGCCTCGCTGGTGATAGGGCTCTTCACGTTTGCCGGATCGCTGCTCTGCCTCATCCCCGGTCTGGTGGTCATGGCGATGTACAAATTCACCTATCTGTTCATCGTGGATAAACGCATGGATTTCTGGCCGGCGATGCAGGCCAGCCACAACGTGGTGCGCAACGATTATTTCGGCTTCACCATGTTCCTGCTTCTCATGGCCTTGGTCAATGTGCTGGGCGCGCTGTGCTGCATCGTGGGCCTCCTGGTATCCATCCCCGTGACCGTGGCTGCGATCACGGTCGCCTACCAGGAACTGGTCGGCTTCGACCCGCAGACGCCCGACCGGGTCTAATGAGAAACATGTGGCGCTGGGCCGCGCTCGCCGCCGGCCTTGCCGTACTCTGGTCTTTCACGCCGCCGGATCTCCCGCTCTGCGGGTTCCGCTGGCTCACCGGACGCCCCTGCCCTTTTTGCGGGCTGACCCACGCCGTGTTCGCGCTTGCCAAGGGCCGCTGGGCCGAGGCACTGCACTGGCACGCCTTGAGCCCGCTGGCGGTGGTCATGCTCGCCGGTTGGCTATGGAACCCGCCGCGCCTGGCGCGCCTGTGGATGCCGTGCGCCGCCGCATTCGGCGCCTACGGCGTGTGGCGAATCGTCTTGGGAACCGGCCACTTCTGAGCTTGCCACTTCTCAATCAGCCACGCGGCGGCGAAGCATACCGTCAAATCCGTGGCGGCGTGGAACAGGAACAGATGGCGCCCCGCATCCAGCGAGTCGGCCAGCGCCGCCGCCGCGAACTCACCCGCGCCCAACGCCGCAATCCCCATCGCCACCCACCGCAGCGGTGAGCCGCTGACCAGGCACCCGGCCAGGAACACCACGTACCACGCCACCATGTGCCAGGGCCATCGGCGCAACAGTTCGCCGCGGAAGTTGCTCCACACCGCGAAGCGTTGGGTCCGCGCCCCCGGAGCACGGCCGTCTTGCGCGCGAAAATTCCCCAGGTAGACCGGCCGCATTTCCGGAGCGCCCTCCTTGAGGGTCTCCGCCAGGAACCCGAGCGTACTCCCGGGATGCCGCGCGTACCAGCCGAGCAGCCGGGCGAAACCGGTTCGCCTGCCAAACTCCTCGGTCCACGCGCGGTCGGCCGCGGGCACGCCCGGCAGGTAGGCGTGCATGCCGCGATAGCGCAGTTCCTCGGGCTTGACGCCGAGCGCTTCGAGGTCCGCGCCCGCCGGTCCCAGCCGGAAAAACAAAACGTTGAACATCGCCTGGCCGCGATAGGAGCCATCGGTCGAAGCCAGCATGCCGGCGCCCGCCAGCAGCACCAGCCCCGCCGCACTCCACGCCAGCGCGCGCACCCTGCGACAGGCCAGGAGGCCTGTCCCACCTTGGACTCCCTGGGCGATGAGCAGCGCGGCCGGCAGACCCATCCATACCGCATGCTGCGCTTTGGAGGTCACAAACAGCAGGGCCGCCAGAGTGAACACGCAGAGCGGCGCGGCGGAGCCGGGCCTTCGCTCGGATGGACAAGCCTGGAGGCTTATCCCACTAGCGGCCATCAAGAGCAGCCCGCACAGCGCCGCCGCGTCCATGAAAAACGAATTCAGGTACGCCGTGTAGCAGACGTCGGTGAAGACCAGCAGCGGGAGTGCGGCCGACGCCGCTTGCACCCGCCACCCCCTGCCGCGCAAGCCGGCCAGGAGTACACCGAATGCGGCCAGGCAAAGCGCCGCGTGGACGGCGCCCAGCCACCGGATATCGAAGGCCGCCGCTTCGTGGGTGGCTCTGGCGAAGCGTGTGGCCAGCCACGCCAGCGTGCTTTCCGAAGAGTGATACGGGCTGTTCCAATAATTCCGCGCCGACCAGAGATAGTCCGGCTGGAAGTGAATGAAGTTGGTCTCCGCTGCGCGCGGCGCCAGGCAGAGCCATCCGTAGACCTTGCCGAAATCGCCGTTATTGGCGATCCCGATGAATCCCGGGAGCAGGACCTGCACCGCCAGGCACGCCGCGCCGGCGCCCCACAACGCGATGCCCGGCCACTGTTGAGACCATCTGGTTGCTTTCACGGATTCGCCCGTAGCGTATCACGCGGCGCCGCCGGGTTTTCGGAGCCGCAAACAAAAAATGTAACCGGAGTTGCACGTCCTTCATCGTATGTGGTAGTTTTTGTTCCACGTTCGGATGCAGTAGAGGGAACTGGGATCGCGTAGAGGAGGGCTGTGGATGCTGCTTGCCCCCGTTGTCTGGATACTAACGGCAATCATCGCGTATTTTTTCGCCGCCAAGACCTGGTGGTTTCCGCCGCCGATCAACGCGCACGGCATCGCTTACGACGAGCAGTTCATGCGCACGCTGATCGTCACCGGAATCATTTTCGTGCTGGCGCAGTTTGCTCTCGGGTGGGTGATCTTCCGCTTTCGCGACGACGGGCGCCCCGCCAACTACTCCCACGGCAATAACCGTCTGGAGACGGTCTGGACCAGCGCCACCGCGCTGCTCTTCCTGGGACTGGTGCTGATGGGGACCAAAATCTGGGCCGGCGTACACTTCGATCAACCGCCCGCCGACGCCGTCCCCATTGAAGTGCTCGGCAAACAGTTCGCCTGGAGCTTCCGTTACCCGGGGCCCGACGGCAAGTTCGGCCACACCGATCTCAAGTTCGTCAACGATTCCGCCGGCAATCCCTTCGGTCTCGACGACAAGGACCCGGCGGGCAAGGACGACATCGTCAGCGCGTCGCTGAAGATTCCCGCCGGCAAGCCGATCAAGTTGATCATGCATTCGCGCGACGTGATCCACAACTTTTTCGTGCGCGAACTGCGCATGAAGCAGGACATCGTGCCGGGGATGGAGATTCCCCTGAGCTTTCAAGCCGATATCGCCGGCGTCTACGAAGTTCCCTGCTCCGAACTCTGCGGGTTGGGCCATTTCCAAATGCGCACCACCATGCAGGTGATGAGCCCGGCCGATTTCGAGCAATGGAAAATCGAAAAGGCCCAGAAGTGAGATCCGCACGATAACGCTGAGGAGAGATCATGTCGGCCCCCACCCATTCGGCGCATCAGGCGCCGCAAGGCTTTATCAGAAAGTACGTCTTCAGCCTGGATCACAAAGTGATCGGAATTCAGTATTACTTTCTCGGGCTGTTCTCGGTTTTCCTGGGGATGTCGCTATCCCTGTTGATGCGCTTCCACATGGTCAACCCGGAGGCCAAGGTGGCCTGGTTCGCCAAGCTGTGGCCCACGGCGGCGGCCGGCGGCATGATGACGCCCGAACTGTACCTGTCGCTGATGACCATGCACGGCACCATCATGGTGTTCTTCGTGCTGACCACGGTGCCGCAGAGCGGCTTCGGTAATTACTTCCTGCCGCTCCAGATCGGCGCCGAGGACATGGCATTCCCGGTGCTCAACATGCTTTCCTTCTGGACCACGTTCATAGCCCTGGTGGTGATGGTCTCCGCCTTCTTCGTGCAAGGCGGAGCGCCGCTGGCCGGTTGGACCGCGTACCCGCCGCTGAGCGGCGTCGGGCGCCTCACCGGTCCCGGCGAGGGCATGGGCCAGACCCTGTGGATCGCGAGCATCGCGATCTTCTGCGGCGCCTCGCTGATGGGCGCGATCAACTTCATCGCCACCACCGTGGATCTGCGCTGCAAGGGCATGCGGCTGATGCGCATGCCGCTCACCTGCTGGACCTGGCTGGTCACCGCCATCCTCGCCCTCCTCGGCTTCGCCGTGCTGCTGGCCGCGGGGTTGCTGCTGATTCTCGACCGCACCGTGGGCACCAGTTTCTTCATCCCGGGCAACCTCATGATCAGCGACCAGATCATCACCAATCACAAGGGCGGATCGCCCTTGCTGTGGCAGCACCTCTTCTGGTTCTTCGGCCACCCCGAAGTCTATATCGCGATTCTGCCCGGCATGGGCGTGACCTCGCACCTGCTCGCCACCTTCGCGCGCAAGCCGGTTTTCGGCTATAAGGCCATGGTCTACGCCATCCTGAGTATCGGCTTCCTCGGCTTCCTGGTCTGGGGCCATCACATGTTCATGAGCGGCATGAACCCGTACTCCGCGATGGCGTTCAGCGTGCTCACCATGGCCATCGGCGTGCCTTCGGCCATCAAGACCTTCAACTGGATCGGCACCCTCTGGGGCGGCAAAATCCACTTCGATACCGCCATGATGTTCTCGCTCGGCTTCGTCAGCCTGTTCGTGACGGGCGGCTTGAGCGGCATCTTCCTCGGCCAGCCGGCGCTCGACCTCTACTTCCACGACACCTACTTCGTGGTGGGCCACTTCCACATGATCATGGGCGTGGCGGCCATCTTCGGCATGTTCGCCGGCACCTTCTACTGGTTCCCCAAAATGTTCGGCAAGATGATGAACGAGACCCTGGGCAAGATCCACTTCTATGCCACCTTCATCGGCGTGTACTGCATCTTCGCCCCGATGCATTTCGTCGGCATGGCCGGCAATCCGCGCCGCTACTCGGATTTCACCAACGTCGAATACCTCGCCGGCCTTATGCCGGTGCACAAATTCATGACCCAGGCCGCCTACTTTACGGCCGCGGTACAGATTCTGTTCCTGATCAACCTGTTCTGGAGCCTGTGGAAAGGACCCAAGGCGCCGATGAATCCGTGGAACTCCACCTCGCTCGAATGGACCATCCCCTCGCCGCCGCCCTTCGACAACTTCGGCGGCGTGCATCCCGTGGTCAATCACGGTCCGTATGAGTTCAGCGTGCCCGGCGCGCCAACCGATTTCATCATGCAGACGGATCCGCCTTCCGTCTCTTCCGAAGACTAGAGGATTGCCATGGGAATGTCCGGGTCGATCACACACGATATCATTCATGGTCCTCCGCGGCCGCCCGTCGAGGGTGGTTGGGGCGGTGGTGGTGGCGGCGGCGGCTCCGACGGCCGCGGCCGCGGCGCATTCCGGCGCGCGTCGTTCACGGGATTGTACGTATTGCTAGCGGCCAGCACCATGCTCTTCGCCGCCTTCACCAGCGCCATGGTGGTTCGCCGCGGCCTGAGCGACGATTGGGTTTCGATGCCCAAACCGCCCATTCTGCTGGTCAATACGGCGATCCTGCTGGCATCGAGCCTGGCGCTCGAACTAGCCCGCCGCGCGCTCAAATCCGGCGCGCGCGCCAGGTTCAACGGCTGGTGGACCGCCGGCACCGCTCTCGGCGTGCTCTTCCTCGCCGGGCAGGCCCTCGCCTGGAATCAGTTGAACGCCGCCAGCGTCTTCATTTCCACCAATCCGAGCAGTTCCTTTTTCTACGTGCTGAGTGTGGCTCACGCGGTCCATCTGCTGGGCGGAGTCAGCGCGCTGTTCTATGTCGATGTACAGGCCTGGCGGCTCAGTCTGGGACCAGGCAAGCGCACCGCCATCGATATCAGCGCGATCTTCTGGCATTTTCTGGATGGGCTCTGGCTGTATTTGATGGTTCTATTCTACGTTTGGGGGTAAGGGAAGGGATGTCGACCCACGTGACCACCGCCGCGACCGGCTCGCTCTGGGAGGGAGGCCGATCGCCGTATCTCACCAACTCGAAAAAGTTCGGGATGTGGCTGTTCATCATCTCCGATTCGCTGACGTTCTCGGCCATGCTGTTTGCGTATACGTACAGCCGCGTCTCCAATCCGAACTGGCCCACGCCCTTCCACTTCTCGCCGAGCATCGTCTTCTCCAGCGTGATGACCTTCGCGCTGCTCACCAGCAGTCTCACCATGGTGATGGCCGTCCATTCCATGAACCAGGGAAACCGCGCCGCGGCCGCGCGCTGGCTCCTCGCCACCATGGCCGCCGGCGCAACCTTCGTCGGGCTCCACCTTACGGAGTGGATGAACCTCATCAATCACGAGCACATCACGGCCTTCGGCAATGAGTGGGGCGTCCCGCAATTCGGCGGCACTTTCTTCGCCATCACCGGATTGCACATGACCCACGTGGTGATCGGCCTGATCTATCTCGGCGTCATCTGCCAGGCCGTGATGCGCGGCAAATTCAAAGCCGAGGATGTCGAAGTCGCCGGTCTCTACTGGCACTTCGTCGATCTGGTCTGGATGTTCGTTTTCCCGCTGGTCTACCTGATGTCGGCCAGGGTTTAGGAAAGGAGCCTTAGGAGAGGAGCCAACCCATGAGCACTCACGTCGAAGAAATTTCCAGCCACGGCCCCGGCATCCCCACCTTCGCCAAGGTGTGGATGGCGCTGTTAGCGATGACTGCCATCGAAGTCTTCCTGGCCTACATGCAGACGCCGATGATGATCATGCTGACCGTGCTGCTGGGCCTCTCGGTGATCAAGGCCGCGCTCATCATCGCCTACTTCATGCACCTCAAGTTCGAGCGCCTCAGTTTGTTCCTGACGCTCTTCCCCATGCTGATCTTCTGCATCGTGCTGATGCTGATCTTCCTGGGCGACGCTTATCGCATCCCGATGATGAGGCCGCCGGTATGAGACGCTGGATGTTGCTGGGATTGTTGGGGGCCGCGCTTGCGCTGCCGGCCGGAGCGCAATGCGTGATGTGCTACCGCACGGCGCACGCGCAGCAGGACGCACGCGCGCACGTGTTGAACGCCGGCATCCTGATTCTGGGGGCGCCGCCGTTCCTGATACTGGCGGGCTTCGTGGCGTTCGTATTCCGCAAGGACTTGCCGCCCGAGGAATAGCGGGGCATAAGGGCTCATGATGCCGGGGGCGCCTGAACGAATGATGAAAATGGGGCAAAATCATTGTCAGGCAGAACTCGAGCCTACAGGCATTCGGTTGGCAGCCGAAAAGCTTGTAGCCGCCTCGCGATGCAAACACCAGACTTAGACGCGCGAAAAGCGAATTTCCTCGTAAACTGGGGGGACTCCCTGTGACGGGTGTCGGTCACGATGCCAATCGTTCAAGAGCCAGCCCGATCAGCCGATCATCGAAGAGCCGCTGCTTTCGTTCGGCCGCAGCCGGACCCACGGGCCATCGGCTCAATCCGTTGCGGATTTCCGAAACGCTCCGTCCGCAGTGTTCTCGTTCGATCAGCCAGTCCACAGTCGCGAGAAGTTCCATTCCCAAAGGCGACTCGAATCCATCGATTCGATGAGCAGTGCGGTCCAATATCGTCTGTAGAGGACGCGCATCGCT
>Ga0208079_1001795_pt1 | contig 10926 bp, 14 predicted proteins | sample NGESurdeep092012_5_FD_184474 | JGI IMG/M metagenome (GOLD analysis project Ga0208079, IMG submission 184474) | Arctic peat soil microbial communities from Barrow, Alaska - NGEE Surface sample 210-2 deep-092012 (SPAdes) | ecosystem: Environmental > Terrestrial > Soil > Wetlands > Peat ... | reverse complement strand
GCTCTGCGCCACAGCGGGGCTGACGGGCAGCCAGGGCGATGACCAGCAGGGCTTGCAGCCAGTAGGTCGAGCTGAACCCCGGACTCACCGAAGCCTTAGGTCTGCTGCGTCCTGACGTGGGTCCCGTCCGTGCATGCAGCCATCTAACTACCCGCTGAAGTGCTGATCAACGTCATCGCCAGTGCCTAACAAGGGTCCTTGCCGGACGCCGACGCCGGGTACCGGCCCACCTAGTGCCCCAGTGGTCATTCCGCCTCCGGGACGCCGTAGCGCCGTCCCACGCGCCATCTAGCACGGCGAGAACCACGTCGGGTGTCGCGGAAGATCGCAGCCTTGGCATGACACACTACTCTGTGATACAAACTACTTGGGTTTGTGTTGCATGCGTTGACGATGGAGGTAGTCAGAATGTCAGGTGAGGAGAAGGGTGCCAGGCTCCATGAGGGCAGCCCATTATCGGCTGAGGAGTCGTTGGCGCTGATCGAGCGCCAACGGCGGGAGGTGCATCGGCGGCTGGCGGTGAACGTGGCTCAGTTCTACGGGCCGTGGGGTGTCGCGTACCTGCTCGGCTTCGGCGCGATATTCCTGACTTACCCCACAGCTGTTGCCGTACGGCTTCCGGCCGCGGTGGCTGTGGCGATCACGGCGGTGTTGTTTGCCTCGGCCGTTGTCATCACTGCGGTGACCGGGGCACGGGCCGGACGTGGGATCCGCGGCCCGTCGCGGGCGGCGGGGGCGATGTATGGCTGGAGCTGGGCTCTCGGCTTCTGCGCACTGGGCGTGGTCAACACCGGGGTGACCCGTCTGGGGCTGCCCAACGACGCTGTGACCCTGTTGTGGTCCGGAAGCTCTCTGCTGCTGGTCGGCGTGCTCTACCTGGGCGGGGGGGCGCTGTTCCAGGACCGGTTCCAGTACGGACTCGGGGTATGGATGCTGCTCAGCGGTGCCGGCAGCGTGTTCGCTGGGGTGCCGGGCAACTTCGCCGTCGTCGCGCTGGCCGGAGGTGGGGGTCTGCTCCTGGCCGCGGGCTACTTCGCACTGCGTCCAGCCCGGCCCCGCCGATGAGCGCGCTCGAGGCGCCGCCCGGGCTCGACCCGGTCATCCACGCCCAGGCGCGGCTACGGGTGATGGTGGCCCTCGCGGCGCTGCCGACCGAAGACCAGATCACCTTCCCGCGGCTCCAGCAGTTGCTGGACATGACCGCCGGTAACCTCTCGACCCACCTACGCAAACTCGAGGACGCCAGCTACGTACAGCTCACCAAGACCTATCAGCGGCGTACCCCCGTCACTTACATCGCGCTCACCAAGCCGGGCCGACGCGCCTTCGAGGACTACACCGCCGCATTACGAATACTTCTGACCCCCCAGACCGAACAGCCAGGAGGCTGAGGTGGAACCGCTCGCCCGTACCGTCAATGCAACCCGCAGCTACGGACCTGTCATCGCCCTCGACGGTGTCTCGCTGGACGTCCCGGCCGGCCAGCTGCTCGGGCTGCTCGGCCCCAACGGCGCCGGGAAGACCACCCTGCTGCAGCTGCTCGCCGGGCTGCGCAGGCCGACCTCCGGAACGGTCGAGATCTTCGGTGGCGACCCCCGCGAGGCCTCCCGACGCCGCCGACTGGGGTCCACCCCCCAGGAGACCGGGCTGCCCCCGACCCTGCGGGTCCAGGAAGTTGTCGACTTCGTCGCCGGCCACTTCGACCACCCGGTGCCAACGGGTGAGCTGCTGGAGCAGTTCGGCCTGACCGGTCTGAACAGGCGCCAGACGGGCGGGCTGTCCGGAGGCCAGAAGCGTCGGCTCGCAGTGGCCGTCGCCTTCGTCGGCCGCCCGGATCTGGTTCTGCTCGACGAGCCGACGACCGGCCTGGACGTCGAAGCCCGTCATGGGCTCTGGGACGCGGTCAGGGTCTACCACCGGGGCGGGGGAACCGTTGTGCTCACCAGCCACTACCTCCAGGAGGTAGAGGCACTCGCCGAGCGAGTCGTCGTCATCGACCAGGGCCAGGTGCGCGCCGACGGCACGCTCGCCCAGGTTCGCTCGCTGGGGCCGGGGCTCGCCGCCTCCGGCTGCGGGCCCCGGCCCTGCCTGAGCTGGCGGGCGTTGATCGCATCAACCGCGAAGGCGACCTGTACGCGCTGTGGACAGCCGACTCGGACGCGGTGGTTCGACAGCTCGTCAGCACGAGAGTCCCCTTCGTTGACCTGGAGGTGTCGACGGCCTCACTGGAAGAGGCATTCCTCGCCCTGACGTCGCCGGGCAACCGGCCCACTGCCCTCACCGTTGCGGAGATGGCCCGATCGCGGTGATCGGAACGATGCTCTTCCCCTGCCTGTCACTTCTGTTCTTCGTCGTCCCCCAGTCCTTCGCGAAGGTCCCGGCCGCCGCGACCACGGCCACCGCCCAGCTTGCGGTCTTTGCAGTGATGAGCGTCTGCCTGTTCAACTACGGCGTGGGCGTGGCCGAGGACCGCGCCCTGCCCTGGAACAGCTACCTGCGCACCCTCCCGGTGGGCCCCTCGCCAAGGCTGATCGGCCGGCTGCTCAACGGGCTCGCCTTCATCGTCCTGTCACTGGTGCCCCTGGTGCTCATCGCCTGGCTGTTCACGGCGGCCACGCTGCCCCCTCAAGGCTTGTCCTGACGGCGGCCGCCCTGCTCATCGCCGGGCTTCCCATGTTCGCCGGCGGCATCAGCATCGGCTACTCGATGTCCACCAAGGCCGCGCTGGCGGTAGCGCAGTCGCTGCTCCTGCCGCTGGCCTTCGCCGGTGGCCTGCTCCTGCCTCCGGAAACGTTCCCTGGCTGGCTCAACTCGATATCGATGTGGCTGCCCACTCGTGCCGGCCGGGACCTGGTCGTCTCCGCGACCACAGGGGTCGGTCTGCCTGGCACCACCCTGTTAGTACTGGCCGGCTGGACCCTGATCACCAGCTCACTTGCCTTGGTGGCCTACCGGCGCGACGAAGGGCGTCGCTTTCGGTGAAGACGGCGCTCGGCACTGCCTAGGACCGTGCCAACAGGGACTCTCAGGGGCGCCACCACGGCCGGCGCGACCTCAACACCCGGCTCGAAGCCATCAAGTGGCCAAGGAGCCGGCCAGTTCCTCACCCACGCACCGCAACTTTAATCAACCCATGGTTGACGTTTTCCAGAGTCCGGGAAACGTTCTCAATTCGGCAGACATCCGGTCGTGTTTTGTAGGCCGTCCGCCGTCCCGATCGTGGAACGGCAACCGGTGATCGGGGAGCGCATCGTTCACCGGACCTAGGGTCTTCGCAAATCCGCTTTCGGTGACCATTGGTCCGGCCGCCGAGGACCGTTCACCGGTTGCCGTTGGTCTTGAGGGCGGCGGTCTTGGCGTGTGTGAGCATTTCCCGGACCGGGACTCGCAATCGGCCTTTGCTGGTCATCGGCCAGCCACACGGGACAAAATGTGCCGCAGCCTGGAAGGATGCGGCGCAGGTTGTCTCACGGGCTCACGCCTGAGGCCAGGATGCCTGGCCCAGACCATGCATGGAGATGGATGCTCAGCGTCATTGTGTGCGGGCTCGCGCTCAACATGGTGGTCCCGCAGTTCACCGGCCAGGGCGCGCTACTGTGGGCTCGGCCCTCGCCCTGGTCGTCGCTGCGGTGATGCCAGGGGGCCTCCTTCGCTGGGAACGCGACGGGGCGAGGCTGTGGGCGCGGGGCCTGGCCTACCTATTCCATACCGGTGGCCCGGTCGCCGGCCGGTGGCTGACACCCCGGATGGCGACGACCTCCTGGCGATGTCTATCCCCGCGGTCTGCATGTGGGGCGTGGGGACCGTGATCTTCGGGAAATCTCCTCAGTCCCTCGTCGCCTTCAGGGTGGCCTTGCTCCTGTTCGGGGTGGCGCTTATCGCCGTCGGGGTGCAGTTCCTTCGGGGTGGGCAGGTTGCGGGCGGAGTGGTGCCCCTGCTGGGCGGGTCAGGGGTGCTGGTGACGGTGATGTCACTTCTCTGAACGGGGGAGGCTGGCGATTTCGTGGTCCAGTCAACCCCAGCGTGGCAGGAGGATGAGGAAGGCGCGGAACTCACGACGTTTCACAGCCACCCGCCGTCTCGGGACCACGACCACCCCACACGCGTCCATTGGTATCTCCACAACTCACTGGGCTGGCGCATTTAAGTCGACCTGAGCTCAGGTGTGCGCGGTCGTTTGAGCAGCTGAATGCGTTGCAGTGCGATTGGTCAAGTCGTCGACAGCCCGGCTGGCTTCCAATAATGCATGGGCAACCTGATGCCATCCCGGATCTTCCACACGCCCGCCGGGACCGCGAACTGTCTGCGCGGCCCGTGGGCCAGTGTCCACGCATCGGTGATCGGCCGCCATCTGTTCGACCACCCCAACGACTGGAACGGTCATCGGGGACGGAGGGTCTCGAGTTGTCGTGCCAACGACTATTCATCCCCCCAACGGCTTTCCGCGTGATCGCTCTTACCCAAAATGAGTGAGCGGCCCTCAGCTCTGATGAGCCCTACCCAAGGACAAGGGCGAGGTCCCGTAGCAGCGGGCACGGCGCCTTCGGAGAGATCGACGCCAGCTATGGGCATGGTGGTCGGTTGCGATGAAGGCGGACGACGACCGTCCGCAGCCCCCAACTTCGTGCGGATGATGCCGCCAAAACCGGTTCACTTGTCCTTGTCCACACGGCTCGTGCTTCAGTGCCGTTCTCAGGTGTCCGCCGAGACTCATCTACCCGAGCGAGAACGCGAACGTGAGAGCTATGACTGCGGCGGGCATTCGACCCCGGGTAGGGGTAGCGCGGCTCAGTGCGTCCACGGCGCCGGGAACCAACTGTGCGGCCACGGCACAGAGCTGGGCTCTCCACCGGCCCTCCTGCCTCACGACAGTCAACTGGCAAACCTGACGGAGCTCCGCCCAGCCCGAATGGTGCTCGGTCACCTGGGGGTGGGATCCCGGTCCGTTATCACGAAGCGTTGCCGATGTCTTAGCCGATCAGATTGTCTTGGGGGTGGAGGTCGCCTGCTCCGATGCGCTGCAACACCTGAGTCGACGAGCTGCCGCCCGCGAGTGGTCTGGCCGCCTCTAGGTCCACCCGGAGCAGGGCCCGCCGATCGACTCGAGGCCGTCACCGGCCAAGATCAGCTACCGGTTCAACGGGGCTGTACGCGGTCGTGCCAGGGACCACGGCGCCTTGGGCGACGTCGCCACGGCCAACACAAAGACGCTGTAAGCACGAGCACCCAGCCCGTTCAGCGCGTGTAGTCGCGAGGTGGGCCCGTCATTTGACGCACGGGATGCCACCGCCCGATACGGCGCTGAGAGCGGTGGGCGGTGGTGCCGTGACACCTGCGCCTGCCGCCTGTACGGGTCTCGCCGGGGCCGGGGCGGCCGCCGATGGCGAGGATGCCGCGGTGGCCTTACCGGTGGGTGGGTTGTAATCTGTGCCGATCAAGACGCGGACCCTGCCCGCCGGCAATGTGGCCAGGGTTTGGGTGGGCAGATCGCCGAGGGTGCTGGCAAGGGTGGAGGCCGGCGCGGCGGCGCCGGCGCCATACTGAACGATGGAGACGTGTACGAGGCCAGGGTCGGTGCTCGTCGTCCCCGGGCTGAACTCAGGGGTCGTCAGTGTTCGCTCGAGCTGGCCGGCCAGGCCAGTGCGACCTGAGGCGTTCACGGCGTCAACGACGACGTGAGCTGGTGTTGCGGTCGACCGAGGTGGGGCGGAAGCGGCCGTCGTGGCTGGGGTGAGCAGGTGGGCGACCGTGGCCTGGATCAAGGGCACGTTGACGATGTTGACGTCTTCGCCAAGCGGGTCCTTGCCGAAGTGGTCGATGGGCAGGGTGTAGAAGGTGATGTTGCCTCCGGTAAGGTTCGATGCCTGCTGCGCGAAGGACAGGACGTTCAGGCCTGAGTCGATGGCGGTGTTCTGTTTGGCCACGGCGATGATGTTGTTCAGCGTGATGGGGTTGGTGAAGGTGTCGGCCTGTTTGAGCTGGTAGGCCAGTGAGGCGATGAAGGCCTGCTGGCGTCGTTCACGATCGAGGTCGGTGAAGTTCAGTGCCGGGTGAGATCATCACGGCGTTGGCGCACGAACGCCAGGGCCTGGGATGCGCTGATCTGCTGTAAGCCCTTATGGAAGTTGGCACCGGAGTAACTGTCCGAGGTGTTCTCGTTGACGCAGACGGTGATCGGTTGCACGACCTGAGCGATCTGGTAGAACGCCACGAGGGTGACCTCGACGAAATGGTCGATCGGCACACCGCCGAGGAACTGTTTGACCGTGGAGATTTCCGCCTTGCGTCCGGCGTCGCGCTCGTCCTGCTGCCTCTGCGTGCCGCTCAGAGCCTTTTGAGAGACAAGCCGGCGGGACTCCTGGTCGAACGCCAACCCATACGCCTGCTTGATCTTGCCCTGGCATTCACCATCGGGGCAGCCCTCCAGGTGCACGTAGTCGTCACGAGGGATCGAGATCTCGGTCGCCTTACTCCCCCACCGGGCACGTGCAACAGCATCAGCACGTTGGCGTTGAGCCCGCCGTTGCTCTGGTCACCTGCGTGAAGCGCGTTGTAGATCGCGGCCGGCAACGGGTTGCCGTTCTCATCCAGGCGACTGTCCAACCCCATGATCAGGATGTTCGTGTCACCGTTCGTCGACCCCTGGCCCCCAAGGATGTCCGACCTCTTGATCCCGGTCGTGAGGTTGAAGTACTCGAACCCTGCGTAACCCACCAAGGAGAGCACCAACAGCAGCACCAGGGCAACGACCGATAACGTCACGGCGCGGGCGCGTCGTCGGGCCGCAGACCGCACCGTCATCGGCTCGCCGGCCCGGACATGGGCCTGGGTATTGTCGTCGCTCAATTCAGTTCCTACGAGTTACTGATTGCAGGCGCCGTTCGGTGCCCAGCCCCCAACTTGTGTTCATGAATGCTGTCACGGTATAGCGACGCGACCACACTCATCACGGCACTTGCCTCTCCTGCGGCCGCCCCGCTTGACGCAGTATCGGCGCCGCAACCCCCGAGGGTGATGCGCTCGCCGCCGGATCCGCGGTCCCAGTCACGCCAGCCACTGTCCCACATCAGCAACTTCAGCTGGGGCTGCCGATGGAGCATTCAGCTGTGCCAAAGACTCCGACCATCACCGCAACGGGATCGGGGTGCGGGACGAGCTCGAGGTTTTGAAGAGGGGCTACGCGTGCTCCGTTGACCGTTCCGCTTTCGGTGACCATAGGACGCCCGCGGCCGAGGGCCCGTCTCTGATCGCCGGTTGCCGTTCGATGGCTTGCGGGCGCTGACTGGGTGATGTCTGGCACGGTGGGTTCGGCGCCGACAGTCGCGGTGAACGCGCAAGCGACGTTGCTCGAAGGTCTCGAATCCGAACGCGCTGCTGGACTATTGGCGAAGAATGGGTCTCCATTTGGCGAAGAAGCATCCAACTATGCACGGATGGCTGATCCCCAAGGTGCATCGGCTGCGAGGATGAAGAACCCAGCAGTACCGCCTCACTCCACCGCCGCCTGATGACTGACAATCTCGAAGTCTCAGGCAGGCACATCGGGGTCGCATCGCACTTGGTCACGTCGTCACAAATATGTCGGAACCTCCGCTGTCGTCGAGACGTGGGCCCGTTCATCTGCTTCCAACCCACCAACACATGGTTCAACTCACTCCCGATGGACTGGGTTCGGCGGGTCGGTCATGACCGATGGCCCATCCACGCCAAGAGGTCCGAGATTTGGCGAGAAATGGTCGCCCATCTTGTACATCAACTCGCGCTCAACCCGGTCCTCCAGCAGGATCGCCTTGCGCTTGCCCGCGCCGACAGCCCAGCCCGGCTCGAGGTGGACAGACTTGCCCCACGGCAGCACGAAGACGAACGTGTCCGCCTTCTCCATCGCGGCGAGGTCAGCGTCGAATCCCTCTATGGCCCGGGGTGTGACCGACGGTGGTGAGGTAGTTGGCGACTCTTTCTCAGTTCGACCCCTTGCCTCCCGTGCTCACCAGCTCGGCTGGGGATGGGCGGCACACGAATGTCGTGATCGTTGCTGATGCTGAGTAGAGCCGTCAGGGGGTCGCGCGGGCGGCCAGGACCCGCGCGCGACCTCCTTGACGTACGGCAACATTGCTCCCATCAGCATCACGTGGCGTCCGCCGTTGCCGTGTCGAGGTCTCGGCGGTGACACGCCTCGTTCCACCGGAGGATGACAGGGGTGTCGCGCTCATACCCGAGTATCGACACGGTCCCGGTGGCCAGAGCAAAGTGTCGCCCGGCCGACGCATTGAGCCCAAGCCAGCGAGCGGTGAGCACGCGAAGCAGGTGCCCGTGCGCGAAGATCGCCACGTCACCGCCCTCATCCAGCGCCCTACCGATGGCGAGGTCAGCCCTTCTTGCGACCTCTGCCGCCGTCTCACCACCGGGTACGGGTGCGTTCCAGATCGTCCAGTCGGGCACGCTTCCTCGGATCTCCTCCGTCGTACGACCTTCGTAGTCGCCGTAGTCCCATTCGACCAGCTCCTGGAGAACCCGCACCTCCGCTACGTCGAGGCGGGCGCGGCGAAGGGTCTCGGTCGCACGCTGAAGGGGGCTGACCAGAGCGGCGGCGAGCGGCCGGCCACGCAGCATCAGCCCGAGCGCCTCCGCCTGGCTCTCCCCGAGCTCGGTCAGTGCGATATCGGTCCGTCCGGTATGGCGCCCCAAGCGGCTCCACTCGGTCTCGCCATGGCGAACGAGCACGAGCTGCCGCCCGCTCATCGGGACAACCCGGTCGCCGCGCTCCAGCCGGCGGCTCCCGCCAAACCGCTGTCGTCGCCAAGCGATGCCTGGGTGACCACGACAGATGCGGCCAGGTCCCATGGGCCGTACCGTTCCAATGCAGCGTTGACCTGCCAGCCGAACAGATCGAACAGATCGAGGTTGCGGCCCAGCCCGCCACCGACGACCACGACGTCCGAGCTGAACAGATGCGCGAGGTTCAGGACCGTAACGGCGATTGCCTTGGCAACACCCTCCAAGACCTTCCTTGGCGACAAAGTCTTTCCCTTCTCACACAGAGATTGGAGACGAACGAAGCTGACGTAAGGCCCACCGGGCTAGTCAACCTTCGACGGATGCTGTTCCATGGGGCTTCGCCCTGTTCGCATGCGTTTCATTGATCGCTGGGGTCGTCTCATTGATCGCTTTGGTCGTCGTCACCACTGGGTATGTCACTCATGACCAAGAACTGGCCCATCCCGCAAACCAAGCCCTCCGCCAGCGTAATTCCTTCGAGTTTCCTCGCCCCCAGCGACCCCATCGTCTTGTGTGACGGGACCTTCAGACCCGGTGCGACTCGCTTTCACTTTGCCCTCGGCCTGTCGGCATCTCCAAAGGCTTCGAAGCCGTCGCAGCGGACATCGTCGCCAAGATCTGTTGGATCGCATCGTCCTGGACCTTCAGGTCGCCCTGGATCTGCCTGGCCTCCTCCAGCACGGCCGACGCGTCGTTGTACGCCAGGGACCGCGCGTCGGCCGCCGCGGCCTGCACGCGCGTTGAGTACCGATGCGGACACGCTGGCGGACCGGCTCGTAGTAGCGCTGAAACTTCTGTAATGGAAGCGGAGCGGCGCCCACCACCCCGACGACGATCGCTCCCTTGTCCGCAGTTCGCGGCCACAAACCAGGTGCGGGTACTCTCCTTGTGACTCGCGGCTGACTTGATCGGTCGGCGTTAAGGTTGAGTGGACCGTCCGTCGCGGAGACGTCGAGTAAACCATCAGGATGACTCCGCAAACGGTCAACTGGCCGCCCCTTCGCAAGACATTGAGGTCCACAGGTGGACGTGTTCGGCATCAATGGCGGGGAGTTCATGCTCCTCTTGGTCGTCGCCGTATTCGTGATCGGCCCAAAGCAGATGCCGGAGTACGCCGCCAAGCTTGCCAAACTGATCAAACAACTCAGGGCTCTGGCGGACACGGCCAAGGTTCAGTTGCATGAGCAGATGGGGCCGGACTTCGACGAGGTCGACTGGAAGCAGTACGACCCCCGGCAGTACGACCCTCGTCGGATTGTTCGGGAGGCTCTCCTAGATAACGGGTCCGATGATGTCCAGCCGGGTGATGGCCAGCCCGGTGGTTTCAAGGCACCCTCATCCTTCAATGGCCATGACCCGGACAAACCCACACCGTATGACCAGGAAGCCACCTGATCGGGGAGTCAAGGGTGAGGTGGCTAGTTCAAGTGGGTCCCGTGCGGATGCCACCTGCACCAGAACGCGACGGACAACCTCGCCAGCGCAACCGACCTCACCGCAGGGCTACGACCGACGCGACGAAACGTAACCCAAGATCGCGCTCCGCCGCGTCGGGCCTTCCAAGTAACGCCTCCGCAGCCTCCAACCTTGCACCGATGATGCCCCACCCGGCTGGTCAGTGGTCCTTGCCGGCACGGCAGCGCTTAAGTGACGCTCTCAGGTGTCCGCCGAGAATCATCGCCGCGAGCGAGAGGGCGAAGATGAGAGCTATCACCGCGCCAGCGCGGTCGACTCCGAAGGTGTGGGGGTTGCGGGGTTCAGTGCGTCCATGGCACCGGGAGCAGACTGCACGGCCACAGCAAAGAGTCCGGTTATCACCGGCCCATCGTGTCTCACGACGGCAACTGGCACGGTGACCGGCACGCCGGTCCGTGGGTATTGACCGTCGTAACAGTTGATTGGCCTGCGGGCGCTACCGCGCACTCGCCGAGCGGTAGCCCATAAGGACGTCGGCACCAGGCCGATCATCACGATGAACGCCGCGTTCAGAAGGATCAAGCCAGCAGCCCTCTAGTGGCGCGTGTAGTTAGTTGATTTACGGTTGATCTGCTAGGACGATGAGGCATGGCGAATCGTCCTGCTGCTGCTCTGTTGCTTCGTGATGGGGATCGGGACAGGTTGTCCCGGTTGACGCGTTCGTCTGCGGGCCGG
>Ga0208079_1001794_pt1 | contig 10930 bp, 6 predicted proteins | sample NGESurdeep092012_5_FD_184474 | JGI IMG/M metagenome (GOLD analysis project Ga0208079, IMG submission 184474) | Arctic peat soil microbial communities from Barrow, Alaska - NGEE Surface sample 210-2 deep-092012 (SPAdes) | ecosystem: Environmental > Terrestrial > Soil > Wetlands > Peat ... | reverse complement strand
TGAAAAACATTTTGCATGACAGAGGCTCCCAATAATGCTACAGCGATTCCTGGACCCCGCCACGCTCGCCTCCATCTCCAGCCTCGACCTGGTGGCCAAGACCGTGGTCGATGGCTTCGTCGCCGGCCTCCACCGCTCCCCGGACTTCGGCTTCTCCCAGGAGTTCGCCGAGTACCGCGCCTACTCCGAAGGCGACGACCTCCGCCACGTCGACTGGAACGTCTTCGCCCGTACCGACCGCTGCTTCCTAAAGCGCTATAAGGGTGAGACCAATTCCCAACTGCTCCTCCTCCTCGACACCTCAGCCTCCATGGGCTTCGGGTCCGCCAGCGTCACCAAGCTCGACTACGCCCGCTTCGTCGCGGCATCCCTGTGCTACATGGCCCACGGCCAGCGCGATGCCGCCGGCCTGATCGTCTTCGATGAGGACGTGAAAAACTACGTCGCGCCTTCCACCCGCCAGGGACAGCTCTTCCGCCTGCTGCACGCCATCGAGAAAGCCGAACCGGGCACGCATACCGATTTCACCAAGCCGTTCGTCCATTTCCAGAATTTCCTGCATCGCCGCGGCATCGTGGTCGTCATGTCCGATTTCTACGAGGACCCCGAGGTCATCGTCAAGACCGTCGAGCCCCTGCGCTACCACGGCAACGAAGTCATCCTCTTCCATCTGCTCGACCCGCAGGAGCTCAAACCCACGTTCCGCGAGCCCGTGCTCCTTTACGATCTCGAAGAGACCACCAAATCGCTCGAAGTGTCGCCGGAGTATGCGCACAACGAGTACCGGCACAAGATCGATGCTCACATCGAAGCGCTCCGTTCGAAAGCCCGCGGGTCGGGCATGGACTACTTTCTGATGGATACCGGGCGGCCTCTGGACGAGGGGCTGCGCGAGTATCTGCAAGTTCGTAAGGGGCGCTTGTAAATCGATGGGATTCTTTACGCCATGGTTTCTCGCCGGCGCGGTGGCCGTAGGGCTCCCGGTCTGGCTTCACCTGTTGCGCAAACATAAGACCACGCCTCTGCCGTTCAGCTCGCTGATGTTCTTCGAGAAGCGGACGCAGAGTTCCATCAAGCACCGCCGCCTGCGCTACCTGCTGCTGTTCGCGGCGCGCGCCCTGCTGGTGTTGCTCCTGGTGCTGGCCTTTGCGCATCCTTATGTGCGGCAGACCGTGCTGGCCTCCAAGCGCTCTGGCGAAGTCACCGTACTGGCGGTGGACAATTCCCTCAGCATGCGCGCGGGAACGCGACTCTCGCAGGCCAAGTCGGCGGCCAAATCGGCGATCGGTGGGTTGCGCTTGGGACAACGCGCCCAGGTGCTGGCCTTCGGATCGCGTGTGCAGGTGATGAGCGAAGTCACCGACGATCGCTCTTCCCTGAACGCCGCCGTGGATGCCATCGAGCCGGGCGACACCCGCACCTCCTTCGCGGAACTTTCGCGCTCCCTGCGCTCCATCGCGCAATCCTTGAAGCTGCCCCTGGCCGTGGAACTCTACTCGGACATGCAGCAGAGCGGCTGGCCGGCCAACTTCAACGATCTGCGGCTGAGCGCCGCGGTGCAACTCAATCCGCACGGCATCGACGCCAAGGAAACGCCTAACTTCGCGGTGGAGAACGTGGTGGCGCCGCGCCGTGTATACGACGCCAAACATGCGCGGGTGCTGGCCACCGTGGTGGGCTTCGGCAACAAGAAAGCGACGCGCAGCGTTTCCCTCGTGCTCAACGGGCGCGTCACCGAGACCAAGCAGGTGGAGGTGCCGGAGAACGGGCGCGCCACCGTCGAATTCCTCTCCCTCGATGTGCCTTACGGGCGCAATAAGGGCGAAGTGCGCATCGATACCGCCGACACCCTGACGGCCGACGATAGCTTCTATTTTTCGGTGGAACGCAGCGACCCGCGCCATGCCCTGTTCGTCCAGGAATCGGCGGGCAGCCGCGGACTGCTCTTCTTCAAGGCGGCGCTCGATGCCGCCGGCCAATCGGCCTTCGAGATCGATCCCGCCACGGTGGATCAGGTGGCCAACGTGGCGCCGGGCAAGTACGCCTTCGTCGTGCTCAGCGATATCGGCGCGGTCCCCCCCACCTTCGAAAACGCGCTGCGCGACTATGTGCGCGGCGGCGGCAGCGTGTGGATCGCGCTCGGACACCTTTCCGTGGGCCGCGGCAAGGTGCCGGTCACCGGCGACGCCATTCAGGAGGCGCGCTACGCCGGCCGCGAGGGCGAGCGCTTCCAGACCGCGGCGTGGCTGGATGCCGGACATCCTTCGATTCTGAAAGACGACCGGTGGGAAGGCGTCAAGTTCTACCAGGCCATTCATGTGGCCCCGGGCAATGCGCGCGTGGCGGCCCGGTTGAGCGACCAGGCGCCGCTATTGATTGATTCTCAGTTAGGTGAAGGCCACGTCCTCACGTTCGCTTCCGCCTTCGATAACGTGGCCAACGATTTTCCCATCCACGCCTCCTTCGTGCCCTTCATCGAACAGACGGCGCGCTACCTGGGACGCTTGGATGCCGGTCCGGCCTCCGTGCTGGTGGGCGGGTTCGCCGAACTGCGCGATTCCAAGGAAAAGGGCGCCGCGGTCGACGTGCTGGACCCCAAGGGCGAGCGCGCGCTTTCGCTCGATGAGGCCACCAAGGCGCAGAACATCCAGTTCACCATGGCCGGCTTCTACGATATCCGCCGGCCCAACGGGCGCAACGAACTGGTGGCGGTGAATGCAGACCGGCATGAGAGCGATCTCGCGCCCGTCTCCCAGGACAGTCTCACTTTGTGGCGGAATACAGCCCAAGGGACCGCGGGCGGGGGAAGCACTTCCGGCGACGAACGGAAGCCCGTGTCATTATGGTGGTATGTCATGCTGGCAGTGCTGCTGCTGGCATTGGCCGAATCCTTGCTGGGGAATCAACATCTTTCGGTGGATAAAGAGGCGGCGGTATGAAACCTTTGGATCGCTTGGGTGAGTATCTGGGAGCCATCGAACGGCGGCTCCGTCTCATCGCCCTGACGCGCGGCATCGCGGTGACGGCCGGCTGTGCGTTGGCGCTCACCATCGTGGCCGTGCTGGTCATCAACCAGTTCGCCTTCTCTGGCGGAAGCGTCATCGGCGCGCGGGTTTTCGTGTTCCTGGGCCTGGCATTCGCCCTCGCGGCGGCGCTCATCATACCCGTAATCCGTCTTAACCGGCGCAACGCGGCGCGGCGCGCGGAGGCGCGCTACCCGCAGTTCGAAGAACGCCTGCTGACTTTCACCGAGCGCATCGCACAGAATCCCGGCGATCCGTTTCTGGAACTGCTGGCCGACGACACCCTCCGGGTGGCGCAGCAGGCCGAACCCAAAAACGTGGCCAAGAGCGCCTGGATCTACAGCTTCTCCTCGGCCGCCGTGGCTGCCGCGCTGGCCCTCATCTGGCTCGCCACCTCCGGTCCGGGCTTCCTGGGCTACGGCACGTCGCTGTTGTGGGCGGGGCTGCCCAAGGGCGCCACCAAGCCGTTCTATTCCATCCTGGTGGATCCGGGCAACCGCACGGTCCGCAAACGCAGCGACCAGTTGATCACCGCGCACCTCACCGGCTTCTCCGCGCCCAAGGTGCGCTTCTTCGCCAAGTACTCCAGCGCCTCCCAGTGGGAGCAGGCCGAGATGGGCACGGAACCGGGCGGCACGGCCTACCAATTCCTCATCGCCGGCGTGCCGGAGAACCTCGAGTATTACGTCGAGGCCGGCGGCGTCAAGAGCAGCACGTATAAGCTGAGCGTGGTAGATCTGCCTGGCGTCAAGAAGATTCGCGTCACCTATCATTACCCCTCGTGGCTGGGCCTCAAGGACGAAGTGGAAGATCCGGGCGGCGATCTGCGCGCCGTGGAAGGCACCAAGGCCGATGTCGCGATTACCACCGATAAGCCGCTGGCCAGCGGCGTTCTGATGATGGACGACGGCTCGAAACTCACCCTGCGCAACGGGCCGGACGGCCTCTTAACGGCTACCGTGCCCATCCTCAAGGACGGTCAGTTTCACATCGCGGCGCTGGAAGGCGGCGAAGACGTGCGCCTCAGCGAGGACTACTTCATCGAGGCGCAGCGCGACAAGCCGCCGGAGATCAAGATGACCCGGCCGGGGCGCGATTTCAAGGCATCGCCCATCGAAGAGGTCACCGTGCAAGTGGAGGCCAAGGACGATTTCGGCCTCAAGAACGTCGAGCTGCACTACTCCGTGAACGGCGCGCCGGAAAAGACCGTCGCCATGGCGGCGGGCGGCAAGACCGCCACCGGCACCAGCACCATCGCACTGGAAGATTTCAAAGTGGAACCGGGCGACGTGGTCAGCATGTACGCCGTGGCCAAGGACGCGCGTGCCAAGACCAGCACCGACATCTACTTCATCGAGGTGCAGCCGTTCGAGCGCAACTACACGCAATCCCAGCAGGCGGGCGGCGATGGTGGCGGCGGTGGCGAAGAGGATCAGAACCAGATTTCCAAACGGCAGAAGGAAATCATCGCGGCCACATGGAATCAGCTCAAGGGCGCGGGCGCCAAGGGCACCGACGCCGAAAACGCCGCGTTCCTGGCCGGCGTGCAAAGCAAACTGCGCGATCAGGCCAAGTCGCTGGCCGACCGCATGAAGGCCCGCCAGTTGACCGAGGCGGGCGATTCCTTCAAGAGTTTCGTCAAGGATATGGAAACCGCGGTGGAGGCCATGGGTCCCGCCTCGGAGAAGTTGAAGGCCGCCAAGTGGCAGGACGCGCTCCCTCCCGAACAGAAGGCGCTGCAATACCTGATGCGCGCCGAGGCCACGTCGCGCGATATCCAGGTGGCGTTCGGCAACCAGCGCAATGGCGGCGGTGGCGGCGGTGGCGCCGGCGCGCGCGACATGGAAGGCCTCTTCGATCTCGAACTCGATACCGAAAAAAATCAGTACGAGAGCAATAAGTCGCAATCGTCCAGCCAGCAACAGCAACAGCAACAACAGATCGACGAAGCGCTGCAAAAGCTGCAACAACTCTCCAAGCGGCAGCAGGAACTGGCCGAGCAACAGAAAAAAGGCCAGCAGCAGACCTCCCAGCAGCGCTGGCAGCAGGAGATGCTGCGGCGCGAAGCCGAGCAATTGCAGCGGCAACTGGAAGAGATGACCAAGGGCAACCAGAGCCAGCAGTTGAGCCGTAATCAGCAGGGTCAGCAAGGACAACAGGGCCAGCAAGGCCAGCAAGGACAACAGGGCCAGCAGGGACAACAGGGCCAGCAAGGACAACAGGGACAACAGGGGCAACAAGGGCAACAGGGCCAGCAGGGACAACAGGGCCAGCAAGGACAACAGGGCCAGCAGGGACAGCAGCAATCGGCGCAGCAACGCGCGCTGCAACAGCAGCAGCAGCAGAACAGCGTTCGCGGCGCCAGTCCGGAACAGATGCGCCAGATGCTGGAACGTCTGAATCAGGCCATGGACGACATGCGCGGCGCCGCTTCGTCCCAGCAGGCGGGAACCCCGCAGGGCGAGGCGCAGGCGCGCCGCGCGGCGGAGCGTTTGAAGGAAGCCGAGCAGATGCTCTCCGGCATGCGCAGCAAGCAATCCACCAACCAGGTGGAAGACCTCGCGCGCCAAGCCGAAGAGTTGGCCCGCCGCCAGCAGGCCTTCGAAGGCCAGATGCGCAAGGCGTTCGGCCCGCAGAGCCCTGGCATGACGCGCGAACAGGCCAACCAGCTCGCCGGCGAAAAAGAAGGCGAGATCCAGGACCTCAAACGCCTGGAGCAGGGCATGCAGTCTGCCGTCCGCGACCTGCAAAACACCCAGCGCAAGGCCGCCACTAAGATGCGCGAAGCCCTCGGCGAATTGCAGCAGGCCGAGATCGAGCGCGATATGCAGCGCAATGCCGATTGGATCCGTCGCGGCATGGGCGGCTACGCCGTCATGTCGGAAGCCACCATCACGCAGGGCATCAACGAACTCAAGGAGCAGTTGAAGCAGGTCCAGCAGGCCGTGGGCCCTGGAACGAAGGACGGCAAGGGCGGCCAGGACGACAAGCTCACCGAGGCCGCGCTCGGACAGGTGGAGCGCCTCCGCCAGCAACTGGAGCAGATGAATGCGCAGCGCGGACAGCAGGGTCAAAACGGCCAACGCGGCCAGCAATCCCTACAGCGCGGCCAGCCAGGGCAACAGGGGCAACAGGGGCAACAAGGGGGCCAGCAGCAGGGCCAGGGCCAACAGGGTCAGCAGGGTGGCCAGCAACAAGGGCAGCAAGGGCAACAGGGACAACAAGGTCAGCAGGGACAGCAGGGTCAGCAGGGACAACAGGGCCAGCAAGGCCAACGCGGACAGGGTCAGCAGGGACAACAGGGTCAGCAAGGCGGTCAACAGGGCGGCGGCCAGCAAGGTGGCCAGATGCAGCAGGGCGGCGGCGGACCCACCAACGGCGGCGGAGGCTATCGCGCCGGCACCTATAATGGCAACCCGAACGGCGGTCCCTGGTACGGCAACGGCGATCCGCGCAACGGCCTGCAACCGGTGAACCCCCAGGATTTCCAGAACAACTACACCCAGACACTAGGGACCCTCCGCCAGCTCGAGCAGCAGGCGCAGGGCAACGATCCCGCCATGGTCAAGGATCTGCAAGACCTGATCCGCGACATGCAGCGCCTCAATCCCAACACCTACGCCAACGATCCGCTGCTCGCCGAGCGCATACAGTCCACCCTGATGGGCGGCATCCAGCAGGTCGAAATGGAACTCCGCCGCAAGGTGGAAGACGCCAACGGCACCGGCAGCGTGCGCAGTCCCGGTGGCGAGAAGGTGCCGCCGGGCTACCAGGACAAGGTCGCCGATTACTACCGCAAGCTCAGCAAAGGCAAGTAGGACAGGCATCCTTGCCTGTCCGGCCGCCTCTCTCCGGAATGCTTTTGGTGGCATTATAGAGACATGCCGAAGCCTCTGGCTGCCGAAGGGTTCTCGCTGGCCATCGAGTACTACCGGGAAGAGGACGGGCGCTGGCTGGCCGATATTGCGGCGCTCCCAGGCGTGACGGCGTACGGCCGCACCAAGAAGCAGGCCACCGCGGCCGTCCAGGCGCTGGCACTGCGCCTGATCGCCGACCGTCTGGAGCACGGCGAAGCCCACCAAGATTCTGCCCATGCTGGGCACACTTTGGCAGAGATGAAGCTGACTTGGATGGCGCGAAGCGGGTCCAGGGGGACCCGCGCGGACCAGGGGGTCCGCCCCACAATTTCTGCCGCAAACGGTAGCTGAATTGCTCCTGTTCACCAATGTCGCCCGGCCGCGGGCCGCACTGCCCGCCCCGTCGTCGCCTTCGGTTGCGCTTCAGGGTCCAAATAGGATAATCTCTATATATATAGAGATGATTAATCCCCCTCTAGTTTAGGTGATTATGGAAACAACCATCGAGGAAGTTCTTTCTCAGCGGGAACAGCTTGAGAATCAATACGATAAAACCGTTCGGGAAGAGATCGAAACTTTCCGGATCAAGGCAATGGCCTTCCTGGCTGGGGAGATTGCCGAGGCCGACTTCCGTCCATTTCGGCTGAAACACGGCATCTACGGACAGCGCCAGGCCGGCGTCCAGATGGTGCGCTGCAAAATCCCCGGCGGGTTACTCACCGCTATCCAGGTGGGTCAATTGGCGCGCGTTGCCGACGAATTCGCCGGCGGACGCGGTCATCTCACCACCCGGCAGAACATCCAGTATCACTTCGTCCCGCTCCACCGCGTGGCCGATCTGATGCACCTCCTGGCCGATGTCGGGCTCACCAATCGCGAGGCCTGCTACAACACCGTCCGCAACGTGACCGCCTGCGCCTGGGCCGGCATCGCGCAGGACGAAATCTTCGACGTTCGCCCCTACGCCCAGCGCCTCGCCTACGCCTTCCTGCGCAAGGACCTCACCGGCAACCTGCCGCGCAAATTCAAATTCGCCTTCGACGGCTGCGGTCACCAGGATTGCATCCAGGGCGCCATCAACGATGTCGGCCTCCGCGCCGTGATTCGCGACGGCAAACGCGGCTTCCGCATGATCATCGGCGGTGGACTGGGACCCCTGCCGACCGAGGCCCAGTTGTTCGACGAGTTCATCCCCGAAGAGCGCCTGCTCAACTGGTGCGAAGCCGTCATCCGGGTCTTCAATCAGTACGGCAACCGCAAGAACAAGAACACCGCGCGCATGAAGTTCGTGATGCGCGACCGCGGCCTCGCCTGGATGAAAGAGCAGATCGCCAAAGAGTACGACGATATCGTGACGAACGGCGGTATCGAGTGGCCCGCGATGGTGCCCGAGGGCTTCGGCGGATACGAGTCCCACCCGCAACCGCTCGGCAACGGCGCTCTGCTCCCGGTGGTCAACCAGCCTGCTTCGGGCGATGCCGCCTACGACGCCTGGCTCGAAAGCAACGTGAAAGAGCAGAAGCAGACCGGGTACGCCGCCGTCACCGTCACCGTCGATCAGGGCAACCTGACCGGCGATCAGATGCGCGGCCTGGCCAGTCTTTCGGCGACGGCCGGCGACGGCCTGTTGCGCACCGCCATCAACCAGAACGTCGTCCTCGCGTTCCTTCCACTGGCGCGCCTGCCGCGGGTCTACGCCGCACTCGGCGAACTCGGCCTCGGCGCCGGCGGCGCCGGCCAGATCGAAGACGTGATCACTTGCCCGGGAGCCTACACCTGCAATCTCGGCATCACCAAGACCATGAACCTGGGCGCCGCCCTCCAGGAGACGGTCCGGCAGTACGACGACCCGCGCGTGCGCCGCCTCACCATCAAGGCCAGCGGTTGCCCGAATGCCTGCGGCCATCACTGGATCGCCGATTTCGGCTTCTACGGCAACGCCCGCAAGATCGGCGGCCGCGAGATTCCCTACTACCAGATGCTGCTCGGCGGCGGGTATGACGAACAGGGCATCATGCGCTTCGGCCTCGCCGTGCAATCGATTCCCGCGCGCCTGGGACCCGAAGCCGTAGAGCGCGTGATCGCCCACTTCCAGGCCAACCGCCTCGACGGCGAGAGCTTCCGCGACTACGTCCTGCGCCACAAGATCGAGACCTTCCGCGAACTCACCAGTGACCTGGCCAAGCCCGCCGAACTCTTCCCCGAGATCTACCAGGACTGGGGCGATACCGAAGCCTACTCCCTGAAACTAGGCCGCGGCGAGTGCGCCGTCTGAACTGACGTAAGTTGCTCACGACGCCCGCGGCGTCTCAACGAATGATGAAACCGCTCCCGACCCAGAGGGTACCACGGTCGCGGCTCCGATCAGAGCCGCGACCGTGAGGGAGCGGTTGCCTCGGAGAGGGCGAACGTCTATTTTCGAGCCAAGGCTCCGCGGCCAGCCGTTCGCGTGGCGCGTGTTATCGTGCCAGTAGATGGCAAAGATCTCTCGCGTACTGCTCAGCGTCACCGACAAGACCGGCATCCTCGAATTCGCCTCCGCCCTCGCCGCCATGGGCGCTGAACTCATTTCCACCGGCGGCACGGCGCGCCTGATTCGCGACGCCGGCATCCCCGTCGCCGATGTCAGCGACGTGACCGGGTTTCCCGAGATGCTGGATGGCCGCGTCAAGACCATGCACCCCAGCGTCGCCGGCGGCATCCTTGCCATGCGCGACAACCCCGAACACATGGCGGCGATCCAAGCTCACGGCATCGTCCCCATCGACATGGTGGTGGTCAACCTCTACCGTTTCGAGGAAGTGGCCGCCAAGGCCGGTGCACCCCTCGCGGAACTCATCGAGAACATCGACATCGGCGGGCCCACCATGCTGCGCGCCGCCGCCAAGAACTACCAGGACGTCGCCGTGGTGACCGGGCCCGAAGATTACCCCTCCGTCATCGAGGAGATGCGTGCGTCGGGCGGCGAACTCTCCCTGGGTACCAGGTGGCGGCTCGCCAAAAAAGTCTTCCGCACCACCGCCGGCTACGATTCCGCCATCAGCGCGCGCCTGGAACAGGTGGACGCGGCCGGCCCCTTACCGCGCGACCTCGCCATCCGCGCGCCCAAACTGATGGACCTCCGCTACGGCGAGAACCCCCATCAGGCCGCCGCGCTGTACGGGCGGCCCGGCCAGGGAATCGCCGGCGCCGCGCAACTCCACGGCAAGGAACTCAGCTACAACAACCTGGTGGACCTGGACGCTGCCTGGCAACTGGTCAACGAGTTCGAGCGCCCCGCCGTGGCCATCGTCAAGCACACCAATCCCTGCGGCTGCGCCGAGCAGGATACGCTCGTCGGGGCGTATCGCAAGGCGTTCGAAGCCGATCCGGTATCGGCCTACGGCGGCGTCATCGGCATCAATCGCCCCATCGATGAGGAGACCGCGCGCGAGATCGCCAAGACTTTCATCGAGGCCATCGCGGCGCCCGATTACTCGGCCGAAGCGGTTGCCGTCCTGGCCGCCAAAAAGAATCTGCGCCTCATGCGCGTGGCCCCCGGCGCCGATCTCCAGGTTGTGGAATTGGCCGTGAAATCGATTTCCGGCGGATACCTGGCGCAGACCGCCGACTCGGCAAGGTTGGACCGCGCCGCGGCCGTCGTCAAGACGCAGCGCGCGCCTTCCGAGGCGGAATGGGCCACCCTCGAGTTCGCCTGGAAGGTGGCCAAGCACGTCAAGTCGAACGCCATCGTCTACGCCCGCGCCGGGCAGACCGTGGGGGTCGGCGCCGGCCAGATGAGCCGCGTGGATTCGGTCAAACTCGGCGCCACGAAGGCCGTGCTGCCGGTCGCCGGAACAGTGGTCGCCTCCGACGCCTTTTTCCCCTTTGCCGATGGCGTCGAGGCAGCCGTCCAGAACGGCGCCACCGCCTTCATTCAGCCCGGCGGGAGCGTGCGCGATGCCGAAGTGGTGGCGGCGGCGGACCGCTTGGGCGTCGCCATGGTCTTCACCGGCGTCCGCCACTTCAGGCACTAAACCGGGGACAGACGGAACGTTTTCCGATTTCTCT
>Ga0208079_1001792_pt1 | contig 10940 bp, 10 predicted proteins | sample NGESurdeep092012_5_FD_184474 | JGI IMG/M metagenome (GOLD analysis project Ga0208079, IMG submission 184474) | Arctic peat soil microbial communities from Barrow, Alaska - NGEE Surface sample 210-2 deep-092012 (SPAdes) | ecosystem: Environmental > Terrestrial > Soil > Wetlands > Peat ... | reverse complement strand
GATGCGGTTGAAAAGAGTGGACTTTCCTACGTTGGGCCTGCCCACGATGACTACCGTGGGAATGGCATTGGACATGAACCTTCATGATAGCAGGCGCGGACCGCAGTGAATTCCGGTTGCTCCCCGCGGGTGCCCGCGCTGCGCGGAGCCCAAGGCGACGGAAGAAGGCGCAGAGCTCAATGCGACGGACGAGGTCCGTGGTGGAATGGGATGGGAAACCCGGAAGAATGCCCCCAAAGAATGGGGGCATGGCAGCCTGAAAGGCTACGCTACGGGGCTGCTCCACGGGACGAAGGGCCGGCGAAGCCAAGCATTTTCGATGTAAATAGCGTGATAAAATGGTATTAAATGAAACATCTCATGGTAAATGGTAAACACACTTTTTTATACATTTGCCTGCTTCAAATTAGTCTCTGCGTCACATTTGGCCAACAACCGTCCTCCACCGCACGATGTCAGGTTTCCACTTCACCCCCCCTGGTGCGAGCCGAAGGCCTCACCGAGCGTCTGGGCGATATCGTCCTGCAATGTTCCGGCGCTGTTCCCGGGACGCTGTTCAGCGGCAACGTTACCGTAATCTTCCCGGTTAGCGTCACCAACCGGGTGGACGCCAACAACCTGACTCGCGACGCCGTGGTCTCTGTCGATCTCGGGAGCGGCTTCGTACCTACCGCGATCGCCGGCCAGGTTTCCGGTAACAGCATCAGCTTCAACGGGATCTCCTACACGGCCCCCGCCAGCGGCAATGTCAACCTCAGGATCTCTGGCGTGCGCGCAGCCATGAACCAGCTCGGGCTTACGTCCGCGGTCCCAGCCACGGTCACGGCCTTCCTGTCCTCGAGTCTGGCCGTGGATCAATCACAGCTCGTCGTCGCCTACTCGCAGGCCGGTATGCTCTCCAGCCTGTCCAGTACCGGAATCTCCTGTTACGGATCGCCCGTTCCCGACACTTTCGATCTTCCCAGCCTCTTCGCCGCGGGAACGGCTTTCGCCTCCACTCGTGTCACCGAAGGCTTCGCCACCGCCTTCGAGGCCCGCACCGCGGAAACCGATACCGGCACGCGATTCCTCGTGAAGTACACGGGCTTCCCTTCCACCACGCGCCTCTATATCCCCGACGCCGTGGCCGGCTCGGACGCGCTCCAACCCACCGCGGGCGGCGACCTGAACCTGCCGCAGGCCGTGGGCCAGTACATGCCCGGTAGCGGAGCCCTGGTGCTGGTCCGCGTCCTGGGCGCCGACGCTACCGGCGCCGGAGGCTATGCCGTCGCGGCGCCGCAGGGCGCCGGCCCCGTCACGCTCGGTTCGGTCAGCGAAGTCACCCTCACCAACGGTTCGGGCTACGCGGTTTACGAAGTCGCTGCCGCCAACCCCTCCACGCAGGAGACGGCGCAGTTCCCCACGTTCATCTCGCTGCCGCGCTTCACGACTCCCGCCGTCGCCCAGGAAACCATCGCCCTGGCGCCGGTCTCCTCCGTGATCACCGCTTCGGCGACCGCCCCCATTCCGCGCTTCGCCGCCGTCGCCATGCAGAGCGATTGCCAGATCTTCGGCGATTGCGCCGCTCCCGTTGTCTCCGTCCCCAAACTCCTCCTCGAAGCCTCGCCCATCCATATCAGCGCGGTCGGGGCCGGTGGCGCCATGACCAGTCCCCCGGGTAGCTTCCTCGTCCACAACGCCGGTGGCGGCAGCATGGATTGGAGTATTTCCGTCGCCTACTACCCCGGGGGCACGGGCTGGCTGGTCTTCGATACGCCATCCGGTACCAACGAGGCCACCGTGCGGGTCACGGCCAACACCAAGGCCCTCACGGCCGGATTCTCGCAGGCCGACATCATCGTCAATGCCGGTGCTGCCGGCGCCCAGAGCGTTCACGTCGACCTGACCGTTACCGCGGCCCCTGTGCCGCCGGCCCCTCCCGCTCCCGTCACACCGGCCGTCATCGTCAGCCAGGTGCTGAACGCCGCTACCCTGCAGGTGGCGCCCCTGGTTGCGGGATCGCTCGCCACCCTGATGGGCTCGCACCTCTCCGGCAAGAGCGTCGCCGTCACCTTCGACGGCACTCCCGCTACCCTGATCTACTCGGGCGATACCCAAATCAACCTCCAGGTCCCGTCCAGCTTGGGCTCCAAGACCTCCGCCAGCCTGGTGGTGACCGTCGATGGCGTGAGCAGCACGCCCTTGGCGATCCCCCTCGCCCCGGCCTGGCCCGCCGTGTTCCCTCATGGCGTCCTCAATCAGGACAACCAGGAGAACACGCCCTCGACCGCCGCGAAATCCGGAGACATCCTCCAGATCTTCGCCACCGGGATCCCCAAACTCGCCACCGTCAGCGTACAAATCGGCGACCGCAAGGATCTCGTCCCGCTCTACGCCGGTGAAGCCCCCACCGCCCCAGGCGTGCAACAGGTCAACGTTGCCGTCCCCGCGGGCGTCACGAGCCCACTCACCGTCCAGGTCTGCGCCACCACCGGAGGCCAGCAGTACTGCTCTCCGGCCTACCCGATCGCGGTGCAGTGAATCTGGCGGCACAGGCGCCAGGGGTCGCAGGCGCGATCCCTGGCGCATCTAAAGCTGCCGTTCCATGGGCCTCACTCTCCGCCACATGCTACATTTTGGAATTGAAACACTACCCCGTCTTTCTCGATCTGAAAGATCGCCCGGTGCTCATGGTGGGCGCCGGTAAGGTCGCGCTGCGCAAGACCCGCGGACTTCTGGAGGCCGGCGCGCGCATCACCGTGGTCGCACCGGTTTGCGAGCCCGAATTCGAAGAGCTGCCGGTGCGGCTGGTGCGGCGCCACTTCCGTGCCTCGGACCTGGCCGGCGCGCTGCTGGTCTTCGCCGCCACGGACGACCGGCTGACCAACCACCGCATCGCCATCGCCGCCAAGGGCCGCGGGCTCTTCGCCAACATCGCCGATTCCGCCGAAGAGTGCGGCTTCCTGGTGCCCGCCCGGGTGCATCGGGGCGACGTGCACATCGCCATTTCCACCGGCGGGGAAAGTCCGCGCCTCTCCGCGGAATTGCGTAGGAAACTGGAAGAGATCCTATAGACGCGGGGCGCTTCCGCCGATGATTTCAATCTAGCGAGATGGACAGGCCAGGAGGCCTGTCCTACAATCAAACCATCCGATGCCCACTCAGGCCCGCACCGCCAACGCCCCGCAGTTTTTTGGCCGTGGCGGGACGCTGTCCAAATGGCACCCCAATTACGAGTTCCGTTCCGGCCAGGTGGAGATGGCCGAAGCCGTCGAATCGGCTCTCGCCGATAAGCGCCACCTGATCGTCGAAGCCGGTACCGGCACCGGCAAGACGCTCGCTTACCTCGTGCCCGCCCTGCTCTCCGGCAAGCGCATCATCGTCTCGACGGGGACCAAGACCCTGCAGGAGCAGCTTTTTTTCAAGGACGTCCCATTCCTGCAGCAGCACTTTGCGCGCCCGCTGAAGGTCTGCTACATGAAGGGGCGCAATAATTACGCCTGCCGCCAGAAGATCTACGACGCCGAAAACACCCCGGTGCTCACCGGCCTGGAGGAAGTCGCCGATTTCGAGATCATCCGCGAGTGGGAAAAGACCAGCGAGTTCGGCGACCGCTCCGAAATCAAGAGCCTCCCCGAGTCCGCCACCGCCTGGGCCAAGGTGGATGCCCGCACCGAATTGTGCAGCGGCCAGAAGTGCCCCAACTACGACCGCTGTTTCATTACCCTGATGCACCAGCGGGCGCTGGAAAGCGACATCATCATCGTCAACCACCACCTCTTCTTCGCCGATCTCTCCCTGAAGGATGAGAACTACGAGGGCGGCATCCTGCCCGGCTATCATGCCGTGGTGTTCGACGAAGCCCACGAAATCGAAGACGTGGTGGGCCAGTATTTCGGCGTCGCCATCAGCAATTACCGCGTCCAGGACCTGCGCCGCGATCTGGGCACGATCAGCCGGATGAAGAAGTTCGGCACGCCGGAATTGGACCGCATCCTACAGCGTCTGGACGAACTCACCGTGCAGTTCTTCGGCCTCTTCGGCGAGGGAGACCGGCGCGTCGCCTTCACCGGCCGCGACGCCTTCCGCGAGGACAATGAGGGGGTTTACACAAATCTGCTGGCCGCGCTCGAACTGATCGGCTCTCACCTCAGGCTGCTGCAGAATCCGCCGGAGGAGATTATTCCGCTGTTTCGCCGCACCCAGGAACTCAACCAGGGACTGCGCTTCCTGATGGAGGAGGACGACGAGAATTTCGTCTACTGGGTGGAAAAGCGCGGCCGGGGCTGCTTCCTCCAGGCCACCCCCATCGACGTGTCCAGCATCGTTGCCGAGCGCCTGTTCCGCCAGGTGGATACCGTGGTGCTCACCAGCGCCACGCTCGCCGTGTCGGGCGGTTTCGATTTCACGGAGAAGCGGCTGGGTCTAGAGAACGCGCGCACCCTGGTGGTGCCGGGCCACTTCGATTACCAGCAGCAGGCGCTGCTCTATGTCCCCCAGCACTTGCCGGAACCGAAGAATCCCGCCTTTACCAAGATGGCCGCCGAGGAAGTGGTCAAGATCCTGGAACACAGCCGCGGGCGCGCCTTCGTCCTCTTCACCAGCTATCAGCAGATGCGCCTGGTGTACGAGAAGGTGTCCCTGGAAATCGATTACCCCACCCTGATGCAGGGGGCGGGGCCGCGCAACGCGCTGCTGGAGGAGTTTCGCGCCACTCCCAATTGCGTGCTTTTCGCGACTTCCTCCTTCTGGCAGGGCGTGGATGTCCCGGGTGAACAGTTAAGCTGCGTTATCATAGATAAACTGCCCTTTGCGGTGCCCAACGATCCGGTGGTGAATGCCCGCATCGAAGATATCCGCAAAGCCGGGGGCAATCCGTTTTACGACTACCAGATTCCGCAGGCGGCCATCGCCTTGAAACAGGGATTTGGACGGCTGATTCGCAGCAAGAGCGACCGCGGTGTGCTGGTCCTGCTGGATAACCGGATCACCAAGCAGAGATACGGCCAGGTGTTTTTCGACAGCCTGCCGGATTACGGATTCACCACCAAACTGGCGGATGTGGAGAAGTTTTTCAATGTTTGAAGTGACCATCGAAGAGACATTCGCCGCCGGCCACGCCCTGCGGAATTATCGCGGGAAATGCGAGAACGTGCACGGCCACAATTACCGCTGTCAGGTCACCCTGGAGGGCGACCAGCTCGATGCCATCGGGCTGCTGGTGGATTTCGTGGAAATGAAGCGCGTGGTCCACGCCGTGCTCGACCGCATGGACCATCAGTGGCTCAACGATTTTCCCCCGTTCGATGTGCTCAACCCGTCGGCCGAGAATATGGTCAAGTACATCCACGACGAAGTCAAACAGGGCTTGAGTATCCGGGAGGGAGTGCGCGTGGGCGCGGTCAAGCTCTGGGAAACCGACACGGCAAGCGCCACCTACCGCGAAAGGTAGGCAGGTAAGGCGGGGCCTTCCGGCCGGCTAAACCGGGGACAGCTAAACCGGGGACAGACGGAACGTTTTCCGATTTTCTATAGCTCGAAAGGGCCAGCAAAACTGGAAAACGTTGCGTCTGTCCCCGGTTTTAGCAAAACTGGAAAACGTTCCGTCTGTCCCCGGTTTTCTACTTTCCGTAATACGCCGCGTTCTTGGCGGTGAACTCCGACCATTTCTCCGGCAGATCGTCTAGAGCGAAGATGGCCGACACGGGGCACACCGGGACGCAGGCGCCGCAGTCGATACACTCTACGGGATCGATGTAGAGCAGTTCCGCGTCCGCGTAGGCGGGCTCGTCCTTCTTCGGATGAATGCAATCGACCGGGCAGGCGTCGACGCAGGCAGTATCTTTGGTTCCAATACAAGGTTCAGCGATTACGTATGCCATTGGCGTTTTTTCCCAGGTACCAATACATAACACAGCGGACGGGGAAACACAATTCCGCAGTTGCCAACGGCCCTCCGGTGCAGCAAACTGGAGTTTATGCCGGCTAAAGTGCGCAAAGCGGTTTTCCCCGCCGCGGGACTGGGGACGCGATTTCTGCCCGCCACCAAGGCGCAGCCGAAAGAGATGCTGCCCATCGTCGATAAGCCCATCATTCAGTACGGTGTCGAGGAGGCCATTCATTCCGGCATTCAGAACATCATCATCGTGACCGGCAGGGGCAAGACCGCCATTGAGGACCACTTCGATGTCAGCTTCGAACTGGAGTACTTGCTCGAAGCGCGCAAGAAGAAGGATTTGCTGGCCATCGTGCGCAACATTTCCGACATGATCGATGTGGCGTACGTGCGACAGAAGGAGGCGCTCGGGTTGGGCCACGCGGTGTTGCGCGCGGCGGATTTGGTGGGCGAAGAGCCTTTCGCCGTGGTGCTGGCCGATGACGTGATCGATGCCGAGACGCCCTGTCTCCGCCAGTTGCTCGACATCTACAGCTTCTTCAGCGCTCCCGTGCTGGCGGTCATGGAAATGCCGCCGGAGAGCATTTCCAACTACGGCGTGATCGACGGCGAACCGGTGACGCACAACGGTCACAGCGACCGCGTTTACCGCATACGCGACTTGGTGGAGAAGCCCAAACAGAACGAAGCGCCGTCGAATCTGGCGATCATCGGACGCTACGTGCTGACGCCGGAGATCTTCGGGTCCATCCAGGCGATCGACCCCGGCAGCGGCGGTGAAATCCAGCTCACCGACGCGTTGCGCCACCTGCTGCGGCAGCGCCCGATTTACGCCTACCGCTTCGAAGGCACGCGCTACGATGCCGGCGATAAGCTCGGTTTCCTCCAGGCCACGGTGGAATTCGCCCTGCGCCGCCACGACCTCGGCGGCCCCTTCCGTGAATACTTGAAGACCCTGAAGCTGTAGCGGGGTATGCCCCCATGAATGGGGGCCGCCCAGAGGGCACCCGGCCTGGAAGGCTGCTCTACTTTCCGGCAGGAGGCTGCGCCGGCGTCTCGGGGTCGCCCATGATGTACAGCTTCTCCTCGGGGTGCAGGAGTTTGAGACGCTTGCGGATCTCCAGTTCCTGGGCGGCAAGGTTGTTCTGCAGGCGATTGATATATTCTTTCTGACGCTCGACTTGCTTGGCGAGGCTGTCGTTGCGCTTTTCCATTGCCTGGATCTGGCGCTGCTTCTCCTGCCAGGCGTGCATCCCCTGGGGGAAGGCGAAGAAGGCATAGCCCACCGCCACCAGGAATACAAGTACATAAGCGAATCTGGTCAGCGACGCTTTCATGCGACGATAAGGCCTGGAAGATAATATTAACATCATTACCATCAAATGACCGACAAGATTGTTGTTCTCACGAGCTGCGCCGCGAAGGCGGATGCCGAACGTCTGGCGCGCGCCCTGGTTGCCGGGCGCCTGGCGGCCTGTGTCAACGTGGTGCCGGGTGTGCGCAGTTTCTACCACTGGAAGGGGGAGATCGAGAGCGGCGAGGAGTTCCTGTTGATCGTCAAGACTTCACGGGATCTCTTCCCGGCGCTGCGCGCCGAGATGGAAAAGCTGCACCCTTACGAAGTGCCGGAACTGCTCGCCCTGCCGGTGGTGGCCGGTGCTGAAAACTACTTGCGCTGGCTCCAGTCCAACCTGCGCGGAGTGCAGGAATGATCGCGCTGATTTTCGATATGGACGGAGTGATCGTCGATTCCAACCCGATGCACCGCGAGTCGTGGGTGGCTTTCAACCGCCGCTACGGTCTGGAAACCACCGAGGAGATGCACCAGTTCATGTACGGCAAGCGGAACGACCAGATCGTGCGTGATTTCTATGGTGACGGAATCACCGCGGAGGAGGTGGACGCGCGCGGGCGGGCCAAGGAGCGGTTGTACCGGGAAATGATGGCCGGCCGGACCGAAGAGATGCTGGTGCCGGGCTTGCGCGCGTTCCTGGAGCGGCATCGCGATCTGCCGATGGGGGTGGGGAGCAACGCCGAGCCGGAGAACGTGGCGTATGTGCTGGATGAAGCGGGGCTGCGCCGGTATTTCCGGGCAGTGGTGGACGGCCACCAGGTGCACAACCCGAAACCCCACCCCGAAGTCTATCTACGGGTGGCGGAGTTGCTGGAAACCGAGCCGGCAAACTGCATCGTTTTCGAGGACTCCCACTCTGGGGCTGCCGCCGCCGTGGCGGCGGGTATGCGGGTTATTGGCCTTTGTACCACCTTCGTTAACTTGCCTGGAGCCGTCTTAACCATCGATAATTTCTTAAGCGGGGATTTGGAGTCATGGCTGCAAGCGCAGATGCCATCCGTCTAACGCGCTGGCGCGGTGCCGTGCTGGGAGTGTGCCTGGCGCTGGCCTGCCATCCTGTGAGTGCCCAGACCCGCATCTCGCTGGCGCAGCTTGGATTCCGCTCGGGTCCGGACTATGCGGCGACTTACGCCGGGCAGAAGGTGACGGTGCGCGGCGTGGTTTCGGCTCCCGCCTGCCACTTTGCCGAGTACAGCACGCTGGCCATCGAGGATAGCCACAATGGCGGCGTGCTGAAACTCCCGCAGCCGGACGCTTCGCTGGACAGATACCATCCGGGGGAGGAAATCGAAGCCCAGGGTACGGTCGTCATGCAGTACGGGATGACGATGCTGGCGCCGGAGAAGGTGACCCTGCTTGGGCGCACGGCGGCGCCCCAGCCGAAGGAACTGACCACCCTGGAGTTGCAGAGCAGGGTGCACCTGGGCGAGTTGGTGCGCACCCAGGGTACGGTCCAGGAAAAACCGAGCTACAACGCGGGCGGCGCGATGATTCTGCTGCCCGGGCAGCAGGAACTCTATAGACTGTTCATCCCGCGCGCGCCGGGCGCGCCCAAGGCCAACCTGGAGAAGATTCGCAAGGGATACACGGTACGGGTGACCGGGATCGCGCTGCAATATTGCCCGACCGCGCCGTACAACTCGGCATACGAACTGCTGGTGGCGGACATCAGTGACGTGGTGCCCATCGAAGAGCCGCCGGCCGTACCGAAGCCGGTGATCGCCAGCGGCATTACGGTGATTCTGCTGGTGAGTTTCTTTCTGTGGAGCCGCGAGCGCCGGTTACGGGCGCAGCGGCGGCGGCTGCGGCAAACCTATAAACTGGGCGAGGAGATACTGGGCGCTTCGTCGGCGGCGACGATTCTGAAACGCATATCGGAGGCGCTGCCGGGCATCATCGGGGTTACGCGGGTGCAGTTGTACGTGCACAATCGCACCGCGAAGACGCTCGACGCGATTGAGGATGACGGCGTGGAAGCGGAGTCGATATCGCTCTCGTCGCCTCCAGGCGGGACGCCGGCGGGCGCGGTGGCCTGTTTCCATTACCGGACGCTGCTGGTGATTCCGGATATCGACCGCAGCCCGTTCCCGGTGGCCGCCAAGCCCGGCGACCGCTCACCCAAGAGCCTGTTGTTCGTGCCGATGATGGCGCAAAGCGAAGTCATCGGGGTGCTGGAACTGGACCAGGACGACCGGGTGCGCGATTTCAGCACCGATGAGCAGGCGCTGGCGCAGCATCTGGGCAACCAGATCGGGGTGGCGATCCGCCTGCTCGATCGGCGTACGGTGCAGGAGCAACTCTTCCGCACGGAGAAGATGGCGGCGGTGGGACGGCTGATCTCCGGTGTGGTGAACGAGTTGCAAACGCCGTTGGCCTCGATCACGAACCTGGCGCACAGGGCGCTGGAGAAGGCGCGCGGGGGAGCGGCGGAGCGCGAGGTTTCGGCCATCGCGGCGGAAGCGGCCAAGGCAACCGGCATGGTCACGCGTCTGGTTTCGTTCGCCGCGGCCGAACAGGTGGAGGCGCGCCCGGTGGACATCAGCGCGCTGCTGCACGCCCTGATCGAGTTCCGGGAAGGCGACTGGAAGGCAACCGGAATCCGGGTGCGGGACCTGACGTCGCCCGAATCGCTCTTCGTGCTCGGCTCGCAGGGGCAGTTGGAGCAGGTGTTTCTCAATCTGTTTGTGCACGCCGAGCAATCGCTGGCCGGCGCGGAGCAGAAATCGATCGCCATTCGCACCAGCATGCTGGCCAAGCGGCTGTTGGTGGAGATCTCGTTCACCTCGCCCTCGGAGTTGCGCAAGCCGGAGGATATGGCGGCCGTGCTGGGGGTGACGCGCAGCGTCATCGCGGGCCACGGGGGCGAAGTGCGGCTGATCGAAAAGAGCAACTCCGATCCGCGGTTCGAAGTGGAACTGCCGGCGTTGGTGAGGGAGCGCGCGGCGCCAACCTTGGCGAACAGTTCCGCGGCGCGCGACTCGTCGCGGCGCATGACCGCGCTGGTGATCGAGCCGGACGAGGCGGCGCAGCGGCAGTTGCTGGTGTTGCTGGCCGGCCACGGTTTCCGCGTGGTGCCGGTGACGAACTCGGATACGGGATTGGATCTGGCGCACCGCATGCGGTTCGATGCGGCGTTCTGCTCGCTGCACGCGCCGGGGTTGAACTGGGTGGAACTCTCCGAGCGAATGCATTCGCGGGTGGGCGGGTTCATCCTGCTCTCCGACGGCTACGATGCCGAGCTTTCGGCGGATTTTGAAGGCGACGGGCAGTTCGTGCTGCCCAAGCCGCTGCAGGAGAAGGAACTGGAGCGGGTGTTGCAGATGATCGAGCCGCGGTCGGCGACGGTGATTCCGTTTAAGACGGGCACGGCGTAGGGATGGGCTTCACCGCGGGCGCGGAGAAACAAGAGAACATGTTCAGCCGCCGATAAACGCAGATGAACACAGATAAAGCCATGGGGTGCTTATCCGTGTTCATCGGCGTTCATCGGCGGCCCAATTTTTCTTTGGGGCAACGGCGGTTTCAGGAGAGAAAACCAAGAACACCTTTCTTTCAACGTCACAGGATCAGCATGCAATCGCCGTAGGAGTAGAAGCGGTAGGCGGATTCCACGGCGTGACGGTAGGCGGCTAACATGAGGTCAGTGCCGCCAAAGGCGCAGACCAGGAGCAGCAGGCTGGTGCGGGGGAGGTGGAAGTTGGTGAGGATGGC
>Ga0208079_1001787_pt1 | contig 10958 bp, 12 predicted proteins | sample NGESurdeep092012_5_FD_184474 | JGI IMG/M metagenome (GOLD analysis project Ga0208079, IMG submission 184474) | Arctic peat soil microbial communities from Barrow, Alaska - NGEE Surface sample 210-2 deep-092012 (SPAdes) | ecosystem: Environmental > Terrestrial > Soil > Wetlands > Peat ... | reverse complement strand
CTGCGGCCTTGGTTGGTACGCTCCTTCCGAGCCAGGGAACGCGGTGAGGAATCCCGGTTCCTCCAAGGGTTCCGGCAATGAGCCTTGCAGGTGTGCCAAGCCAACTGCTATCAATGGGATGCGAGGATTCTTTCCAACTTCTGCGGCTTGCGTGAAATGTCCGCCCCCACAAGACAGGTCGCCATCGCTGGATCTGCGGTTCCGAGTAAAGCGATTGGCGGGCCAACCGGCACCCCGCCGCCGGGCGCAGACGCTCAAGTCCCCGCCAAATAGGGCATTTTACAGATTCTCGCTCAGAGCCCTTCTTTCTAGGTCTCGCCGACGGCGCCGCGGCTCTGGCCCACGGAGTCTGCTTCGCCGTTTGCATCGATACGGGAATGAAGCGGGCGGGCACCATCTCCGGGCTTATGTTGACCGTGGGAAGTTTGGGCGGGGCCGCGTCGGCGCTCGCGTTCGGATGGTTTCTGCAGTTCACCGGGTCCTGGACGGCGCCGTTCCTCATCGGCATGGCAGCCAACGCGGCGGGCGCGCTCCTGTGGCTCAAGATTAACCCGAAGGAACAACTCGTATGAAAACAGAACATTTCTACTTTGCTGGGAATAGAACATTTCTACTTTGCCTTGACAGGTTCCGATGACGGCTGGCCCCGCGCGATCCCGCGTGTTACACTCACTGGCCGAAGGGGGGCCTATCATGATGGCGCCTCAAAGCATTTCCGTCTATCTGAACAACGCGCTGAAACCGACGCCGGAGTTGGTGGAACTCGATGGCGAGGCCACGCTGCCGGATGTAATCCGGGACATGCCGGAAGAAGTCACCGGCCACTTTGTCGCCCTGGACCCCACGGTCGCCCATGACATTGAGGCGGCCTGGAAACGCGTCATGATCCTCAACGCGACCCACGTCCTCTACACGTTTACCTACGACCCCGCGGCAGGATCGTTCTCGGCCCACAAACGGTAGCGACGGGAGAAACCCGGGGACAGACCGGCGCCCAAAGGGCACCCGCCACGCGTCGCAAAAGACGCACCTTGGGACAGGCAGGTCAGTCCCCGAGGGCGAAGATGTGTTAACTTTCTCCTGATGGACATTCACACGGTATTGGTGCTGTCGGCCGACCTCGCCGACGCCGATTTGAAACTCCTGGCGCAATTGCCTCCCGAAACCAACATCGCGGTGGGCAATTCGGTGGAGGCGTTAGAGCGGCTGGCGGCGGACGCCACGGTGATCTTGAGCTGGTCGCTGGCCGGCCAGTTGCTGCGCGACGTGTTCGCCATGTGTCCCAAGGCGCGCTGGGTGCATTCGCGCTCGGCCGGCCTGGATGGGGTGCTGTTCCCGGATCTGGCGGAGAGCCCGGTGCCCTTGACCAACGGGCGCGGCGTCTTCAGCCAAACGCTGGGCGAGTTTGCCCTGGGCGCGATTCTGTACTTCGCCAAGGATTTCCGGCGTATGAACCGCAACCAGGAGGCCGGCCGTTGGGAGCCGTTCGATATCGTCGCAATCGCCGGGCAGACGGTGGGCATCCTGGGCTACGGCGATATCGGCCGCGCGGTCGCCACGCGGGTACGCGCCATGGGCATGCGTGTCCTGGCGGTCAAACGCCACGGGCCGTCCTTGGACAACGTGGACCCGCTGGTGCACCAGATCTTCCCGCCGGGCGGCCGTATGGAAATGCTGGCTCAGTCGGATTACATCGTGGCCGCCGCGCCGCTGACACCCGAGACTCTCGGCATGATCGGCGAGGCCGAATTTCAGGCGATGAAGCCCAACGCGGTGGTGATTAACCTGGGCCGCGGCCCAGTGATCGACGAAGCCGCACTCGTGCGCGCGCTGGCAGAAAAGCGCATCAAGGGCGCCGCGCTGGACGTCTTCGACACCGAACCGCTGCCGGACGGCCACGCCTTCTACAGCCTGGAAAACGTTCTGCTCTCCCCGCACTGCGCCGACCACACCCCCGATTGGACCGAGCAGGCCATGCGCTTCTTCCTGGCCCAGTTCGAGCGCTTCGCGGAGGGTAAGCCGCTGGAGAACGTGGTGGACAAGCGGCAGGGGTATTGAGCATCCGTAGAGCGACCAGACCCAGAGGGTACCCCGGTTGCAACGCCGGCGTCCGTGCCGGCGTTCTTCAAAGAATGCCGGTACGAATACCGGTATGGCAGCCTGGAAGGCTACGCTACGGTTCAGAACGTCAGCGCCTCTACGAGTTTGTCCAAGTCGGTCTGTAGCGCCGACCTCTTCTTCTGCAACTCGGCCTGCTTGTCGCGCAGGGCGGCCAACTGCTGCTCCTGCGCATCGAGCTGGCGCGCGTAGGTTTGCACCTGCTGCTGCTGGCCGGCGACATTATTAAGACTCTGAATGTTGCGCCGTACGCGGTCCTCGTCGGCGTTCAGGCCGCGCGTCTGCGCATCGGCATCCTGGAGCGCGCGGTCGTTCTCGGCGATCAGACGCTTTTGGTCTACGATGCGCTGCAACTGCTGGCTGCCGGCAGCGGTGAGCGAGCGATTTTGCAGGTAGCTCACCAGGATATCGGGGCTGAGGTTGGTCACCGCGATGGACTGGTCGTAGACGCGCTCTTCGTTGACCACGAACTCCCGGGTGGCGCCGGCGGCGAGCGCCAATTCGAAGCGGTAGTTGGTGGCGGTCTTTTCCGCCGGTTTCTGGCTGAGCAGTGTGTAGCCGGGGCGCAGCGGGTGCTCGACGATCAGGGTCTTGGCCTTTTGGTCCACGTTGCGCACGGTGTAGGTGCGGGTCTCCTCGGCGGCGTACTTTGTGTTGAGGATGCCGCGGCTGGCGTGGATCTCGCGGACGATGGCGGCCTTGCTGCCAAAGGCCTCGGTGATGCGCGTGCCCAGGTCGACGGCGTAACTGATCAGGCGCTTGTCGCTGGCCTTGAGGGTCTCCATGAGGGCTTCGCCGGCATAGGCGCCCGCGTCGTAGACCGTGATCGGGCCGCCGTCCAGCGTCTTGCCGCTGGAGTTGGTCAGCTCCGCGGCGTTGGTGGGGTGCTGCGAGCTGTGGTCGGAATAGATCAGCAGTTTGCGCCCTGCAATGGTCTGTTGCAGGAAGGGCAGCATGGCGGATTCGTTCTTGCGGATGGTGACTGGTTGGGCGATGCGGTACTCGAAGAGATCGCCGAGTTCGCGGCCCACGGCAGTGGCTTCGATGGAACTGGGAGCGACGCTGACGGAATCCATGGCGAGATTGCCGGAGATCGCGCCCATCATCGCTTTCGCCATCGGCGCCGGTGAGGCCATGGCGCGCCCCATCGCCATCCCATTCCCCGATCCCCCGACCGCTCCACCGGCGGCGGCCGTTTGCTCCTCGAACGCGCCCGAGTGGACTACCGCATGCGCCGCGGGGTCGTCTGCCAGTTCGGCGGAGGGACGAGTTACGTACTTGGGCGCATAGAGTTGGCTGACGAAGGAAATCGGCCGGCCGGACACCAGCGCAAGCTGGACCTTGGTCCAATCCTCGCCGGTGGTGTTGTCCACGATGGCCCAGCCTTCCAGCATCGGCGCCTTATCGCCCGCCTTGTCGCCGAAAATCAGGCGGTAGCTGGATTTCCACACCGGCGCGGGGATCATGTAACTGGCGGTGACGTCGCGTTCCTTGGCGTCGCTGGAATCGATGTAGACGCTGCGCTTCTCCTTGGAGCGCGCGGCGGCCAGCGCGGCGAGGTAATCCTTGAACTGCTGCTGCAATTTCGGGTCGGGGAAGCGCAGACCGGTGGCGGCGCCGAGGTCCACGGTGCGGAACTCGCCGGTGTCCAGCATGAGATTGAGCTGGTCATGCTCCGGCTGCTTATCGGTGCCCGCGAAGGTGCGGGCGCTGACGATCGTGCCGGTGACGGTTTCGGTGCCGAGCTTCAACTCGACGCGCGCGCCCTTGAGCTGATCCAGCATGCCGGGCATGCCGCCACCGCCGATCTGGAAGGGGAACTCGGCCAGTTTGTGGCCCAGCGGGTCCATGGAATCGTAGCGCAGCCCGGTGATCTTGCCGCCGCCGCTAGAGCCGATGGTGAGCGACTTCAGGACGTCGTTCATCTCCGGCGCGTTGAAATCCAAACGCGCCGATTCGCCCGCCGCGAGCGTGCCGGAGCGCTCGAAGAAGCCGACGCCGTGCTTATAGAGCACCACCTGCTTGACGGGCAAATCGGCGGCCAGGGCACATGACACCCCGAGGATCAGGCTGACCGGAATGCTAAGTTTCATAGTCTCTCCAACCGGGGAATGCCGTGAAGCGCCGCTTCCTTTCAGGCGCGCGGCATTCCCCCATCAGTCTCCCATTGCTTTTATCATGACGCGTTTCGGACGTATTCCGTATAGAATCTCATAAGGCGATCATACATCCGTTCAACCAATGACCAGCGCTGCCAGCCGCATCCTAATTGTCGACGATGAGCCGTCCCTGCTGAAGATGCTGAGCGCTTATCTGCGGCGGCTGGGATATGCGGTGGTCGCCGCCGGCAGTACGGAAAAGGCGTGGGCGGAAGTGGAGGCCGCGCCGCACGCGTTCGCCCTGGCGGTGCTGGATGCCACGATGAGCGGGATCCGCATGGAAGACCTGGCCGCGCGTATGCTGGCGGCCGACCCGCGGCTGTGCGTGATCGCGGCCAGCGGGTATCCTGTGGACATAGCCGTGTTACAGGCCGCGGCTCCGGGCAGGGTGATGTTCCTGCACAAGCCGTTTTCGCCGAAGATGCTGGGCAACGCGGTGCGGAGGATGATTGCCACGCAAGAAGCGGACGTTTGATGCCGGCAAGGAAGTAAGAGCGATGGCGCGCGAGCGGGTGGGGCCCGTGCCGGCTGGGAAGCCGATCGAGCCCAAATCGGTGCGCAAGAAGCCCAAGCACAAGAAGCGCATTGAGGACGAAGCGCAGTGAGCCGGGCGGCGGGCGTGACACATGGCGCAACCCGGCGGCAGTTCCTGGCCCTGGGCTGGTTCCCGTGGCTGGCCCCGCGGCATATCGGCCTGGCCGGGGCGCGATTCCGCATCCTGCGCAACGGACGTTCGCTGCGCCGCTATCTGCGCATTCACGGCAATGAGGAGACTGCGCGCCAGGTGCTGGAACGGCACATGGAGACGCATGAAGGCATCGCGTATGTGATCGAAAGCCGCACTCGCGTGGTGGCGGTGGAATCGCTGAAGCTGGATCCCAACCGCCTGTTCTCGCGGGTGGGGGCGGAGGCCAATTTGAACCTGCTGAACCCGGGTGTTGCGCCGGAGCCGGTACGGAGCGCGCTCGGTGTGCTGGATCGCGGCCGGGAGAAACTGGTGCGTGCGCTGACCCCGCCCAAGGGCGGCCTGACCATCGCGCTGCACAATAACGGGCAGGGCTATTCGGTGGCCGAGGAAGCGCCGATCGGCGACCAAGCCTCGCTGCGCGAGCCGGGCAATCCGCATGCATTTTTCCTGTGCACGGATCCGCGGGATTTCGAGGTGCTAAAGACCTCGCCGTACAACGTCGTGCTGCAACAGCATGGGCCGAAGCAGGATGACGGCTCGCTGTCACGCCTGGCTGCCGCGCGCGGCTTCCGGTACGTGAATCTGGAAGTCGCGGCCGGGCAGGCGGAGCGCCAGCGGGAGATGCTGCACTGGCTGGAGTGGTACGTGCAGTAAGCGGGGCACGGCCACGTCCGAGCTTAGAGACCACGCAAAAATAACTTCGCAGTTGCTGCCGTGGCGCAGATGCTCAATCTCCCCGGCTCTGCTGCAAAAGGACCTGTCGGTGGCGCGCATGATCAGCCGCCTGGCCGTCGGGAACACGAACATCAAACCGTCGGTGGAAGATCTTCCCTCGCGCCGCGACGGGCCGGGCGGTGGCGGGCGGGAACGCAACGAACGGGCCAGCGACGATCTGCCCTTCGATTCGCGCGGTGGCTTTGCGGTGCGCTACTACTTCCCGGTGGATGCCGAATACGTCATCCGCGTGAGGCTCAACCAGGGCGGCGTGCGCACGGAGAATTTCGGCGACGCCACGGCCGAACTCGAACATCTCTCCGGCATTTGAGGCCACGGCGGTTCAAGGAGCACCTATGCGATGCAGAACCTGGGCGCGGTGCAGCGTGGCGGCAGTCCTGGCGGCAGTTCTGGCAGCAGTCCTGGCCGCGGCGGCCGCTTGGGCGGCGAGCGATCTTCGCCTGGCGGAGGCCATCCAACGGCGCGACCGTAAGGCCGTAACTGCGCTGCTCGCGCAGCACGCCGATGTCAACGCGGCGCAGCCCGATGGCGCTACCGCCTTGGCGTGGGCCGCCTATCTGGACGACCGCAAGTCGGCCGACCTCCTGCTGGCCGCCGGCGCCAACGTGAAGACTGCCGATGAGTATGGGGAGACGCCGCTCACGCTGGCCGCGGCCATCGGAAACGCCGTGCTCGTCGAGAAGTTGCTGAAGGCCGGGGCGGACGCCAATGCGGCCCGTTGGGACGGCGAGACGGCGCTCATGATCGCCGCCAACGCGGGCAGCGCCGAGGTGGTGAAGCAATTGATCGCGCGCGGCGCGGATGTCAACGCGGCGGAATCGCGCGAAGGGCAAACCGCGCTGATGTGGGCGGCGGCGGAAGGGCATCCGGAGGTGGTGCAGGTACTGATCGAGCGCAAGGCCGATATCCAGGCCGCATCGAAAAGCGGTATTACGGCCCTGGTATTTGCCGCCATCCGCAACGATGCAAAATCGGTACGGCTGTTGCTTGCCGCCGGTGCGGACGCCAACTTCGCGCTACCCGACGGCACCAAGATCCTGCTGGTGGCGGCGTCGCATAAGAGCACGCTCGCGGCGGGCGCACTGGCGGATGGCGGCACCAATCCGAATGTAGCCATCGCGGTGGCAATACACCGCTGCACACCGCCGCGCAGGCGGGCGACGTACCACTGGTGAAGAAACTGCTGGCCAAGGGCGGCGACGCCAACGCGCGTACGGCGAAGGCTGCCGCCGGCGGGCGGGGCGGCGGCGGTGGCGGCTTGTTCCGGCAAATCGCCGGAGAACAGACGCCCCTACTGGTGGCCGCCAAAGCCAACCGCCCCGAAACCATGCGCGCGCTGGTGGCGGGCGGCGCCGACCCCAAGCTCAAGGCTCAGGATGGCGCCACGCTGCTGATGGCCGCGGCGGGCAGCGGTCACGTGGAGGCGCTGAAGTACGCCTACGAGTTGGACCCGGACGTCAAGGCAGTGAACGCCACCAACGCCACGGTGATGCACGCCTCGGTGGCCGGCACCATGCAGAACTCCACTCAGGCGGAAATCGGCAAGGTCATCCAGTTCCTGGCCGACAAAGGCGCAGCGCTTGATGAGAAAGACGGGCGGGGGAGGACGCCGATCGATGTGGCCGATGGCCTGCCGATCGATAAGGCCGTGGACCTGCTGACCGATCTGATTAAGAAGAGCGGGGCCACGCCGAAGACGCCGTCCAAGCGGTGAGGTGGGACAGACGATCGCGTTTTGTCGTCTGTTGGGATGGGCCTTCGGCCCGCGAAACTTCATGAAAAACTGACCGGGCACGCTGACGGGCAGATATGGCGCACGCACTCTTGCGTGCAGCGTCGGCGCTCTTGCCGACGCCCGCTGCCCAGGGCGCAGAGCGTCGAGTGAGACTCGACGCGGCACGCAGGAGTGCGTGCGCTACGAGGGTGGTTCTTCGACCTGTCACCCGTGGATTAGCGAGGCGCGACAGACCACCGAAGGCAATGGTCTGTCCCACCGGTTGCTCAACGCTACGCGTTCACCAACTGCCGCACGCCGCGGTCGGCGATGGGGACGAAGTCGCGGACTTCCGCGCCGGAGTACACCTGGCGCGGACGCGCGATCTTGGTGTCGGGGTCCTGCAACATTTCCTGCCACTGCGCCAGCCAGCCGACGGTTCGCGGAATGCCGAACAGCACGGTGAACTGGTCCGGCGTGAAACCCATGGCCTGGTAGATGATGCCCGAGTAGAAATCCACGTTGGGGTAGAGCTTGCGTTTGATGAAGTACTCGTCGGAGAGCGCGATCTTCTCTAGTTCCAGGGCGATGTCGATCTTGGGATTGCGGCCGGTGACCTCGAAGACTTCCTCGGCGACCTTTTTGATGATGCGCGCGCGCGGGTCGTAGTTCTTGTACACGCGGTGCCCGAAGCCCATCAGCTTGCGCTTACCGTCCTTCACCTGTTGAATGAAGCCCGGAATGTTGTCATTGGAGCCGATTTCGCCCAACATGCGGAGCACTTCCTCATTGGCGCCGCCGTGGAGCGGGCCGGAGAGCGCGGCGATCGCGGCCGCGGCGGTGACGTAGGGGTCGGCGTGGGAACTGCCGACGGCGCGCATGGCGCTGGTGCTGCAGTTCTGTTCGTGATCGGCGTGCAGGATGAAGAGCACCTCGAGCGCGCGCGCCAGCACCGGGTTGGCGGCGTACTTGGGCTCGGTGCGCCTCCACAGCATGTTCATGTAGTTCTGGGTGTAGCCCAGTTCCGGGTCGGGGGCGATGTAGGGCAGGCCCAGGCGGTGGCGGTAAGCGTAGGCCGCCAGCGTCGGCATCTTGCCGATCAGCCGGACGATCTGTTTGCGCCGGGATTTGGGATCGCCGATGTTTTTCGCCTCGGGATAGAAGGTGGAGAGCGCGGCGACGGTAGAGATCAGGATGCCCATCGGGTGGGCATCATAGTGGAAGCCGTCCATGAACTTCTTCACGTTTTCGTGGGTCATGGTGTGGCGCATGACTTCGCACTGCCAGTATTCGAGTTGTTCGGCCGTGGGCAACTCGCCGTTCAACAGCAGGTAGGCCACTTCCAGGAAACTGCACTGCTCGGCCAGTTGTTCGATCGGGTAGCCCCGATAGCGCAGGATGCCCTTGTCCCCGTCCAGGTACGTGATCGCGCTCTGGCAGGAGGCGGTGTTCATGAAGGCCGGATCGTAGGTCATCAGACCGAAATCGCCGGGGCCGGTTTTGATCTGCCGCAGATCCATGGCGCGGACCGTGCCGCGGTAGATCGGGATGGTGTATGACTGCTGGGTGCGGTTGTCGGTAATAGTGAGGGTTTCGTTATCCGTCATGCAATCCTCCTGGGACCTCGGGCGGCAAGGTGCACGTGGGATTCCATACCGAAATCTCAAGAATTTCGACAGATTGTGGAAATTTCCGCCGAATTTCTCGCATCTTGACCCACCACCGAGGGGCTTTTCACGCAAACTGGGTGGGCGAACCCCCAAAACCTTGCCGGGCGATATACTGTCTACCTATGAACCGCAGGAGATTCATTGCCTCTTCGGGCGCCTCCGCCGTGGTGCTCGGCAGCAGTCTGGCGCCGGGAAATGCCTCCGCCGCGGCGCCGCCGGCTCGCATGAAACTCGGGTGCCAGAGCTCCCCCACCAATGAGGCGCACTTGCAGTACTTCGCCCGCTACGGAGTCCGCAACATCTGCGGCTATCCCCAGATCGCCGATGGCCGCCTGTATGCCACGGTGGACGAACTCAAGAGCATGCGCGACCTGGCGGAGAAGCACGGTATCAGCGTGGATTGCCTGGCGCCGCCGTTCCTCGCTTCCAGCCACATCGACCGGGAAAAGCACGGTGCCATTATGCTGGCCCAGAGCCCGGAGCGCGACCGCGATATCGAGTCGATGCAGACCCTGATCCGCAATTGCGCCGCGGCCGGCATTCCGTCGATTAAGTACAACATGAGCATCCTGGGGGTGCTGCGCACGGGGCGCTCGCCGGGCCGCGGCGATGCCACATACAGCACGTGGCGGCTCAAGGACGGGCACCCCGATCCACCTGTTACGCGCGCCGGCCGGGTGACGGCGGACGCTTTCTGGGAACGCATTACCTACTTCCTGGAACGCATCATTCCGGTGGCGCAAGAGAACAAGATTCGCATGGCCTGCCATCCGCACGATCCCGGTGTGCCGCCTGAAGGCTACCAGGGGGTGACACGGGTTCTGGGCACGGTGGACGGTCTGAAGAAGTTCATCGGCATCAAGGAGAGCGCTTATCACGGGCTCAACTTCTGCCAGGGTACGGTGTCGGAGATGCTGCACGACCCCGGCAAGGAAATCTACGACGTGATCCGCTACTTCGGCTCGCGCCGGAAGATTTTCAACGTGCATTTCCGCAACATTCGCGGGCACCGCGACGAGTTTGTGGAGACCTTCCCGGACGATGGCGACGTCGATTTGGTCAAAGCCATCCAGACATATAAAGAGGTGGGGTATCCCTACCTCCTGATGCCGGATCACGTGCCCACGGCGCCCGGCGACCCCGGCGGGCTGCAATCGTTCGCCTTCTGTTACGGCTACATCCGCGCGCTGATTCAGGCGGCGGATCGGCTGGCGTGAGGGGGGGGTTCAGTCAATAGGGTTTGAAGCTCCCGCTAGCGCATTTCCCCAAGCAGGAGATGCCTTACAATGAGAGCTTCTCCGTGCTGAAAAGCCGGAGCACCACTTGGCGAGAAAGCCATCACCACCGTGACAAAGCAGCACATTCTGTCGGAGATCCGCCGAACGGCTGCCGCAACTGGAGGTGTTCCGCTCGGCGTTCATCATCGCTTTTTCGCTGAAACGGGCGTCAAGGAGTCGGACTGGCGTGGGAAGTTCTGGGTCCGATGGAGCGAGGCTGTCAAAGAGGCAGGGTTCGAGCCAAACGAACTCACTCCCGCAAGGACGAGCGAGGACTTACTGCTTAATCTCGCTGGACTCGTGCGGCAACTCGGGCGATTTCCAGCCATGGCCGAAATCAGGTTCAAAGCCCGAAGCGATCCCATGTTTCCAAGCGACAAGACATTCCGACGGCTTGGCGGAAAGCAAGCGCTCGCCGCGCAGTTGGAGAAGTTTTGCCGGGACCGAGGCGAAAATGATCTTGCGGAACTCTGTGCTACGGCGGCCAAGACCGACGTTGCCGAAAATGCAGAAGGAGTTCCTGAGGAGATCGCCGCTGGCGAGGTGGGCTACGTCTACTTGATGAAGGCCGGTCGCTTCTACAAGATCGGCCGAACA
>Ga0208079_1001783_pt1 | contig 10984 bp, 14 predicted proteins | sample NGESurdeep092012_5_FD_184474 | JGI IMG/M metagenome (GOLD analysis project Ga0208079, IMG submission 184474) | Arctic peat soil microbial communities from Barrow, Alaska - NGEE Surface sample 210-2 deep-092012 (SPAdes) | ecosystem: Environmental > Terrestrial > Soil > Wetlands > Peat ... | reverse complement strand
CGCCTGACACCCTGGTCGCCTTCCTCGAAGCGCTCTGATTATGCCGACTCCGTCAGACCGATCGGCCGGGGACAGCCAGGGTCACCAGGACCGACTACGTACGCCGCCGGGCAACGCGGCATAACGGGATGGTCGGCATAGAGGGCATTATGCCGATCTCGGCATAATGGCCTACAAACTGGCCTACAACTCGGGATTCGCCCGCTTCCGGTAGCTTCCGTTTGCCGCGCCGTGACCTGGATAAACGTCCGGCTGGGTATGTTCAGCCTTACCCAGTTCCGCCATCGTTACGCACTCGTAATGCGTAGGTCAGGAGTTCGATTCTCCTCCCAGGCTCCATGGAGTCCCTGTCTCGGCGCTCTACCGCCACGAGCTGGGCGCAGGACCCGCCGCCAGCCGGGACGTTCACCGTCAGCTCGTGGCCGGTCCTCGCCACAGGTCGATGCCACCCTCCACGGCGTGGTGGTCGATCTGAGCCAGCTCCTCCTCCGAGAAGCCCAGGCTGTCGAGCGCGGCCAGGTTCTCCTCCAACTGGTCGACGCTGCTCGCGCCGATCAGCACAGAGGTCACTCGCGGGTCCCGCAGTGCCCACGCGATGGCGAGCTGCGACACCCGCTGGCCTCGCTGCCGTGCGACTTCCCGCAATCCCCGCACGTGGTCCAGGTTCTCCTCGCTCAGCATGTCCATGGAGAGAGACGAGCCCTTCGATGCCCGTGACCCTTCCGGGATGCCGTCGAGGTAGCGCTCCGTCAACAGACCCTGGGCCAGCGGCGAGAAGGCGATGCAACCGACGCCCTCGGCACCGAGCACGTCGAGCAGACGTTCCTCGATCCACCGGTTGAACATCGAATAGGACGGCTGGTGGATGAGCAGCGGCGTGCCCAGACCGCGCAGGATGGCGATCGCCTCGGCCGTACGCAGATCGGAGTAGGAGGAGACGCCGACGTAGAGCGCCTTGCCTTGTCGTACCGCCGAGTCGAGCGCTCCGAGAGTCTCTTCGAGGGGGGTGTCCGGGTCGAAGTGGTGATGATAGAAGATGTCGACGTAGTCGAGGCCCAACCGGGCCAGGCTCTGGTCCAGGCTGGCCAAGAGGTACTTGCGCGACCCGAGGTCACCGTAGGGCCCGGGCCACATGTCCCACCCGGCCTTGGTGGAGACGATCAGCTCGTCGCGGAGTGAGGCAAAGTCCTCACGCAGCAGCCGGCCGAAGTTGATCTCCGCACGGCCGTATGGCGGGCCGTAGTTGTTGGCCAGGTCGAAGTGGGTGATCCCGAGGTCGAACGCCCGGCGCACGATGGCGCGTTGGGTGTTGATGGATCGGTCGTCACCGAAGTTGTGCCACAGCCCCAGCGAGATGGCCGGCAGCAGCAGCCCGCTCCGTCCGCACCGCCGGTACGGCATGTTGTCATAGCGAACGGACGAGGGCATGTATCCCGGCACACGCCAAGCGTATCCTTCCTCCTGACGCCCGCGGGGACGACCTCTGGCAGGGTGGTTCGGTGCCCGACCCCGTGGGGCTCAAGAGATCCCTACACCGGAGAGAACCGCTCCGCTCACGGTGGAACCCACCTCCGACGCCCGGCACTGGCATCTCCGAGGTCGTCCAAGGCGGATACGTCGACGCGACCGGCTGGGCGGACTGATCCACGAGTACGAGCGCGTGGCCTGAGGTGCGGACCAAGTTTTCGGACACTACGAGGTCCATCTCGCCCGGAGCCGAACCAGACACACCGAGCAGACCGCCGCTTCGGCTGCCAGCTAACCGGCGCTACGCCGGTACCCATAAAATCCCTGACCGGCCTTCCGCCCGAGAAGACCTGCCTCGACCATGCGGGAAAGGAGGGGCGGAGGGGCGTAGAGGGGCTCTTTGAACTCCTCGTACAACGATTGGGCGACCGCCTGGGTCGTGTCCAGCCCGATCAGGTCGGCGAGCGCCAGAGGGCCCATCGGATGGGCGCATCCCTCGACCATCCCGTTGTCGATGTCCTCGGCGGTAGCGAAGCCCGACTCGAACATCCTGACGGCCGACAGGATGTAGGGAATGAGCAACGCGTTGACGATGAACCCGGCGCGATCCTTCGAGAGGATGACCCTCTTGCCCAACTGGTCCTCGGCGAATCGCCGAGCTGCGGTGGTCGTGGGCTCGCTGGTGAGAAGGGAGTTGACCACTTCCACCAGGTGCAGCACCGGTACCGGATTGAAGAAGTGGATGCCCACCACCTGTGCGGGACGATCGGTGGCCATGGCCAGTTTCATGATCGGGATCGACGATGTATTCGACGCCAGCAATGCATCAGGTGATGCGACGATCTTGTCGAGCCGGGCGAACACATCAACTTTGGCCGCCTCGTCCTCGACGATCGCCTCCATCACCAGCTCACGATCCCCGAGATCACCCAAGTCGGTGGTGAGCCGAATTCGTCCCATCGTCTCTTCCTTCGCCGCCTCGGCCAACTTGCCGGACTTGACCGCTCGGGCCAGGGACGCCTCGATGCGACGAGTGCCCGCCGCCGCCGCCGGCCCGTTGACCTCGTAGGCGATGACGTCCATCCCCGCCCTGGCACACACCTCGGCGATGCCCGAGCCCATCAGTCCACAACCCACAACTCCGACACGCGTGATCATCGAATCTCCTCTACTCGAACGCTACATCCTCTACCGGGCAGCGGTGAGGGCCATCACGAGTCACTCATCCGGCGAGCATCACCCGCGCGGGTGCCGAGGGACACTGAGCGATGGCTCAGTCGCCGCCTGAACATCGGCGACGGTCGTCCCCGATGCAACCTCACCCAGCACCAGCCCGCTTTGGGATACGTCGATGACCGCGAGATCGGTGATGGTCCGCTGGATGACCCCACGCCCGGCGACAGAGAGCGAACACTCGTTGACGATCTTCAACGAGCCGTCCTTGGTAACGTGCTCCATCGTGGCGATAACGCGCTTCGCCCCGTGCACCAGGTCCATCGCGCCACCCATCCCTTTCGCCATCTTCCCCGGGATCATCCAGTTGGCGAGGTGTGAGGAAGAGATGAGCTTCCCCCGGTTCGGCGGACAGGCTGCTTGTGTTGATCATGCCGCCTGACGGCCCGCGTCCCGGTCAGGACAGTCACGAGCCTGCGACCAATGATCAACGTTCGGTGCCACGGCCCTGGCTCGGCCCGCGTCCCCGATGATGCTCGGGTTGGCGTTCGAGGATCTCGTCCATTGCTGCAGCGGCGCGATCCTCCTGCGTTCGCTCACCGGGAACCAGCTCCCGGGTCGAGCTCGTCTCGAACCGCTGGTGGAGCTCAGTGAGCTCAGTGAGCTCAGCCGACAGACGGTCGACGAGTGCCTTGGCCATCTATGTTTCCCCTCGAAGGACATGGGCATCACCGATAGCTCGAAGTGTTCGTCGCGGCTGGTCGACCAACATGGCCCAGACCATCGGCGAATCGTTGGTTAGTTCGGACTATGCCACGATCGCCGCAACTCCCCGGAAGTCGCGCACCGCTGCTCGGTTCAACACGGGGTTATCTGGCCGGTTCTGTGCCGATCGGGCCAACGCGTCTGCGCCAGCTGCCATCGACCCGGGGGAAGCTCATCTCTTCCTCGCCTCGACCACCGTGCTGGTGGTGGGGGGCCGTCACTTCGGGAACGGCTGGCCCGGCACCGGGGGTCATCCGTGGTCCCACCAGGGCCTGGTCCCCGGCGGTGTCGCAGCGTTCGGCTGGGCGTCGGCGCTCTCGGTCACTTCCTACTGGGCTCACCCGTCGGCTCTGCTGCACTTCCCACCCGCCGAGGTGGCATGGATGGTGGCGAGTCCGTTGGCGGTCGCCGGTATGGCGGTTGCATCCGCGAAGACAATCCGCCGGGTCGAACTGTCGGAGCGCGTGTTGAGGTTCGAGTCGGCGATCGCCCGAGGCGCGTGCATCGTGATGGTCGTCTTCTTGACCGGGGGGCTCGGATGGGTGGTGGACGGTGGGCCCGGCCCCCGGAACCTCTTCCACGCCGGGGCTGTCGACTATGTGGGTCTCGGGGTGATGACTGCAGCCCTTGAACTGGGTTTTGCCGCCGCCAGCCGGGCACCCCGCCTTCGACGTGTCGCACCCGCCGCCAGCTGATCATCCCCGAGCCGACCATATTGCGCGCCGAGGCACGATGAGGAGTTCCCGTGGGTGACGCAGATGGTCGGCCTGACCCTGAAGTCATTGGCATCGATCACTCAGGTGTGGATGCGCCCTCCCGCCGCATGTCGCGCCGACACGGCGGCGAGGGTCAGCTTGGCGTGGGTGGCGGTGCCGGTGGCCACCACGACGAGGTCATGTGACGACGCCTCGGCCCACAGGGCCTCCGGCGACCTCAGCAACACCACACCGGGCAGCTCGGTGGTGGCCTGGCTGCGCCGGCGGGGATCGGCGGTGACGACGCTGGCGAACTCGAGGTCGGGCGTGGCGGTGATCAGCGGGGCGTGGATCACCCGGCCGGCGAGGCCGTAGCCGAGCAACCCGACCCGAAGCGCCGGCACCGGGCTCGAACCGTCCCCTCAGTAGGGGCCGGCACCGCCGGAGGTGGTGTTCCGCCGCGACACGGCGTCGATGGTCACCGCGCAGATGAGCACGATGCCAGTGACGATGAACTCCCACTGCACCTTAAGCCCGAGGAGGTACATGCCGTTGTAGATGCCGCCGATCACCAGCCCGCCGAGCACTCCGTGGACGGCCTTCCCTCGCCCGCCGAAGAGCGAGGTTCCCCCGATGACGGCTGCGGCCACCGCATAGAGGACCAGCTGGCCGCCGTTGACGTTGTTGGACATGCCGCCCAGGTACGAGGCATAGAGCAAGCCGGCAATCCCGGCGGTGAACGAGCACAGGACGAACGCCAGCGTGCGGACGCGATTGACGTTGATGCCCGCCCGCCGGGCGGCCTCCGCGTTGCCACCGATGGCGTACACGTAGCGCCCGTAGCGGGTGCGCTGGAGCAGGAACGTCCATGCGCCCAGCACGCCGAGAACGACGAAGATGGCCCACGGGACCCCTTCGAGCGTGCCGATGTGGGCACGGTTGATGTTGCACACGGCCACGACGGCGATGCCGACTGCGGCCATGAGACCGATCTTGATCAACGTGAGGCTGACCGGTGGAGCGACCAGCCCGCTGCGCCGGCGATGCGCGTCGCGAAGGAACATGTTCAGACCCAGCAGGCCCACGATGAGTGCCAAGGCGATCCAGCTCGCCACCGGGTTGATCTGGCCCCACATGAGGTTGTAGAGCGCCCGCAGGTTCGGTTGCGGACCGCTCAGGCTGGGGTACCCGGAGAACGGCCCGAAGCCGAGCACGATGAGCAGGACCCCGTTGAAGATGAGCAGACCTGCCAGGGTCACGATGAAGGAGGGAAGCCGGAGGCGGGTGACCAGGGTGCCCTGCAGCGCGCCGATCAAGGCGCAGACGAGCAGAGCGACAGTGATGGCCGCCCACCACGGCCAGTTCGTCGTGCTCGGCTGCACGAGCTGCACGGCGATCACCGCGCCGACTGGGCCGACGTAGCCGATGGAGAGGTCGATCTCGCCGAGCAGCAGGGCGAAGATCTCGGCCATTGCCAGGACCATGAACACTGCGCTCTGCAGGAAGAGGTTCACGATGTTGCCGGTGGAGAGGAAGACGTGGTGCGGGCTGATCGCCTGGAACACGATGACGATGGCGATCAACGCCAGCACGACCGGGAGCACGCCACTGTCTCCGCTCCTGACGCGGACTATCTGGCCGTGCAGGTACTCCCCCAGCGACTGCGCCACGATCGCCGGTGGCACCAGGGGAGCGGCAGCCTCGGGGGCGGCGGCGGTCAGGTCCACGATAGGTTCGATCGGCAGCTCGTCCTCCGGTGCCCTGCCGCCGGCCACGGGATCGTGGTCATCCTTGGTCATGCCCGACCCCCTCCATTGCCAGGGGGCGCCGCCATGGCGCCCATGCCGGTCCCCCCGGTGGTCATGTACTCGACGATGCTCTGGCGGTCGAACACCGAGGCCCGGTCCTGTATCGCCATCCTCCCCAGGTACAAGACCGCGATCCGGTCGGCCACGGCGAAAACGTCGTTGAGGTTGTGGGAGATCATGGCGACTGCCAGTCCGTGGTCTCGCAGACGTCGCACCAGCTCGAGCACCATCGTCGTCTGGGTCACCCCCAGGGCGGCAGTCGGCTCGTCGAGCATGAGCAGCTTGGAGTTCCACATCACCGCCTTGCAGAGCGCCACCGACTGACGCTGGCCTCCGGACAGCGACCCGACGGGCTGGCGGATCGACCGCACCGACCTCACCTGCAGCGTGGCGAGGGTCTCGGCGGCGGCACGCTCCATCGAGTCCTCGTCGAGCAAGCGGTGCCGTAGGCGCTCGCGCCCCAGGAACATGTTCTGGACGATGTCGAGGTTGTCGGCCAGGGCCAGGTCCTGATAAACGGTCTCGATGCCCAAGGCGGCCGCGTCATGGGCACTGCGGATCCGCACCGGTCGCCCTTCCCAGTAGATCTGGCCCTGGTCCGGTTCGTAGATCCCCGCCATGCACTTGATCAGCACCGACTTGCCGGCGCCGTTGTCGCCACACAGTGCCGTGACCTCTCCGGCCGGCAGGTCGAGGTCCACGTCGGCCAACGCTTGGACCGCACCAAAGTTCTTGTAAATGCCTCGCACCCTCAGAAGGGGCTCACCCACACTCGGCTCGGCCATCTCATCACTTTCGTCGGGCTGCTGGCCACAAAGTATGGCACGGCAAGGCTGAAGTGCGGACCGCCGCCGCACAAGGCGGCGGTCGGTCCGACACGTCAGGTCCAGATCTGGCAGATCACGGGGTGATGCCGGCAGCGGTGCAGACGCTGGCGCCCACCGCGGTGCACAGCGTCGGTGCGGAGATGAACTGGTCCTTGATCACCGTCGCTGCCATGTTGGTGGTGTCGACCCACACCGGGGTGAGCAGGGACGCAGGCTGCGGCGTCCCCGCCACGCCCTTGGGAGGCGTGGTGGTCGAGTTCACCAGGGCTGCAGGCGGCGTCTTCCCTGCACGCAGGATCGTCGCCAGGGAGACGGCGTCCTGTGCCTCGATGTAGATGGGCTTGTAGACCGATCCGCACTGGTAGCCCTGGAGAATGTTCTCCATGCCCTGCAAGGTGGCGTCCTGACCGGTGGTGGGGATCTTCTTCGGACCGACACCGGCATTCTTCAAGTCGGTGACCACGGCGTTGGCCAGGCCGTCATTGGCCTCGACGGTGGCGTTGATCTCGGGGTGCGCGGTGAACTGCTGCGTGAAGATCGTTCCACCAACGGCGTTCACCCATCCCGGCGTGATCTGGTCGCCGACCAGGGTGTAGCCCTTGCTGTTCGTCAAGCCCGCCGTCAACGGCGTCGCGGTCGTCCCCCAGATCACCGAGTTGTAACCCTGGGCGAACGAGACGGCGTTCGGGTCGGTGTCCTGACCGCCGTCGAGCTCGAAGACCTTCGGGCTGGTGACGCCCCAGGCGGTGACGCACGACTCGAAGCCCTGACCGATGAGCTTGCCCACCTGGACGTTGTCGAAGCTGACGTAGTAGGTCTTAGTGCCCGTGAAGGTGGCCCGGTCGTAGCTGATCACGGCGACCCCGTGCGACTGGGCGTAGGCCTGGACCTGAGCCCCGACCGTACTGTCGATCGGGTCGAACACCAGCACCGTCGCGCCCAGCGAAATGTCAGCCTGGGCGTCGGCCAGCTCAGTGGCGTCCACGCCCTGGGCGTTGTCGATCTTGTACTGCGAGGAGCTGTACCCGGCCTCCTGGAACGCCTTGGCCAGGTACGGGGCGTCGAAGCTGACGTATCGCGTCGACGACGTGGTGTCCGGCAGGATGACGCCCACCAGGCCCTTACCGGACGCGGTGAGCCCCTTGAACTTCGACATCTCCGTGAAGCTGCTGTTGAACGAACTCACGCTGAGGCCGGCAGGCACGCTGGCAGCTGACGTCGTGGCCGTCGGGGAGGTTGAACTGCTACTGCATGCCGCGGTGAGCGCCCCGACTGAGAGCACGGTGGCAATGACGGCCCATCGCCGCATGCGTCCCGGGTTGCGAACGATGTCCATCATCTGTGACCTCCCCTTTGAGCAGCCAGTGTGGCTGCGTTCTTATCCAATCCGTGCTTGCACCACGGCTCTCTATTTGGGAGGTTACGGCTGGTCCACGCTCTGCAACAGGGCCGAAGGTCCCAATTGCCGGCGCTTCGGAAATGAGTCCCCATGGCCGAGGACGGCCACCCGCGAGGAATGAAATGCTGGTGAGCGGCTACCGGTAGTGGTCGCCGAACCCCGATTGCAGCCACGAGCGCGTATTTGGGTCTGGCGCGGGGACCCTGGGGGACCATCGATTGTCGCTACGAGCACGAACCCCAGCATCCGCTTCACCTGGTCCTCCCCGGCAGCCTCCAATCCATACTGGAGGTGAAGCAGTGAAACGAATACGCGAACGGGTTGCCAGCCTGGACGTGCATCGCGACACCGTGGTGGCCTGCTGCCAGGTGAAACAACCTGACCGGTCCATCGAGGTGACGAAGCAGTCATTTGCCACCACGGCCAACGGTCTCGGTCAGCTGGCAGCATGGCTGAGCGACGCTGACGTCGAGACGGTGGCGATGGAGGCCACCGGCGTCTACTGGAAACCGGTCTACTACTGCCTCGAAGGGTTGTTCGACGAGCTGTGGCTCTGCAACGCGCAGTACGTAACGTGCCGGGACGCAAGAGCGATCTCTCTGACGCCGAGTGGCTCGCCGACGTCGCGGCTCACGGCATGGTCCGTCCGAGCTTCGTGCCCCCGCCGGAGATCCGGGAACTCCGCGACGTCACCCGCTACCGAAAGACCCAAGCCGAAGCCCGGGCCAAGGAGATCCAGCGCCTTGAGAAGACCCTCCAGGATGCCGGCATCAAGTTGTCCTCGGTGGCGTCGAAGGTCTGGAGCCAGTCGTCGCGGGCGATGATCGAGGCGATGATCCACGGCGAGCGGGACCCAACGGTCCTGGCCCAGATGGTCAAGTCACGCTTGCGAGCCAAGATTCCCCAGCTCCAAGAGGCCTTCAGCGGCCGCTTCGGCGCTCACCATGCCCTCGTCTGTCGCCAGGTGATTGAGCACATCGACTTCTTGGATCACTCCATCGCCACCCTCACGGCCGATGTGACGCAACGCCTGTGTCCTTTTGAGTCGGCGATCACCATCATAGGCACCGGAGGCCGCTTCGTCCCACGCCTTGCCCTCGTCGAGCACGAGAATCACACCTGCGTCCTTCCACGATCAGCAGTGTCGCATCCGCCGACAGCGGGCGGGAGGGCCAACTCGTGTTGGGAGACTGGCCGCCGTTCACGGACAACGCAAACGCGCCGGGATCTCGGACTCGCGCGCCTCCGACCTGGAAGCGGCCGTCGCCGACACGATGATCACCATGGGCGTGCTCATCGTGGGTGGCGGGAAACAGCCTCTTCATAATCATTCAACGAGTCGCTCAACAGGGGGCTTGCTTGATTTGTCATGCCTGTGACCCGAAGGGGAGGTCCGCACGCCCAAGGGACATAGCCCGGTTTTCTGCCGCTCGGTGCCCTCGAGCGGCGGGTCGACGCCAACTCGGCTGTCCATGACGGCGAAAAGGCGTTCGAGTTCCTGGTTCATCGTGGGCTGCCACCGTCAGGGCTCATCGAGACGACGATGTGGTTCGCGGCGGACCGCTGGGCGGCTTCAATGATCTCCAGGACGGCCACCGAGTTCCACGGATCGACCGGCGGCGGAGCGCCGCCGTCAAGCGCTACCGTCAGCACTGAGTAGAAGTCCTGGTAGGCACCGGGGAGGCTGGGGACCGTCTTATTGTCGCCGGCGACTCCGAGGATCCCGTCACGCTCCGGGGCCTGTCTTCCCCATTCGGGTGAGCCGGGACGCAGACCGGCGGCCAGCTGCATTTCTTGTGGGTCGAGGCCGTAGCTCGTGTACCCGGCCTGGTCGCCGAGTACCCGGAATCGGGGCCCCAGCTGAGGGGCCAGGGCGCTAGCCCACAGATGGCTACGAACCCCTCCGGCGTGGGTCAAGGCCACGAACACATCGTCGTCGACGATGCTGCCAGGTCGGCGTCGGTCGAGTTCAGCGTAGACGGAGATCACCGACCCAAAGAGGACGAGTGCCTGGTCGATCAGGTGGGCGCCGAGGTCGTAGAGGAGGCCGCCGGCCTTCGCTGGGTCTGGATTCTCGCGCCAGCTGCCCTCTCGAAGCTGAGGAATCCAGCGCTCGAAGCGGGACTCATAGCGATGAATCCGGCCGAGGCGCCCCTGTGCGACGAGCCGGCGTAACGTCAAGAAGTCACTGTCCCACCGGCGATTCTGAAACACTGTGACCATAACCCCAGCCTCTCGGGCCCGCTCGACGAGGCGGCGGCCGTCCGCGACCGTCGCCGCCAGCGGCTTGTCAACCACCACAGGCAGACCGGACTCGACCGCTCGCAGGCCGAGCGGGATATGGGACTCGTTCGGCGTGGCCACTACGACCAGGTCGACTCGGCCGGCTCCGGCGAGGACAGCGTCTACTTCACCGCTGACTTGCGCATCGGGGAAGTCCCTTCGGGCTTGGGAAGCTCGCAGGGGATCAGAGGTGACGATCGCAGCGACATCGAGTCCTGGTGTGGCGTCGATGAGAGGAGCATGGAACACTCGACCGGCGAGTCCGTACCCGATGACTCCCACCTTGCGGGACTGACCGTTAGTCATGGTCCCATTAGATCAGCAAGACGGCCTCTATTAGAGAACAGGCATCAACTCCAAGCTTGTTTACCCAGATCCGGCAGCCGAGCAGTCGCTATCTGTGCATTCCTCGACATTCGTCTGAGCACCGTCGCATCATACCGATGGCCATGTTTGACCCCCTAGATATTCCTAGTGCATCCCCGCATTAGTTCCTTGAAGGTAGTGAACTGGCCCACATCGCCGACCTTGGGAGGGCAAAGATGTGGAGCGTGGAGCCGCTGGTAC
>Ga0208079_1001779_pt1 | contig 11017 bp, 14 predicted proteins | sample NGESurdeep092012_5_FD_184474 | JGI IMG/M metagenome (GOLD analysis project Ga0208079, IMG submission 184474) | Arctic peat soil microbial communities from Barrow, Alaska - NGEE Surface sample 210-2 deep-092012 (SPAdes) | ecosystem: Environmental > Terrestrial > Soil > Wetlands > Peat ... | reverse complement strand
ACCGCTGGCGTCGGCGCTCTGTTTGGAACGGTGGCGTGAGCGAAGCGGCGATATGCCACCTGACAAGCTTTCAACTCGTTCGAGCTGACTCGCGCCGGTCAAGTCATCCATGTCTGACTTGAAGGAGATCGACTGTCTCCTTCGTGTCGGGTATCGACCGTCAAGCACCTGATGATTAAATGGTCACTTTCCTGCCAATAGTTGATACTGGAATGGGCCAGTAATTGCCAGGAAACAAACCACTGTTGGATTTCCTCAAAATACAATTACTCGCCAACATCTTGAAAAGATAAATCCAGATTACGCTAGAAACCGCAATACGGTTACGGCATCGAATGGCCAGTCAAGCTCGGCATGGTTGTCTATTCGCTGCAATACTGGAATTCGTATACTGTACTTTTCAAATAAATTGTCATCTTCTGCGATGTCAATAATGGTTGCGGCGAGCCCTGCGTGGCGGATGATTTCTTCGGCTTCTTCGCAGAGGTGACAGAACTTCGTGCTGTAGAGCTTGGCTTTTACCTTTTGCATTTCTAAATTTGTAGTTGTTGCCGTTGCGCATCTCTTACAGATGCAAAGTCATTCCACTGATTTTGCTTCTTTTATTTTTGCCTTGTTGAAATTTCGTTCTGCATTAGCCCGAGTGCATATTGTATGCTACACGACGAACTGTCGAGTAAATAAGGCAGGTATAACCGACAGCTCATCTCGGTGGATGCGTTTAGGAGCTTCTTACGGGCTGTGTAGTAGCGAGGCATGATCTTCCGGTATGTGCCAATTGCCGTCGTTCAAACTTGATATACCAAATGAATAGTGGCACAAGCAGACATTGGCGATAGGCAGCAGTCGCAAGAGGCGGTCGATTGCTGCGGAGCGGCGGTGTTGTTGGTATATACTTCACTCCATCCTTCATACTGCTTTTGGTAATGAATCTATGAATGAAATTTTGCAATACCTGAAAATATATGGTGATCGGCTCGACAAGGATATCGCTGTAGCTACGGGTATCTCACTTGCTAAAGTACGCCTTCTTTTATCAGAACTTGCTGCCAAAGGAGAGATTATGACGTGCAGTTCGATTAGGTTTGAGAAGGGGAAGAAAATCGAGGGAATGCGTTGCCGGTTATCTGGATATACTCCTCCAGCAGCACCGGGAAGGAAACCAAATGCTCAGTTGAAATTATCGTAGTTCTCCGCTCTGCCATTCGTATTGAGAGTCCCCATGCCCCAGGTTACTCACAGATTTTGTGGGCAATGACATGGATGATATTTACATCTCCAATTCGAGCAAGAAGATCTCCGGGTACCAAGAATTTGAGCATGTTACAAGTGCTCTTCCGGCGTAAGATTTGCGCTACAGACGCTCGCTTAGTGGCGCCCTGCCAGCAGCAAAAACAAAAGGCAGCCAACTGACCGCCTTGTTTACGCCTCTAAGGCGCACAAATAAAACATCCGCAATAATAAACAGCGCTTGTCAGGATTACAAGCCAACTATAGTCGCCAATGGATCCACTTTACGCACCATATCCAGTATCTGCATGCCTTGAACTGCGTCAGGATCATACTTCACGATCAATGCATGGGGATGTGTGTGATGGTCAAATTCTGCACAATCAACTCCAATACGCCCCTCAACCCATTTTTCCAAATGGGTTCTTGCTTTCGCATCTAACTCCGGATGTACATGAATTAACATATCTGCTGTGTTCATGATCGTCTCCTTACCATTGCAAAAAGATGAAAAGACGAGGATAGGATAAGACATCACCCCTCCCTCAAAAAGCTTAGACCTCTAAATTGGGTCTGGAGTTCAGTTGACCATCGGCGATTGGACGGCAGCTTAGGAGGAAGTCGAAGGTCGGCTAAGTGTCGATAATGGCCTGTAAATTTTCCTCCTTGAACTGATACTCACTATTTCTGACGTGAATGCAGAACAAAAGGTGGCTATATTTTCCCCGAAGCGTCTTATCGCGTATCCCACAAACTGGCAGCAAGTCCATTTCGCGCCGTAACGGGTGCAAAATCCACAGCCATTATTTTTGATCAGCTGGGATTGCCGCATTCCTTGAACTTTTTGTTGGCAGCACCATAAACGGCGACTTCATTCCAATACAATTTCCCTGCTTATTTCTTCAGCTTGTACTGCAGTGATTGGCCGGTTTTTTCCAGGGCATGGCCGCTTTTTTCCAGCGTTTCTCCGGTTGCATTTTTAATTTTTTGATTTAACGCAGCGGTGTCAAACGGATTGGAATAGAAGGGCACTTCTCGCCCGATATTCACCCCGAACCACATTCCCAATAAAACTCCGACAAGAAGGCTTAGCAAGACGATTTTAAAGTGTTTCATTTGTTTCTCCAAAGATTCATAAAATGGTGATCGATAAAAATGCATGCTCCGCGGCAATGAGGCGCGCACCACAAAATACCGGCACAACAGGATTATAGGCTATGCAGGCTCATGGCGCGCAACGTGAGCCGGCCTTCACCGGGGTCGCGCCCGACCGCATACACCGTGCGCAGCGTGAGGACGAGTCGGCGGCGCAGCGCGGGGGAGGCGCCGATATCCGCACTCCAAAGAAAATCGTGTGAACGCTTGATGTATTGAGTGAGCAGTTTCATGGACCTGTAATGCGTGGCTGTTGTGCACAAAAAGGTGACAGTTTTATTTTCCGCCAAATCTTCGACCTTTAAGAAATAATTCTGTTACTTTTTATCATTCCAAGACAAGAATACTAACGGAAACTGTGTTCTGTTCACTAATGTTTTTGAATGTACCCTACGCGCCTATTGCCGGCCGAAAATCACATCAGCCAGCGTCTTTTCATCAATAAGTAGGAAAGATAAAACATCAACGATCCCAAAAGAAATAAATAGGCCCAGTCAAAAGTCATGTCTGCCATTCTGCCGTCTTCCAACAGTATGGATTGAAGAGGCTGATACAACTGGTAGGATGGCAGGAAGGGTGCAACGGCGGTCAATTTTTGTGAAACATCGGACATCGCAGAAGGAAGCAGGTGCGGCAAATAAAAGATAACGCCCAGCGTTCTGGCGCTTGCCTGATTGCGGCAGAGAAAACCCAGGAAAATCCCATAGGCGCTGAAACAATAACTGCCTACGACGATAAAGGCGATATAGTCAAAAAGATGTACCGGGCCAAATTTACCCAACAGATGAAGAAACAAGACGGCAGTGATGATCAGAACCATTCCCAGGATCAATTTGGCAATCAGCCATTGGACTTCGTGTATGGGAGTCTGGAGAAGAGCAAGGAGCAGTTTTTTTTCTTTTTCCTCGGCAACTTGCGCCGGAAGAATAATGAAACCGATGAGCAGGATCAGCATCAAGATCCAGGTAGGCAAAGTCTCTCTTTGAACGCCGCCCTGGTGCAGTGATTTGATGTCGGTGATCCAATCCGGGCCACTTCCTTCCGCCGCCTTCTGCAAAGCAGAGAAATTCTGCACGATCGCAATGGTATGGAGAGAATCTTTTTTTAAAACCAGCAGCGCAAGGCTGCCGGGTGCTTTTTCATTCCTTGTTAAAATCCCGTCTAACTTGTGTTCCTTCAATAGACGCACGCCCGCCTTCTCATCTTGAACCCATGTCACTTCAACAAGTTTTTCGGCTGCGTTGACGCTCCGGGTGATCTCGGGCGCATAAGCGTCGTGCTGAATCAAACCGATTTTGACTTTGCTTGAGTCCGAGTCGGCCCGGTCTACCAAATTCAAGGAAACAAACACAAAAAGAGGGATAAAAAGAATAAGAAAAAATGTCTTATTCTGAAGCGCGATGGCTAAATCGTTAAATGAGAGTACAAGAATATTTCTCATCATCATGCGTACAGCTTTTCATGGATTTCGGATTGAAAATATTCCTGGGGAGATCCGTCGAAGACCAGACTGCCTTCGTGCAGCACCATGATGCGCGTCGCGAGGTTTTTTATCTCTTCAGGGCGATGGGAAGTAAAAATAATGGTTTTCCCGGCGTCATGCATCGAGTTCAATAGGCGGTAGATTTCTCTGGTCATCTCGAAGTCCAGGCCCGATGTCGGCTCATCCAGAATGAGCACCGGAGGATCCGCCAACAGTGCGCGTCCGATGTTCACCCTTTGCTTCAAGCCTTTTGAGAGCGCCTGTACCTTGCTTTTTCGAAAGGGCATCAGATTGAACTCGCTCAAGATCTCTTCCACCCGTAGAAAGGGTGTTTGGGAGAGAGCAGCGAAGAGTTTGAGATTGTATTCAACGGAGAAGAAATCGAAAAGATTGGGCACTTCCGGAATAAAACCCACTTTTCTAACAGCTGTCCTGTTCTTCAGATCAATCCCGTCAATCATGACGGTACCGCCGTCCGGAACAATCCAGTTTGCCAGCATTTTCAGAAGTGTGGATTTGCCGGCGCCGTTATGACCGACAATTGCGATCAGTTCGCCTTTGGTTACTTCAAAGCTGGTCGGCGTAAGACCCCTTTTTTGATCATAGAGTTTTGCAAGATTCCGGATTTCGAGCTGCATAAGTTATCGCTCTATCTTTGAATGAAAATTTAAGCGTAACAGAAACAGACTTTGCAGCCTGATGAAAAAGTTGTTGTCGTTGATTCTGATGGGTTGGCGGCGAATACCGACCAACGGCAAACTCCGTCACAATTCGGAAATCTCCCGCATGGCTGGTAAACCAATTTCACGGGATTCTAGTGCGCGCTACAATAACTTTAAAATTACTATCACGAGAATGATAACTACCAAAAGATAAATCATGATGACCTCCTTAATATTAGGGCGACCTGATGAAAGTCCCCAGGATAAAATTCGATTCGCTTCACTACATCAGATTTGCAGTTTGTACTTTTCAACTCCTCGTCTCCGTGCGTTACCGCACAAAGCATCAATATCATCATTCTTCCGAAATCAATTCGACTCCGGTACCTATTGTCCAATACCTCAGCCCGAATGGCTGGCTTGTCGCAAATTATGGAATGCTCATTAATGTAAATTCTGTGACACGAATGATGTAAATATTCGGCTGCATTCTATTCGATCGACTATGCAACTGTCCTCGTGCCCGCCACCTTCAATTAGTTCGATAGTTTTTGGCTGCGGGGCGGCATCAAAAAGTTTCTGTCCCATCTGGTAGGGGACTTCTTTATCCCACGTGCCATGAATGATTAGCAAAGGAATTTTTAGTTTCGGTATTTTGGACAACGAATCAAATCGTTCATGTATTAGAAGATCGGTCGGCATAAAACCATATCCCATTGCACTTGCTTCGTCTGGCATGCTGGTGAACGAAGATTCTTCTATGATTCCTGCAGCTTCAGGGTGATGTATGGCCAAATCGATTCCAATTGCACCACCCAGTGAGTGTCCATAAATGAAGATGCGATTTGGTGGAATGCCCCGTTGTTTTTCCAAGTAATTCCAAGCGGATTCTGCATCCTCATAAACTTTAACTTCGCTTGGCTTGCCGCCACTGCTTTTGCCATAACCGCGATAATCGATCATTAGGACGTTATAACCCAGACCGTGCATCCCTCTCGCATACTCAAGGTCCCGGACATGGCCGATGTTTTTGTCATTGCCGTGAAAGTAAAGCATGGTCGGCGCATCGGTGCTTGTTGCAGGTATCCACCAGGAAAACAGATCGCCACTCTCATCGCCAGTGCCGGAATGGATATAGAACTCTTCGGCTTTGAGTCCAACTCGCTCTGGCGTTGTCTGCAGCACAGCATCGGGCTCGAAAATATAATTATTCTGGGTTGACCAAAACACGATGCATGCGCCCAAAAACACGATTCCGATGATTCCCATGCTGATGACCTTATATTTGTTTAACTAAAATTTGTGTCGATTTTACTGCGAGAAGCGCGAGAATATGTCTTTCAAAGTTAGCGGCAGAATAAAAGATTAAACTTTTGCTTATGGCACAAACCGGATGGTGAGATTTCTCTAAAGCAACGGACGCTCGTGACGGTCGGCAAACGACTCCAAACGGGCACTGGCGCGTAGCAGAAATGAGCCAATTCTAGACCATCAAGATCAAGATTAAATTCCGGCTGCCCAAATAGGCAAAAAAAGCATGAACTGTTACCAATAAAAAAAGATTGTGGAAACAGCAGACTGTATTTTAGTATCTGCTATAACTAAGGTGATTTAATGGTCGCGCTCTTTAGGGCCTTCGCGCTTGGGTGCAGAAAAGCGGCCAGAACCTTTTTATTCAAAGCGGTAGCTCAGAGCGATAAAGCCCGTATCCATAATTCTTTGGCCGACGATAGGGCTGGACTGAATGGAGTTGCCCAGCCATTTGCGGCGCAGGTAGAAATTGAGGTGGTATTCCTCAGTCAACTTGGCATCGATCATCAGGCCGAGAAGCGGATTGAATGCACCGGTCGGTTGGTAGGTAGCGTACTGGCTGATCGCGGCTTCTTGAGCCGATATGCCGTAATAGTAGCGCACATATTCCTTGGACTGATATTCTGCACCAGCCAGCGGATAAAACGTCACCTGTTGAGTATCCAGTTCGGCTACATAGATCGTTTCAAGCAAGTTCCCCCTGGACTTGTTGATATCGTGAAAAGCATTTATATAAAACGCGCCTATGGGTGTTATTTGCAATGTACCCAAGCCCAAGGGAATCGAGGTCTGTCTATTGCCTAAGCCATGCAGGTTAATCACGCCGGCGTTAAACCCATCCTGGCTTAATCTGCCTGCTATTTCCAGGTAGCCGTAGCCTAATTTGAACGTTTTAATGCCTAGCGTGTCTATCCGCATGAATATCCTGCCGTAGTCGAAATTGCCATAAGGCAGAACTGAGACCTGATCGGTCTTGCCGTGGATAATGCTTTGTGTGTAGTAGCTGCCCAGGCCGATATCCCCGTCGATGTGCAAGGGAGATTCATCGGTTTGTGCCCGCGCCATGCCGCCAAACAAGGTGCTTATCAGTAAGCCGAGCATGAAGCGGCAAAGAACCTCACTGATGTGCGGACGTTGTATAACAAAAACTGAACCAAGGTTTGTCATATTAAATATATCCCAAATCACAAACAGTTCACCACCGAGGGCTTGACTTGATTACTTGTCATCCTGTTCGCCACAGACATTCTAAAGCGGCATTGTTGCAATTCGTGCAAGTAACGCGACATCCAGTATCGCCTATACATTGTTCTGACATGTCAATTCCGTCAAGGGTATGCGGCATCTTTCTGGTTTTTCAAGCATTTTTGGCAATTCACAGACAAGTAATGAGGCAATTTGCTAGAATGCGCAACTTTTTTTACTAGCCTTCCATGAATCCAATCACACTGTCTGGCGGCGAACACGCTGTACTGCTGATTCACGGCCTGCAGAGCAGCCCCGTTGAAATGCAACCGCTGGCAAAGCGGCTAAATCAGTCAGGGTATACCGTGCATGTGCCGTACATCCGTGGCTATGGCTACAAGCATGGCGACGATGCGCACTCCATTACCCATTGGGAAGACTGGCACGCCAAGGTATTAGCCGAGTTTCACGCCCTCAAACAACAGTATAAAACTGTTGCCGTTGGCGGATTGTGCATCGGTGCAGTACTTTCGCTCAGTATTGCTGCGGAACTGGGTGACGAAGTGACTGCCTTGTCGCTGCTCGCCACCACGTTATATTACGACGGCTGGAGCATCCCATGGTATCGCTTCCTGTTGCCGATCGGTTATTACACTCCGTTCCGCTACATCTACAGCTATCGTGAGCGCGAGCCTTTTGGACTCAAGAATGTGCAATTGCGCAAATGGATTGCGCGCGAAATGAGTTACAAGGATTCTTCGATGGCAGGCGCGGCCAAACTCACACTGCCTGCGATACATGAAGCTGAGTTGTTGATCAAATCGGTAAAAAAATCCCTGCAGCGCGTCACCACCCCAGCATTGATTATCCACGCCGTAGAGGATGACATATCCACACCGCGGAGTGCACGATTCGTCGCCACGAACATCGGCTCCAAGATTGTGGAAAGCATCCTGCTGCACGACAGCTATCACATGCTTACGATAGACAACGAGCGCGAACAGGTTGCCGCTGATACCATCAGGTTTTTCAACGCGGCGCATGCAACCGACAAATAAACCTCGTCGGCAAAATGGTACAATTAAACATTCATTTAAAGTAGAAATAAAAATATTCATGAGCTCTTTGCAAACGATACAACGCATGATGGCTGAGCAATTCGACCTCAAACTAGAGGATCTCAGCCGGGATGCTCAACTAGACAGCTTGGGACTGGACTCGCTTTCAGTCATTGAATTCATGTTCACCCTCGAAGATGAACTGAATATCAAAATAGCTAATGATCGCGTCGAAGACTTCAAGACCGTCGGCGACGTAGCCGACATCATCGATAAGATCATTGCTACACAAAAGAACTCCGCGCAGTAACATCCAAAATGACACGGCGTGTCGTGATTACCGGACTAGGTGTAATCTCCCCAGTTGGAAATACGCCCAAGGAATTTTTCAGCAACCTGATGGCGGGACATTCAGGTATCAAGCGCCTGCAAACTGATTTCATCGAAAAACTTTCCATCCGCATCGGCGCGCCGGTGGAAGGTTTCAATCCCGGCAACTACTTCAGCAAGATACAACTCACCAGCATTGAACGCTTCAGCCAGTTTGCGCTGGTCGCTGCAGAACAAGCCGTGCAGGATGCCTGTTTGGAATTAAGCGAAGCGGAACTCCCCCGCGCAGGAGTATGTATGGGTTCCTGCCAAGGCGGTATAAGCACACTTGAAAACGCATATAGGGAATTGTTCCAGCAAGAGAATCCGCGCATCAAACCGCTCACCGTATTGCTCAGCATGAACAATGCCGCCGCTTCGCACCTCTCCATTAAATATCATCTGCAAGGCCCGAACATCACTTACGCCACCGCCTGTTCTTCTTCGGCGATTGCTGTCGGTGAAGCCTATCGCCAGATCAAGCACGGCTATGCGAATGTGATGCTGGCGGGCGGTTCTGAAGCGATGCTCACGCTGGGTGCAATGAAAGCCTGGGAAGCATTGCGCACGCTGGCACTGGAAGACCCGAACGATGCAGCCGCATCCTGCAAACCTTTCGCAAAGAACCGCAGCGGGCTGGTGCTCGGCGAAGGTGCGGCGGTGCTGGTACTGGAAGATTCCGAACGCGCGGTCAAACGCGGTGCGAAGATTTATGCGGAACTGGTCGGCTACGACTGCTCGTCCGATTCCAGCCACATCACCAAACCGGATGCCGCCGGGCAAACGCGCACCATGCTGAACGCCTTGCGTGATGCGCAATTGCAGCCGCAGGACATTCACTACATCAATGCCCACGGCACTGCCACGCTGGCAGGCGACATCGAAGAAACCAAAGCGATCAAGAATGTGTTTGGCGCACATGCTGCCAATGTTCCGGTCAGCTCGACCAAGTCGATGCACGGGCATCTGATGGGCGCGACCGGCGCAGTGGAATTCATGGCCGCCGTGCTGGCTTTGCAACACAACGCCATTCCGCCGACCATCAACTTGCATGAACCCGATCCGGAATGCGATCTGGACTACGTCCCCAATCATGGCCGGACAGACGTCAAGCTCAACGCAGTCATGTCCAATTCGTTCGCGTTCGGCGGTAGCAATGCGGTGCTGATCGCCAAACGTTTTACGCCCTAAGCATCACCAGCATTTTGCTCAACGATTGAATGTTAAACCGCTTGCCATGTTGTTGTATGAAGGCGTACTTCACTTGGACACTTTCGCAAAGTACGCTGCGGCTTTTTTTAGGATGTCTCGCTCTTCTGTGATGCGCGCCAGTTCGCGTTTGAGCTTGGCGTTCCCGGCTTTAAGCGAGTCTTTATGGTGCCCCAGCTTGTTGCGCCCCGGCCCCTGAAATACGGTTTCCGTATTGTCCGCATGACGCTTTAATGTCTCGGCCTATTTGTAGAGCAGGTTGCGTTGTATGCCCAGTTCCATCGCAAGCTGTGTTCCAGGCTTTTGTCCGGCTTGCAGCAGCTTGACCGCAGTGAGCTGAATTCCTTGCTGTAGCGCTGCCTTTTACGTTCCGCATTGACCTTCTGTATTTCTTTTCCCATCTGACACCTCCTGTAGTATTGTCTACTATTAAAAATGTCCGTGAAATGCGGGTTAGCTCAGAGTCGAATTATTTTATGGGGGTTGTTCGCGCGGATAAAAAAAATTGACTCCGGTACCTTTTACTCCCGCGCGAAACGTCTTTCCTATTGGGGTTGAAATACCCGATCCAAAATCGATTTATACGGGAACGCGGCACCGGGATCCACCTTGCGCCGCTGCGTTCTGTCGCAGGACAGTCGCGCGTGGTCGAGGTCGGAGTGACGCTTGATGCCATCGCGCGTGATGCCACGGCGCTGCTTGATGTCGCGGAGCAACTTCACCAACGACGCCAGTTGCACGTCGGGAAATGGGTCGTGCCCGTCCCCATCGTTGATGAGCTCGATGCCGATGGAGCGACCGCTGTAGTGAAAAACGTGATTTGCCACCTCGTCTTCGGGCACGCTGGCGCGTAACGTCCCATCCCGGTCTATCATGTAGTGAATGCCGAGTTTGGGATCCGCTTCTATTTTCCGCATGTTTTCTTCGAGGGTGCCGGCTCCTACCCAAATGGGCTTGCCTGTCCCGGCATCACAGGTGGGGCCTCCCGTCGAATGGATCACGACCATGTCGATGGCTTGCGCACGAACGTTGCCGGTGCGGCGCGCCTCGGCATCACTGGCCGGAACAGTGAGCGCCGCCAGTACCAGCCCGATCACGGCCGATATTCTCCTCATGTTGCGGACTGCGCGCGATTCTGTTGAATAGGTCATCGACGCCGATGTTTTGCCGGAATGAATAATTCTGGATCGACCATTGCACCGTTAAGTACGACGCTCCAGTGAAGATGCGGGCCCGTGGCGCGCCCTGTTTGTCCAGAGAGCCCGATTCGCTGACCTTTGCTTACAGTATCGCCGGTTTTCACGTCGATCCGGTCAAGGTGGCAGTACATGGTAATCAGCCCATTGCCATGGTCG
>Ga0208079_1001777_pt1 | contig 11021 bp, 8 predicted proteins | sample NGESurdeep092012_5_FD_184474 | JGI IMG/M metagenome (GOLD analysis project Ga0208079, IMG submission 184474) | Arctic peat soil microbial communities from Barrow, Alaska - NGEE Surface sample 210-2 deep-092012 (SPAdes) | ecosystem: Environmental > Terrestrial > Soil > Wetlands > Peat ... | reverse complement strand
GGAACTGGTGACGTCGTAGAGAACCAAGGAGGGCGGCGCGCCGTTGCGATCGAGATACTGGCGAAAGAGAGCTTTCTCGATCTTCTCCTGGCGGGCGCAGAGATCGTCCAGAGCGTGGTAAAGGTCTTTCTCGTCGAACTCGCCCAGACCGAGCACTTCAGCGACGGCGTGATCGCGAGCCCAACGAACGGCCGACAAACGCGAACCTTGATGGCCGATGCGGGCCAGGACCAGGAACAAGGCGAGTTTGCCAAGTTCGGACTTGCCGAGGGCGGAAGAAAGACCGATGTCGTCTGCCACTTGTTTGAGGGCGTGCAGGAGACCGAAGACCGGCCCGGAGGTGGGTTCGGGCAAGGCAACGGCATCGAGTTCACCGCGAAGGAGGCGGCGCAAAGCCTCAATGCGCAGGCGAGGCCAGGAAGTGATGTTGGCAATGGTGCGGTTCTTGACCTTGCCGTTATCGCGGAAAGACTCGCGAAGGAGGACGGCCGGAGGAGAGGTACGGTTGGGGATTTCCGCGACGTACATGTGTTCAGAATATAGAACAACGCTAGTGAAGTCAATATCTATTCCACATATTACATGACTACATTTTCATCCACAATCGACGCCAACTCGTTTCAGGCTAACGATTTACTAGAAAAAGGCGAGCGAAGATCCGTCAGGGCCGCCGATCCGATCACGCAGTCTTGCCCGCTCAACGGTTAGCGGCGACCGGATTTCTGCACCATGGCGTTGATGATGTTGTCGTTCACGCCGGCTTCCTTCAACTGGATCAGATCTTGGGTGCCGGTGTTGAAATTGGTCGGGGAGGTGCCGATCTTGCTCAGGATGACCTCTTCGGAGAGTCCGGCCTTCTGCATTTGGACGATGTCGGCGTTGGTGAGCACGGCGCCGGGGGCGGCACTGCGATCCGGCGCACTGGCGGGGGCGAGGGTGGGGCCGATACGCGGCTGGGAGTCGTCGATGCGGGCGTCGCCACTGACGTAGGCGGTGGTTTCAGTACCTTTTTCGAAGGTCACGTTCTTGCCTTTCACCCACACCAGGACGGGGGAAGCTGCGATCGTGGCCGCTACACGGGGGCCGCTCATGTCGCCTTCGCCCTTTTCGGGGGTGGCGCGCAAAGGTATGGTCCGGCCATTGGAGAGGCGCACGGAATCGATGCTGAGTTCGAGTGCCCCTGCGCGTCCGAAGCGGCGCTTAGTTTCTACTTTGGTGACGCGGCCGAGGACGACGGCGCCTTTCGGGATGACCACGTAATTCTGGTTGATGACGGGTTCGGTGACTTCGAAATCCACGGTCTCGCCCACGTGCGCGTTGGCGGAGGAGACGGTGCGGTTGAGGCGAAGGCGAACCGGCGTGCCATCCTGGAGCGTGAGTACCTGGGCGGCGGCGGCCAAAACGAGGAAAAAAGTACCGGCGAGACGCATGAGGAACCTCTCGGAGGTAGGTTAGCGCACGCGGGCTGCCAAAGCACGACCCCGGGCACACATAAGCGTACATCGGCACGATCGGCACCGCCACCAACAACAACTCCAGACCTTGGTCGTCGCCTCGATCTCTATGCAGAACAGTCCAGGCTGATTGTTCGACGAAGGTCGGATCGTTGACGGCATAGCGGAGCGAGCAGTCCGCCACAATACGTAAATGCACGTTGAGGCCCACCCGACTGCCTGGCCCATCCACGTTGCGCCACACAGAGGGTGAGCGTTTCCCGATGCGGGTCTCGCCGGGTCGAAGCGCAGTGCCGCAAGTAACCGGACAGACCGAAGCTGAGCCGGCGGACCCAGGGTCCCGTTTGGCGGACGGCAGCCGCCGGGGCGGGCCGCGCCCCGTGGATCACGCGTTCGAGCAGGGTGCAAGTTGTCCCAGCCTGATTCTCGTCAGTTGACGGCGTACTCTGCCGTTGCGGGTCGGACCGTCCCTCCAGGGGAGCGGCTTCCGAGCTGTGGAAGAGTGTCCGACGACACGCCCGGTGGGGATGCTTTTGACGATGCACGAGCAGGCACGGGGGCGAAAGCAGTAGTGACTTGGGAACGGCCCGCAAAGTGCCCACTGTTCGGTATGCGCCTGACTTATCTGCTAGCGGTGACTGCTTCGATTCTGGCTCTGGCCGGCGCGGGCGCAGCTAGACCGGCGAAAAGGCGCGCTGGTGCGCCGGTCGCCCGGAGTCTTGCTGGGAACGAAATAGAAGACTCAACGAAGACTGGCGCGGTGGGGCCGGGAGCGACGGGGTCAAGGGTGGTGCGGGCGCAGATTCTTCTGGCCCGTGCGCGGTTCTCGCCGGGCGAAATTGACGGCGTCTACGGCGACGATTTCGGGATTGCGGTCAAGGGATATCAAGAAAACCACGGCCTGAAGCCGACCGGCACAATCGATGCGGAGATGTGGCGCCTGCTCGATAGCGATGCCGGCCCTCTTCTGTTGACCTACACGATTACCAAAGCGGATGAGAAAGGCCCGTTCCAACCAGCACCGGCCGACGTCCAGGAAAAGGCGAAGATGAAGTGGCTTGGCTTCGAAACGCCGGAAGAGGAACTGGGCGAGAGGTTCCATAGCTCGCCGAAGCTGCTGGCCGAGTTGAATCCCGGCAAGAAACTGGACACGGCGGGGGAGCGGATCACCGTACCGAATGTGCGGCGCGCCACTGTGCGCCTGGCGTTACGCGTGGTGGTGTCGAAGTCAAAACGCACGGTAATCGCCTACGGCGCTGGCGCAGTATCCGGCCACGATAGGCGGCATGCACGATCCGCTGCCGATTGGTCATTGGACCATCACGGGCGTTGTGCACTATCCGTGGTTCAACTATGACCCGGAGCACTTCTGGAACGCGAACCCGAAACAGGCCAAAGCGGTGCTCCCGCCGGGCCCGAACAGTCCCGCCGGCGCAGCGTGGATCGGCCTCTCGAAAGAACATTATGGAATCCATGGGACGCCGGATCCGGGGCATATCCGGCATGGCGAATCGGCCGGGTGCATCCGGATGACGAACTGGGATGTCGCTGATCTATCGCACATGGTTCGACGGGGCACACCGATCGTCCTGGAGGAATAGCTTTGAGGCTCTGCCTTTGCATTGCCGGGCTGTTCCCAGTGTTTCTCGCTGTTGGCGCGACCTCTTCCATTCTCGAGATGACGCCGCCCATCCGCGGACTCTCCCTCGCGAATGTGCGGGATACGTTCGAAGAAGTTCACAACGGACGTCCGCATGAGGCGATCGACATTCTGCAGCCGAGAGGGACACTGGTGCGTGCGGTGGTATCCGGGACCGTCCGCAAGCTGTTCCTCGGCAAACCGGGCGGCAAATACGATGTACCAGTTCGCCGAAATGGGAGTGTATTGCCACTACTACGCGCACTTGGACGGGTACGTGAAAGGGTTGCGTGGGGGAATGCGGGTCGAGCGTAGGGACGTCATCGGTTTTGCCGGATCGACTGGAAATGCGGATCCGCGCACGCCACACTTGCATTTTGCGATCTTCGAGTTGGGGCCGGAAAGGCTGTGGTGGAAGGGGAAGGCCGTCGACCCATATCCTGGCCTCGTAGCCGCCGTGAAGCGAGCGAAATAGCGGACGATCTTCGCCTGTTGGCGGCCATAACGAGGTTCGCCTGTCGAGGTCGTCGAGGGGCTGCTCTAGCGTAAGAGGCGCGAATGTCCATCTCCCAATCAGACCCTCCCGCTCCACAATCGTCAGCCAGTATCAAGCATTTCTGTTCTTTCCAACTTGCTGAATCGCTCTTACTTCGACGAGCTGGCCTTCTGCCTTTTAACCTGCAGCTCGTTCACCACCTGCTGCACGTTTAGAATCGCCGACGCGACCTTTTCTGCCCGCGCGCGCTTCGAATGAGAGTCGACCTCACCGGTGGCCTCATTGCCCCCGCTCCCGTGTGGTGTCGTCCTCCCAGACACCAGGCCCGTGATGCCGCTGGTTTCGGGACTGGCGACTCGCCGGTGCCCGCGCCCCTTCGCCGCCGATGTTCCGCAACCCGGCAACCAAAGCAACGACCTTGCCGGGAAGTATCCTCCCCTTTCTTGTTTTGGCGAAGCCTGGGCAAGCTCGTTCCGGGCGTTGCCCCCAGTGTGTTGCAGAGGCAAACGAGAGGGACCGGCGGTAGGCACTGGCCCGCCGAAATGGCCCCATCCCCCGCCGCCGCTCACACGTCTTCTTGACGTGACATGCCAGAACCGGGTCTAATTACTCAAGATATCGCAATCGTGCCCGAACGGGGCCCGCATTGGAACAGGACCGTTAAATGAAGCTTGCCGTGCTCCATCCCTCCTACGAAGGCTCCCGCTCTCCGTTCAAAGACCTGGCATCCGAGTTCGATCCCGCGCGCTACCTGCCGGAGCACAACTGGACGAACTTCCGTATTACGAAGGCGGCGGCGGCGCGCCAGATCAGCGAGATTGCGCGCATGGGGTTCGATGCGGTGGTCAACTTATGCGATGGCGCCTGGGACGAAGACCGTGCCGGTCGCGAGGTGGTGCAGGCGCTGGAGCAACTGAACGTGGCGTTCACCGGTGCGGGCTCGGCGTTCTACGATCCGTCGCGCGTAGCGATGAAGATGGCCTGTTATTCCGCGGGTGTCGATTTTCCGGCCTATGTCGTCGCCCGCACGCCCGACGACGTGCAGCGGGCCCTGGAACTGCTGCGGTTCCCGATGATCGTCAAACATCCGCACGGATATTCGAGCATCGGTATGACGGCGGAATCGCGCGTGACCGGCGAGGATCAGCTTCGGCAGCAGATCGCGCGGACGATTGCGGCCTACGGAGCGGCCTTGGTGGAAGAATTCATCGAGGGCCGCGAGTTCACTGTCCTGGTAGCCGAGCCCCGCGACGAGCGGGAGGAAGCCTGGGTACTGCAGCCGGTGGAGTTCCTGTTTCCCGAGGGCGAATCGTTCAAGCACTTCGACCTGAAATGGAAAGACTACCAACAGATGCAGACGCGGGTGGGCGCCGAAGAGCCGCTGGCCATCCGACTGCGTGAGGCTGCGGCCCTAACCTTCAAGGCGTTGGGCGGATCCGGTTATGGCCGCTGCGACCTGCGGGTGGACGCCGCAGGCGGGGTGTATCTGTTGGAGATCAATCCCTACTGCGCCGTGTTTTATCCCGATGGCCAATTCGGCAGCGCGGATTTCATCCTCGCCAACGATCCGGCCGGGCATCGCGGTTTCCTGGAACATCTCCTGGCTTGTGCCATCCGAAGACGCGACCGCGTGCGGCGCCCTTGGGAGCTCCGTTACCAGCGGCCGCGCGGATTCGGCCTGTTCGCGGCCTGTCCCCTACGCGCCGGCGAGATCGTGGAACGGTACGAGGAGAGGGCGCACGTTCTGGTTTCCCGCCGCCATGTCGAGCGGAACTGGCAGGGGCTGTGCCGCCAGTGGTTCCACCACTATGCCTGGCCCGTGACCGACAACCTGAACGTGATGTGGAGCGACGATCCGGAGGACTGGCGCCCGATCAACCACGCCTGCGACCCCAACACCTGGCTCGACGGCCTGGACCTGGTGGCGCGCCGCGACATTCGGCCCGGCGAGGAATTGACGGTCGACTACGCAACCTTCTGTGGTCCGACCATGAGCGCGTTCGAGTGTCACTGCGGATCCTCGGGTTGCCGCCGCGTGATCCTCGGCACCGATCATCTGCTGCCGCTCGTCCGCAAGCGATATGGCGATCACGTTTCGGATTTCGTTCGCGGGACATGGCGGAATATCGGGCCGGATTGGCAGCCGCCCTTCGAAATCGTACAGAACAGCTATGGGCTAGGACTGGTGGCGCGCCGCGCCTGGCGTGCCTGGGAGGTGATCACCCCGCTCCGGTTCGGGCCGGCCACCGCCGTGCCGGCCCGTTGGACCGTCCAGTGCGGCCCCAACCAGCACGCCGAGCCGCTGCCGTTCCAACTGCGCTACGTCAATCACTCCTGTGCTCCCAGTGTTCAGTTCGACTTGGAAGGGGGTGTCCTGCGAGCGATTCGGGATATCGAGCCCGGTGACGAACTCCACTATTTCTATCCCTCCACGGAGTGGGCCATGGCCGATACTTTCGATTGCCAGTGTGGGGCGGTCGATTGCCTGGGGCGGATCGGCGGCGCGTCGGAACTGCCGGTGGAGGTTCTCCAACCGCACTTGCTGTCGCCTTACATTCGCGAAGCCCTGCGCGGTGGTTCAGGAGAGCCCGTTCCCGCCACGGAGCCCCCTCAATTCAGTTCGCTTCGACCGGGATGCTGACTGTCATTCGGCTCTCGCGATAGGTACCGATATTGCGACATAACGCCGTGTTCCGTGGCCGGGGCACTAACTGGCTTCACCACGAAGGCGCCGGGTGCCACTTGGCCGATCGGGAGAAACCCGGTCAGGCTGCCGCCTTGCCTGCAAGGTGCAACGACCCCCGCACGGTTGCCTCGGACCAAATTTCCGCGTAGCGTTGGCACCCCCAGCGGTGCAACCGGGTGCTCTCCTCACCGTCGGGTATCGCGTCAGTTGTGACCCAGACCTCGGCGAAGGACACCAGCAAAAAAGCGCAGAACGCCGAGAGCACCACGGCAGGCGAGAAACCACGAACGAATGACAACCTTCAATTTACCAATCAGATCAGGATTTCCGGGGAAACACAGTCCGCCCAGCCCAGGCCGCCCAGCCCGCCCCTCGCCGCTTCCCTCGCGCCTTCGTTTTCGATATGCTCAATTCCAGCCCGGGAATAGCCGGCCGGCCCTCATCGGCCTATGTCCGCCCGTGCTAGGAGGAGTCGTTGTGAGAACCAGACGAGAGTTCTTGGGCGCAGCCGCCGCGGGCCTGGTCGCCGCGTCCCAGCCCTTCGCCAACGCCCAGACAGCCGCTCAGCCGGGCCACGATTTTCCCCTGGAAGATTACCACGTTCATCTCAACACCATGACGCTCGAACAGGTGATCGCGAGGTCGAGGGAAACCGGCGTAAAGTACGGCCTCCTGGAGCACCTCGGCACCAAGGAGAATGAGTACCCCATCATGCTCTCGAACGACAAGGAACTGCTGGACTGGATCGCCAAACTCAAAGACCAAGGCGTTTACATCGGGGCGCAGGCCGAGTGGATCGACTGGGTTCCGTGCTTCTCCCAGGAAGTTCTCTCGCGGCTCGATTACATTCTCACCGATTCCTGGACCGTTCGCGACGCCAATGGCAAGCGCATCAAAGCCTTTTCGGCGGGTTACGATCCCGGCGACGATCCCGAAGCCTTTATGAAATGGTATGTGGACTGGATCGTCGAGATTCTCGAGCGGACGCCTCTTGACATCTGGTCCCACCCCATGTGGGTCACGCGCAAGTTCAGCACGCAGCTCGAAAAGATGTGGACCGAGGAACGCATGCGGCGGGTCGTGATGACCTGCAAGACTACGAACACCGCGGTCGAGATCGACTCCAGTGTCCGATTGCCCACTATGCCGTTCCTGAGAATGGCCAAGGAAGAAGGAGTCAAATTCAGTTTCGGCGCGAGCAGCCAGGGCGTTCGCGTCAACCCCATCGACTGGTCCATCAATACCGCCAGGGATCTTGGCCTGGCGAAGAAGGATATGTTCCAGCCCGCGCCCAAGGGCCGCAAACCGGTGCAGATCCGGAAGCTCCGGGCCTGACGGCCCGCCGGCGTCCGGTTTGTTCCACATATCGCCGCAGGCCCGGCCGAATATCATTTAATCCTGGTGGGCACAGCCGCAAGTCCACCGCTGCCCCCTGTGTTTGCTTCCCGCGTTCGGGCCACGGCTAGGCGCGGTGTCCGGCCGCTTTGCGCGCCGGTGCCGGCATCAACCCTCGCATTCGTAATGGCAGGCTACCGCGACGCCACCAAGCGGGCAGTAGCAGTGCAGCCGGTGCCGGGCGAGCGGCCGAGGCGTAAATCTGCTACGGTTTAGGGTATCGATATCGTGATATCTCAAACGGAGATAGACCTATGATCACGCGACGCGAGGCGGCTCGCAGCGCCGCCGTAACGGCTCTCTCTTATTCCAGAATTCTGGGCGCCAACGACCGGATCGGTCTGGGTGTGATCGGCACCGGGGGGCGCGGTACCTACGTAATGGGCCTGTTCCAGAAAAACTCCGACGTCGATGTGCGCGCACTGTGCGACGTGTATCCGGCCCGATTCCGGGAGGCGCTTTCTAGCGCGCCGAACGCCAGAACCTTCGGGGACCATCGTAAGCTCCTGGAACTGGCGGAAGTCGACGCGGTTCTGATCGGGTCGCCCGATCACTGGCACAAGGACCACGCCGTAGATGCCATGAATGCCGGCAAGGATGTCTACTCGGAGAAGCCCATGTGCCGCCTGCGCGAAGAGGCGCCGGTCATGGTGAAAACCGCTCGCGCCACCGGCAGGATCCTCCAGATCGGATTGCAGCAGCGCTCCGGGCAGATCTATTTGGAGCCGCTCGACAAGTTCGTGAAATCCGGAGCCATCGGGAAGATCGGCCACATCGACGCCGTATGGCACAGCGGCGTGCCGGGACCGCTGCGCAAGGAACCCGCGCGGCAGCCCGCGGATCTCGACTGGCTGCGTTTCCTGGGACCGGTGGCATATCGCGACTGGAATCCGGGGATGTATTTCAGCTTCCGCTCCTTTCTGGAATTCAACGGCGGCAAGATGACCGACTTCGGCCACCACTGGATGGACGTCGTGCATATGTATATGGGCGAACGCGCTCCGCACGCAGCGACGTTCGCCGGCGGCATATATTACGACCGCCAGGACGGCCGCACGGCGCCGGACACCTGCAACGCGCTGTTCGAGTACGACGGTTTCTCCGTGCTTTTCCAGTCCAATGCGTATGCCGTGGCGCCGGGGTACGGGGTTACGCTCTACGGGGATCGGGGCAGGCTGTTCGTGAACCGCAATCGCTGGGAGTTCACGCCGGCGGGCCGCAACGCGGAGACCGTGAAGCGGGACATCGCCGGCGACATCACCGCCGACCACGTGCGCAATTTTCTGGATTGCTGCAAGAGCCGCAAACTGCCGAACGCCGACGCGGCACTCGCGGCTGTTTCCATTCTGCCGCCGCTGCTGGCGGTGCAATCGTACCAGGAGCAGCGCCGGATCCGCTTCGACCCGGTGCGACTGGAGGTGTTACCGTTCTGAGGAAGATGGCCGGGCGCGCCCGGCCGGAATAGGAGAGATGATGCGCGGAATCGTATCTTTGGCGGCAGTACTGTACCTGGCGCCTGGCCTCGCGGCGCAGGGTGTTCCGGCGGGTTTCACGAAAATCTCGGCAGGCCCGAGTCTGCAGGGCTGGCATGTCAGCCAGGTGAACCATCACGGGAACACCCAATGGAAAGTGGAGAACGGTGTGCTCACCGCCACGCAGGACAAGAAGGACAACGGCGGGATTGTGCTGACGGACAAGAAGTACAGAAACTTCGAGGTCTACCTGGAAATGAACCCGGACTTCGGGTGCGACAGCGGGTTGTTCCTGCGCTCCACCGAGAAGGGCGAGGCATACCAGGTGACGCTCGACTATCTGCCCGGCGGCAGCATGGGCGGCATCTATGGCGAAGCCTTACAGGGCGTGCGTGGCGCGCAGACGCCCGAGTGGGAGAAGAACTGGAAGAAGGGCGAATGGAACACCATTCGCGCGCGCATCGAAGGCGCCGTGCCCCACATCCAGGTTTGGATGAACGGGACGCTGGTCACCGACTGGACAGACACAGCCAACCACCTGCCGGGCGGCGCTGAGGACGGGATGATCGCGGTGCAGATACATGGTGGCAACCGATGCAGCCCGGGGCTGTATCACCGCTACCGGAACGTGGCCATCAAGGAACTGCCGTAGAAGCGTATCAGAGGAAGACCGTCGCCACATCGGGCACCAGCGGGATCGGGTTTTGACTACGGACATCAGGATCTCAAGCTGCCATGCCACCCGAGTTGATGACGGCTCAGCGTTGGTCACCGGTTGCCGCAAGAGAGGTTGTCCGTGTAATGTGCCCAACCCCGGCCGCAAATGGCTACCGATAATGAAATATCGCTCCTCAGGAGGCAGGCGCCACCACTGCCCTGATTGCGGTCGTTCGACGGTTTGGCGACGCCGGGTCTATGTGGATCTGATGCGTAAACACTACGGCGTTAATAGCGGGTAATCATCACGGACATGTTCTTCCTCGAACGATCTCCGTCTCGACGGCCCGCCTGCGGACGGGACGTCAGGCAGCCGGGTTCGGAGCCCACTCCCCGCGGTGGTTTTTCTGTCCCCGGTTTGCCCGGCAGGATACGGCTTGTCCTCTATGTGTGCCCTCACCCCCCCTTCACCGCTTCTGGAATATCCGGGCCGCGTCCGCCTGGTGCTGATTGGTCCACCACTGCTCCCCGCCCGCCGGATCGTCCGGGTACGCATTCTGCGCGTTCCAGCATGCCAGTGCGACCGCCAATACCAGGTCGTCGTGCGTCCCTTCCGCCACACCGCGTACTGCTCGTGGCCGGGGAGCGTGATCTTCACCTGCATCGCCGCCATCTCCTTCAGCAGGTCCGCACCGTGCTCCAATCCTGCTGCGATCCGCGGCACTTTGCGTTGCAGCAGCACCTGTAAGCCCAGAATCAAATCCCGCTTCGGGACCCCGTAATACCCGCCCTCTTCCGTTGGCTTCAGGCCGCTGGTGATGTTCACCGCCATCAGAACGCAAGCTGGCCCCGCCCTCCGCGGCAGATCCACCACCGGCCGGCCCACTCCCGTGCCATCCACTGCCAGCCGGCATCGGCCTGTCAGTTCGGGCGAGCGCGTCACTTGGACCACCCGCTCTACCACCTCCGGATACGGCGTCCCCAGCGCGATCCGCTCCAGGCACCGCAGTTGCAGCGACACCACCTTCTTCCAAGCGAACATCACCGCGTCCCACTCCCCCGTCGTCTCCGCCCGCTCCAGCACCGTGATCGCCGTCGGGTCCCTGCTCTGTCCGAAATCCACCGCAACGAAATACCAGTCCTTCTATCCTCCTGTGCCATAAGGCTCCGCCTTGTGCATCCGAGCGCAGCTCGGACTGAGCAAGCTTGTCTTTGCTTTTCT
>Ga0208079_1001775_pt1 | contig 11027 bp, 8 predicted proteins | sample NGESurdeep092012_5_FD_184474 | JGI IMG/M metagenome (GOLD analysis project Ga0208079, IMG submission 184474) | Arctic peat soil microbial communities from Barrow, Alaska - NGEE Surface sample 210-2 deep-092012 (SPAdes) | ecosystem: Environmental > Terrestrial > Soil > Wetlands > Peat ... | reverse complement strand
GGGCGCGATGCCGGGCTTCCTGATCCGGCCATAACCACCACAACCCGGGCCTAGATGTACTGACCGGGGACGTTGGTCAATCGGCTGATCGGGGGTTTGCCTCCGATGGCTGAGTGGGGCCGGTGGTGATTGTATTCGTGGAGCCAGCCGGCCAGGGCGTCTCGTCGTTGGGTCTCTGAGGTGTAGTGGTGGGCGTAGGCCCAGCCGTCGGCCATGGTGCGGTGGAAGCGTTCGATCTTGCCGTTGGTCTGGGGCCGGTAGGGCCGGGTCTTCTTCACGGTGATCTCGAGCTGGTCGCAGACGGTGTGCCACAGGCCGGATCTGTAGGCGGCGCCGTTGTCGGACAGGACCCGTTCGACGGTGATGCCGCGGGCCGAGTACCAGGCCACGGCCCGGGCCAGGACGGCGGTCGCGGTCTGGCTGGTTTCGTCGTCGTGGACCTCGGCGTAGGCGATCCGGGTGTGGTCATCGATCACGGTGTGCACGAACGCGTGCTTGAGTCGCGGCTGGGACCATTTGCTGCGTTCGGTGACCGGCGTGGCTGCCCGGTTCCGTTTGCCTTGTGGGCGCCCCACGAAGCGCCAGCCGCCACCGTCGGGGATGTTGCCGAGCTTCTTCACGTCGACGTGGATCAGCGACCCGGGATGGTCATGCTCGTAGCGCCGGATCGGCTCGCCGGTGGCCCGGTCGACATAGTTCAACCGGTTCACCCGGTTCCGGACCAGGATCTTGTGCACCGTCGACGCCGCGACCCCGCACCTGGCGGACAGCTGCACCGGGCCCAGCCGCTTGCGCCACCGCAGCTCCAACACCCGCCGCACCACCGCCGGTGAGGTCCTGCCCGGCTGCCGGTGAGGCCGGCTGGGCCGGTCGGTCATCGACTCCCCAGCCGAATACCGGTCGGCCCAGCGCTTGACCGTCGGCCACGACACCTGGAACCGGGCCGCGACCTCGCTGATCGGATACCCGTCGTCGACGACGAGCTGGGCGACCTTCAACCGATGTCTGGGGGTCAGTGCTGCGTTAGCGTGGGACATGGAGGACCTCCTGGTTCGAGCGGACACTTTGAGCAGTTCCACTCAACCGCGGGAGGTCCTCCGCGCGTCCAATCAATCAGACCGTGTCGTCACAACGCTTCGACCAACCTGTCCGGTCAGTACACCTAGCCCTTCACCGCCCCCGCCGCGATGTTGGCGATGAAGTGGCGTGAGCCGATCAGGAACACGCCGATGAGCGGCACGACGCTGATCAGCGCACCGGCCATCACCATGCCGTAGTCGGTTCCGTAGATGGAGCTCAGCTGCGCGAGGGCAACCTGCAGGGTCTGCCGCTTCGGATCGACCAGCACGATGAGCGGCCAGATGTAGTCGTTCCACGCGCCGATGAAGGTGAAGATGCCGAGAAAGGCGAGGCCGCCGCGCAGCATCGGTACGGCGACCTGGAAGTAGGTCCTGAAGAAGCCTGCACCGTCGATGCGGGCAGCCTCGACGAGTTCGTCCGGGATGGCCCCGGCCGCCAGCTGCCGCAGCAGGAAAATCCCGAAGGCGTTGGCCGCCCCCGGGATGATCAGGGCCTGGAACGAGCCGATCCAGCCGAGCTGGCTCATGACCACGAAGTTGGGAACGAGGGACAGCTGCGCGGGGATCATGAACGTGGCCAGCAGCACCGCGAACAGGGTGCGCCGGAACGGGAACTCGAACTTGGCGAAGGCGAATGCCGCGAGCGAGTCGAAGAACATGACGAGCACCGTGCAGGACAGGGCGACGAACAGGGTGTTGCCGAGCGCACCGAACAGGTCGATGGCCGCCAGCACGTGGCCGATGTTCTCGAAGAGGTGAGTGCCGAAGATGAGCTTGGGTGGGTATCCGAAGATTTCCGCGGTGGTGTTGGTGGCCATGACGACGAGCCAGTAGAACGGGAAGATCGACAGGACGACGCCGACCAGGATGGCGAGATGGGTGACGATCCTGGCCACCCGGCTCTGCTTCAGCGCCCGGGCATCCCGTCTGGCCTGCGTGGTCGTCATTTCGTCCGTCCCCACTTCTTCGTTCCGGTGCGTTCACTGACCAGCCACCAATTGATCGCCGCGAACAGCGCGGCGATCACGAAGAGCGCCCAGCCGATGGCCGAGCCGTAGCCGAAGTCGAACTGGGTGAACGCCTGGTTGTACTGGTAGAGCACGATGGTCATGCCGGACTCGTTCGGGCCTCCGGTGTTGCCCAGCAGGACCTGCGGTTCGGTGAAGAGACTCAGCCCGCCGATCGTGGAGGTGATCACGGTGAAGAGGATCACCGGCCGCAGCATGGGGATGGTCACCTGGGCGAAGATGCGGGCGGTGCCCGCGCCATCCATCTTGGCCGCGTCGTAGACGTCGGAGGAGATGGCCTGGAGTCCGGCGAGGTAGATGATCGCGTTGTAGCCCGTGAACCTCCAGATCACCATGACCGCGATCGTGGTCTTGATTCCCCAGTCGGAGGTGAGCCAGGGCACGGTGTCCAGGCTGAGGGACTTCAGGGCGGAGTTCACGATTCCGAAGGTGTCCGAGAAGACGGAGCCGAAGACCAGGGCCATCGCCACCATGGACGTGACGTTCGGCATGAAATACGCGACGCGGTAGAAGCCCTTGGAACGGATGTTCTGGTGCAGCAGCACGGCGATCACGAGGGCGAAGAACAGCATCGGGATCGTGGACATGAACCAGATGATGAACGTGTTCGAGACCGCGTTCCAGAACCGGGGATCGACCAGCAGGTACTGGAACTGGGCGAGCCCCACCCACTTCATCGTTCCGATCCCGTCCCAGTCGTGCAGGGAGATGTAGAGCGAGAACACGATGGGGAAGAGCCCGAAGACGAGAAACAGGATGTAGAACGGCGAGATGGCCAGGTATTGCGGCCAGTAGCGCTTGAGGGCTGACACCGGGCGGCGAGTCGTCAACGGGGAGGTCGTCATTTCATCAGCCCCCTCTTCTCGAGCTGGCGTATGCCCTGGTCCATGGCGTCGGCCCAGGCGCGATCCGGGTCCTTGCCCTGGGTCTCGACGTTCGTGAGCTCCTTGAGCACGCCCTCCGAGACCTGGCTGTCATACGGGCTGATGAAGGTGATCGGCACCTCCTTCGCCGACTCCTGGAACACGCCGAGCACGTCCTGTCCGCCGAAGAACTTGTCTGGCGAGCTGAGCCGGGGCGACTCGAATGCCTTCGGGGCCGAGGGGAAGAGCTGCACGTCCTCGTACGTCTGGATCTGGGCCTCGGGCGAGGTGAGCCAGGTGATGAAGTCGAAGGCGGCCTTGGGGTCCTTGCAGCTCTTCGGGATGGCGAGGAAGGACCCGCCGCTGTTGCCGGGAGCGCCCGGCTGGTGGGCAACTGCCCACTTGCCTGAGCTGTTCGGCGCGGTGGACTTGAGGATGGGGCCCCACCAGACCGCCTCGATGTGGCTGGCGACCTTTCCGCTGACCCAGGCGGAGTTCTGCTCGGCCGGGGTCAACACCTTGGCGGTGATGCCCGCCTGGGCGGCGGCGACCGCGACATCCCAGGCCCGGCGGATGGTCCCCCCAGGGTCCTGGAACAGGGCGCGGCCGGCGGGGGAGAAGTAGCGCTCGGCGCTCGCGTTCACGATCTGGCTGTAGACGATGCTCGCGTTGGCGAGCAGCGACACCCCCGAGTTGCGCTTGAGCTTCTTGCCGGCCTCGAGCCAGGCCGGCCAGGTATTGGTGGTGGCCGCGACCTCGTCCGGATCGCGGGGAAGCGAGGCCGCGGCGAAGAGGTCGGTGCGGTAGAACTGCGCCGTCGGACCGGTGTCCATCGGCCAGAAACACATGCGGCCGGTGGGGGTGACCCCGAACTGCCACTTCCAGGGCAGGTAGTCCGCCTTGTGCTCTTGCGCCCCCAGTTCGTTCATGTCCACGAACTGGTCTTCCGAGGGAAAGTAAAGCGCGACATTCGAGTTCAGTCCCGTGATGTCCGGCACGTATGCCCGGCCGGCGAGACTCGTGCGCAGCTTGACGTCGAAGTCGCCGCCGATCAGGTCTGTGCGCAGTCTCCGCGGCGTGCCGGTGATGCTCCGCCGGGCAGAATCCAGCAGTTTCTCGCTGATCGAGCGCTTCCAGTACCACAGCGTCAGGAGGTTGGGATCGGTGGAAATCGACTCCGTTCGGGAGCAGCCGACGAGCGCTCCCGTCGCCGCGAGCCCCGCGACGGCCATCGTTACGGACATGAATCTGCGGCGGGACAAGTTGTCCATCGGGTTCCCACTCTCATCATTGAGCATGAGTGAACGTTCACGAAAACGTAAGCCCACTCTGTCAGGTTCCCGAAGGGGTGTCAAGCATGGGGATGTCTGTCCGGGCCGTCGGTGAACATTCGCCGCGGTCGGGCAAGGCCGCAAAGAACCATTTGACCTGCGGTGCGCGGCTGGGTAACCTCGAAACTTGGTGAACGTTCACTAGGCAGAGGGAAAAATGAGTGCAGGCGCCCTGAACTGGGGAATCCTGGGGCCCGGAAACATCGCTCGCCGCTTCGCGAGCCAGCTCACCGACAGCGCAACGGGGCGCCTCGTGGCGGTCGCCAGCCGTGACCCTGCGAAGGCCGAGGCCTTTGCCCGGGAATTCGGGGCCGAGCGAAGCTATTCGAGCTACGAGCAACTGCTCGCCGACCCCGATGTGGATGCCGCGTACATCTCGCTCGTGCACACTCTGCACGCCGAGTGGACGGTCAAGGCCGCGGACGCCGGCAAGCACGTTTTGGTCGAGAAGCCGATCGCGGTCAACCACGGATCGGCGATGGTCGCGGCGGAGGCCGCGCGGCGCAACGGTGTCGTGTTGCTCGAGGCGTACATGTACCGGTTCCACCCGCAGATCGACACGCTTCTCGAACTCGTCTCGGGCGGGGCGATCGGCACCATTCAGCACATCGACGCGAGCTTCTCCTTCGACACGGGCGGCAGCAGCGGTCGGTTGTTCGACGAAAGCCTCGCCGGCGGGGGAATCCTCGACGTCGGCGGCTATCCGGTCTCCCTGGCGAGGCTGGTCGCGTCGGCCGCGCTCGGCCGTCGCAGCGAGCCGGTCTCGCTCACCGCTCAGGGCTCGATCGGCGACACCAACGTTGACGAGTGGGCCGCGGCAACCCTGCAGTTCGACGCCGGAATCAGCGCGCACGTGCGCACCGGAGTGCGCCTCGACGACGAGGAACGCGTGGTCGTCTACGGCTCGCACGGAACGATCCAGGTGCACACGCCATGGGTGGTCGACCCGACGGCAAACCCCAGGATCACCGTGCGCCGGGTAGGGGAGCCGGTGCGGGTCATCGAGTGCCCGGCCGGCTCGCAATACGCGGCGGAGGCCGACGCCGTCGCCGCGGCCGCGACCGATGCGGCCGACGGCACCGCGTCATCCGACGTTCCGCGGATGACGATCGACGATTCACTCGCCAACCTCCTCGTGCTCGACCAGTGGCGGGCCGCCATCGGCCTGCGCTACTCGTTCGAGCGTGACGACGCCTCGACGCCCACGGTGAGCGGCGAGCCACTCGCGGTGCGCGGGAATTCCATGCTCTACGGCAGGATCCCTGGCATCGACAAGGACGTGTCGCGACTCGTGATGGGGTGCGACAACCAGCAGAACCTGGCGCACGCGTCCGCGATGTTCGATGACTTCTACGAGCGCGGGGGGAACGCCTTCGACACGGGCTACATCTATGGTGGCGGGCTGCAGGAGCGGCTGCTCGGACGGTGGATCTCGAACCGGGGCCTTCGCGAGCAGACGGTGGTGATCGCCAAGGGCGCCCACACCCCGCACTGCGACCCGGAGTCGATCACCCGTCAGCTCACCGAGAGCCTCGGGCGCCTGCAGACGGACTACGTGGACATCTACCTCATGCACCGCGACAACGAAGATATTCCGGTGGGGGAATTCGTCGACGTGCTGGACGAGCACGCGCGCGCCGGGCGTATCCGGGCCTTCGGCGGCTCGAACTGGAGCCTCGCGCGATTCGACCAGGCCAACGCGTACGCCGAGGCCAACGGCAAGCAGCACTTCGGCATCCTGAGCAACCACTTCGGGCTCGCGGAGGCGTACGACGTGCCGTGGGACGGCTGCCGGCACGCCACCGACGACGCGTCGAAGTTCTGGCTCAAAGAGACCCAGACGCCGTTGTTTCCCTGGTCGTCGCAGGCGAGGGGATTCTTCACCGGCAGGGCTCGGCCAGACGACCTCTCCGACCCGGAGCTCGTGCGCTGCTACTACGGCGACGGCAACTTCGAGCGGCTCCGTCGCGCAGAACAGCTCGGCGATGAGCTCGGCGTGATGGCGACGGCGGTTGCGCTGGCCTACGTGCTGCACCAGCCGTTCCCGACCTTCCCGCTGTTCGGTCCACGTTCGATCTCCGAGACGAGCACCTCCATGGCCGGCCTGAGCATCGAGCTGACGGATGACCAGGTGCGGTGGCTGGACCTGGCCGGCTGAGGTGGGGCGGCCGCCGAGCCGACTGCTAGGGTGCACAACATGAAGCCAGGATGGTCGCGAGCGAAGCCCGCGACCATCCTGGATGTGGCGAGCGAGGCCGGCGTCTCGCGCCAGACCGTCACCCGCGCCATGAACAACATGTCGGGGATCAACCCCGTGACGAAGCAGCGGGTGCTCGAGGTGGCGCGGGCGCTCAAGTACCGCCCGAGCCGCTTCGCCCGGGGGCTGGTCGTCGCGCATCCGCTCACCATAGGCCTGCTGCTCGACGACCTGACCAACCCCTTCTATTCCGGGTTGGCGGCGAGTGTGGTCTCCTCGGCGGCGGAGCTGGGCTGGAACGTGATCTTCGCGGACACCGCCCACGGGGTCGCTGGGCCGCGCCCGATCCTCGATTCGCTGGCCATGCAGGTCGACGCCGTCATCGGCTACCTTCGCGTGGGCCCGGACGAACTCGACGAGGTCTTCGGCGATCTGCCGGTGGTGGTGCTCGAGAAGTCGCCGGAGCCGGGGGACCGGTCGGTGATCACCTTCGACTTCGAGCCGGGCCTCCGCTCCAGCATCGCCCATTTGGACGACGCCGGCCGGCGGCACATCGCGATGCTCGACGCGGGCAGCAACGACGAGCCGTCCGAGCGCGGCCGGCTGTTCGAGCGGATCATGCTCGAGCGGGGTCTTGAGCCGATTCGCATCCCGGGTGGTCAGACCATCGCCGACGGCATCGACGCCATGCGGCGAGCACTCGACTCGAGGCCCGAGATCGACGCGGTGATCGCCTTCAACGACCTGGTCGCGATGGGGGCCATGAAGGAGCTGCATCGCCTGGGTGTTGACATCCCCGGCCGGTGCGCCGTCCTCGGCATCGACGGCCTCTCGATCGGCGAGATCGTCACGCCGGAGCTCTCGAGCCTGGCCCTCGACCTCTGGGCGGTCGGGCGGCTCGCGGTCGAACTGGCGGTGGGGATGCACGCGGGGGAGCTCCCGATGACGGGACCCGAGGTGCAGCGCACGGTGAGCCACACGCTCCTGCTGCGTGCGACCGCCTGACCGACGGGTTCGCCTTCGACCCGGCACGGAGACGACAGCGGGGATCAGGGATTCGGGTGCGGGCGGACGGGATCAGGCGGGCATGCCGCATCCGCAGCTCTGCCGCACGATGAGGTTGGTCGGATAGCGGCTGAAGGCGTCGGACGCCGTGGGCGCGACGAGCCGCTCGACGGCCTCCTCGGCCATCTCCGCCACCGGCTGCTGCACCGTGGTGAGGGCGGGCCAGGTGTATTCGGCCTCCGGTGACCCGTCGAAGGAGACGACGGCGATCTCGTCGGGAATGGCGATCCCCGCCTCGTGGATGGCGCGGAGCACGCCAATGGCCTGGAAGTCCGAGCTCACGAAGATGGCGGTGGGACGGTTCTCGTCGGCGATCAGTTGCTTGCCGGCGGCGTACCCGCCCTCCCGGGAGAATGCGGCGGCGGCCGCGGGTCCGGCCGCCAGTCCGGTGGCGGTGAGGGCATCCCGCCAGCCGCGTTCTCTCACGTCAGGCGGTCCCATCTCGCCCACGTACCCGATGTTGGTGTGCCCGCGCCAGATGAGGTGGTTGACGCCCGTGCGGGCACCCTCGTAGAGGTCGGGGCCGACCGAGGGCACACCGTCGACGGCGCTGAACTGGTTGATCAGCACGGTGCGGATACCGCACTCGCTGATCGCGGCCAGGGTCGGCATGCTCACCTGGGCCGCCACGATCATGCCGTCCACCTGCCGCAGGGCGAGCTCCCGGATGCTGCTGGCGACGTCGTGGCCGGGGCCGTCGAAGTTCACCACGATCAGGGCGTAGCCGTGCGCGGTCGCGGTGTGCTCGAGAACGCGGCCAAGTTCCACGAAGAACGGGTTGCCGGAGTCGGGGACCACGACGCCGAACATCTTCGTGTGCCCGATCTTGAGCGGCCCGGGCGGCGGCGTTCGGGCGGTAGCCGAGCACGCGGATCGCCTCAAGCACCCGAGCGCGGGTGGCGGGGGCCACCGCGCGGGGACCCGCGTTCACCGTGTAGCTCACCACGGCAGGGCTCACCCCGGCGTAACGCGCGACATCGGCCCTCGTCGCCCGTCTGGCGGGAGCGGCGTCAACCGTGTCCATTCCGGCCGGCCCTTTCTCGGTGCGCCTGGGTGTCAGGGTGCTCGAACGTGACCGCGCTGGGCGGCGTGGAACCGATGATATATCGCCCGTCGATCAGCGCGCCGATGCGGATTCCGCCCCTGCCCTCACCGCGACGGGGAGCGACTCCGGGGCGTCGCCGAAATCGTCGATCGGCAGTCGAGTTCCGCCGTTGAGCGCGGACTCGTGCGCGACGATTCCCGGGAGCGTGAATCGTGCGGCCACCCAGGCGTTCACCGGCGGCAGCGTTCCGTTGACCACCGCGGTCACGAAATCGTCGGCGAGGAAGTGGTGGCTTCCCTCGTGCCCGTCGGGCGCCCCGATGTACGAGTCGGGGAGGCGCGACGAGTCATGGACCTCGGCGTGGCCGGAGATGAACGACGCGCGAAGCTCGGGAGCGACATGCGCGAGGATCTCGTCGTCCGGCGACATCGTCTCGGCGGTGGCGAGCAGCGTCGAAACGTCTTCGACTCCGTCCTTGGTCTGCCAGACCGAGACCTCGGCGAGCTGCTCGAAGCTGCCCTCCGTGCCGAAGAAACGGAACCGGGACTCGCGGATGTGGGACGGGTAGCCGACGCGGCGCATCTCGTTGATGCGCATCGAGCCGCCGCCGTCGAGTTCGAACAGGGCGGTCGCATTGGAGAAGTCGTTGTCGAACATGCTCGTCTCGCGATCGAACACGCCGTCCCCGCGCTGGTCCCGCACGCCGATGCAGCTCACACTGACCGCGTGCGTCGGCAGGGCGCCGAGAACGCCGCCGATGGAATGGGTGGGGTAGAGCATGGGCGGATAGCTCGCCGTGCGCTTCCACTCGGCGCCTCCGCTGTACTCGTAGGCGGCGTAGAAGCCGAGGTCCATGTCGTGAACGTAGTCGCCCTCCGCGTAGAAGACCCGACCGAATGCGCCGGAGGCGAGCTTCTTGCGGGCGAAGACCGTCGCCGGGTTGTAGTAGCTCGTCTCGCCCATCATGTAGGTGAGCCCGGTCTCCCGCACGGCGTCGATGATGGCGGCGATCTCGTCGCGGGAGATCGCCATCGGCACGGCCGAGTAGACGTGCTTGCCGAGGTTGTCCCGCTTCCCGTTGAACTTCGGTGGCGGTCGACGTGGTCGTCAGGCGGCGATCACGGGTTCATCATGACGCACGGTAGCGACAGTTTCGGTGGCGACGTGCGCGTCGAGGGCGGCGCGTAGTTCTGGTAGGTGCAGGTGGCCGTTGACGCGGCGGAACTGGCTGCGGGCTTCGATCATCCCGGCGGCGCACCAGCGCAGCGCCATGGTGCCGTTTTGCCAGTTCTTCACGTTGGTCGAGTGGGTGCGGGCGATGGAGATCATCGACTCGATGCAGTTGGTGGAGCGCAGCGTGCGCGCCAGCGTGGGCGCCACGCCCAGTCGGAGCACGGTCAACGTCTCGGCCAAGCCCTCACGCAGGCTCCCGGCGGCGCCGGGGTGGGTGCGGTCCAACTCCTTGGCCAGCGCCTCGAGCTGCGCTTCGGCGTGCAGCGCGGACTCTGCGTGATATGCCTTGCGCATCCGGCTGGTGACGGTGGCGGCGAGGTGATCTGGGAGCTTGTCGGTCACGTTGCGGATCTTGTGGAGTTGGCAGCGCCCGATCACTGGATGTGAGAACACCTTGATCACCGCGGCATGCAGGGCCTTGCCGCCGTCAATGCCGACGAAGATCGCCCGGGTCGTGTCCAGCCCGCGCTCGCGCAGCCCGGTCAGCAGGTCGGTGACCACGCTGGTGTTCTCGGTGGAACCTTCGGCCAGCCCGAGTGGGTGCTTGGTGCCGTCGATGCTGATGCCGAGCGCGACCACGCACAGATGCTCACCGAAGTGGACGCCGTCGATCATCAACGCGACCAGATCCAACTCGCCCAACGGCGCGGCGAGCAGATCAGCCAACGCGGTTTCCGTGGCGGCGACGAAGCGCCGCGACACGGCGGACTTGCTCGTCGAGCGGGCCACCTTGTCCACCTTCTGCCCGACCGGTTCCAACCCGGCCGGGTAATGCCGGGTCGAGAGCCCGGCCAGCATCCGTTGCATCGCCATCCGGCCCAGCACCTCGGTGCGCGAGAACAACTCATAGGAGTCCACCGCCATCTCCCCGGAGCCGTCGCCGGCGCGCATCCGCGGGCGCTGCACCGCCACCCGCCGACCACCCAAGGCCACCGACCCGTCGCCGACGCCATGGCGCACCGCAGCCCGCTGCGGGTCATGCTTGCCTCGGGGCCCGCACACCGCCTCGACGTCGGCGTTCATCATCGCGGCCATCACCTGCAACCCGGTCCCCACAGCCATCGCGAGCAAGCCCTCCTGCACCTCACCGGCCAACTCGGCCAGCACGATCGACACGGCCTCGGGCAGCACCGGCACCCTCGCACTCGTCGCAGTCTTCTGGTAATCCTTCTTCATAGCGGTCCCC